>OLLN01000187.1_pt1 | contig 50310 bp, 44 predicted proteins | sample 1604281 | NCBI WGS metagenome assembly OLLN01 (sample SAMEA104055716, study PRJEB20765) | soil metagenome | biome: Arctic tundra; feature: Polygonal ground; material: soil | place: USA | collected 2011-09 | depth 0-0.5 m | reverse complement strand
CTATCGTGATGCTGGAAGTTGGGGACCATTGCCTCGAACTCGTCGATCTTGGCGAGGAGTACTGCCGCAAGCTCGTCGGGGGTGAGGGTTTCAGGCGGTACCGGATCGCCGGTAGCCTGGACGGGTTGTGGGGTTGACGGGTTGACGGGTTGCGGTTGACTGCGTTTGACGTCGTCCATCATCGATCCTCATAAACCACGCGGCGTGGACTCCCCACGTGGGTTGGTTAACATCTTTCCGTGGCCGTCGGCGACGCGCCGCCGGTCCGGCACCTTTGAGTACTCGATACTTGAGACGTATGAGCCCGCCAGAGGTTACTTGTGGGGGGAGAAGAACGGCGCTAAGAACGGCGCTAACTTAAGTGGCGCCAATAGGTTCCTTGTTGACTGGAGCTCGGAAAGTCTTGCGCAGGACTCACGTTTCTCGAGTCCCGAATCAAGTTTCTTGAGTCCGGACTTTAGTTTCTTAGGTCCCGACCTTAGTTTCTAGGGTCCGGACCTTAGTTTCTTGAGTCCGGACCTTAGTTTCTTGAGTCCGGACCTTGGTTCTTGAGTCCGGACCTTGGTTCTTGAGTCCGGACCTTAGTTTCTTGAGTCCGGACCTTAGTTTCTTGGGTCCGGACCTTGGTTTCTTGGGTCCGGACCTTCGTTTCTTGAGTCTGGACCTTCGTTTCTTGAGTCTGGACCTTCGTTTCTTGGTCCGGACCTTCGTTTCTTGAGTCTCGATCTTAGTTTCTTGGGTCCGGACCTTACGTTCTTGAGTCCCGACTCAAGACTTGTGAGTCGAAACCACCGCTTCTGGAATGGATCGAAGGCAAAACTTGCCGAAATCTGCGGACATCTGCGTCCATCTGCGGATCAATCAGGTGGGACCGATCCGCAGATGTCGCAGATGGACGCAGATGTAGCAGGTTTCAGAGTCTGCTCTGACCGCGCAATAGTTCCGCCGCCGCCACAGGCCCTTTTCCCGGACGCTGCACCGTGATCAGCCGCAACGCGCCGTCGCCGGTGGCGACGATGACACCGTCTGCGCTGGCCGAGAGGATCGTCCCCGGTGTGCCGTGGCCGGCCGCTGGTGCCATCTCGAGCAGTTTCAGCTCGCCCACGAACACCCCCGGCCATGGATCGAAGGCGCGGAACCTGTTGTAGATCGATGCGGACGTTTGACTCCACTGAATCGCGCCCTCGCTCTTTTCGATCTTCGGCGCGATGGTGGCGGCGGCGTCATCTTGCGGCGTCTCCACCGGCCAGCTCGCGAGCACGCGCCCGAGAGCCTCGGCGCCGATGAGGGAAAGGCGGGCGGCCAGCGACGGCGTCCGCTCATCGGGACCGATCTCCGTCGTCTCGATCGCCAGCATCGGCCCGTGATCGAGCTGCTCGTCGACGCGCATGACGGTCACGCCTGTGGTCGTCTCGCCGCGCTCGATCGCGCGCTGGAGCGGCGCGGCGCCACGGTATTGCGGCAGGATCGAGCCGTGTACGTTGAGGAATCCGCACGTGGGAATCGACAGGAGCGCGGCCGGGAGAATCTTTCCGTAGGCGACGACGATGCCGGCGTCGGGAGCCAGCGCCACGATCGAATCGAGAAACTCTTCGGTCCGAATCTTTGCCGGCTGCGCGAGCGGCAGTCCAAGCTCACGCGCCTTCACCGCGATGGCCGGCACCTGCATCTTCATCCCGCGTCCGGCAGGTTTGTCCGGCTGTGCGACGACGAGCGCGATGTCATGCTCGCCCGCCAGCTTTTCGAGCGAGGGCACGGCGAATTGTGGAGTACCGAAGAAGACGAGGCGCAAGGTGGCGAGAGTGTAATCGGTCGCGGGAGTCGCAGGTCGGGAGTCGGAGAGGGGCCGATAGCGACGCAAACTACATCTCCGACACCCGACTCCCAGTACGCGAAAACTACGTACGCGTCGCCGGCGCCTGATTGCCAAGTTTGTCGCTTGGCGGAACTGGCGACGCAGGCTTCTGCGTGATGTTCGCTCCCTCTGCGCCTTTGCTTGGCTCGGGCGCAGGACCGGCATGCCATGCGCAGCGGGTGTTTGCGCCGAGGAGTTCGCCGGATGCATCATCGCCGGGGGCGCATTCTGGTAATCGCGTGGCACCTTCTCACCACGGCAAGCGCCGAGAAGCAGAAACGCGGTTGCAGCGGCAATCATGGTTCGCATGCAGAAATACGGTTCAAGTGATGTGCCATACAATTCTGTTTATGCGAAAAATGCTGATCGTCGCCACCGCAGTCATCGGATTCACGCTTCCTTCGTTCGCGCAGGTGAGCGAGGGTGATCAGCATTGGAACGCGCGGGGCGAAGGCCATCAGGGCGGCCGGGCCAAAGCGGGACAAATCGATGCCGCGATCGCTGCGTACCGCAAAGCAGTTGCTCAGGAGCCGAACAACCTCGAGGCGCGCGGGAAGCTGTTGCGAGCCGTGCGATTCAAAGGCGCGTATGTCGCATCGACCAACGATGAGAAGAAGGCGATCTACGCGATCGCGAAGATCGATGGCGATGCGGCGATGGCCGTGGTCAATCGGCAGCTCGCCGCGAAAGGCGTGAAGGCAGACGCCCCGGAAAAGAACGTTGCCGATGCCGCGCGCGCCATCTCCGGAGCGGCCGATGTCTTCCTCTGGGATTCCGTCAACTGGGGCGAGTGGGCTCTCGCCTACGGCAAGATGGCCGCGGTGCGCCAGGGAGCCGCAGACCGCATCCGCCGCGAGGCCACGATCGCCATGTCGATCGATCCGAAACTCGACGGCGGCGGACCGCAACGCGTTCTCGGCCGGCTGCACGATCAGACGCCGCGCGTGCCGTTCCTCACCGGCTGGGCCTCGAGCAAAGAGGCCGTTCGTTTTCTGAGGGAGTCGAACAAGATCGATCCCACGAACAAGATCACGCGCGTCTTTCTGGCGGACGCGCTGGTCTCGGACGACAGCAAGAGTGCCCCCGAAGCGATTCGCATCCTGCGCGAGGTGATCAACTCCCCGAACGATCCGAATTTCGAGGTCGAGAACGCGCAGGCGCAGGAGGATGCGAAGGCGTTGCTCCGCGAGTGGGGAGCGTAGGCGCGGTAGAGGGGTCTCGAGGTTGCGAAGTCTCGCGGCTTCGACATGAGTTTGCGACTGTCATTTCGAATCGGCGGAACCGCGGGGGTGGCGGATGGGTGGGAGCGGTGAAGCACGATGAGAAATCCCCCGCCTCGGAGTGCGTCGTTCATAGCAGCAGGGGATTCCTCTCCGCGCTCCACCGCTCCCGCCCACACCTCCGCCCCAGCGGTTTCGCCGGATCGGAATGACAGCACGTTTTTGGGACCGCAAAACCCCGCTACCTCGCGACCGCAGCCCTACCGCGCGACCGCAGCCATGTACTGCGAGTCGCCGTTGGGATCGACGACGCTGGCGTAGGCGACGCAGGTGCCGGCGATCATGGAAATGTGCAGGGCGTTGGTCTCGTCGAGCGTGACGCCGAGCGTCTTCTCGATTTCAGGGATCGTTCGCAACTCGTCTTCGTTGAGAGCTTCTTCGAAGGTCCGGCCGATCTTCTGGCCGGTGCGAGTGCGGACGGTGATGCGGAAAATCGCGGGGACTTTTCCGATGTTGACGATGCCGATGTTGACGCGGCGATCGGTGCCGCTCGGAATGCCGACGAGCGTGAGATCCTGGTTCTCGCTCCCCGCGCTGGCGGAGTCGCGCGTCGACAGTGGCGCGCTGACCGAGCCACGGGCGTTGTGCGCGGCGTCGTAGGTCTTGATCCGCGCGACCGGTTGATGCTGCCCTCGGTATTCGATCCACAGCACGCCGCTTCCCTCGGGTGCCCCAAAGAGCGATCGGACGACGTCCTCCCATCGCAGGCTTTGTCCGCCGAGGATCGTGACGTTCCGGTCGATGCGCGACTCGCCCGAAACGTAGCGCAGCTCCAGCGGCATCCGCTCCTTGAACGGATTGTGCAGCGTCAGATCGCTTCGCCAATACGACGCGTTCGCACCGGGCAGACTGCCGACGGATGGAAACACCACGCGCGACCGATCGCCGATTGCGCCGAGCTCCTCCACCGTCGGTATGCGGATGCGCGCCAGATACGCCGCAAGATTCAGCGGCGCCGCCTCCGGTCTGCGCCGCCAGATCTCGACGCCTCGGGTTGTCCGCGCAAACGTGTAATGGTCATCGATGTATGCGGCCACCGCCTGCGCCCGAATCGAGTTGTCGATGCCGTCGAAGACATCGAACTCCTGCGGTGAGTGTCTGATGACCAACGGAGGCTTTGCCCGCTCCAGCGCGAGAATCGTCTCGGCCTGGTACGCGGGCGGGGAGAGGATCGGCACCTGGTAGAAGCGCGTGGGGTTCGGCCGGTCGCAGAAGAAATAAAGGGCCGGCTGATTGGAGAAGTCGAACATTGGCTGGCCGGGCTTGCTGAGCGCATCGACGGCGGATTTGATCGCTTCGACGCGATTGCGGATCTCTTCTGCCGCCGGATCGATCCAACCGATACGGCTCACGCGCCCGAGGTAGTGGGTGGTGTCATCGAGCCGCATGTTGATGATGTCGGGCACCCACAAGATGACCGCGAACACCGGCAGCATCATCGCCGCGGCCAGCACGACAAACGCTTTCGAGGCCTGCTCGTGCGTGCGCCAGATGCCCGCTGCGGCGCGGCTGAAAAGTACGAGCAGGATGAGGATCATCGGTCCGATCAGGAACGCCGAAAAGTACTGGTGCTGAAAATCGGCGCGGCCCAGCGCGCTGCGTTGCGTCAGGATTGCGAAGGCCGTTAGCACCGCCAGGCCGAGATCGAGGTCAGCGTCGAATTCATAGGTGCGGCGGGTGATCCTGCGCTGCGCGAGCACGACCAGCGCGAGGCCGATCACGAGCGGATTCAGGATGAAACGGAAGTGATCGCTGAGGACGAAGTCGGACAGCGAGTGGAGGTTGAGATTGCTGCGGAAGGTCGTCGTCAGATCAGGAAACGGTAACGACCAGACGGCGTCGATGATGCGGGGAATGGCGATGAACGACGTCTCTACAAACGCGCCGACCGCCCCGCGCATGCTGAGGTAGACGACGAAGGGCGCGGCGCCGAGCGCGATTCCGGCGACAAAACTTGCCAGCAGCGCCCAACTGCGCTGCGCCGCATTGCGGACCAGAGACGCAGCCAGGATTGCCAGCACACCGCCGCCAACGGTGTACAGCCCGATATCGAGGCTGTAGAAAAGCGTGATCGCTGCGGCAACGCCGCTTGCAACGGCGAGCCATCGCGCGTTGCGCCGCAACGCGCCGATGAGCAGGGCGATGGCGACGATCTCGAACAAGGCGCGCTCGTTGTCGACCGTGGTCACGGCGCCGAGAAGAATCGACAGCATCGCCAGCGGAATGGAGTCGAAGATCACCATGCCGAGGTACCAGAGCATCGCCACGGCAACGGAGCCGAGGACGACCGGGCGGAGGAGGACGATGTTGACGTTCCGCCCGAAGAGCTCCATGAGCCACGTGTCCAGCAAGCCATCCTCTAGCAGCCCGTGAAGCGCGAATACATCGCGGAACGGCACTTTGCCGCGCAGCAGATCCGACGCGGGGCCGAGCGTTTCACCGCGATGGAAGAGATCGATCCACTGCGTCAGCGAGGCTGTCGACGCGTAGCTGAGGCAGAAGAGAAGCCCGGGGAGAATGGCGAAGGCGACGAGGTTGCGGACGCTGCGCGAATCGATCGGCTGGCGACGGCTAAGGGTCAGCGGAAGCGCCAGAAGGATCATCGCCATCGCCAACGAGATCGCAACACTGCCCTGGACAAACAACAGCGCCAGCGGCGGAAGGATGACCAGCGGCAGCGCGGCGATTCCAATCCGCTGCAGGGCCTCCTCGGTCGTGAGGTCGAAGGCGAACGCGGCGACGCGGGCAATCAACAGAAAGGCCAGCCAGAAAAGGGCGATGAAGAAGGCGATGAACGCGATCTCGAGAAAGAGCGTGGGAATGTGCGCGATCCGTTTTCCGACGGCGATGTATCGAAAGAGGATCCACGACAGCGCCTCGACGACGATGAGCGCGTGATGCGGCGCCATCTCGCGTACGAAGAGCTTGCGAATCCAGAGTGTCCGCTGCCACATGATGACCGCTCGCGGCAGAAGTTGTGAAAACGCCAGCGGGATGAGAATCGGCCAGGCTGGCTTGAACGTCGTGAGGTAGAGAAACGGCGCGAGAAAAAACGGTGCGATGAACAGCGCGGAGACGAGATTGCGAACGCTCTCGCCGCTGACCGCGGCGCGCAGCCGCAGGTTCTCGCGCGCACCGAGGCGATACAGCGGGATCGTCGCGGCCGGCGCGATGATGAAGAAGAGAAGCACGGTCAGGTAGTCGCGCAGCTTCGATGCGTTTTCGACCGTGACCCGCCCGACCGCCACATGCGGTGTCGCCGGAACGCCACGCAGCAGAAGCGTCGCGGTCAGGAAGATCCCCACGGCAAAACAAAACGCCGCCACCCAGAGCAGCGACCGGATGACGCCTGCGGCGAGGTCTTTGCGAGGCTCGTCAAGCACGCGCGGAGTATATGGGTGGTGCGGTAGTCGGCTGTCGGTCGTCGGGGGTCGGGTGTCGGAGAGGCGAACGCATGATCGCTGCTCGTGCCTACTGCCCGCTCCGACTCCCGACCCCCAGACGCGACGCCCCCCCCACGGCACACATCGTGAACCTCTCCACGTGTGGCCGAACATCATCTCTTCCCGCGTGCGCAGGCGCGGCATCGCGTGTTCGGGGGTCTGCTCAACGCGCGGCAGAAGCACATCTTCAACTGGATCACGGTCGTCATCGTGATGCTGTATGTCACGGGTTGGGTCGGGGCCATTCACGACGTCATCGAACAGAGGCGGGAGATCGCCCGCACCGCGAAGGTGCCGGGAGTGAAGGTGCCGGCTCCGCCGCCGCCTTTGCCGGCGACGCAGATCGCGACGCAGATCTTTCAGCCGCAAGCGCCGACCACCGCCTACATCGACGACGCCATGCTCGGCTTTCTCAATCCATTGCGCGGACGAAGCGGGAAGGTGTTCTTCACGACGCTTACGCCCGGCGCGTCGATCGTCGCGGGTGCGCCGGGCGGAGCGAAATCCGTGCTGACCGGCGGAACTGAACGGGTCTCCTCCGACTTCACCGCGCCGGAGCAGCCGGGCGTCTACAAGCTCGCCATCCAGCTCAAGCAGGCCATGCGCCAGCTCGACGATTTCAGCGTCATCACGCTCGTTCCGTTTTCAGAAAAGCGGGCCGGTCACATCGGCACGTACTTCCTCGGCAGTTGGCCATTTGAGAACGGAGGAACGCCGAAGACGCCGGCGTATGCGGATCCGGCCGGGTTCATCGAAGTCACGCAAGCGAATGCCGACACGCCGATCTCCGAGCATTTCAAGCTGCGCGATTTTCTTACCAAAGATCAGCCGAATATCTGGCCGAAGTACCTGCTGCTGAATCCCAAGCTGCTCGACAAGCTCGAGCTGACGATTCAGGAGCTGGAGGCGACCGGCCATCCGGTCAAGCACTTCCACATCATGAGCGGTTTCCGCACGCCCGAATACAACCACGGCGGCGGCAACACCGAGGGTCGCGCCAACCTGAGCCGGCACATGTACGGCGACGCCTCGGACACCTTTGTCGACAACGACGGCAACGGAGTCATGGACGACCTCAACCACGACGGACGCGTCGATGTCCACGACGCCGAGGTCATTCAGCAGGCCGTGGAACGGGTGGAGATCAAGAATCCGTCGCTCGTCGGCGGAGTTGGCGTTTATTCCGCATGTTGTGGCCACGGCCCGTTCACGCATATCGACGTGCGCGGCTACCGCGCGCGGTGGCACGGAACGGGAAGTGGATGATTTAGCTGTTAGCGTGACACGCGTTGTTCTCTTCGACACCCGACGAGCGAACAGCGAACAGCGAAAACACCAGGAGGTAACGTGGTTGACGCAGTAACGAACACCCCGGCAACTTGTCCCGAATGTGGCGCGAAGCGTCCCGATCCGTCGCGCGTCTGCCCGGCGTGCGGTGCGCGGCCGATGCGAGCCGACGACAAGCGCGCTGGCGACAATGAAGTACGCACCGAAGATCTCGAACCGTACATTGCGCTGCGCTACATCGCGCGGCTTTTCAAGGTCCTGGCACTCCTCCTCATCGTCATGCTCCTCGGCGAGGTCGTGACGGGCGTAATCACCAGTGGCATCGCCGCGTTCATGACGCTCCTCGGCGAAGCGACGCGGCTCCTCGTCCTGGCGGGACTGCTTTGGGGTGGCGGCGACATCACGATTCTGCTGATCGACGCCGGACACGATCTGCGCGTGGCTCGCATCCTCCTCGGCAGAATCAACGCCACGCTGCACGAGCGCGAGGCGCAGGAGAAGCAGTAGGGTACGGTCTATCTCCGCGTCCCCCGCGTCTCCGCGTGAAACCGTCTCGCGAACGATCTACAGCGCCACGATCACGCGCGTCATCGTTTCCCGAATCTCGCGGAAAACGTTTTCTGGAGGGATGCCGAGCTCACGGTGCCCGGCCACGCGCTTGAAAAGATTCTCCGCGGCTTTCTCGTCCAGAAGGCGCGTGTCGACGTCACGGTTGTTGAGCTCACAGAACGCGAACAGTGAGGCCAATGCCACGCGGCGATTGCCGCCTTGGAAGGGGCTGTTCATGAGCAGGGCAAAAAGGAAGGCGGCGACTTTGTCGGGGAAGGTTGCGTACGCCTCGCGTCCAAGCATCATGACCTGGGGCCGCTGCACGCTGTTGAGGAGTCCAAACGCTGAGTCGACCACGCCGGGATGCGCCTGGTTGCCGCCGAACTCCACGCTGATCGCGCGGTGTAACTCGACGATGTCCTGAACGGTCAGGTAGCGAATGCCGCTGTCAGTCGGTAAGGCGGCGGAAGGCGTTGGGATACTTCTTGACGGCGCGCCGAAAGGCGCTTTCGATGGCGGGATTGGAGAATCGGATGTCGGTGTCGTCGGAGCGGCCGGCTTTTTCACCAGCTTTGGAGCCGGCTGGGGCTTTGAGGATGGCTTTGCTGGCGCCTTTGCTACCGGCTTTGACGACGACTTTGGAGCTGGCTTTGGGGCTGGCTTTGGAGACGGTTTTGATGCTGCCAGCTTTTTTCTCGCTGGCTTTGCCGGGGCTGCTGCTTTCTTTTTTGCTGACGGTTTTGACGGCTTTGCCGCCTTTGGCTTTGGCTGCGGTTTTGCTGCTGGTTTCTTTCCCTGAGGCTTTGGCTTTGGCTGCTTTGCTTTTTGCTTTGTCGCCATGTTTCATTTCCAATCCTCGGCGACTCATGCTACGTCAGCTAAGTTCATGAGTCAATGGCGTTTACGCGCAGAGGTATCATTTGTGACCCAACGCCACACCCCTAAACTGCTGAATTTACGTGAGTTATAGATTGCACCGATTTGTGTGCAATTTATTCGGCAACCTCGGCAGCCACCACCTCCGAGGCGCCTCCCTCCTCGAACTCCGGCTTCGGATCGTAGGAGAGAAACTCCTTTGCCTTCGGCGTCAGGGCGAAGTTTTCCCGCGCCGTGTCGGTCGTCAGAAAGCCCTTTTCCACCAGCGACAACGCCGGACTCTCGCCGCCTCCGGCCGGATGCTTGATTGCCGTGATCGCCGCGATGGTCAGCGACTCCGTACCGACCCGCCGATACTCCTGCAGGACTCGGATCTCTTGCTCCGTCATTCCTTTGATCAACATGCTGCACATTGTAATGGGGACCGCCTAGCCCACGATACGGAAGGCGCGGCTGCGCAGCGCGAGCCAGACCCGCGAACCGGCGCGCAACTCCAGATCCTGGGCGGCGGCACGGGTGATCCTCACAGTCAGCGCCGCAGGCGTCGTCACGATAAGGTCGACGATCCCTTCGCTCGCGCGGAGGGACGCAACCGTTCCTTCAAAGACATTGCGTGAGGAGATCGACGCAGGCTTTTCACCGAAGACGACGATGTCATCGGCGCGGATTCGGACGACGATGGGAAACCGCGCCTCGACCACCTGATCGTACGGAAGCACCAGCGTCAAACCGTCGCTGGTCGTCGCGCGCGTGATCCCGAGCTCGCGATCGTGCGCTGGTTGCGACACTTCGAACACGTTGTCGACGCTTCCCGCCACGTCCGGATCAGCGAGCACGCTGCGGGACGGTCCGTCGGCGGCGATCGCTCCGTTGCGAAGGACGACGCACCAACTGCTCAGCGCGAGCGCTTCAAACGGCTGGTGCGTGACATAGATCATCGGGATGCCGAGGTCGCGCACGCGTCTCAGGTAGAGCAGGATGCGCTCGCGGAGCGGCTGATCGATCGAGGCTAGCGGCTCATCGAGCAACAGCAGCCGCGGCCGCGTCATCAGCGCCCGGGCCAGCGCCACGCGCTGCCGCTCACCGCCCGAAAGCGAAACCGGAGTGCGGCTCAGGATTGGCGCGAGCTCGAGCGCGGCGACGAGCGAGTCGAATCGATCGCGGTCCATACCGCCGAAGCGGATGTTTTCGCTGACGATCAAGTGAGGAAAGAGCGCGGCATCCTGCGGCACGTAGCCGATCGATCGTCGCTCCGGCTGAAGATCGATACCGCGTTCCGTATCGACGAGCACGGCGTCATCGATGGCGATCCTGCCTCGGGCGCGGCGGAGTCCGGCAATCGATTCGATCAGCGACGTCTTTCCCGCGCCGGACGGTCCGACGATCGCGGTGACGTTTGCGCTGAGCGTGCAGCGGACTTCCAGCGTGAAGTGCGCGAGCGGCAGACGGATGTCGATCTCGATCATGCGTCCAACCGTCTCCGCTGCTGCATGATCAGGATGCTGCTGATCGAGACCAGAACCCAGGCGATGCCGACGACGGATACGACCAGCATGGCGGCCTCGTGATCGTTTCCGTTCTGCACGCGGTCGTAGATCGCGAGAGCCATCGTCTGCGTGCGGCCCGGGATGTTGCCGGCGATGAGGATCGTTGCGCCGAACTCGCCGAGAGCGCGGCAGAACGCGAGCAGGACGCCGCTCAGGAGGCCGCGCCAGGCGAGCGGGAGCGTCACGCGCGCGAACGCGCGAAGCGGCGACGAGCCGAGCGTTCTGGCCACGTCGAAATAGCGCCGGTCGGTCGTCTCGATCGCCACCCGGAACGCCGTGAACATCAGCGGAAACGACATCACGGCACAAGCGAGGACGACCGCTTTCGGAGTGAAGAGAACCTCGACACCGATACGCTCGAGAAGCGCACCGATGGCGCTTCGCCGCGAGAGAATCTCCAGCAGGACGAACCCCACCGCCGTCGGCGGCACGACCAGCGGCAACGCCGCAAGCGCGTCAAGAACGAGCCCCTTCGTCCCCGCCCGCCACGACCACGCGGCAAGCGCCAGCGCCACCGGCGCGATGCAAACCGTGCTGATCGCCGCCACAGCGAGCGTGAACAAAAGGATGTGAAGCATGCGAACGCTAGCTTACCCCTGGGAGCGCGGGCGTCTCGCCCGCTCATGGTCGGGCCTCACACGCTGGCGCCGCGCGATCGTCGTGGCCGAACAAATATCGCTCCTGGCTGGAACTCGGCGTCTGCGGGCGGGGACGCCCGCGCTCCCAGGGGGATGACTTCTTCGCTCCGAGGTGTTTCCGACCGTCGTGCCATCCCGGATCTTCCTGCTCTCGCCCGCCAATACGAGCGGGATTCGCGCGAAACAGTTCGTCTCGCCGCGTGCGAGCTTCGAAGCTGCAGTGCAATACCGGTCCTCCGAAGGCGTCGAGATCGCGAAGGCCTTCGCGTTCATGAGCTCCCTCTACTTTCGCGGCAAGATCGGTTACGCACAACACTTTGCGAAGCCTGCTGCCGTCAATGGCTGCGGCGTTTACGTCATCACGCCCGGTTTCGGGCTCGTTCCACCTGACTGGCGCCTGACGTCCGAACGGATGAAGGTGATGTCGCGAACGCCGGTCGATGGCTGCAAACAAACCTACCGCAAGCCGCTCGAGCGCGATGCGCGTTCGCTCGCCGCCACTCTCGAGCACGACGCCGAGGTGATCCTTCTGGGCAGCGTCGCCAGCGGCAAGTACGTCGACATCCTCTGGCCCATCTTTGAGACCCGACTTCGCTTCCCTGCCGCTTTCGCAGGACTCGGCGACATGGCGCGCGGAGGGCTCATGCTGCGCGCCGTTCGCGCGAACCGCGAGCTCAAATACACCACTCTCGATGCGCCGCGGCATCGCACGGGCGGCGACGGGAAAATCCCTGGGGGCTGGTGACGAGGGCACAACGGCTGCACAATCTGCAGTCGTGGCCGCATCCAAACGCCTTCTCATCCCCACCGACGTTACCGACGTCGTGCTCAACGTCGGTACGCGCGAAGTGCGGCTCACGAATCTGCCGAAGCTCTTCTGGAAGAACTTGAAGATCACCAAGCGAGACCTGCTTCAGTACTACGCCGACATCTCGCCATACCTTCTACCGCATCTGGCCGGGCGGGCCATGGTGATGAAGCGCTATCCGAATGGTGCTGAGGGCGATTTCTTCTACATGAAGCGCGCGCCGGAGCCGCGGCCCGATTGGATCGACATCTGTCAGATTCCGCACGACGCCGGCATGGTCAATTTCCCGATCGTGCAGGATCTGCCTTCCCTTCTCTGGCTCATCAACCTCGGGTGCATCGACTTGAATCAGTGGTACGCGCGCTGCGATGACTACAACCGCCCGGACGTTCTTCACTTCGATCTCGATCCCGGTCCGGGCGCCGATTTCAAAATGATCCGCGAGGTCGCTCTGCGCGTTCACGAGATCCTCGGCCATCTCGGCATGCCGACGTTCGCGAAGACAACCGGCTCGAAAGGCATTCACGTCTACATCCCGATCGTCCGCGGTCCGCTGCAGAAAGAGGTGTGGACGTTCGCCAAGGCGATCGCGATCGAGCTCGAATCACGGCATCCGAACATCATCACGGCCGAGTATCGAAAGGTGAAACGGCCGTATGCGCGCGTCCTCGTCGACTACAACCAGAACGCCTGGGGCCGCACGCTGGCGTCGATCTACTCGGTGCGGCCAACGCCGTTCGCTGGTGTGTCGACTCCGGTGACCTGGGAAGAGATCGGCGACGGCATCGATATCCAGGACTTCCGCATCGACAACGTCATGGAGCGTGTCGCCGAGGTTGGCGATCTGTGGAAGCCGGTGGCTACCGGGAAGAAACGTTTCGATCTCACGACCGTATTTTCTGCACCGAAGCCGAAGACGACAAAGAAACGTTGAACCACAGAGGCGCAGAGATCACAAAGCTCACATGCCAAAACCTCGAACCACCGCACCAAGTATCGCCACCCAGGGCTTCCCCAAGCTCGATCTCCCGATCACGCCGCCATATCCGCCGATGGAGGCGAAGCGCGCCGACAAGATTCCTGCCGGCGACATCTGGCAGTTCGAGCCGAAGTGGGATGGGTTCCGTGCCGTCGTGTTCAAGAGCGGCGACGATATCGTCATCCAGTCGAAGGCAGGCCAGCCGCTCGGACGCTACTTCCCCGAGGTTGTGGAGGCGGTGCGGGGGTTGAAGCAGAAGGAGCTCGTGCTCGACGGCGAGATCGTTATCTCTGTTAGTGGACGGCTTTCGTTCGACCATCTGCTCCAGCGCATTCATCCCGCGGAGTCGCGCGTTCGCAAGCTCGCCGCGGAGACGCCGGCGCACTACTTCGTTTTCGATCTTCTCGTGGCGAAAGGAAAATCGCTCATCGAGAAACCGGTCGAGTCGCGGCGGGAGCAACTGGAGCGCTTCTTCGAAAGTGTGCCGGAAGACTCGCTGATCAGGCTTTCGCCCGCGACTACCGACCGCAAAATTGCGGGTGACTGGTTCAACAAGTTCACCAAAGCCGGACTCGATGGCGTCATGGCCAAGCGCCTCGGCGAGCCGTATCACTCCGGCGACCGCGAAGGAATGGTGAAGGTCAAGCATCTCAAGACCGCCGACTGCGTCGTCGGCGGTTTTCGCTACGGCGAAGGAACGCAGACCGTCGGCTCGCTGCTTCTCGGTCTCTACGACTCCGAAGGACGGCTCGTCCACATCGGCCACACATCATCGATCCGCAAGGACGACCGTGCCGCGCTGACGAAACAGCTCGAAGCGCTGGGCGGCGAGAATCCGTTTGAGGTGCGTGTTCCCGGTGGGCCTTCGCGATGGGCAACGGAGAAGAGCGGCGAGTGGGAGCCGGTGAAGCCGCAGCTCGTCTGCGAGGTCGAATACGACTACTTCTCGCAGGGCCGGTTTCGTCACGGTTCGAAGTTCCTACGCTGGCGGCCGGAGAAGAAGCCGAGCCAGTGCCTGATGGAGCAGGTGACAGGAAAGGATGACGGCGGAAGGATGAACGATGAATGGGCGTTGATCGGCTCGTGATCCGACGACTCTCACTCCTCGTTCTTTTGATCAGCACCTCGGCGTTCGCGCAGACGGTGCAGATCACCTCGAAACCGACTGCGCTCGTCTACGGCAATCTGTTCGTGCCGGTGCAGACGCGCGAGCCGGTGGTGCGCGTAGCGCTGTTCATCAACGGAGTGAAGTTCGGGGAGAAGCCCGGAGGGTCGCTCGACTTCCCGGTCGTGATCGGCGACTACATCCGGCGTCTGCGCTTTCGGGCGGTCGGCTACGACGCGCAGGGCAACATCGCCGGCGAAGACGAGATGGTCGTCAACGATCCGCGGCCTCCCTTCCGGATCCGGCTGCATGCCGGTCCCGGAAGGCTCGAAGCGAATGTCGTGAAGCCGGAGCAGCTCGCGATCTCGTCGGTCGATTTCCTGATCGGCGAGGAAAAGATCGGCAGCGCGAAGGCACCTCCGTACAACGCGGCGTACGATCCTGCCAAGTATCCGAACGCGGTCTACGCCCGCGTGGTCGCGCACGCGAGCGACGGCAGCGAGGCGAACGACGTTCTCTTCTTCGGGACGAATCCGAGCGAACAAGTCGACGTCGCGGTGCAACAGGTTCCTGTCTCGGTTGTTGGCGGCAATCGCGCACCAAAGGCCGGCGAGCTCACTTTGCTCGACAACGGCGTGCCGCGGAAGATCGAGGCGCTCACGCCCGCCTCCGACCAGCCGCTCTACGCCATCCTGCTCATCGACTATTCCGAATCGATGCTCGAAGAATTGCCGGTGGTGAAACTGGCCGCGCGACAGTTCGCGCAGAAGCTCCTGCGGCCGCAGGATCGAATCGCAGTCGTCGGCTTCAATCAGACGACGTTCTGGCTGACTTCGTTCACGAACGATTTCAACGCTGCCGCCGCATCCGTCGACCGCGTGAAACCAGCAGGTGAAACGCATCTCTACGACACGGGCATCGAGATGTTGTACGAGCTGCAGAAACAGCCCGGCCGGCACGCGCTCGTGATCCTCACAGACGGCGTCGACCAGGGAAGCCACTTCAAGCTCGATCACCTCGTTCATTACGCGCGCTACGCCGGTGTCCCGGTCTATCCGATCATCAAGAACAAGATGCTCACGCGCCTGATGCGCTTCGGAGTCGGATACATCGAGGCGCGAAAGCTGGCCGCGATCGCCCGCGACACCGGCGCCACGTACTTCATCATCAAAGGCGAGCGCGAACTGCCGGACGTCTACGCCAGACTCGCCGACGAACTGCGCAATCAGTATCAGCTCGCGTTCTACTCCGATCTCTCTGTTCCGGATCAGTGGCACGCGCTGCGAATTACATCGAGCGCCGGGCAGCAGTTGCGGATTCCGCTTGGGTATTTTCCTTAAGAGCGAATCACCACCGAGGCTCGGAGATCACAGAGTTGGTTTTTCTCTGTGCTCTTTGTGCCTCTGTGGTTCAAAGACTTCAACGAGCCGCTTCAAGCTCCGCCGCATCCGAACGAAGCGACGGCGCTAACCACGTATACGGTGCAACCTGCAGCAAACCAGCTTTCTCGAAGAGCTTGCGGTACCAGCTCGCCGGGCGGCGGATCATGCCGTTGAGATCGCCGATGATGTCGTCATCGGCGGTGAGCACTTCGAGAAAGAGGACGCCGCCGGCTAGGCGGACGAGCTCGGGCAGGCCGGCGCGAATCTCATCGTCGGCGACGTAGTGCAGCGCGTCGGAGCAGACGACGAGATCGAATGGGCGCCGCAGCCGCGCAGACGCCAGCTCGCCGAACGCCGCCTTCCGGATGTTGCGCGATTCGCCGAAGCGCTCCACAGCGTAGTCGCTCGGATCGAGGCCGAGGTATTTCGCTTTCGGGCGGAGATCAGCGAGATGTGGTTGCCACGCTCCTTCACCGCAACCGACATCGAGCACCGATCGAAGAGGATGGCGGATGAAGTACTCGCACGCCGCGACGGCGAGCGCAACCTTTCGCCCGACTTCGTCGCGGCTGCTGACGCGGTTGCGGCCGCGGTACCAGTGGTCGAAATAGGCGCGGTCGTAACGCTTCGTCGTCATGCCGATTCCCCGTCCAAAGCCGCGCGATTATGGAACACTGCGTGAGGGTAGCAGTTTCATGCGATCCCAAGTATGGTTGCATTCATCATGAGTGAGAGCGCACGCATCCTCGACGCCATCCGCCGCCTCGTGCGGCACCTTCGTCTGGCCGACCGCGCGGCGCAGAGCGAGTTGGGAATCTCGGGCGCGCAGCTCTTCGTGCTCGCCGAGCTGGGGAAGACGCCCGCGCTCTCGCTGAACGAAGTTGCCGCGCTGACACGTACCGATCAGAGCTCCGTGTCGGTCGTCGTCAGCCGCCTCGTGGATGCAGGACTGATCACGCGCGAGCGCTATACGCGCGACGCGCGGCGCCTCGTGCTCGATCTCACTCCGAGCGGACGCGCGGTTCTGGATCGGGCACCGGCGGTGCCGCAGGAACAGATGCTGCGCGCGATGGATCGTCTTCCCTCCGCGGAGCGCAAGCATTTTGCAGACTTGCTCACCGCGCTGGTCGAGGAGCTCGGTGCCGAGCCCGGGCCGGCGCCAATGCTTTTTGAAGATGACCGAAAGGGCAAGGCACGCGGCGAGCGCGGCGGAAGAACCGTGAAAGGTGAGGATGACGCGGCGAAGTGACCTGAACATCGAAGGAGCCACGTCGCGAACAGATATGAAGAAGACCTCGAGGGGCGACTTTTCGGCCGATCAGCGATTACTTCAGCTCTCCGCCATTTCCATCGCCATCGGTGCCGTCGGTGCGGTGGTGGCCGTATTGCTCCTGAAGCTCATCGCCTAGTTCACGAATCTCTTCTTCTAGAATCGGTCCTGACGATTCCGGAATCATTTCCGGCGAGCGAAATCTACGAGCGATACTTTTCGTCGAGCCAGAAGCACCGTGGATTTCCGGTGGTCGACGCGAATGAAAAGCTTCTCGGGATCTTGACGATCTCCGATGTCATGGAGATGTCAATCTCCAAGCCCGACGCCGCCCTGACTGCCCGCGACCTGATTCGACTCGACCCGATCGTCGCCCACCCTGAAGAGACATGCCGGGAGGCGGCCGAGCGCATGGCGGAATCAGGGATCGGACGGCTGCCAGTTCTGTCGGGTGGAAAACTCATCGGGATTATCACGCGCAGCGATTCGCTAAAGCCGCGGCTCCTTCGCTTCGAAGAGGAGCGCTGGACCCCTCGGTAGCCTGCCGGCCGGCATGTTGACGCGCAGCGGTCTGCTCAACGCCCGCGCGCAATGCTTGGAAGAAGAACGGCGCTGACGTACTCTTCCTCCTAGACCGCATTTCTCACACACTTGGTTCAGCTCCTTGCTACACCTCCTTGCTACACCTCTCCCTTTTTCTTCGCAGTGCTTTCCGATCGAAAGAGTTTGGATAAAAGTGTGAGAAAGCGGGCTAATGACTCACCGGCGAGCCGGGAAGCGGCAAACGGACGTCACGAAGCAATCACGCACCTTCGAGCCCGGTAACTTGACGTCACGGCAACCGGGCAACTGCGTCGCCATCCTCGTCCCGCGAGTGCGGAGTCAGACTTTTCGAGTCCGGACTTAAAACCGATGAGTCGGTGCTCACACTTTTCGAGTCGGTACTCACATCGTCTGAGTCCGTACTCGCGTCCGGTGAGTCGGTACTCACATCGTCTGAGTCCGTACTCGCGTCCGGTGAGTCGGTACTCACATCTCGTGAGTCGGTACTCACATCTCGTGAGTCGGTACTCAAGTGACGTGAGTCCGGACTCACAACGTTTGAGTCGGTACTCACATTTTGTGAGCACGTACTCAAGTTCTTTGAGTCCGTACTCAAGTTCAGTGAGTCAGTACTCAAGTTCGGTGAGTAGGTACTCATGTTTTTTGAGTACGGACTCATATTTTTTGAGTCGGTACTCAAATTTGAAATCGACCGAGGGGCCGTCGGAAGGTCAGAATCACCTGGTTTTGGTAGAAAGCGGGCCGAAATCGATGGAGTGGTGCCGTAACTGACCTCAGTTATTCCAGCGAGCGCTATTTCATCGCCCCCTCGATGTGTAGCAGCTAGCGGATTAGAGGTCAGTGGATCAGAGACTGGTGGATTGAACCCACTACCCGCCCACCTGCCGCTGCCACTCCTCCGTCCCGCCTTGCACGTTGCGCACGTTGGTGAAGCCGGCGCGGGCGAGGAGGCTGCTGGCGATCGACGAGCGGTAGCCTCCGGCGCAGATCACGGCCAGGGGATGCTCGCGGTCGATCTCGCTGAAGCGTTCGGGAAGCTCGTCCAGTGGGATGTTCTTCGCGCCGGGGACGTGAGCCTCCGCAAACTCGCCGCGCCGGCGAACGTCGAGGATGGCGGGCGACTCGCCGCGCAGCTCTTGCACCGTGAGTTGCGCGAGTGGCGTGGTTGGGTAATCGTCCATCGCGGCGATGTATCCGGCCACACGCTCGATGCCGACGCGTGCCAGGCGGATTACCGCTTGTGCGGCGGAGTCCGCGTCGCCGGCGACGATGACGATCGGCGCGTCAAATGGCAGCAATGCACCACACCACGACGCGAAGCTTCCATCGAGCCCGATGTTGATCGCGCCATCGATGTGCCGCGCACCGAACGCGCCGGCATCACGCACGTCCAGGATCAGCGCGCCGGAAGGCAGCGCAGCGGCAGTGAGCAACGCTGGTCCTTCGTCGCTCAACGAAGATGGTCCGATGCGATTCAGTTCGGCGTCGAGTGGGAAATAGCGTGGAGGTGCAGCCAGGCCTGAAGTCACCTCCTGAATGAACTCCTCGCGCGGCATCGGCCGCAGCGCCCAATTCAGCTTCCGCTGCATGCCAATCGTCGACGTCAGCTCCTTCGACATGTTCCGGCCGCATGCCGATCCGGCTCCGTGCGCGGGCCAGACTTCGACGTCATCGGGCAGCGTCAGGATCTTCGTGTGAAGCGAGTCGTAGAGCATCGAGGCCATCTCTTCGGACGTATGCCCGCGCGCGCCGGCAAGATCGGGCCGCCCGACGTCGCCGATGAAAAGAGTGTCGCCTGTGAGCAGTTTCGATGGATGCCCATCCTCGGACACCAGCCAGGAAATCGACTCCGGCGTGTGGCCGGGCGTCTCGATCGCGCGCAGCGTGACGTTGCCGATGCGAAGCACATCGCCGTCGCGAACCGCGCGGTGAGGGAACGCGGCATTGGCTCTTGCGCCGAACACGATCTCCGCGCCGCTGCGCTCTGCCAGCTCCCGATGTCCGCTGACGAAGTCGGCGTGAAGGTGCGTCTCGAGGACGTAGCGAATGGCCACGCCGAGCGTTTTCGCGGCGTCGAGATACTGATCGACGTCGCGCTGCGGATCGACGACGACCGCCTCACCGCCATCCGCGATCAGGTACGACGCGTGCGCCAGGCATCCGAGGTAGAACTGGTGAAAGTGCATGTTGTGGTCGCGGGCTTTCGGGATGGTCGCGCGCAACCGCGATCACTACCTCCACGTCATTTCATACGTGCAGTTCGAATCGCCGAGGGTCTGGCATTTGGTTTCGACGACGCTGGGATCGGTGCCGCCGTGGCGCAGGATCGACTCGAGATAAAAACCGGCGGCGCTGGCGCAAAAGATGGGGCTATAGACCGCATAGTCGCTGCAGATCATCCGGCCGCCGGTTGCCGTTTTCTCGAAACGCACGTTGCCGAACTTCTGAAACTGATTGTGGAACATGGCCTGATTCTCGAGGAACTTCAGCAACTCCGTGCTGTCGAGCGACTTGTAGACGCGTCCGATCCCCAGCTCGGCCGAAGCCGCGCCGATCAATGCCAGGACGTTGGGATGCTTCTGCTTCAACGTTTCGTAGATGGCGCGATCCAGCTCGATCAGCGATGCGAATTCACACCAGCTCGATGCCAGCGGAGTCTTCGTGTAGCTGGCCGTCTTCGGGGAGAGCTTGGCAATGATGGCGGCGAATCCCTCCTCGCCCGTCACGTCGGAAAGAAACTGCTTGCGCCCGCCGAACATGACGCCTTTGACTTTAGCGACATCGGGGTTGGGCCCGACGAGGACCTCTTTTCCTTCGAGTCGCGGAAGCGGAGCGGCGGGTCCTTTGCGTTGCATCAGCAGAGACATGGGGGTGATTCTATCGCGGTGTGGGGGGTGGGTTGTGGGGAGTGGGGGGTGGGATGGGTTGCTCGCGATTTGGATAAGAAGCGAATCAATCATCGCGACCCCGCACGCTTTTCTCCAACTCCCCACCCCCAACACCCCGATCCCCACTTGACACGTCCCCGACACAGGCCTACATTGCGCCGACACAACAAACCGACCGGTCGGCTGGTAACTCGTCCGATCATCACAGGAGATGCCGATGCTGCGTAAGCTGATCTTCGCTGTCCTCGCCACATTGCTGGCGATTCCCTCATTTGCTCAGGTCGACAAAGCGTCCATCGAAGCGGTGGTACTCGATCAGGCCAAAGCGCCGCTTCCCGGCGTCACCGTCACGGCACGCCGCGCGGAAGTCGGACTCGAGCTCGTCGACGTCACCGACGCGGCAGGCGTCGCGCGCTTCAAAGCTCTCGCACCCGGCAAGTATCAGATCTCCTTCGCGCTCGAAGGCTTCGCGCCGGTGAAGGAGCAGAACCTGACGCTCCTCGTCGGACAGACTGCGAAGATCGCCGTGACGATGCAGCAGGCCGCCAGCGAGACGATCACTGTCAGCGCCTCGGTGCCGCTCGTCGACGTGCACAAGACCGACTCCTCCACGAACATCGTGCCCGAGCAGATCGAATCGTTGCCGGTCGCCGACCGCGATTTCCAGAAGCTCGCGTTCATCACTCCAGGAGTGGAGCGCGAGCGCGGCGGCTTCCGTTTCATCAACGGCGGACCGGTCGTCGGCGCGGGCGGCAACGCGTCGCAGACGACCATCCTCGTCAACGGCGTCGATCTCACCGACCAGGTCAACGGTCAGTCGCGGGCACGCTTCAGCCAGGACGCCGTGCGCGAGTTCCGCGTCATCACCAATCGCTTCGATCCAGAGATCGGCGGTTCCGCGGGTGGCGCGATGTCGATCGTGACCAAGTCAGGCACGAACGACACGCACGGCACCGTCTTCGGCTTTTTCCGCGACGCCGCCATCCGCAGCAAGGGCGCGCTCGATCTGCAGAAGAACAACGATTACTCGCGTCACCAGCTTGGCTTCACGCTCGGCGGCCCGATTACGCACGACAAGCTCTTCTACTTCGCGTCGCTCGAACAGATCAACGAAAAGAACATCGTCCTCTTCCGTCCAGGTGGCGCCTTCGCTTCGCAGGCGGCCGACATCAGCCATCCGTTCAAACAGACGCTGCTCTACGGCGGCGTGGATACAAACATCAGCTCGAAGGTGACCGCGGGCTTCAAGGCGGTCTACGAGGACTACACCGAAGACAACTTCCGCGTCGGCGGTGTGGCCGATGCGTCGTATGGGCAGACGCTCGAGCGCAAGAACTGGAACGGAACGTTCGAGCACAACACGGCCATCGACAACGCGACGTCGAACGAGGCGCGCTTCCAGTTCGGACATCGCCGTTTCTTCGAGCCGACGAACACGCGTACCGGTCCGGCGTCGTGGTTCTCCTCCGGCAACACCCTCATGACCGGAACCAACATCCTCGGCGACCTTCTCGGCGACGGCAGCACCTGGGAAGTCCGCGACACCCTGCATCGCAGTTTCACGTTCGGCCGCTCGTCGCACGATCTGAAAGCCGGCGTTTCGGTCCAGAACGACAGTGAACGTGTTCGCATCGACACCTATCAGAACGGCCTCTTCCTCTACCTGACGGATACGACCGCTCTGCCGCTCGCGTATGCGTACGGTGTCGGTTCCTCCGATGTCAATAAAGCCACGAACCTTTACGGTGGGTTCCTCGAAGATTCGTGGCGTCCGAACGCCAATCTGCTCGTCAACCTCGGCGTCCGCTATGACCTCGACACCAACGGCAACAACCCCGGATACACGCATCCGCTGATTCCGTTTGCGCGAGAGAGGGATACGAACAACATCCAACCGCGTGGCTCGTTTACCTACGACGTCAACGGCGATGGAGTGAACGTGCTGCGCGGCGGTGCGGGACGATTCACAGGCCGGATGCTCCTGGTGCCGGCCGTGACCGAGCTGCAGCAAAACGGCGTCACCGGCCGCGTGACCTATACTCGGATCAACGGCGCGCTTCTCGGGTTCCCTTCCCTCGCGCTCGACCCGAAGAACCCGACCACGACCGGCATCGTGTCGAAGCCGGCCATCGGTCTGCTGTCGCCGACGTTCAAGTCCCCTCAAGCCGACCAGGCATCCCTCGGATACACGATGAAGCTCGGCCAGTCGCGGATGTATCTCGACACCGAAGGCATCTACGTCAAGGGCACGAACGAGATCGTCATCCGCGACGTCAACTGGAGCGGCAACGCCACGCACATCCGTCCTATCAGCGCCTATGACCAGGTCAACGAGTACACGAACGACGGGCATTCGAAGTACCAGGCTCTCGTCGTTGCGCTGAACGGCAGCGTGCGCACCAACGACCTCGTCACTGCGTCGATCACGTACGCGGACAAGAAGAACATCAGCGACGACTTCTCGCCCGACTTCCCCACCGGCTATCCGAATGATCCCGCGAACATCGAGGGGGAGTATGGCCGTGCACGCGGTACCGAGCGGATGCGCTTCGTAATGAGCGGCGTCTTCCATGCGCCGTGGGCGACGACGGTTGCACCCATCCTCGAGTACGGATCCGGCCAGCCGTGGACGCAGCGGCTCGGCTACGATTTCAACGGCGACGGCAAGAACTCCGATCGTCCCGCCGGCGTCGGCCGCAACACGATGAATGGTCCGAAGTACAAGAACGTCTCGCTCCGCGTGACGAAGGACATCGCCTTCAGCGGCTACGGTTCGTTGCAGGCCATCGCGGAAGGCTTCAATCTCTTCAACTTCAAGAACTTCGATGTGCAGTCGGTTCAGGGCGGCCAGTTCCTCAGCGGCCCGACGATTGCCAGCCCGAAGGCAGTTGCGGTGCCCAATCCGAGTTATGGAAAGTACCTGGCCACGCTTCCGGCCCGTGAGTTCCAGTTGGGTCTGAGGTGGGTTTACTAGTTCACGACGGGACTTGTTGGAAGCCGGCGGCCTCGCCGGCGCAGTCGATCATAGCTGCATCTGAACGCCGGCGAGGCCGCCGGCGCCACTCTCGAGTGCGGCGGTCATTGAAATGGATCTCAACCTCAGCGACAAAGTTGTCATCGTGACTGGTGGTGCGGCCGGAATCGGCCGTGCCACCGTCGAGCGGTTCGCAGCCGAGGGAGCGAAGGTCGTGTCGTGGGATGTGACTGGCGACCCGAAGGTCGACGTCACCGACTCCGCCTCCGTTCAGAGTGCAGTCGACGACGTCATGGCGAAGTACGGACGCATCGACGTTCTCGTCAACAACGCGGGCATCGTTCGCGACGCGCAGCTCATCAAGTGGAAGGATGGCGTCGCCGGCATGATGGAAGACGCCGCGTTCGACGCCGTCATCAGCGTCAACTTGAAAGGCGTGTTCCTCTGCACGCGCGCGGTGGTGCCGCACATGATCAAAGCAAAGAGCGGCGTGATCCTCAACGCCTCTTCGATCGTAGGCCTGTACGGGAACTTCGGCCAGACCAACTACGCGGCCACCAAGGCCGGCGTCATCAGCTTCACGAAGACGTGGTCGCGGGAGCTCGGACGTTATGGTATTCGCGTGAACGCCGTCGCGCCGGGCTTCATCGCCACCGAGATGGTCACCGCGATGCCGCAGAAGGTGGTCGAGTCGATGGCAGCGAAAACGCCGCTGGCGAAACTCGGCGCGCCCGAAGACATTGCCAACGCGTACGTCTGGCTGGCCAGCGACGCGGCAAAGTTCGTCAGCGGCGCGGTGCTTTCTGTCGATGGAGGGCTGGTACTGGGAACCTGAAGCGCGCTCGGACCAGCCGCTACGACACCCGACTCCCGATCGCCGACACCGCAACCTACCTATGCACGCCAACATTGTTTCCACCGGCTCGTACGTGCCGGAAATCGAAGTCACCAACGATCAGTTGCGCGCGCGCTTCGACGCGCAGACGCCCGACTTCATCGACAAGATGGAAGCGTCGAGCGGCATCCTCACCCGCTGGTGGGCCCCAGACAATGTGGTGACGTCCGATCTCGCGGTACGGGCGGCGCGCGTCGCGCTCGAACGCGCCGGAAAGGCGGCCGAGGATGTCGATCTCATCATCGTCGGGACCGACTCGCCTGACTACATCACTCCCGCCACGTCGGTCGTCGTGCAGGCGAAGCTCGGAGCAGAGAACGCCGGCACCTTTGATGTCGGTTGCGCATGTGCCTCGTTCCCAACGGCGTTCTCGGCCGCGGCCGGTCTGATGGCGACCAACCCGTACCTGAAGACGGTGCTCGTCATCGGCGTCTATCAAATGCACAAACTGGCCAGCCCCGACGATCCGATGATCTTCTTTTATGGCGATGGTGCCGGAGCGGCCGTGCTCGAACCGGGCGAGCAGCGTGGCTTCGTCTCCTCTGCGTTTCGCGCCGACGGATCGTACGCGCCGCGCTGGGCCATTCAATCCGGTGGCACCGTCGAGCCGGTGACGGAGGATGCCATTCGCGCAGGGCGGTCGCAGGTCAGGATGTACGACCGCTATCCACCCGAGATCAACAACGACGGATGGCCGCTGCTCGTGCGGCAGGTGGCGAAGAATGGCGGCTTCGCGGTCAGCGACATCGACTTCGTCATCTTTACGCAGGTTCGCAAGCCGACCATCGAGCTCGTGATGAAGGATCTCGATCTGCCGATGGAGAAGACGCACATGATCATGCAGACGGTCGGTTACACCGGCTCGGCGTGCATTCCGATGGCGCTCGACAGCGCATTGCAGGAGAAGAAGATCAAGCCCTCCGACCTCGTCGTGCTCGTCGGTTCCGGCGTCGGCTACAACCAGGCTGCTGCCGCCTTCCGCGTGGCAGAAGATGGTGCGAGGCTGTTCGCATGAAGATCGCCGCTACGCTCGCCCTTCTGCTCATCATCGTGTTCACATCGGCGACGATGTACGCGAGACGTCATCCGCTCGAAGCGTTCGTGAAGCTGACGCGGCGCGGACTGGGCCGCGCGGGCATGGCGCGCCGCACGATCGAAGTGGACGGCAATCGCGTCGTTTATTTTGCCGGCGGAAACGGCTCGCGCACGATCGTGCTGATTCACGGCGTCAACGATCAGGCCGGAACGTGGGTCTCGGTCGTGCCAATGCTGATGAAGATATCCCGCGTCATTGCCATCGACCTTCCCGGCCACGGCGAAAGCGCGCCCGCTACCGGCCCGCTGCCGATGCCGCTCATGTTGAAAGCGGTCGAAGCGGTCATCGATCGCGAATCGCCAAACGCTCCGATCGTTCTCGCGGGCAACTCGATGGGCGGATGGGTGAGCATGCTCTACGCCGCCGATCATCCGGCACGCGTCTCTTACCTCGTGCTCGAAGATGCGAGCGGCATGATGTGGGATCTGAGTCATGTGCCGTTGTTCCCGAAGACGCGCGACGAAGCATTGAAAGTGCTGCGCATGGTGCACGGTCCGGATACGCCGATCGCCGGCTACCTCGTCGATGCCATGCTCAAGTCAGCGTCTTCGATGCCGCAGGCCCGCGTGATCGAAGGAGGCGTGGTGATGTACCTCGTCGACCTGCGGCTGAAGGATCTGACGATGCCTGTGACGCTGATCTGGGGCGCGCATGATGGTCTGCTGCCGGTTGTTTACGCGGAGACGCTCCACTCGAAGATCGCCGGATCGACGCTGCATGTGATTCCGAGCGCGGCCCACATTCCGCACAGGCAGGCGCCAAAAGAATTTGTCCGCCTCCTGCAAGAGGCGCTTCCGTGATCTTCGATGGCGACCTGCTCGCGGAGCGGGCACGCCTCACGCCAGACAAGCTCGCCCTTGTCGCAATCGAAACCGGCGAGCGGCTCACGTACGCGCAACTGAACGAGCGAGCGGAGCGAGCCGCGGGTGCAGTCGTTGAGGCAGGTGTCGCGCCCGGTGACCGATACGGAATCCTGCTTCACAACTCCGTCGATTTCATCGCCCTCTTTTTCGCGGCGGCCAAGTGTGGCGCCATCGTGGTTCCGCTGTCGACGCGCGCGACGACACATGAGCTGAAGCAGGTCGTCGATGACTGCGGGATGAGTATCTTGTTCACGTCCGGCGACTTCGATGCGTCCGGTCTCGGCTGTCGGGTGTCGGGTGTCGAGACGTTAGCAACCGGTTCTACTCCGACCCCCGACTCCCGACGCACCAACCCCGAACACACATACTGCCTCCTCTACACGAGCGGCACGACCGGCAAGCCGAAAGGCGTGATGATTCCCAAACGTCAGCTCTGGTGGAACGGGTACAACACGGCGGTCAATTGGGGTTTGCGCGAGGACGACGTCAGTCCGATCTACACGCCGCTGTATCACGCCGGCGGCGTCGCGGTGTTTCTCATCCCGATCTTCACTGTCGGCGGCACAATCGTTCTCCATCGCGGGTTCGACGCAGCCGCAATCTGGAGCGCGATCGAGAAGGAGAAGGCCACGGTCGTTCTCGGCGTGCCGACCACATGGAAGATGTTGATGGACGCGCCCGAATTCGCGGCCGCTGATCTGCGCCACATTCGCTGGTTCATCTCCGGCGGGGCGCCGCTTCCGCACTACATCATCGAGGCCTATCAGAGGCGCGGGATCGAGATGAAGCAGGGGTATGGGATGACCGAGGCCGGCGTCAATTGCTTCACGATGACGGTGGAGGAGTCGCGGCGCAAAGCGGGCTCCATCGGCAAGCCGATGATGTTCACCGAGGTTCGCGTCGTCGATGAGAACGGATCCGAGATGCCGGCCGGCGAGGTCGGCGAGATGTGGATTCGCGGTCCGCACGTCGCCCTCGGCTACTGGAACAATCCCGAGGCCACCCGCGCGGCGTTTGACGACGCCGGCTGGCTGCACACCGGCGATCTGGCCCGCTGCGATGACGAGGGGTTCTTCTTCATCGCCGGCCGGAAGAAAGAGATGTTCATCAGCGGCGGCGTGAACGTCTATCCAGCGGAGATCGAGGCCACGCTCGTGTCGCACCCGAACGTCTCCGATGCGGCCGTGATCCCGGTCGCGGACGAGAAGTGGGGTGAGGTGGCGGTGGCGTTCGTCGTCGGCAACGTCGACAGCGCCGGCCTCGATGCCTATCTCGCGGAGCGCATCTCGAAATTCAAACTGCCGAAGCGTTACATCTTTGTCGGCGCGTTGCCGCGGACACCTTATGGAAAAGTGGAGAAGCCAAAGCTTCGTCAGATGCTGGATGTGTCATCCTGAATGGGGAGTCGGTTGTCGGTTGTCGGGAGTCGGAGAGAGAAGAACGATGCGGGTACCCTCGGTTTTTCTCCGACACACGACACCCCGACACCCTTGAGAGCAATCTAAATGAACCAGGAAGAGCGCTCCGAGCGCAGCCGTGCCCAGATCCTCGAGGCAGCGCTCAAGTTGTTTTCGCATCGAGGCTATGGCGCCACGAGCGTTAGTGACATCGCCGAAGATGCGGGTTTGTCGAAGGGGAACGTCTACCATCACTTCAGCGACAAGGAGACGATCTTCCGCGAGCTGCTCGACCAGTATTTCCGGGCCATGTCCAATCCGGAGTTTCCGTTCAACCGCGCGCTCGCCGAGGGAACGTTTCCGGAGAATCTCGAAGAGCTCGGCCGCGCCGCGCGGGAAACCGTAAAGGACTACCGGGCCTACGTCGCGCTCATCTACGTCGACGTCGTCGAGTTCGACGGCACGCACATTCGCAAGTTCTACAGCGACATGGCCCTGCGCTTCGACGCATTCATGAAGAAGCACGGGATGGAAGAGGAGCTTGCCGGCCGCCTGCAGGATGGTCTCTCGCCGACCTCCGCCGTGATGCTGGCGACGCGAATCTTCTACAACTACTTTTCCATCGAGATTATCTTCGGCGTCAAAGACCACTTCGGCAAGAACACCGACGAAGTAGTGGGCGAGATCTCCCGCATCCTGCGCAACGGAATGCTGAAGAACGGTCAGCCGCAAACGCGATGATACGGGCAAACGCCACCGTCCTGTAACCACATCGAAGAGGGTTTTCGGACATGGTGTGCAAAACCGGCCATTCGAAGGAGGACCCGATGAGGCTGCGTCTCTGTGCCCTGGCAGTGATGTGCACAACGTCCGCATTCGCGCAGATGCGCGAAACGGTCAACGTAAACGTCATCGAGGTGCCGGTGTCGGTCGCCGATTCCAGCGGGAATCCGGTGCGCGGCCTCACCGCGGCCAACTTCGAGGTCTATGACAACGGAAAGAAACAGACCATCACATCGTTCGACAAGGCGGACTTCGCCTCGAAAGAGGTGGTGAATGCCATCTCGCCGATGAATCCGGCGGCGCGGCGCTCGTTCCTGCTGCTCTTCGACCTCGGATTCTCGTCACCGCGGTCACTGGTCCGGGCTCAGGAGGCGGCGCGCAGCTTCGTCACGACCGCAGTCCAGCCTCGGGACCTCGTCGGCGTCGGCACCATCGACATCGATCGTGGCTTCCGGCTGCTCACAGCTTTTACGACGGACCACGACCTTGTTGCCGCAGCCATCGGCAATCCGGCCAGTTTTCGCGGCAGCGATCCGCTGCAAATCGGGAACAAGACATACGCCGGTGAAATCTCGGTTCCCGACGAGATGCCGCAGCGGGAGGACGCGCCGCAAGGCAGCGCCGGTTCGAAAATGGCCGATGCGGAGATGCGCGAACTGCGACAGCGTTTCACGAGCGACCGTGAGGACTATGCGCGTACTCGCGTTGAGAGGCAGATCGACTACCTCGGCGACCTGGCGAGAACGCTTCGCGCCGTTCCGGGCCACAAACAGGTCATCTTCCTCTCCGAAGGCTTCGACGCGAAATATGTGCAGGGACGGGATGCCCGCGATACCAAGGCCAATCAGAGCGACTTCGAAAAGGTGGCCAGGGGACAGGTTTGGGACGTCGATACGAACCAGCAGTTCGGCAGCGCTACCAGCCAGTCGATGCTCGACAGGATGGCGCGATCCTTTCGTTCGTCGGACGTGGTACTCAGCGCAATCGACATTCAGGGCGTCCGCGTGGAGAACGCGAATTCCGGCGGCGCCAGCGGCAGCAGCCCAGCCAACCTGAACTCGAACGAGGGACTCTTCGTTCTTTCCCGCCCCACCGGCGGGGAAGTCTTTCGGAATTCGAATGATCTCAAGAGCAACTTCGACCGCATGCTTCACGCTCAGGAAGTCGTCTATATCCTCGGTTTTCAAGCGCAGACGGGGAATCAGGGGAAACTGCACGACTTGAAAGTGAAGCTCGTCGACTCGCCGGGCCGCGTCTCGTATCGGATGGGCTATTACGAGAACGGGACCGAGTCAGCAGCCGAGCGCGCGCTCAGCACGGCCGAGGTGATCGTCAACGACATCCCCCAGAACGGTGTGCGCGTCGCCGCGTTCGCAGCTCCGTTTCCGGTCAGCCATGGCAACTCGCAGGTTCCTGTCATTCTCGAGCTCAATGGTACGGATCTCGTGAAACAGGCTCGGGGAAACGCCGCTGGAGCGGAAATCTACGTTTATGCATTCGACTCCGAAGGGATCGTTCGCGACCGCTTGTACCAGCGCGTCAGGCTGGACATGCAGAAGATCGGCGATCGTCTTCGCGGTAGCGGACTTCGCTATTACGGCACGCTTGTGCTGCCCCCGGGAACATACGCCATCAAGTCGCTCGTGCTTGCCGGGGAGCCCGATGCGAAACGGACGAACGACGCGGACAGGCGTGGCTACGCGCGGACGGATATTGTGGTGCCGCAAGCGGGCGATGTTGCTCTGCTGCCTCCGATCCCTATCGACGAACAGCCAAAATGGGTTCTCGTCAAGGGAGCAGATCGTGGCGCAACGGGCGAGTATCCGTTCGAGCTGAGCGGGCAGATCTTCATCCCGAGCGCGACCGCGTCGAACAAGGTGGCGGTGGTCGTCTACGGTGCGGCGGCGAACGAGCTGACCTGGGAGACGACGCCCAAAACAAAACTGTTGGGCACGATCCCGGCGATGGGGGCGACGAAGTTCATCCTCCAACTCGACGATCCCGCGCCTTCGTCGTCGCTCAAGGTGACGATGCACATGAAGGGCGTGGCGGAGCCGCAGACGACCAGCGTCGCACTAGTGCGTCCATAACCGGCGCGTCCGCCGTTGATCGATCACGCTGCGCTTGATAGCCTGCCGCGCATGGCAGAACGCTGGACGAACATTCACGAGTTTCAGGACATCCGTTACGAGCGCACGGCCGACGGAATCGCAAAGATCACGATCAACCGCCCCGAGGTGCGTAACGCGTTCCGGCCGCTGACGGTGAACGAGATGAAGCAGGCGCTGGATATGGCCCGCGACGACAGCGAGATCGGCGTCATCATCCTCACCGGCGAAGGTCCCGACGCGTTTTGCTCCGGCGGCGATCAACGCGTGCGCGGCAAGGGCGGGTACGTCGATCCGAGCGAAAAAATCCCGCGCCTCAACATCCTCGATGTGCAGAAACAGATCCGGTCGATGCCGAAGCCTGTCGTGGCCATGGTCGCAGGCTACGCGATCGGCGGCGGCCACGTGTTGCACGTCGTCTGCGATCTGACCATCGCTGCCGATAACGCCCGCTTCGGTCAGACCGGGCCGCGCGTCGGCTCCTTCGACGCCGGCCTCGGCTCCTCGTACCTGGCCCGCATCGTCGGCCAGAAGAAAGCGCGCGAGATCTGGTTCCTGTGCCGCCAGTACGACGCGCAGCAGGCGCTCGACATGGGACTCGTCAATACCGTCGTGCCGTTGGCGCAACTCGAGGAGGAGACGCTGAAATGGTGCCGCGAGATGCTGGAGCTCGCGCCGACCGCGCTGCGATTCCTCAAAGCCGCGATGAACGCCGACTGCGACGGCCAGATCGGCCTCCTCGATTTCGGCGGTGACGCCACGCTTCTCTACTACTTGTCTGAGGAAGCGCAGGAAGGCCGCGACGCCTACGTCGAGAAGCGCAAGCCCAATTTCAAGAAGTTCCCGAGATTTCCTTGATGTGCGCTTCGCGCGTTGTCGGTTGTCGGTTTACTGCGCGCCTGGCGGCGCGCGTTGTCGGTTGTCGGTTGTCGGTTGGCGCTCTTGGGCTTTGTGAGATTTCCGCCGCAACCTCCCATCGAGCCCCTTCTCCCCCACGCTTTTCAGTGGGGGAGAAGGTGGCCGAAGGCCGGATGAGGGGGCTGCCTCTTGCGCCGCCAGCTGAATTGAATCCGCATCGCGCATTCGGTCCTCGGAACGCGTGCCCGTCGAACGCAACGCCCCCCTCATCCGCCTTCGGGACCTTCTTCCCCCGAAAAGCACGGGGGGAGAAGGCGCTCGATGAGAGGGTGAGGCGAGAAAGTGAGCGTTCGAAAGACACGAGCGAACCGAGAACCGGAGCGCGCGGTGGCCCGTCGTCAGGTCACTGTCTCCTGACAACCCACAACCGACAACCGACAACGCGCCGCCCAGGCGCATAAATCATGACTCCCTGGCTCCTCGCCGCACGCCCCAAGACCCTCGCTGCCGCCGTCACGCCGGTCCTGGTTGGCACTGCCTTGGCGGGAAACGGAGCCGCTCCGATTCACTGGCCGTCTTTTGTCTTCGCGCTCCTCGGCGCGATGTTCATCCAGATCGGCACGAACTACGTGAACGATGCGCTCGACTTCAAGAAAGGGGCAGACACGCATGCGCGGCTCGGTCCGTTGCGCGTCACGCAGGCAGGCCTGCTCAGCGCCGATGCCGTCCTGCGCGGCGCGTACGCGTGCTTTGCGATCGCCGCCTTTTGCGGCATCCCACTCATTCTTCGCGGTGGCTGGCCGATCGCGGCCACAGGCGTTGCCTCGATCGTCGCTGCCTACGCCTACACCGGCGGGCCTTACCCCCTTGCCTACCACGGCCTCGGCGAAGTCTTCGTGATGATCTTCTTCGGCTTCGTCGCGGTTTGCGGATCGTTCTACCTGCAGCGGTTGACGCTCGATCCAACCGCATGGATCGGCGGCCTTGCGGTCGGCGCGCTTGCCGTCGTGATCCTCGCGATCAACAACCTTCGTGACCTCGAGAACGATCGGGCCAGCAACAAGCGGACGCTTGCCGCGCGCCTCGGGCCGCGATTCGCGTACGGCGAGATTGTTTTCTTCGCGATTCTTCCGTTCGCCTGCGCCGGCGCGATCGCGTATCTGCGCGGCCGATGGACGATGCTGATACCGATGCTGGCCGCTGCTCTCGCGATCGCACTTCTGCTGCGCGTCGCACGCAGCCGCGGCGCGGAGCTCAACCGCTGTCTGGCGCTGGCGGGCGCGCTGGAGTGGTTGTTCGGCATCCTCTACGTCATCGGAGCGAGCGTTGGCTGACATCTGGTACTGGCCGTATGAGCTAGTCCCGCGCCGCCCGTTGAGTGCGATCGCGGCCGCGGGTTCGCGGCGCGGTGCGCTCATTCGCGTCGACGCCGGGTTCGCCGACGTTCATCCCTGGCCTGAGCTTGGTGACGCGCCGCTCGACGAGCAGATCGCGGGGCTCAGCCGAGGGGTAACGACGCCGCTGACAGCCGCGTCGCTCCGCTTCGCCGCGATCGATGCTGCCGAGCGCCGTGCCGGCCGGAGCGTGTTCGAAGGTCTGACGATCCCACCGAGCCACTGGCCAGGAGCCGATCCGCCGGCGGGCTTCGATACCGTGAAGTTGAAGTCGATCGATCGCATCCCCGACCATGTCCGCCTGCGCATCGATTTCAACGCCACGCTCACTCCTGATGAATTCGTGCGCATCGCCGCAACGCTTCCGCGCGAGCGCATCGACTTCATCGAGGATCCCTGTCCATACGATGCCGCGACGTGGCGCGACCTTCGCAATCGCACCGGCCTCCGCCTCGCCCTCGACCGTGGCAACGGCGACGAAGATGTCGACGTCCTCGTCGTTAAACCTGCCGTGCAGAAGATCCTGTCAAGCCGCGCCGAAATCGTGGTCACGTCGTACATGGACCACCCCCTCGGCCAGCTCTGCGCCGCGTACGCCGCGGCAAGTGCAGGCATCACGACGACGTGCGGCCTTGTCACCCACGTGCTCTACGAGTCCGATTCCTTCATCGAGCGAATGCAGATCGACGGCGCGCGTCTGGTGCCGCCACGCGGCACCGGCTTCGGATTTGATGACCTGTTGGAGGTCTTGCCATGGCGCCGCATCTAGCCCCCGCTTCGCACTCGCCGACAAGATCCTCTCGCACGGCCCGAAAATCGAGCGCCTTCTCCCCCGCGCCTTTCAGCGGGGGAGAAGGTGGCCGAAGGCCGGATGAGGGGGCGCTTGTTGGATCCATCATCAAGACAACTCACGCGGTTTCAAACGGACAACTCGCTGCATTTAACGCCCTCCTCATCCGCCTTCGGCACCTTCTCCCCCCGCAAAAAGCGCGGGGGGAGAAGGCGCTCGACGGAGGAGCACCGCAGCGAAGTTCACGAGCGGGTGAGGAGTGCGGTCGAGCGCGCGAGGCGTTGTCAGCGAGCGTAACGCCCACGCGAAGCGTAGCGCCGCCGGCCCGGCGGCTGTATCGCCGGCGGCTCGCCGGCGAATCTCGCGGTCGCGCGAAGGTCGCGCAACTGCGATCACGCCCATGATCGACTTCGAATCCGCCGCGTCCCACCTTCTTCTCAACCCTCGCATGCCTTCCGAGGAACGGGAGAGGTTTGAGCGGATGATGCCGGCCCTCGAGGCCCATGTCCTCGTCGCCACTTCGGGATCGACCGGCGTTATGAAGCTCGTCGCATTATCGAAGCGCGCCATCCTCGCGTCCGCGTCCGCGGTCAACGAGCGGCTTGACGTAACCGACACCGATGTCTGGGCCGCCGTCCTTCCGACGTTTCACGTCGGCGGTCTTGGCGTTTACGCGCGATGTCACCTCGCCGGCGCGCGCGCACTGCCGATGGCCTGGAATGCGCAGTCTTTCGCGGAATCGGAGGCCACGCTCGCCTCGCTCGTTCCTGCGCAGGTGCACGACCTCCTCGCCGCGCGACTGACGCCATCACCCGCACTTCGCGCCATTCTCGTCGGCGGCGGTGCGTTCGACGAAGTCGCAGTCGCGCGTGCGCGCGATGCCGGATGGCCCGTCCTTCCAAGCTACGGGATGAGTGAATGCTGCTCGACGATCGCCATCGAAGACGCTCTCCTTCCTCATCTCGAAGCTCGCGTCGAGCCCGACGGACGGCTGGCGTTTCGCGGATCGTCTCTGCTGACCGGATACGTGACGGACCAAGGACTGACCGATCCAAAGGTCGATGGATGGTTCATCTCCGAGGATGCCGGCGTCGTCGATGGGCGAGCGCTACGCATCCACGGACGCGCCTCTGACTTCGTGAAGATCGGCGGCGAGTCGGTTGACCTCGGACGCCTCGATCGGATTCTCCGAGAGCTCGCAGGAGACGCGGCTGCCATCGTCGCGATGCCGGACGAGCGGCTGGGCTGCGTGATTCATGTCGCATCGACGGTCGATGCTGACGAAGTGGTCGACGCGTTCAACGCGATTGTTCATCCGTTCGAGCGGATTCGGGCGCTTCATCGAGTCGATGCCATTCCGCGATCACCGCTGGGAAAGCTGTTGCGCGCGAAGCTCGCGTCGATGATTTGACGGAGCAGCGTCGTCAGCGACCTTGCCCGTTCCTCCTGCGTCGTACCATACGAGCATGCGGAGGCGGACGGCACTACTCATTGCCATCGCGGCTGGAATCGCGGTGATGTTTCTGACCGCGTCCGACGCTGTCGATGCGCTGGAGTTGCCCGTTCGCGATCTCGCATTGCGGCTGCTTCCTCCGGAACCGGCGAGGATGACGGTCGTCGTCGGTATCGATGAGGATTCGCTGCGCGCGATCGGTCCGTGGCCGTGGGAACGCACCGTCCTTGCGGCGATCGTCAATCGCGCGGCGGATGCCGGAGCGCGCGGCGTAGTGCTCGACATCCTTCTCGCCGACGCGCGGCCCGGCGACGACAAGCTTGCCGCTGCTGCGCGTCGCGTGCCCACGCTCGCCGTTTCCGCGCTCGACGAGCAGGGCCAATGGCATCTGCCTGTGCCTGCGCTGGCCGCGGTGATGACGCCGGTGCATGGCAACTTCGAGATCGATCACGACGGCATCGTGCGGCGTTTCTCAGCCACGAAGCAGAATGAAGATCGCTCGCTCGTGGCGCTTTCGGTCGAGGCGTCATCGCTGATCACCGGCGCGCCGGTGCCTGTCGGCCGCACGCTCGCGCCGGCTTTCCGAACGCGCCCGGCCAGGATCCCGATGATTAGTGCTGCCGCGCTTCTTCGCGACGGCACGGGCGCTTCGCAGTTGCGAGGCAAACTCGTGTTCGTCGGCCCAGTGGCGATTGCCCTCGGCGACCGCGTGCTCACGCCCACTTCTTCGCGTCGCGTCGCCAATCCCGGCGTGACCGTTCATGCGGCGGCCACCGAATCGCTCATCCGCGGCGACGTCATTCGCGAGCTGCCGCCGATCACCTCGGGCGCCTTTACAGTAATCTCCGTCGGCGCGCTTGCCGTCCTTCGACGGCGCCGCATCGTCGCGATCATCGCAATCGTCGTCATCGTCGCCGGAGGTCTGCAACTTCTCGGTAACGGAATTGCCGTACCGTTTGCGACGATGCTCGCGTCCGTCATCTTTACCAGCGCCGCGTTCGAATCGTCCGCGATGATCGCAGCCCTGGCGCGCAGCGAGGCCCGCTTCCTCGTTCAGCGGGATCGCGACGCCGAATCGAAGCTCGTCCTTGCGCACGAGCTGAAAACGCCGCTGGCGTCGATGCGCAACCTCACGCAGCTCCTCGGCGGCTTCGATCTGACGCCGGCCGAGCGGCAGCGTGTGACGTCGCTGCTCGAGCACGAAGCGGGGAAGCTGGAGACGATGGTCGGCACACTGCTCGATCTCGAGCGGCTGCCGCTTCGTGACTTCACGTCGTCGTCATCCGTCGTAGACCTCGGAGCACTCGTCGCCGCGCGCGTGGACTTTCTGCGCGCCAGCACCGACCGCTCGATCGTCATGAACGCCGCGCCTGCAACCATCGTCCGTGCCGACACAGCCCTCATCGAGCGGGTCGTCGACAATCTCGTCGGCAATGCGCTGAAGTACACCGCCGCCCCAGCGCCGATCAGCGTGAGTGTGTCGCGGAACGGAAGCGATGCCTTGATCGAAGTCGAAGACCACGGTCCCGGTATCGCCGAGGCAGACCGTGAGCGCGTGTTTGAACGATTCGTGCGCGGAGCCACCGCGGCAGGTACGCAAGGCCTCGGGCTCGGGCTGGCCATGGTCACCGAGATCGCGCGATGGCACGGAGGCGAAGCCTCTCTCGATGTCCCTGCCGGTGGCGGCTCACGATTTCGGATTACGCTGCCGCGTGCAGCCGCTGAACCGATGACAGGAGCGATGTGATGCCCACGGTGCTGGTAGTCGATGACGATGCCGGAATCCGCGAGAGCGCCGCCATGGCCCTCGAGAAAGCCGGCTTGAAGACATTCCAGGCGGGCGACACCGTGGCCGCCCTGCAGATGCTTCGTGCGCATCGCATCGACCTCGTTCTCAGCGACATTTACATGCCCGGCGAGACCGGTATCACTCTGCTCCAGGCCATCTCCGAACGGCGCGATCCGCCGCGCGTGATTCTGATGACGGCGCGCGGATCGATCGAGACCACCGCTCTGGCGCAGCGCTTCGGCGCCTTCGACTATCTTGCCAAACCGTTCGATCTCAATGAGCTCATCGCACGCGTTCGCGCGGCCCTCAATGTCAGCACTGCCGAGGGGGTCGAGGTCGAGCCGGGGCCGCCGTCGCGCATGGTCGGCTCGCATCCTTTGATGATCGCGATGTACAAGGCGATCGCGCGGGTCGCGCCGCTCAACGTGCCGGTGCTGATTCTCGGCGAGAGCGGCAGTGGCAAAGAGCTCGTCGCCCAATCGATTCACGACCTCGGCGACCGCGTTGCCGGACCATTCGTGGCCATCAACTGCGGCGCGATCCCCGATTCCCTTCTCGAGAACGAACTGTTCGGATCGACCCGAGGAGCGTTTACGGATTCGAGGCAGGACAGGCGTGGCGCGCTTTCCCGCGCGGACGGCGGGACGCTTTTTCTCGATGAGATCGGCGACATCTCGCCGGCCTTCCAGGTTAAGCTGCTCCGCTTTCTGCAGGACGGCGTCGTCACGCCGCTCGGCGCCGAAAAAAGCCATCGCGTGGATGTGCGCCTGATCGCGGCAACGCACCGCGACATCAAACGGCTCGTCGGCGAGGGAAAGTTTCGCGAGGATCTCTACTACCGCCTGGCCGGATACGAGATCGCGGTTCCACCGCTGCGCGAGCGCGCGTCCGACACCCCGCTGCTCGTCGACTTCTTCCGGCACCGCATTGCCGCGGAGATGAAGCGTCCGTCGATTCCCGGCCCGTCGCAGAGCGTGCTCGATGTCTTTGCCGGGCATGCCTGGCCCGGCAACGTTCGCGAGCTCGAGCAGGTCACGCGGCGAATCGTGATCGACTCGGGTGCGCTGCTGGATGCCGCAGCGGCGTCGCGTGCCCTGCGTGATATCGCGCCTTCAGCCGCAGGAGGGAGCGTGTCTCCGGTCCCGGTCACCGAGGCCGTGAGCGAGGATCTGATCTCGCTCGACGAAGCCGAAAAGCGGCACATCATCACAGTCCTTCGTGCCACGGGCGGGAATCAGACGCAGGCCGCATACATTCTTGGCATCGAGCGCAAGACTCTTGCGCGCATGATGAAGCGACTCGATATTTCGCTCGAACCCTGATGAGGCTCCAATGAAGACACTCCTGGCAGCTCTGGCAATGCTCACCGCTACGGCGGCGACAACTCCGTCGAGTCCTGTTACATCGCCGATTCCGTATCGATTCGATGAGGTCAAACGAAACGTCGTGCTGAAAACAGCGACGCGGGAGACGCAGGCAACGAAAGGCACCCAGGCGCAGAGCGGCGACCACGTTCACACCGGCCTTTTTTCCTACGCCCTGATCGCCGCGGAACCGCACCACGCGAAGTTCGAGATCTTCAGCGTCACCGACGTCCAACTCGCCGGCGGCGCGCCCGGCGTGATCCTCTCGCTCGAGCGCGGCCGTGTCCACGCGATGTTCGACAAGATCCTCGGCAGCGAGCCGCGCCTCGTGCAGACGCCCGGCGCTCTTCTGGCTGTGCGCGGCACGCAGTACAACGTCGAAGTCGACGGCGCCGGAAAGACGATGCTCGATGTATTCGAAGGCACTGTCGAGATCCGCTCACCCCTCCGCAACGAGCCGTACCTCGTCCACGCCGGCGAGAGCTCGAGCTTCACGCGCCACGAGCCGCCGCCCGATCATCCGGCCCGAACCCCCGACAGCCGCCGCCCCGACGCAGAGAACCACCCTGAGGGCCACGGCGACGATCACGGACATCCGGGCAACGAGCCCGGAGCACGCGGCGCGCAACCACCACCGCCGACCCCGCAGCCTCGCCCGCCGTCGCCACCTCCGGGCGGGCATCACTGACTGTCTCGCTTCCGTCATCGGAGCCGTAGCTTCCGATATCGGTCCGTTTTGTTCCGACATCGGTCCGATTTGGACCGGCATCGGTCCGATCTGGACCGGCATCGGTCCGATTTGGACCGGCATCGATCCGATTTGGACCGGCATCGGTCCGATTTGGACCGGCATCGATCCGATTTGGACCGGCATCGATCCGATTTGGACCGGCATCGGTCCGATCTGGACCGGCATCGGTCCGATTTGGACCGGCATCGGTCCGATTTGGACCGGCATCGGTCCGATCTGGACCGGCATCGATCCGTTTGATTCCGACTTATTACCGCCCTTTGCCGTCTTCTAGGTATTTCTCACACTTCCCTGGACCGCTCAAGGGAAGAGCTGCGGGAAAAAGGAAGAGGCGCAACGCGTTCGGCGCACCTCGCTGGTGAGAAATGCGGCTGGCTTCGCAACTGGAAGCCAACTTGGTGCCCGAGTCCTTCCGCCCCCATCCCGCGTCATCCCACTCGAAATCCTGGGTCGTTCTGACCCTCCAAACACCCCTTCTACCCTGTGTGGACGTGGCATTTCGCTTGGACTTGTCTCCCGCCCAAAGGAGACGTACCCATGAAGAAAACAATCACCATAATTCTTGCACTGATGATGGCGGCGACGCTTGCCGTCGCGAATGACCACGGCGGGCCGCCAGCTGGCCCTGGTGGACCAGGCGGACCAGGTGAGCCGGGGCATGGCGTCGAGGCTGACGGACATCTGAGCGTCGCCGCTGACGGCACGGTCGTCGTTGTCCGCGCCGCGGCCAGCAGCACGACATCCAACCCGGTGGCCGAAGTCATCGCCATCCGCGGCGGCGCGGTCGCCTGGAGCGCGACACTGCCATCGCCGCGCGCTGACGTCCAGATCTCCGGGTCGCAGGTCATCGAAGTGACCGACACGACCGCGTCCGGTGCATCGTCGCCGGCGACCACGCTCACGGCGCTCGCACTCTCGAACGGCGCGCAGGCCTGGACGCTGAACATTACCGGGCGCGTCACCGACCTCAATCCGTACAGCGGCGGCACCTACGCCGTCGTCATCATTCCGGCTGCGACCACGGGTGGGACTCCTACCCGGAATCTCGTGGCGATCAGTCCAACTGGCACGGTCACGTCGACCGTCGCTTTCTGATCGTTTCACCCTCCTCGACCGAGGGCGGCGGCGCGTGGCCGCCGCCCATTTTCCCAGGGAGACTCTCATGCACGTACTCCATCTTCCGTCCTGGTACAGCGCGCCCGACAAACCGTGGAGAGGAACATTTGTGCGCGACCAGGCCATGGCATTGCGTGAGGCTGGGATAGACGTCGGCGTGGCGTTCGTCGAACGGCGTAGCTTCTCCCGTTTCAACGGCCTCAATCTGGTGTTCAGTCACTTTCAGACCGAAGCATGTGATGAGGACGATCTGCCCACCATGCGGATGAAAGGGTGGGGCATTTTCGCGCAGACCGTTCCGGGATCGCTCCTCTGGTGCCGTCTCATGAGGCGGTTGGTGGAGTCGTACGTCGCGGTCTACGGCGTGCCCGATCTGATTCATGGCCATGCCGCGCTCTGGGGCGGCCATGCGGCGATGCTTGCGTCGCGTGCGTTGGGACGGCCGTATGTAGTCACCGAGCATTCGAGCAGCATCCTGACGCGCCGGCTGTCCGTTTCAATGAGCCGTTACGCATCCGATGTCTACAGGAACGCGGGTGCGGTGATCGCAGTCAGCCACGCGCTGAAAGTAAGTGTCGACGCCGTGGCGGGCCGGCCGGTCGCTGAGGTCATCGCGAATACGGTCGATGGCGACTACTTCACGCTGCCCAGCGGGCGTAGCGCAGAGGGAGCATTCACGTTTCTCGCAGTCTGCGACCTCGTCGGCTACAAGCGTCTCGATCTGGTGATCCGAGCGTTTGCCAGGCTTCACCTGCGGCGGCCGGCGACGCGGCTGGTCATCGCGGGCTCGGGCAAGGAGTCATCGCGGCTGCGTGCTCTTGCCGATGCCCTCACGCCGCCCGGCAGCGTCCGTTTCACCGGTCCGCTGGTTCGGTGGCAGGTGCGGCAGTGGATGCGCGAAGCGCGCGCACTCGTGCTGACCAGCGACGTGGAGACGTTTGGTGTCGTGCTGATTGAAGCAATGGCCACCGGGATGCCGGTCATCGCGACCCGCTCCGGTGGTCCGCAGGATGTCGTTACTCCCGAAACCGGCCTGCTGATCGACTGCGATGATTCCGACGCTCTCGAATGTGCGATGGCAGAGGTTCTCCGGAGGCGTTTTGATCCGAAGGTCGTCCGCGACAGTGCGCGGCGCCGCTTCGGCTATCCCGTAATCGCGAATCAACTTTGTGCTGTTTACGACCGGCTGCTCATGGGCCGCCGGCAGGAGGTTGCCTGATGCCCCGACCACCCTCGTATCCACTTCCACTCGTCGCCGGATCGAAGCGTCCTTCCCGCTTTCGCTGCGAGCTCTGTTTTCACATCGGTGCCGCGGTTCGTGTCGGCGCCAGACTTCTCTGCGGCGCCTGCTTCTATGACGTCGCGCTGAGCGAAGAAGCCAAGCGGATGGGAATGGACGACCGCCACGCGGGAAGCCACGCGGCCTGATTCGCGGCCTCAGAACGACGGTACGATCACGGTCGCGTGATCGTACTGTTGCTCTTGGGCATCGTCCTTCCGGCCGTGCTCCTCGTCGCCAGCGTGCGGCGATGGATCGCTCCGGTGCCGTGGACGATCGCGCTGCTGTTGATGGCGCTTACGCTCGTGTTTCTTCACGGCGCCGTGTTCAGCAGCAGGCTGCCGGTGCCGGTCGATGAAGTGGCGCGCGGCTATCCGTGGCGCGGTCTATTCGGCGACGTCGTTGCCGCCAATTCGCTGACCAACGACACGGTAAAGTTGTTCCTGCCCTGGATGCAGGTGGCGCGCGAAGAGCTGGCGCGCGGCCGCGCGCCGCTCTGGAACCGTTACTCGTTCGCCGGCTATCCGCTCCTGGCAAACGGCGAGTCGGCTCCCTTCTCGCCGCTTTTTCTGGCGACGCTGATCGTGCCGCTGCCGAAGCAGATCGTGGCGATGGCCGCGCTGAAGATTTTCGCCGCGCTGCTATTCACGTACTTGTTTCTCAAACGGGAGAAGGCCAGCGATGCAGCGGCGTTGTTTGGCGCCGCCGTCTTCGGCTTCTCAACCGTAATGACCGTCTTCCTCTACTACTCGACCGCCTCGGTCGTCGCCTTTCTGCCCGCCGCAGTCTTCGCGCTGCTGCACGCGATCGACCGGCAGACGAAGGCCAGCATCGTCTTCGTCGCACTCGTCATCGCCACGCTACTGGCGAATGGCCATCCCGAAAGCGTGCTTCATATCGCCGTTGGTTGCGGCGGAATTCTCGCCATCGAATTGTTGCGGTGGCGGGGTCCCGCGGGTCTTCCGGTGGAGCGGCGTCGCGACATGCTCCGCCGCTTCCTTGCTCCCCTCCTCGGCGTTGCCGCAGGCCTCGCGCTCGGCGCGCCCGCGTGGGTTCCTGTGCTCGAACAGGTGCGTATCAGCGAGCGCTTCGCAACGCTTCGCAAGGTCGCTCCCGTCCCGATGCAGCCGTTCACCGCGGCGTGGGCCATCATCAGTCCGAACGGGTTCGGCAATCCGGTGCGGCACAACTGGTCGTGGATGCAGCACTACGCCGGCGTGGCCATCTCGTATGCGGGCCTTCTTCCGCTGGCGCTCGCGCTTGCGGTCATGATCGCCCGGCGGACGGAGGCGCGTGAGCGCTGGCGCATCGTGCTCGCGGTCGTCCTTTTTTTCGTGGCGATGGATTGGACGATCGCCGGGCACGCGCTGAATGCGATTCCGCCGTTCAATATCGTCGCCAACGACAAGCTGCGATTCGTCTGCATTTTTCTGATCGCGGTCGTGGCGGCGAAGGCGCTGGATGTGTCGAAGACCGCGATGGCGATCGCGTCGGCGCCCATCGTGTTGCTGGCGATCTACGTCTACGCCAAACGCTCCGACCTGATGCGGCCGGTCGATCTCATCGGAGTCGCTGCCATTCTCATCTTTCTCTTCCTGCCGCCTCGGTTCCGCTCATGGGCCGCCGTCGCTCTCGTCTTCGTGGAGCTCTGCGCGTTCAACAGCGGCTTCAACGCGCTGGTCGACGCGAAGTACTTCCGGCCGCCGCTGCCGATCGTCGACGCGCTTCGTGCGCACGCGCCGCGCGAGCCGTTCCGCGTGGCCGGCCTGGCCTGGGTTCTTCTGCCGGATTCCTCCGCGCAGTACGGCCTTGAGGATGTTCGCGGCAGCGATCCGATGGCCTTCGCCTCGTACGACAGCTACCTGCGCCGCTTCACCGCGCCGGAGCTCGGCTGGCTTCCGCTGATCAAAGACGCAAACCGGCCCGAGCTCGACTTCTTGAATGTTCGTTTCTGCTCGCTGAGCCGGACTCATCGCCGGGAGGAGTGTGGCGGAGGCTCTATCGCGGCGCGGACGGGACGCTCTGGGAGAACCCTGCGGTGCTTCCGCGCTTCTTCGCGTCTGGCGCCGAGGTGCGCGATCTGCGCAGCGGCGCACCGGCCGAGTTTGCGATGACGGTCGTTGCGCCGTCGTCAACGCTCGTCGAGTCGAGCGAAGTGCTTGCGCCGGGACGACGCGTGTATGTCGGAGGACGTCGCGTGCCGCTGCGGCATATCGAAGGCACGTTCATCGGATTTGAAGTGCCGGCCGGGACGTCGAACGTTCGAGTCGTTTATCGGCCGATAAGTTTCTATGGGTCGTGCGCGGTGGCGCTGCTGACTGTGTTGGTGCTTTGGTTCTGGCCGGTGCGTAAAGTTGCCGCCGAGCCGGCGTCGGAACAGCCGTCGGGCCGACGGCGCTACGCCTAACCGACGGCGCCACGTCGACCGCTGTCAATTGTCCATTGATTCTCAGCGGTCAACCCATCCCATCGCTCGCTCGTTGTATCTCGGGCCGGAGATCGCCTCGGGGCGCAGCGATTCGTCGAGGCGCTTCATCTCGTCTGCGATCAGAGTGATCGATGCGGCGGCGACGTTCTCTTCGAGGTACTTGCGCCGTTTCGTGCCGGGGATCGGGACGATGTCGTCGCCTTTGTGCAGCAGCCAGGCGAGCGCGATCTGCGCGGGTGTCGCGTTCCGGCTGGCGGCGATGTCGCGTACGATCGAGGCGGCGCGCACGTTCGCATCGAAGTTCGCTCCCTGAAAGCGCGGATCGCCGCGGCGGAAGTCACCTTCCGGGTACTCCTCGGCGCGCTTCGCGCTGCCGGCGAGAAAACCGCGCCCGAGGGGGCTGAAGGGCACGAGGCCGATGCCGAGCTCGCGCAGCAGCGGAATGATGGCCGGCTCGAGGTTGCGCTCCCACAGCGAGTACTCGCTCTGCAGCGCGGTGATCGGATGGACGGCATGAGCGCGCCGGATCGTCTGTTCGCCCGCTTCGGAGAGCCCGAGGAAGCGAACCTTTCCTTCGCGAACGAGATCGCTCATCGTGTTGACGACTTCCTCGATCGGTATCTTCGGATCGACGCGGTGCTGGTAGAGCAGATCGATGTGATCCGTCGCCAGGCGGCGCAGCGATCCATCGACCGCTTCGCGAATGCGGCTGCTGTCGACGCCGGTCATTTTCCCGTCCTCGATCTTCCAGCCGAACTTCGTGGCGATGATTACGCGATCCCGGCGCCCCTGCAGCGCGCGTCCGAGGAGCTCTTCATTCTTGAACGGTCCATACACCTCGGCCGTGTCGAAGAAGTCGATGCCGAGCTCGATGGCGCGGTCGATGGTGGCGAGCGATTCCTGCTCATCGGCAGGCCCGTACGACTGGCTCATCCCCATGCAGCCGAGGCCCTCGGCGGAAACGACCAGACCCTGAGATCCAAGCGAGCGTTTGTTCATGGTGTAACGCTACTACGGGCGCCGCTTGATCGGGAAGACAATGGCGCACTTTTAGCGCCTTCGCTTCGCGTGACATCGCGGCGATGGCTGCGTTCTTGCCATGTGATTCCGGGAGGAGGTCACCCATGAAAAGAAGGATGGCGTTATTGGCGGTTGTGGTCCTCGTGGCGGCGACGGGATGCATGGAGAAAAAGACGGAATCGACGTCGACGGTGAGCGGCACGGATACGGTGTCGAGCAGCACGACGACCATCTCGACGACTGTCCCGACAGTCGACACGGCGACGACGGCAGCGGCGAAAGCCGACGTCAAGGAAGCGGGGAAGGACGCAGCGGAGGCGGCGCGGGAGGCGGCTCATGGCACCGGCACCGCGATGGAAACGGCCGGAAAAGAGATCCAGCGCAAGACGAAGTCACCGAAAAAGTAGTTCGTAGGCTCACTGGCCGGGTAGGGATTAGTGTCGATGCGTCACTCCTAAGCTGAAGGTCCAACCTCGACTGAATAAAACGAGCTCGGGAGGCTCATTGGCTGATCAACATGCTTTTCGTATCCTTGCGCTTAGCGGTGGGGGAGTCCGTGGAATCTTTCAGGCCGTGTACTTGGCCAAACTAGCGAAGGAGCTTGGCTCACCTCTTCAGAATCACTTCGACCTAATCGCTGGAACGTCCACCGGCGCGCTTGTTGGTTTAGCAGTGGCCCTAAACATCGACTTGGAGCGCATCGTTGACTTCTATGAGAAGGACGCGTCAAAGATCTTCGAACCACGCATTCTCGCTTCCCTGCGGCCGGGACCGCGATACGATCAAAAGCCTCTTCGAAGTGCACTGACGAAACTATTCCTTACCAAGTGCTTAGCAGACTGCCGACCTCCGGTCTTGATCACTGCGGCGTCGTTGGATCGATTCAGCTACCGAATATTTTCAACACTTGGTGGAGCGACCGAATCAGATGGCGAGCTTTCGGCCGTCGACGTCGCCCTTGCGAGCGCTGCCGCTCCAACATATTTTCCGCCGGTGAATCCGGTTGGTCAGGAGCGCTCCTACGTCGACGGCGGCGTCTGGGCGAACTCTCCTGCCTTGGCGGCAGTTCTTACCGCCCATCAGCAGAAGCAGATCCCCTTCTCCGCAATGCGAGTCCTATCGGTCGGCAATGGTGATTTTCCGGCAGGCATCGGCGCGGATGAGTTTAGGAAGCTCCGACCACTTAGCTACCGCACGGTTACAGCTCTCTTTGAGATTATGTTTGCGGCGCAGGAGAGCTTCGCTGATGAGTACGTCATGCGCCTTCTTGTTCCAGGGAACTTCGTGCGCGCAAGCGCTACGCTGAAGGACGAGTTGCCTTTGGACCAGCCAACAAAGGCTCGTAAAATACTACCGCAGCTCGCTGAAGCAACATTTGACCGCACGAAGAAAAACGCGGTTGATCTGGTCCGCCCACCGGAGCCGAGTCAACCGATCGCCGCGCCATCGCCCACGATGAGGCCACGTCAATTTGTTACACAGGAGTTGGTTGAGGCCGCTGGTCTTTCCGCATTCTATCCATCGCGGGCCTTCTATGCACGCCGCGTCGGTGCTTCATCAATCGATCGTTTCATCGCCACCGCACGGCAGAACTTAGTAATGGTCAGCATCAACCTCATGACCGGCCTTCCGTTCGACGGGATGTTGGACGTCTTAGAGAAGAAGCTCGAAGCGCGAGGCGCTGACTTCAGCGCAACTATCTCCCTTCTAAACCCGCTGCGCGAGCCACTCATGCACGCCGTAGCACCAGTTTTGGGTCTCACGCCCGCCGAACTCTCAAGCGTAACAACACAGACCGCCCAAAAGCTTTTGCAGTTCCGTCAGTCACTTTCGAATACGGCGAAGGAGAGGCTATTGCTCAGATTCCATGATGCGGTTCCTTTTGGAAGCGCAATCATGTTAGATCATGCGCAGGCCGACGGTCGTATCCAGATTGAGACAAAGGCCTACAAGGCGCCGGTTCGGAAGAGCTTCGCGTTCGAGGTGATGCGCACCGGCGGCGATGAGGATCTGTATGACACCTTACTCGTTGCGTATCAACAACTTATAAAGGATGGCTGTGAGATGAGCGTCATGGGTTCATGAGGTAGAATGCGTCATGGCTAAAAAGACGAGCGCTGGTCTGCTGCTTCATCGCGATCGTGGCCGCATCCAGGTCTTCTTGGTTCATCCTGGCGGCCCTTTCTGGGCAAAGAAAGACGCAGGCGCGTGGTCTTTGCCTAAGGGAGAATTCGACGAGGGCGAAGATCCGTTGGAGGCGGCGAAACGGGAATTCGTAGAAGAAACAGGATTCCCAATTGCTGGCGAGTTCCGGCCGTTAGAGCCGCTGCGCCAGCCCAGCGGTAAGCTGATTTACGCATGGGCAGTTGAAGCTGATTGTGATGCGACGCAGGTCCGAAGTAACTCCTTCACGATGGAATGGCCGCCGAAGTCAGGCCAGATGAAGGAATTCCCCGAAGTCGACCGCGCAGGATGGTTCGATATTGCCGAGGCGCGCGATCGGATCATAGCAGGCCAACTCGGGTTCGTTGAGCAACTTGTCACTGTCCTCGGTTTGCCCGCGGAGAATACGCCCGCGGCGGTAAAACAAGCTAAACCTCAGGGTTCGCTTTTCTAGCACACTTAGTTAACTCATCGCTCGAGCCGACCGCGGACTCGTTTTCTGGCGCGGCCGAACATTACTTGCCCGTCGGCTGCGAATCGCTCAGCCGAAGGCATTCGTTAGAGTTATTCGCGGCAGCCGCGCCACCGATGCGCTCCCGTCGCACCGCGCGACGTCACATCCGTGATCAACGGTGTGCGACAGCGTGTGACCTCGTCGCAGCATATGCGGGCGACCCGTCGCGAGGCCGCGAGAGCCGCTACCGCGCTGCCGCGACCTTGCTCGCTGCGGGTGCCGCGGGCATGGCATTGCGAATGTGCTTCGCGATCCGGTTGATGTAGTTGATCGTCTCGCGGAATGGCGGTACGCCGTTGTACTTCCAGACGTTTCCTTCGCCGGCGTTGTAGGCGGCGACGGCGAGATCGGCGTTGCCGTTGAACGTCTTGAGCAGCCAGCGCAGGTAGCGTACGCCGCCGTAGATGTTGGCGACGGGATCGTAGGAGTCGGTGACGCCGAAACGTTCCGCGGTCGAGGGCATGAGCTGCATCAGGCCGCGGGCGCCTTTGTCGGAGACCTCGCGGGCGTTGAAGTCGGACTCCGCTTTGATCACCGCCGAGACGAGCGCGGCATCGACGTCAAACTTCTTCGCCGCTTCGACGATGATGGCGTCGAACTTCGACTTGAAGAGCGGCTGCCGGGCCGCGTCGTAGCGCCACGAGCGGGTCGGGAAGATGCCGCCATCCTTTTCGACCGCTTTCTTCACCTCTTCGACGATGGCAGCAGGGACGATCTCATCGTCGAGGATGCGGTCGACGCGCGTGAGCGGGACCGTGATGGCGCCGCCGCTCTTGAGCGAGAGTTGCACTTCGCTCTCACCGACTAACTTGTAGCTGCTGATCTTCATCGCCCGCCCGTCGACGAAAAGGGCAATGCTCGCGCCTGCTGGCGAGGCGAGCAGAAGGAGCGCGAGGAATGGAAGAAGCCGCTTGATCGTCATCGGGGGCAACGCTGTGAACTAGGACGTCACGAATGTTATTGCAGTTACATCCCTCATGCACGCGGATGGAATTGCTCGTACATCTTCTGCAGCCGGGCACGGGATACGTGCGTGTAGATCTGCGTCGTCGAAATGTCGCTGTGACCCAGCATCATCTGCACGCTGCGCAGGTCGGCGCCGTTTTCCAGCAGGTGCGTGGCGAAGGAATGGCGAAGGACGTGGGGGGAGATGTGACCGCTGATTCCAGCCTGTCGCGCGTAGCGGACGATCTTCATCCAGAAGGCCTGCCGCGACATCGGCCGGCCGCGGTTGGAGAGGAAGAGATGCGGGTCGGCGTGCTTTTCGAAACCGCGCCGCCCCTTTTCGAGATAGGCGACGATCGTGTCGCGGGCACTGTCCCCGAAGGGGACGATCCGCTCTTTCGATCCCTTGCCGATCGTGCGCAGGAATCCGGCGTCCATGACCAGATCCTCGACTTTCACGTGGATGAGCTCGGAGACGCGCAGGCCTGTGGCGTAGAGCAACTCGAGCATCGCCGCGTCGCGGAGGCCGTCGGCGGTGTTGCGGTCGGGCGCGCGCAGCAACGCTTCCACTTCCTCAGGCGGCATCGACTTCGGCAGCGTCGTCCATAGCTTCGGGTTCTCGATGTTCTCGGTCGGATCGTGTTTGAGATGTTTCTCGGCCACGAGAAATCGGAACAAGCCTCGTATCGCCGCCAGTGCACGCGCCACGGAGCGCGCGGAAATGCCTGCCGTTCGTAGTGCCTGAAAGTAGCGGACGATCTGAATCCGCTGCACGCGCTCCAGGTCCATCTCCTGATCCGCGAGCCAGTGGCCGAAGTGCTTGAGGTCCGACTGGTAGGCCGATAGTGAGTTCTTCGCCAGCCCTTTCTCGACCGCGAGGTAGTCGAGAAAAATCGGTAGCCAGGTCAGAAAGTACGGGCCGGTCTCTTTTTTCTCCGGGTCGGCGGCCCGCGGACTCTTACGCATTGGCAGCTTCATGCGCCACTGCATCGGCCATGTACGAACTGCGCACGAAAGGACCGGCGAAGACCGCGCGGAATCCCATCGCTTCGCCGATGTCGCGATATTCGTCGAACACGCGCGGAGCGACGTACTCGACGACGTCGAGCTTCTCGCGCTTCGGCTGGAGATACTGGCCGATGGTGACGATCTCGACGTGCGACTCATGCAGGCGCTGCAACACGTCGACGACTTCTTCACGGCGCTCGCCGAGTCCGAGCATCAGACCTGACTTGGTGGTGACGTCGGGATCGATCCGTTTGGCCTCGCGCAGGATTGCCAGCGAGCGCTCGAAACGCGAGCCCGGCCGGACGAAGTCGTAGAGCCGCGGTACGGTCTCAACATTGTGATTGAAGTAGTCGGGCTTCGCTTCGACGACGGTCCGCACGGATTCGAAGTTGCCGCGGAAATCGGAGGTCAGCACTTCGACGGCTGCATCCGGCAGGGCATCGCGAAGTGCTCTAATCGTGAGCGCAAATTGCCGCGCGCCGCCGTCATCGAGATCGTCACGCGTGACGCAGGTGACCACGACGTGCCGCAGGCTCATTTTCTTTGCGACCGCGGCAACCGATCGCGGCTCATCGGCTGCCGGCTGCGCGTAGGGGCGGCCGGTGGTGACATTGCAGAAGCCGCAGGAGCGCGTGCAGACGTCGCCGAGGATCATGAAGGTTGCGGTGCCGCGCGAAAAACACTCGCTGCGGTTGGGACAGGCCAGCGACTCGCAGACGGAGTGCAGCGACTTCTCGCGCAGCAGCGATTTGACCTCGTGCAGCTCGCGGAGGTTGATCTTCTTTTCGCGGATCCAGTCAGGGAGGCGGGCGGACATCGGCTTACATGCTAGCAAAGGGGGGTGGGGAGTG
>OLLN01000417.1_pt1 | contig 50312 bp, 45 predicted proteins | sample 1604281 | NCBI WGS metagenome assembly OLLN01 (sample SAMEA104055716, study PRJEB20765) | soil metagenome | biome: Arctic tundra; feature: Polygonal ground; material: soil | place: USA | collected 2011-09 | depth 0-0.5 m | reverse complement strand
TTGATCCGTCGGCGGTACGTTTTGATCCATCGATGGTTCGTTTTGATCCATCGGCGGCTCGTCTTGATCCGTCGGCGGTACGTTTTGATCCATCGATGGTTCGTTTTGATCCATCGACGCTACGTTTTGATCCATCGGCGGCTCGTTTTGATCCATCGACGCTACGTTTTGATCCGTCGGCGCTACGTTTTGATCCATCGACGGTGCTTTTCGATCCATCGATGGTGCCTTTTGAGCCATCGGCGGTGCTTCTTGATCCTCTGTGCCAGTCCAGCCGCTGGTAGAGTTTCTCCATGCGACTGATGTTGCGAATCGTCCTTCTTTTCATCAGCGGGGTTGCGATGGCCTCAGAGTTGCCGAAGACAGTTGCCGAGACGACGGACTACAAATCAACGTCGCGGTACGACGACGTCATCTCCTTCGTGCATGCGATCCAGTCGATCGATCCTGGCATCCGCGTCGAGACCTTTGCGACGACGAACGGAGGACGGCCGCTGCCGCTGGTCATCGTCGGGCCGGCGGGAGTCGTGGATCCGCGCACGGCGCACGCCAGCGGACTGCCGATCGTATTCATCATGGCCAACATCCACGCGGGTGAGGTGGAAGGGAAAGAGGCGGCGCAGATGCTGTTGCGCGACCTCGTTTCCTCGAAGCGAAAACTGCGGGAGAAGCTGGTCATCCTGATCGCGCCGATCTACAACGCCGACGGAAACGAGAAGATCTCCACTGATCACCGCAAGGAACAGGTTGGACCGGTGAACGGCGTCGGCGTTCGCGAGAACGGGCAGGGGCTCGACCTCAATCGCGACTACATGAAGCTCGAGTCTCCCGAGGCGCGCGGACTCGTGCACAACGTGCTCGACCGCTGGGACCCGCTCGTCACCGTCGATCTGCACACGACTGACGGCTCGTATCACGGCTATCAGCTCACGTACGCCCCAATGCTCACGCCGGACGCCGACTCCGCGCTCATCGACTTCGAGCGCGAGACGCTGCTTCCCGGAATTCGTGCGCGCATGAAAACGCGCCACGGGAAGGAGACCTACTACTACGGCAACTTCGTCGACCAGCTCAAACCGGAGAAGGGTTGGTACACGTTCGACAATCGCCCGCGCTTCGGCAACAACTACGTAGGGCTGCGCAACCGGTTCGCGATTCTGTCCGAGGCGTACAGCTACATCGACTTTCGGGCGCGCGTCGAGGTCACACAGCAATTCCTGAACGAGATTCTCGCCTCGGTTTCCCTGCATGGCCAGAAGATGATGAAGATCGTGGCGCATGCCGACGAGCGCGCCAGTCTCGCCAAAGTCAAGAACCTGGGTGTTCGCTTCGAGATCAAACCGTGGCGCAAGAGCACGACGATTCTCTGGGAGCGTTCAACGCCGGCCAAACCGGGTGAGGGAATCCAGAATCCGGAGACAGGAAGTGGCCCGCGGATCGTGCGCACCGGCGAGATCGTTCCGATGAAGATCACCGACTACGGCATCTTCGCGCCAACGGAAAAATCCGAGGTGCCCTTCGCCTACCTGATCGACGCGCGAGCCAAGCGTGTCATCGAAAACCTCCGGACGCACGGCATCATCGTCGAGCGGCTGGACGCACCGTCAAAGCTGCGCGTCGAGCAATTCATCATCACGAAAGCAGAACACGCCGCACGCGAGTTCCAAAAGCACCGCGAGCTGACTCTGACCGGCGATTGGAAGAGCAACGACGTCTCATTCGACGCCGGCACGTACGTCGTCCGCATGAACCAGCCGCTGGCCCGCCTCGCGTTCTACCTGCTCGATCCGCGCAGCGACGACGGCCTCTTCGACTGGAACTTTTTCGACGAGCTACTCGGCGATGTCGCGCCGGTGTGTCGGTTGATGAATGTGACGCCATTGAATGCGCGTGTGGAGTAGCGACAAATTCGAAAGCGTCTCACGCGGAGCCGCGGAGAAAACCTCCGCGCCCCCCCGCGTCTCCGCGTGAAAGGGTTTTTCTCAACCCGCATACAATCCCCACCCCATGAACCACAAAGACTTCATCGAGATCCATGACTACAGCGCGGCCGAGGTTCGGGAGATCTTCGACGTCGCGCAGGATATAAAGGCCAATCCGGCCAAGTACCACGACGCGCTGAAGGGCCAGACGCTGGCGATGATCTTCGAGAAATCGTCGACACGCACGCGCGTTTCCTTCGAAGTCGGGATGTTCCAGCTCGGCGGTCATGCGCTGTTTCTTTCGTCGCGCGACATTCAAATCGGACGCGGTGAGCCGATCTACGACACAGCCAAAGTCCTCTCGCGGTTCGTCAGCGGCATCATGGCGCGGACGTTTGCGCACAAGACCGTCACTGAGCTGGCCGAGTATTCGAGCGTTCCGGTCATCAACGGACTGACCGATCTCTCCCACCCTTGCCAGGCCATGACGGATTACTTCACGGCCTGGGAGCACCTCGGCGATCTCAAGGGCCGCAAAATTGCGTACATCGGAGACGGCAACAACATGGCGCACTCGCTCATGTTCGGCGCGTCGAAAGTCGGGATGAACATCGCTGTGGCTACGCCGGGCGGCTACGCACCCGACCCGATGATCGTCGCCCAGGCGCAAGGCGATGCCGACGGCGCCGGCACGAAAGTCATCGTCACGAACTCGATCGAGGAAGCGGTGCGCGATGCCGACGTCGTCACCACCGACGTCTGGGCGTCGATGGGACAGGAGGCGGAGGCCGCCAAGCGCCAGCGCGACTTCGAAGGCTGGCAGGTCAACAACCGCGTGATGTCGTTCGCAAAGAAGGAGGCAATCTTCATGCACTGCCTTCCTGCGCACCGCGGCGAGGAGGTTGCATCCGAGGTGATCGACTCGGAGCGGTCGGTGATCTATGACGAAGCCGAGAACCGGCTGCACGTGCAGAAAGCGATCATGTTTGTGTTGATGAAGAAGTGAGAAATGCAGAGACAAGGGACTAGAGATCAGAGATCAGAATGCTCCAGCAAATTTGCACCTGATCTCTGATCTCTTGTCTCTGATCTCTTGTCTCTGATCTCTCGTCTCTGATTGTCCCTGATCTCTGCTCTCTAACCCATGCCTGACTCCCAAACCCGTCACACCCGCGGCCTCACGGTCGTCATCATCCTCGGCGTGATCTTTTTCGCGCTGCTGGCGCTGCTCATCGTGCGCAGTGGCAAGCGTCCTGAGGCGCCGCCAGTGGCTTCGGAGACGCTGTCGGTGCTGTCGCTGCGGGCACGCCTTCGCACGCAGCCGACCGCGAGTGCGCCGGTGGTCGCGACCGCGGCGAACGGCGAGAAGCTCATCGTGCTCGAAGACCGCGGCGCGTGGGTTCGCGTGCAGGACGATGACGGCATGACCGGCTGGGCCGAGCGCAACTCGCTCGAAAGGACGAGCGAGCGCGCCCGCCGTCTCGCACGATACGAGACCATCCGCAAACTGCCTGCGCTCAACGCGATCGTCAGCGGACGAACGCCACTCTATGCCGGCCCCGGAATCTTCTACCCGATCATCGGCGAGCTGCCCGCCGAGACGCAGGTGAAGGTCTACACGCGCGACCACGACTTCTACGCCATCGATCACGACAACCAGATCGCATACGCCGACGTCGACGCGATCGATGTCAGCTCCGCCGGAACGCGGCAGGTGGACGTGCACACCGACACGACCGCCACCGACAACACGGCGGCGACGGCCACCTCCGAACCTGCAGTCGGTGCCGCGGTGCCACCTCCTGTCGAACCGCCGGTCCAAACAGCGCCGCAAGTTCCTGTAACCGCCGACAACACCGGCGTCTACACCGCAGTTCCTGCGGGCGGAACGCAGCCGGAAGAGACCGACCGCACCGTGCCGCGCTATCCGATGATGGGCCGCCGCGCGGGAATCCAGGGGCCCGTTGTCGTGCGTGGCATCGTCCGCAAAGATGGGACGATCGACAACGTCGAGGTGATCAAGGATCTCCCGATGGGGCTCGGCGAAGCGGCGCGCGAAGCGGTGAGCCAGTGGCATTTCCGACCGGCCACCTATCGAGGCGATCCAATCGATGTCTACTACACGGTGACGGTGAATTTCCGCCTGCAGTGACGCGTTCTGCGGCGCGTCCAACCTCCTGTCTCAATGTCCCGCTTCGCTTTCCCTGACACTCACGGCGATCTCCTCGGCGCTCACATTTCGACGAAAGGCGGTCTGCACACCGTCTTCGAGCGCGCAGACGAGATCAACGCCTCCGCGATCGCACTCTTCGCGAAGAACTCGAATCAGTGGAAGGGAAAGGCGATGTCGGATGACGACGTCGCGCTCTTCGCGGACAAACGCAACCTGCGCCCGATCCTCACCCACGCTTCGTATCTCATCAATCTGGCCACCACGAACGGGGAGTTTCATCGCAAGTCGATCGACGCCATGATCGACGAGCTCGATCGCGCCGAGCGGCTCGGCATTCACGCCGTCGTTCTCCACCCGGGCGCGCACCTCGGCGCCGGCGCAGATGCGGGAGTCGAGCAGATCGCGCGGTCGCTCGATCAGATTCACGCCGCCATCCCGAACCATAAGGTCGTCACGCTGCTCGAGACCGCGGCCGGACAGGGCTCCTGCGTCGGCTGCACGTTTGAAGAGCTCGGCCAAATCCGCGCGCGCGTCGACGATAAGACCCGTGTCGGCATCTGCTTCGACGCGTGCCATGTTTTCGCGTCGGGATACGAGTTGCGCAACCGGGATGACTACGAGCGAACCATCGACGCTCTCGACGAGCACGTCGGAATCGATAACGTCGGCGCATTTCACCTGAACGACTCGAAAAAGGCACTCGGCTCGCGCGTCGACCGGCACGAGAACATCGGCGACGGTCAAATCGGCGTTGATGGCTTCGCCTTCTTGCTCAACGATGCGCGTTTTCGCGGCATCCCGAAAGTCATCGAGACGCCGAAAACGGTGGAACATGAGTCCGACCGAAAGAACTTGACGCTGCTTCGATCGCTGCTGTCGCGATAGACTCTGCACCCTATGGCAGACCGCATTCCCAAGCCGCAATCCGGCACGCGCATCGACTACAGAGACGGCAAGCTGATCGTCCCCGACGATCCGATCGTTCCATTCATCGAAGGAGACGGAACCGGCGCCGATATCTGGCGCGCCACTCGCTACGTGCTCGACGGCGCCGTCGAGAAGGTTTACGGCGGAAAGAAGAAGTTCCACTGGCACGAAGTGTTCGCCGGCGACAAGGCCAGCACGCAGTTTGGCGAGTACCTGCCGCAGGAAACGCTCGACGCGATCGCGCACTACCGCGTGTCGATCAAAGGTCCGCTCTCCACGCCGGTCGGTGGCGGCATCCGCTCACTCAACGTGACTTTGCGCCAAGTGCTCGATCTTTATGCTTGTGTGCGGCCGGTGCGTTACTTCGAAGGTGTCCCTTCTCCCGTGAAAGAGCCCGGCAAGGTGGACATGGTGATCTTCCGCGAGAACACCGAGGACGTTTACGCGGGTATCGAGTGGCCGGCGGAGTCCGAGGGGGCGCGAAGCATCATCGAATTCGTGAACGGGATCGAGCGGCGCGGCGGCGCCAAGATCCGCGAAGGCTCGGCCATCGGCATCAAGCCCGTTTCGGAATTTGGCTCGAAGCGTCTCATCCGCAAGGCGATCGAATACGCGATCGCCGCGAAACGTGATTCCGTCACGATCGTCCACAAAGGCAACATCATGAAGTTCACCGAAGGCGCGTTCAAGGACTGGGGGTACCAGCTTGCGCGCGAAGAGTTCGGCGACGTCACGATTCCTGAGTCGGAAGTGGGCGCGGAAGGCGCCGGCGGGAAGATCGTGATCAATGACCGGATCGCCGATTCGATGTTCCAGCAGGTGTTGCTGCGCCCGAGCGAGTACTCGGTCATCGCCACGACGAACCTGAACGGCGACTATCTTTCCGATGCCCTCGCCGCGCAGGTGGGCGGCCTCGGCATGGCTCCGGGCTCGAACGAATCCGACGAAGTGGCCATCTTCGAGGCAACGCACGGCACGGCTCCGAAGTACGCGGGCAAAGACATGATCAATCCGGGCTCGCTGATCCTCTCCGGCGTGATGATGCTTCGTCATATGAAGTGGTGGGACGCGGCCGACGCCATCGAGCGCGCGATCGCGGCAACCATCGCTCAGAAGAAAGTCACCTACGATCTGGAGCGCCAGATGACCGGCGCAACGAAAGTCTCGACGAGTGAGTTCGGAAGAGTAATCGTAGACAACATCTAGATCCGGGAGGCTGTCATGAAACGTCTGCTGCTGGCCGCGGTTGTAGCGGTATTTCCTCTCATGGCCTCTGCGCAAAGCGGCGCTCCCGATCTGATCATCCATCACGGAAAGGTCTTCACCGCTGATCCGGCGCACCGCTGGGCCGAGGCCGTGGCGATCCGCGGAAACCGGATCGTCGCGGTCGGAACGAACGCCGAGATCACGGCATTGGCGCAGGATTCGACGAAGCGCGTCGACGCCGGCGGTCGCGTCATCGTCCCCGGCTTCAATGATGCGCACACGCATCAGGGGCCGAAGCCGGACGGTTTCGGCTTGTCGCTGGAAAGTGATCCCACATGGGCATTGACGAGCGCTGCTCTCGTGAACAGCGCCGAGGAGACGGCAGGCGATCTCTGGGTCTTCGGAACGATCGGACCCAAACTTCTCGCTGATCCATCGGTGACCGCGCAGGCGATCGACAAAGCTGCCGGCGGACGAAAAGTGGTGCTGTCGTCGTGGACGGGCCACGGCCAGATTTTCAGCACAGCGGCGATGGATGCATTGCGGATCCGCGATACGGCGGCCGATCCTCCGGGCGGGTGGTTCGAGCGCGACGCCAAACAGCACGTCACAGGAAAGATGTTCGAGTACGCCGGCTGGAACGCACAGCGGCGGCTGGCAGACTCCATCTCCGATGCCGATGCAATCGAGCAATTGAAGACCTTCTCCGATCAGTCGCTGGCCTTCGGCATCACGTCGGTTCAGAACATGTCGATGCTGCCGCTGGCGCGCTACGAAAAGATCGAGCGCCACGGTCCCGCGGCGATCCGCATCCGGATGATCCGTTTCCCGATGACGGAAAACGGCCGTGTGACGGAAGGAACCAACCTGTCAGCCACGGACAGGGAGCGGCCGCTCTCGATCATCAGCGGAACGAAGTGGATCCTCGACGGCACGCCAGTTGAGCAGGGCGCTGCGATTCGCCGGCCGTACCCGGGCGGTGGCGAAGCCGTGGGGAAACTCGACTATCCGCCCGATGAGATCAAAGCCATCCTGAAGGAGGCCTTTGAATCAAACGAACAGTCGCTGCTTCATGTCGCCGGCGATCGCACCGCAGCGGCGGTGTTCGATGCCATGCGAGCTGTTGGACCTGCCGAGGAGTGGCGCAAGAAGAGGCTGCGCTTCGAGCATGGAGATGGACTGGAGCCGGATCTCATCCCGCTGGCGAAGGAATTCGGCATCGTCGTCGTCCTCAATCCGTCGCATATCGTTGCGCATTCGCTTTATCCGGCTGGTGGATACATGCCGTTCAAGTCGCTGCTGAAGGCCGGAATCCCGATCGCGATCGGCTCCGACGGCCCTGCAAATCCCGGCCTCAACATCATGCTTGCCACGACGCTTCCGGGCAATCCTGCCGAGGCGCTTACCCGCGAGGAAGCCGTCGAGGCGTACACTCGTGGCTCCGCGTACGCCGAGATGATGGAGAACGACAAAGGAACGCTCGCCGCTGGCAAGCTCGCCGATCTGGCGATCCTCTCGCAGGACATCTTTCACGTTTCCGCGGACAGGCTGCCGGATACCGTGAGCGTCATGACGATCATCGACGGCAGGGTCGCTCTCGACAACGGCACGCTCAAGCGCGAAGGCTTCCCCATGGCCCCGAGAAGCAGAGGTAGTCAGTAAATGTTTGGTCGTTCTGTGTGCCGGATTCTTATCGCCTCCGCTTTCGGGCTTGCTCTGATCGCGGCGCGGCAGCGCGCCGTGCTGCATCCGGCCCCGCCGCAAATCACGAACGGGCCGACGTTCAGCAACGAAGTCGTGCGCGTCTTTCAGAACCGCTGTCAGAGCTGCCATCACCCGGGCGACATCGCTCCGTTTTCGCTGATGACCTACGCGGACGCCGCGCCTCACGCCGACGCCATCAAATACATGACCCAGACGCGGCAGATGCCGCCATGGAAGCCGACGCCGGCCTGCGGCGACTTCGCCGATGCCCGCGTCCTCGGGCAAGATGAGATCGATCTCCTCGCGAAATGGGCCGACAACGGCGCGCCCGAAGGCAACGTGGCCGATCTTCCGCCGGAGAAAAACTTCGACGGGGGCTGGGCTCTCGGTCAACCGGACCTCGTGCTCTCGTACGCCGAACCGTACACGCCGCCGCTCACCAGCGACGTGTATCGCTGCTTCCCGATGCCGACGAATCTGCCGGTGGACAGCTACGTTTCGGCCATCGATATCAAGCCCGGCGACCGGCAAACGGTGCATCATGTTATTGCCTACATCGATACCAGCGGCGCCTCGCAGAAGCTCGACGATGCAGATCCCGGCCCCGGCTACACGTCTTTTGGCGGCCCCGGGTTCTCGCTTAACAGCCTTTCTTCGACCCTCGGCGGCTGGGCGCCGGGCGCAAGGCCGGCAGTTCTTCCGGATGACGTGGCTATGTCGCTGCCTGCGAATTCGCGCATCGTGCTGCAGATCCACTATCACCCGCACGGTACTGCGGTGGTGCCCGACAAGACGCAGATCGGTATCTACTTCGCGAAGACGAAGCCGAACAAAATCGTCTACATGCTGCCGCTGATCAATCAGAATTTCACGATCCCGCCGAACAATCCGAACTATCTGGTGTCCGCCAGCTACAACGTAGCGCTGCCGGTTCACCTGTACCTCGTCTTCCCGCACATGCACCTCCTCGGACGGAAGATGCACGTCACCGCGACACCATTCGGCGGCAACGAGCAATGCCTCATCAACATCGATGACTGGGATTTCAACTGGCAGGGACAATACAAATTCAGCCAGCCCATCGCCGTTACAGGCGGGACGCTGCTGTCGCTCGATGCCTACTACGACAATTCGACCGACAACTGGCGCAACCCGAACAACCCGCCGAAGCCGGTCTCGTGGGGTGAGCAGACGACCGATGAGATGTGCATCTCGTTTTTCGGTTTCACGATCGACAGCCTCTTCGCGACAGACCAGCCGCCCTCGGCGACACAGATATTTCGTGCGGTCCGGTAGTCGAACCGACGCCTATACGATGCGCAATCTGGAGAGCGCGGCCAACTTTCCGGCGTGCCCACCATATCTCCGGGCGTACACTTCGCCATCCCCATGACGTCCGATCGCGAGAGCGTGCTTCGTTTCGATCTCGCAGTGCAGAAGAGCCGTGCGCTCGTCTACACGGCGGTGTTCGCAACTGCGCTGGTCGCACACGCGCTCGGCGTTTTTGTGCTGAGCCTTCCCGCCTCAATCGCAATCCTGCTCATCGAGTTTGTCAGCGCCGGAACGATCTACACGCTTTTCCAGCGAGGCGGTGACCGCCGCATCCTCAATCCGATCTGGATTGGAACGGACATTCTTCTCATCAGCGTTGGTGTCTATGCGACCGGCGGCATCAGCAGCCCGTGGTTCATCTGGTACCTGGCCACTGCCGCAGCGACGGCGTTCGCGGTGGGCAAGAGGGCGGCGTACATCGTCAGCGTCCTGAACGCGGTCTCGTACGTGGCGGTGCTGCTGTTCATGGGACAGGCGGCCTTTGTGAACCCGGCGCTCCTTCTTGCGACGGTACGGATGCTCTTTCTCCTCGGTGCTTCGCTCTTTTTTCTAGCCGGGATTGCGAATCTTCAGGAGAAGCGCCTGCAAGTCCGCGAATTGGAGGCCGAGCAGGCCCGTGAAGTCGCCGAGCTCACGCGGCTTACGCAGGAGCTCCAACGGCGCAGCGCCGAGCTGGAGGATGCCAGTCTGCGGGTGCAGGAGACCGATCGCCTCAAGAGCCAGTTCCTCGCAAACATGAGCCACGAGCTGCGCACGCCGATGAATTCGATCATCGGCTTCTCCGAGATCCTGATCGAGCGGCTCGGCGACAAGATCGAAGAGAAGCACCTCGGCTTCCTGCGCCACATCCTGACGTCCGGCCAGCACCTCCTCGGCATCATCAACGACATCCTCGACCTCTCCAAGATCGAGGCCGGGCGGATGGAGATCTACGCCGAGAAGTTCGACGTACGTCCGGTCATCGAAAGTGTCTGTGCTGTCATCCGCGGAATGGGCCGCACGAAGGTGCCGGTGTTCACCATCGACATCGCCTCACGGCTTCCACCCATCGAGACCGATCTGACCAAATTCAAGCAAATCCTTTTCAACCTGCTGTCGAATGCCGTGAAGTTTTCGCCCGGTCATGCTCCGATCGCCATCTCCGCGTTTCACGCGGGCAACAGCCATGACGAGGGGACGATCACCGTGTCCGTGCGGGACGAAGGAGTCGGCATCGATCCGAAGAATCACGAGGTGATCTTCGATGAGTTCCGGCAGATCGATGGAAGCGAGCGCCGCGAGTTCGGCGGAACGGGACTGGGACTGGCTCTCGTCAAGAAATTCGTGCAGCTCCAGGGCGGCTGGGTGCGCGTTGAAAGCTCGCCGGGCAAAGGGAGCACGTTCTCGTTCACGCTTCCCGTCCGCTCGCGCGCCGCCGTCGTCAGCGGGACGCAGGAGCTCGCACCTGCTGAGTCGCGCAACGAGCCACGCGCGGAACGAGTGCTGGTGGTCGAAGACGACGCGCAGGCCTACGCGCTGATCTCGTCGGCGCTCGGCTCGGCAGGCTATCTGTCGATTCGCGCCCGCCACGGCGAAGAAGCTCTCCATCTTGCCCGCGAAATGCGCCCGGTCGCCGTAACGCTCGATCTCGTCCTTCCCGGTCTCGACGGCTGGGATGTGCTGAAGACTCTGAAGAGCGATGCTGCAACTCGCGACATCCCGGTCGTCATCATCTCCCGCGTCGACGAACGCGACCTCGGCGTCGCCCTCGGCGCCAACGACTATTTCGTCAAGCCAGTCGATCGCGACCGCCTCCTCGACCGCGTCCGCCAACTCACCGGGTCGAGCCAATCAAAAGCCCGTCTGCTCCTGATCGACGACGACGTCTCCCTCCACGAGCTTCTCGAAGAAGAACTGACCACTCTCGGCTACACAATCGAAAGCGCATTCAACGGCGAGACCGGCTTCGCTGCCGCAAAAGCCAACGCACCCGACGTCATCATCCTTGACCTCATGATGCCCGGCATGAGCGGCTTCGAAGTCGCCGGCCTCCTGAAAGACGACCCCTCCACCGCCAAAATCCCGATCCTCGTGCTGACATCAAAAGAAATCTCCGCCGACGACCGGCGCGACCTGCAGACGAAGGTCGCTGCGTATGTGCAAAAGGGAGGGAGCGCGAGGGATCACCTTGTGGCGGAGATACGAAGGTTGCAGCGAACGGACAAGAAGAGCGGCCCATTGCAGGCTTAAACGAGCGCAGATTGGGATCGTGATGGAAGCCGCCGCTGTTAACCTGAGATGTGACAGGTAGACACCTGAGCGATAAGATGTTGATGCCCTTCCCCGAGGAGGTTGATCATGACGGCAAACAAAGCGCATAGCTCACTCGCCGCGGAGCTTCAGACCTTCGCAATGCATCGGAATGAACTTCTCGGGCGAGCAAAAGGAAAATACGTCCTCATCAAAGGCGACGATGTGGTCGATGTTTTCGAGGATCGTACTGACGCACTCGTGCGCGGATATCGAGAATTCGGCAATCACCCATTTCTCGTCAAGAAAGTGACGGACGTGGAAGCACCGCTGAACTTCACGTCCTTTCTCCTCTCGAACTAGCGCCATGCCGTCCTTCACCGGCACCGTCCCAAACCTGGTTGATGTCGGTCCGCTCGTGGAGATACTCATCAGTCCGTCTCGGGCTTTTATCGACACAGTCCGCGCGTCGGATCCCTCAGCCGCGATTGCGGCACCTTTACGCGCGACAGCGATGATTGATACCGGCGCATCGGGCACAGTGGTCAACCCAAACGTAATCGCCGCGCTTGGCCTGAGCCCAGTCGGAAGCGTGCCGATTCACACGCCTTCCACGATCGAACCCCTTGACTGCGACCTGTACCACGTGGACATCAGTTTTCCGAATGGTGTTTCTTTCTCAAATGCCGTGGTGATCTGTGCTCCGCTGGGCATGCAAAACATCGAATGCCTCATTGGGCGGGACATTCTTGAAAACGCTGTACTCACCTATATCGGCTACATCAATCAATTCACAATCAGTTTTTGACTCGCAGCGTCCATGATGCCCGAAACGCTCTCGACAATGGCGGCCTGACTAGCCGTCGGAATCACGGCGAACGAAACGCCCTCTCGTATCCCGTCATCTCGACGTATCCCTGACCGTTGATCGCCACATTGCCAAAAGAGCCGGCGACGTCGACGGCGCCTTCCCAGTAGGTGACCTGCGTCGAGCTTCGCGTGACCAGTTCCTGATCTTTCATCAACGGCTGCAGCACCAGCGCGATCCCGAACGATGGAATGGCGACGCGCCAGCCCATCGGATAGGTCGCCCCTGATTTCTTGGAATGCCATGAGCCGAGGGGCGTGATGACCATCTGATCGCGGCGAAGGTGGATGACGTTTCCCTCGCTACTGATGAGCGAGCCGGACGATGGCACGTCGGGCGTGCCGTCCTTGCGGCGGATCTGGTAGAGCATCAACTCCGCGTCGTTGTCGAGCTGGACGGAGAACCAGTCCCAACCCTGCTGGCTCTCGCGAAGTTGCGAGCTGCCAAACTCGTGATCCATCCACGCCAAGCCGTGGCAACTCGCGCCGTTCACGCGGCCACGAACTTCCAGTCGCGACATCGAGTAGTAGTGCGACGCGTAGCCAACACCTTCGGCCTTGATGCTGATGCCGTTCTCGCCATGAATCGCTGGCGCTTTGCGCGAGGTCACGACGAGATCGATAGCGTCCTTGCCGCCGTACGCAGCAATCCGCCACGAGCCATCCGCAAGCGTCGTCGCCCGCCATCCTTCGTTGAAGACATCGAGCACGCCGGCCGACGCTCCGGCAGTGAATGGCGACGAGCGATTGAGTTTCTCGTAGTAGCGAAACTCGCCGGCGCCGATATCGCTGATCGCGAAGTGGGCCAGCGACAGATTGCGCAGATCCCATCGTGTCGCCGCCGGATTGCCAGGAGGCACGATCCCGACGCGAAAGAACGTCAGTTCGAATCCGTAGCGCTTTCCTGCATCGGTCTCGAGGTGGCCGGTGTAGTACCACCACTCCGTTTTGAACTCGTCATGCGCTCCGTGATCGCGCGGGAAGGAATAGTCGTAGCCGGGCAGCGCGGGGACAAACGCGGGCTCCGCGGCAATCGCGGGAGTGAGAATCCCGAAGATCGGCAGCAAGAGCAGGAGGGCTGCCCGGCACACCCTTCCAACGGAACGTGCAACATTCGGCATCCGAAGCTCATAATATGCGCTCGCCATGGCGGAACAGCCGGTCACGATGCCTCCTCGCGCGCGCTTCCGGACGCTCGCGGCGGAGACGAGCATTCCCATCAGCGCCGATGAGCTGATCGCGCTGGCGCGGCGCTACGCCGACCAGGGGATGTACGACGAGGCCATCCATCTGTACGAAATGGCCGAGAAGCTGAAGCCTGGCTCGGTGGCCGTTCGCATCAACCTGGCGCGCACTCGCGATCAAAAAGAGAAGGCCGAGGCATCCCGTTATGAGGTGGTAAGACACGACGTCGATTCGCAGCGCGCCCGCGACGAGATCGATGCCTCGCAGTACGTTGGTCTGGCGCAGTACTACATGGCCAAGGATCAGACTTCCAAAGCGATCGAGCTGCTCGAGATCGCCAAGCTGAAGACACCGAACAACTACCGTCCCTACGAAATCCTGGGGCGCCTCCACTACTCGCAAGGTGAGTGGGATTCCGCGCACGAGGAGATCGTCAAAGCGCGCAAGCTCAATCCGTTCGACCGCGGACTGGCTGAGATCTCCGGGCGCGTCGAGTTCGAGAAGCGAAATTACGAGCGTGCACTCGATGACTTCATCGACGCCTTTCTTCTCTCCACCGATCAGAAGGGCGAGAGCACCGAGCCGGTCCGCCGGATGATCAACACGCTCAAACGCATTGAGACCATCGAGACGAAAGATCTGAACGTTCGCATCAAGCAGCGTGTGGAACAACTTCAGAACTGCACCGAGCGGCTGGAGCTGCGCAAGGACAACCTCTTCAAGCTCGAGTCGAAGAAGAGCCTTCGCGAGATCGTCGACAAGATCTCACGCGACGCCGAGACGCGCGACAACCTCATCACGATGGCGGCCGATCTGCGCGGCCTGGCCGTCTTCCAGCACATCAAGGACGAGCACCTGATCCGGCTCTCGAAATTCGCGCGCGTCGAGCAACTAGTCGAGGGTGCGCAGGTGTTCAAGGAAGACGACCGGTCGATGGATTTCTACGTCGTCAAGGACGGGCGCATCGAGATCCGCAAGGACACGCCGTTCGGCCCGCAGATCCTCGGATCGCTCACGGCGGGCGTGATCTTCGGCGAGATGAATTTCATCGACCGCACGCACCGATCCAGCGATGCCGTCGCCGTCGTTCCGTCGAGCTGCTACACCTTTTCCTTCAGCGCGCTCGATCAGTTGATGGACGAGGACAAACAGCTCGCCGTCGGCCTGCACTGGGCGTTCTGGCGCTCGCTCACGGAAAAGGTTCGCGACGCCAACGATCAGCTCAAGCTCTTTTTCCAGGAGGACGCGAAGAAGGGCCAGGGCCGCAAACGCGCCATCGAAGGAAAACGCGAGGTGCAGCAGATCACCGTCAAGTCGGAAGACAAGGTCGACCTCTTCAAGGAGCGCGGCCTCTCCGCGGGTGAAATGAAGTTGCTGGCGACGTTCTCCAGCGAAGAACGGATCCGCGACGGATCGATGGTCTTCCGCGAAGGCGAATCGGGCGACAAGCTCTACATCGTTCTCGATGGCCGCGTACGCATCTCGAAGTTCATCCCCGGCGTCGGTGAGGAAGCGCTGGCCGTGCTCGACCGCGGCGACTTCTTCGGCGAGATGGCGCTGATCGACGACAAGGTGCGCTCCGCCGATGCCAAAGCACACGACGGCGACGCTACCGTTCTCTCGATCGACCGCGCCACGTTGAACGAGATCCTCTCGATGGATCCGCACGCGTCCCTCCAGTTCCTCAACCTCCTCTGCCGGATGATCAGCCGCCGCCTTCGCGAGATCAACGAGAAGATCGTGCAGTGGAAGTACATGAGCGGCGGATTCTGAGCTGGGAAGCACAGACAAGAGTGTCTGTGCCACAAGAACCGGCTCCATGTGGCACAGACACTCTTGTCTGTGCTCCTCCACCGCAAGTGACAAACTTCAACGAACCCCCTAGAATCCAAGAACACCTCATGCGCGTTCTGATCGTCGGTCAGGGGGCACGCGAACATGCTCTCGCGTGGAAACTCCGCCAGTCTCCTCTTGTCAGGGAGATCTATGCGGCCCCGGGCAACGCCGGGATCGCTGAGATCGGCGACTGCGTGAACATCGGCGTGGCCGACATCATCGAGCTGGCTGATTTCGCCGAGAAGCTCAAGATGGATCTCACCATCGTCGGTCCCGAGCTCCCTCTCACCCTCGGCATCGTCGACGAGTTCCAGAAACGAGGGATGGCCATCTTCGGCCCGACGCGCCTGGCAGCCGAGCTCGAAGGCTCGAAGGCGTTCTCGAAAGAGTTCATGCGCAAGTACGGGATTCCGACCGCCGAGGCAAGGGTGTGCTCCTCGGCGGATGAAGCGAAGGCGGCGCTCAAGGAGTTTCGCTATCCGGCAGTGCTCAAGGTCGACGGCCTGGCGTCCGGCAAAGGCGTCGTCATCGTCAACTCGAAAGCTGAGGGCGAGGAATACCTCAAGCTCGTCTTCGATGAGAAGAAGTTCGGAAACGCCGCCAACCGCATCCTCGTCGAAGAGTTCCTCACCGGCGAAGAAGTCTCGTTCATGGCGCTGACCGATGGGAAGAAGTTCGTCTCGCTCGCTCCCGCCAAGGACTACAAGAAAGCCTTTGACGGCGAGACCGGCCCGAATACCGGCGGCATGGGCGCACACTCACCCGCCGTCGTCCTGAGCGGCGAGGCTGCCGCCGAGATCGTGAAGACGATCATCATGCCGACGATTCAGGGCATGGCCGAGGAAGGACGCCCGTACACGGGGTGTCTCTATGCCGGCGTGATGCTGACGCTGAACGGCCCGAAGGTGCTCGAATACAACTGCCGCTTCGGCGATCCCGAAACGCAGGTGCAGATGCTCCGCCTCGAAGACGACCTGGCCGACCTCTGTCTCAAAGTCGCCCAAGGCAACCTCGGCGACACCAAACTGACCTGGAAAAAAGAGGCCGCCGCCTGCGTCGTCATCGCCGTCGACGGCTACCCCGACGATTTCCCCAAAGGGCAGGAAGTATCGATCGATCCCATCGACGACCCGAACGTCACGATCTTCCACGCCGGCACCATTCCCCGCAACGGCAAGATGATCAACGTAGCCGGCCGCGTCGCCAGCGTCTGCGCCAACGCACCAACGCTTTCCGAGGCGCTGGCGAAGGCCTACGAAGCCGCGCCGAAAGTGCGGTTCGAAGGGGCAAGGTTCCGGAAGGATATCGGGTACCGGGCGTTGGAGCAGAGGAAGGCGTAAGCCCCGCCATCCCGCCGCACCCCGATCCCGACGCTTCGGTTCAACGCTCCGCCGGAGCCGATCGCGGTTGGGACGGCTCTGACCGGCTTTGAGTTTCCACTTTTGGGCGATTCCACAATTGCAAGAGTCTCGTTGCGATTCGGAGGGGTCGTTTTAAGATTCCGAGGGGTCCATTTAAGATTCCGAGGGGTCCATTTAAGATTGGGAGGGGTCGTTTTAAGATTCGGAGGGGTCGAAACGCGATTCGGGGGGGTCGTTTTAAGATTTGGGGGGGTCGCGATCTCAAAAATGGAGATCGCGATCTCAAAAAAAGAGATCGAGCTGCGATTCGGAGGGGTCTTTTTAAGAATCGGAGGGGTCCATTTAAGATCGGGAGGGGGCGTTTTAAGATTCCGACGGGTCGTTTTGAGATCCAGAGGGGTCGAAACGCGATTCGGAGGGGTCGTTCTAAGATTGATAGGTGTCGCGATCTCAAGAAAGGAGATCGAGATAAGAATTGGGGGGGTCGTTCTAAGATTGGAAGGGGTCGCGATCTCAAAAATGGAGATCGCGATCTCTTCGAAGGAGATCGGGATCTCGCGAAAGGAGATCGGGATCTCGTTGAGAGAGATCGGCACCTCGTGGAAGGAGATCGGGATCTCGTCGAGGGAGATCGGCATCTCGTGGAAGGAGATCGGGACCTCGCCGAAGCAGCTCGTGACCTCGTGGAGAGAGATTGCGACCTCGGGGAAAGAGATCGCGACCTCGGGCCGGCAGTTAGACGCTTCGGTACGGCGGACTCGGAGCGCGCGCAACCTACCGCTGCTCGATGATCAGGACGCCACCTGCTTGGGCATGAGCGGTGGCTCCGATCGGAGCGACATCCCCGATCGCACCCAGGCTCCGATGAGCGGCGAGGTAATCGGCACGTTTGCCTTCAACACCCTCAATCCACCGTCTTAACCGCAATCGTCTTCACATTCCTGATCCATCGCGCGGGCCGCTTTTCACCGGGAACCACGATTCGGAACGGGCCTTCCTTCTCGGGAAGCGGTTTGCCGTCCTTCTTGTCGGCGAGGATGATGAGCCGGTCGTTGAAGGCGGGATCGGTTTCGGCGACGGTGAAGACGACTTCGTATCCGTCGGTGGCCGTGATGATGACGATCGCGCGGAGGCCTGGGCCACGGAGTTTCTCGCCCCGAGGAACGCCGGCATGGTCGAGGATCGCGCCGAGGGTGACGCCTTCGTAGGTTGCGGCCGGGTTCTCGTGCTCTTTGGCCTCGGCTTTTACTCGCGGCAGGCCGGCGAGTGTTTGTGCGGTGACGGTAATTGCTTGATCGGGGATCGGTGGCGCGGCCGGATGTTCGGCAGCAGTGACAAGCGTGGAGGATGCGATCAGTAGCGCCGCCAGAAACAAGATTGTCTTTCTCATCGCGGACAATCTATGAAACCTTGCGCTCGCCGATGGCCGGTCTTTTCGGTTGCAGGGTGACCAGCCGATCCCGATATTGCTCCTGCGCTTTCAGAAGGTGTTCAAACAAAGCATCGAGATCGCCGCCGAACTCCGCGACAAGCTTCTCCCGCGCTTCCCGAGTCTCGCGAACGATCGGATCTTCCCACATCTGATTCACCCTACCATGAGCTCTTCTGGCGTGCAGATGTACGGCGTCTGGTAGCCAGCAACGCTGCATATCTTGTTGACGCGCGGAATCATGGCAGCATTTGCGAGGTGAGTACAGTTCCAGGTCAGCAGGTAGTCGATGCCGTTCACTGCCGACACAGCGATGTGAAGAGCGTCGGCGTTTGCTTTTGAAGGCAATCCGGCCTCGATGAGAAGGCGCGCGGCGAGCTCGCGCGCCGGCGGGGTTACCTCGACCAAACCAAGTTGGTCGATCAGTGCCATACGTGATTGCGCGAACACTTCGTCACCCCTGCGTGCCTCCTCGATAACGACAGTCGATGCGTATAGCGCAAACTCGTGACGCCGCGTTTCCCACCACTCGCGTGTCAGCTCCTGATGCGCAGCGACAATCAAGTCGCGCTGGTTCCTGCGCGATGTCAGGTAGCTGATGACGCTTGTTTCGACGCAGACGCTCCGAGGCACGACAACCTACCCCTTCTCCTGCGCATCCACCACCGCAATGGCCGCCATATTCACGATGTCGCTCACATCGACGCCGCGCTGTAGCACGTGGACCGGCTTGGCCATGCCTTGCAGAATCGGACCGATCACTTCTGCGCCGCCGAGGCGCCATAGGAGTTTGTATGCGGCGTTGGCGGAGTCGAGGTTGGGGAAGATCAGTACGTTGGCGTCGCCCTGGATTTTGCTCCAGGGGTAGTCGGCGCTGGCGATGTGCGGTTCGACGGCGGCGTCGGCCTGCATTTCGCCTTCGATGATCAGCTCGGGGCGCAGGCGTTTCACGATCGCCGCCGCCTCGGCCATCTTTTCGGCGTGGGGATGCTTCGTCGATCCGAAGTTCGAGAAGGAGATCATGGCGATGCGCGGCTCTAAATTAAAGCGCCGCGCCGTCTCGGCGGTGAGGATGGCGATCTCGGCGAGCTGCTCGGCGGTCGGCTCGATGATCACCGTCGTGTCAGCGAGGATGATCATCCTCCCCTTGAACATCAGTAGATACGCGCCGGAAACATTCTTCACGCCGGGCCGCGTCTTGATGATCTGCAGCGCCGGCTTGATCGTGGCCGGGTAGTAGGCGCGCAGGCCGGCGATCACGCCGTCGGCGTCGCCCGCTTCCACCATCATCATGGCGAAGTAGTTGCGGCCGTTCAGCACGCGCTGCGCGTCGGCCACCGTGATGCCCTGCCGCATGCGCAGCTCCGCGAAACGCCGTACGTACTGCTCGCGTTGCGCGCAGGTCTCGATGTCGATGATCGTGACTTTCGATTCATCCACGTGATGCTTCTGCAGCAGCGGCGCGACGAGCTCGCGCTTGACGAGCAGGATGGGATGGGCGAGCCCTTCCTCGATCAAAATCTTTGCCGCACGGATGATCTTTTCCTGATCGCCCTCGGGGAAAACGATGCGCTTGGGGTCGCGCTTGGCCTGGTCGTAGACACCGTGCATCATTCCGCGGGCGCGTCCCAGCAGTCCCTCGAGGCGGCGCCGATAGGCGTCGTAGTCGGTGATTGGTTCCTGAGCCACTCCGGTTTCTGCCGCCGCGCGCGCCACCGCGACCGGCACGTTGAGCAACACGCGCGAATCGAACGGCTTCGGGATCAAATAGTGGCGACCGAACGTGAACTTCTCGTTGCCGTACGCGCGCAGGACGGCATCCGGCACTTCTTCCTTCGCTAACGCGGCCAGCGCCAGCGACGCGGCCAGCTTCATCTCGTCGTTGATCGTCGTGGCGCGGCAGTCGAGCGCGCCGCGGAAGATGAAGGGAAAACCCAGGACGTTGTTGACCTGGTTCGGGTAATCGGAGCGGCCGGTGGCCATGATCACGTCGGGCCGCGCGGCGACGGCATCGTCGTACGGGATCTCCGGATCGGGGTTGGCCATGGCGAAGACGATCGGATCTTTGGCCATGGAACGGACCATGTCCGCCTTGACAATACCTCCAGCGGAGAGGCCGACAAAAACGTCAGCGCCGACAAAAGCGTCGGTCAGAGTGCGCCTTGTCGTCTCGGCAGCAAACTCCTCTTTGTACGGCGTCATGTCGTTCGCGCGGCCCTTATAGATCACGCCCTTGCTGTCCACCAGGATCACGTTCTCTTTGCGCAATCCCATCTTGATGTAGAGGCGCAGGCAGGCAATCGCCGCCGCTCCGGCGCCGGAGATGACGATCTTCACATCACCGAACTTCTTGCCGGCCACTTCCAACGCGTTCTTCAGCGCGGCGGCCGAGATGATGGCCGTACCGTGCTGGTCGTCGTGGAAGACTGGGATCTTCATCACGGCCTTGAGCCGCTCTTCGATCACGAAGCATTCGGGAGCAGCAATGTCTTCGAGATTGATCCCGCCGAACGTCGGCTCCATGATCCTTACCGCATTGATGAACGCCTCGGTGTCGCGCGTGTCGAGCTCGAGATCGAAGACGTCGATGTCGGCAAAACGCTTGAAGAGGACAGCCTTCCCCTCCATCACCGGCTTGCCCGCGGCCGCGCCGATGTTGCCGAGCCCGAGGACGGCAGTACCGTTGGAGATGACCGCGACGAGGTTGCCCTTGTTCGTGTACTTGTAGACATCGCCCGGCTCGCGGGCGATCTCGAGGCAGGGCTTGGCAACGCCCGGCGTGTAGGCCAGCGCGAGGTCACGCTGCGTCGCAGTCGGCTTGGTCGGAACGACTTCAGTTTTTCCAGGACGCCCCCCCGAGTGGTACTCCAGAGCGTCATCGCGGTCGTTGTCAGCCATCGGTCTCGTCTCTCCTGTCGAAACGAGGGAGTCTATCAAGTTGTGGGGGTCGTCCTATCGCACCCGATCACCAAGTGTTGTGATGAGCTCTACAATGGCTCACGGTGCAACGATGACGCGGGCGAAGATCGACGAGCACCTCTCCTCTCAACTCACGACGTCTCCCAGCGACTCGGAGATCCAGGCCGTCGTGACGCTGCGTCCGGACGATCCCGCCCAGCCGGGCCGACTCCCGAGCGCACCGAAGAGATGGCCCGTCAGCTCGTCGATCGCGTCACGCGCAATGCCGGCGTTGCACCCAAGACCGTCAACGTCTTCAAGTACCTTAGCTCGTTCGCCATCGCTGCCGACGCGAAGTTCATCTCCAACCTGGTCGAGCAGCCCGAAGTGAAATCGGCAATGGTCAACCAGCGGCAACACGCCGTGGTGGCCTGAGATACTGCATCCGCTCAGTGGCTTCCGCCATGTCCAGCCCCGTGCCACGCGTACTGGAGCACAACGCGCAGGTCTCGAATCTGCTCAAATTGCTGCCCTACGGTGCCTCTCGGATGTCACAGACCTCCTCGATTTCGAGCTTTAGCGCGTCAAAGTCTGATTCCATCTCGTCCACTGACCTAAAAAGCGCGCCCGATCGCCTTGAGACATGATGGAACAAAACGACGTACAAGAGGCGCCTACAGCGGTGGAATATCGGATCGAGCATGGTCGCCTGTACCGCAAACAGGACGAGCAAGGCGACGTCATGCAGGTTCTCTTGGGCACGAGTAGTCGGTCCGAGTCCTCCAAGAATGGCCGACGCGCGATCAATCGCAAAAGTGACTGCCGCTAGCGCGACAAAAAACACCGCGCGAAGGGCGAACGGCAACAATCGAAGTAGGTAGCCTTGTTTACGAAGCCGCCCTCGCTTCGAATCTGCGCGCTCTAGCCTCGCCATCACGCTTTGGAGCGCCCTCTCAGCTCGTTCGCCGCCCGAAATTTCAGCGCTTATGCTAGCGATGCATACTTCAGTTCGGCGAATTGCTACCCTGGCAATCTGTTCTGAGCGGCGCAACTCACGTCGCGACGTTTGCACGCGATTCCGATTGCTTCCCGATTCACTCTCGTGCCGGAGACGTCGAACCTTCTCGGCCGCGCGGCGTGATTGCTCGATCGAATCGTTGAGAACCCCTTGTAGCGAGGTTATTCTTTGTACGTGAGGAGACTCTTGTTTTGCGTGTCCTAGCAGGAGCTGCAACAAGGGAACACACCGAGCGGACAAGCTTTGCGTTTTTTGGTCGACGCGATGTTCGGTGGCGGCGATTAGAAAGTGAGTGTCTTGCTCGGGATCGCGCCGCGGTTGGGGCAACGTCGGCATTTCCGTTGGCATCGGGCAATTATCCTGTTCTCAGTCATGAGCGACAACACGGCGTCAAGCGCGCCGCCAGCATATGGCCAAACCAACTACGCTGGAGCAACAGTCGAGCACGACTGCCGTGAAGGCTACTTTGAGATCGACCGCAATTTTGCGCGTATAGCGCTCCTGCGCCATACTTGAGCCGTGGCGAACCCAAACAAGACCGTCAGGATACCCACTGCGCGCTGGTCGAAGTACTTTGATCAGATGATGTCCCTCAGCGATCCCGAGATCGTCCTGCTGAACGGGCATGGAACTTGAGACAAGCCTGAAGGCTGGAGTAGTTCCATTGCCGTACGAGAGTCCCCCGACCGCAGAAACGTGACGAGATCAGCGAGCTGACTCTGAGGCACCCGAGGCGACCGTTACTGTTAGGAGCTGAGGTGTCCCGAGTAGAGCAGCAAGGGCCGCGCGCGGGCGAACCGCAAGACCGCTCGGCCAGACGGAGTGCCGCTGCGATAGACTTCAGGGGTGTCCAGTTTGGCGCTTCAGCATGCGGTGGAATCATCGCGTGACCTGCGGCTCGATGCAGATGCCGTGTTCGCTGACTACGCGATGGTAGAGGGCGCTTTGGGAGCAGAGTGGCTCGCGGAGCAAGAGCGAAGAGCCGGGCGGCAGCGCTTCCCGGTGTCCGACGCGCACAAGCTCTACCGTCTGCTGCAAACTCCAACCGATGAGGCGCACGCCGAAATCTGCGAACTCGCGCTGTATCTTCGAACGTTTGCGGCTGATCACGCGATCAAATCGGTTCTCCAAGACCTGAGAACCGAAAAGTATTGTTCGATTCTTCACGAGCTGGCATTCGCATATCGTTGGCAGGATTCGGGCGCAGAGGTTCATCTTCGCCCAGCGACAAGGACCGGCGAGGCCGATTTCGGGGCGGCTATCAACGGCCTGAGCTTCATCGTCGAGGCCAGTGCGTTCCCCGACGAGGCGTTCAAGGAACCACGTTTTCGTTTGCCGATGATCATTGCAGACGCGCAGTCCGCGACTCTCGGAGACGATCGCCGAACAGTGAGAATGCAAGTCGTCATCAACGCTTACCCGTCAGGAAACTGTGAAGCAGAAATCCGATTGGCCGCGGTCGAAGCGAGCAAACAGTTTCGTCAGGCCGTCAATGCACCTCGCACAGCGTCATTCGCCACCGAGTTCTGTGCGATCTCTATCGAGGAAACTGAGCCAGATCCTAGCCGGAACATCTTCATAGAAGACGCAGAAGGGGAGTCCTGGGACATCTGCATCCAAGGCGTCCAGCGCCAAATACCAGTCGGCACGCCTATCTACAACGTTCTCGACCATCCACCTGTCGCCGAATCAAGCCGCATCTTCATCAAGTTCCCCGCTTTCGAACGCGACCCGTACCGAGCTATCTACCGGAAACTCAAACGCGAGGCGGCGCAACTGTCAGGGGTTGCTGGCCCTCGAGTTGTTATCCTCGAAACTAAGGCTCTCGGCGACGTATCCGGCCTGGATGAGAGGGCTCTTCAAGATCAGATCGCTCGTGTGGCAAGGAGCATTCCGGAACTCGCGTGCGTGTGGTTGACGATGCGTGAGTGGAAGGTCGGCGTGGGTCGCCACAAGTACCGCTCATGGTTTGTTCCGAATCCAGACAGCGTGTACCAACTGCCGTTTACGTTTTTGCGACGCTGTGGGCATCGTGAATGGGAATGGGATCATCTAGGCGGAGAGGAGTATCCGGCTCGCGCGTGATAATCGTCCGCGTTCCCAGCGTAAGGGGCTCTTTCCGTGCTCTGGGCGGGGCCGAAGCAGGCCAAGCCTTCGTTCTTGGCCAATCAGCCGTTCCAGCGTCTTCCTGTCCGATTCCGAACACCGCCCCTCGTAATCGGACGCAAAACCCTGCCCGCATTTACCGCTAACCCCTTTGTTTTCAATAACGCGTACATGGCATCCCGCTTGGTATGTAGCGGTCGCGCATGGATCGCGAAATCGCACAGGAAGTTCGGACCCGGCGTACGACGAAGCGCGTCATCGTCGCTATCGTCGCCGTCGCGGCGCTGGTCTTCTGCGTGGCGGCGACCGTCAGTTGGTTGCGACCCTCGGTGCGGCGATCGGATTTGCAGATTACTCGCGTCGAGCGTGGGTCCGTTGATGCGACGTTGCAGGCTACCGGGACCGTCGTGCCGGAGATTGAGACGGTCATCTCCAGTCCGGTGGAGGCGCGGGTGTTGCGGATTCAGCATCGGGCGGGGGACCGGCTTCGCTCCGGCGATCCCATCCTCACGCTCGACACCTCGGCTACGAAGCTCGATCTCGACAAGTTGAACGATGCCGTGGCGCAGAAGGAGAGCGCGTTGATGCAGGCGCGGCTCAAGGGGGAGGAGGACAACGCGGCGGCGCATGCGGCGCTGGAGCAGAAGCAGCTCGACGCGGACATCCTCAAGCTCAAGGCGGAGCAGAACACGCGGATGCATGCCGAGGGGCTGGTGTCGTCGCAGGACGAACTGGTGGCGGTGACGGCCAAGAAGAAGAACGACATCGAGCTTGCGCAGCTTCGCGACGCGCAGGGGCGCGTGCGGCGCTCGACGGAAGCGCAGATCGCGGCGGCGCAGCTCGAGCTGCGGACGGCGCAGAAGGAGCGCGATCAGTCGGCGAGGCAGCTCAACCTGGCCATGGCGCGCAGCGATCAGGACGGCGTGCTCACGTGGGTGTTACCTGAGGTGGGAGCGACGGTGCGGAAGGGAGACGTGATCGCACGGGTGGCGGACCTTTCGGCGTATCGCGTCGTGGCCACGATCTCCGACGTGCATGCCGCGAAACTCTCGGCCGGGATGCGCGCGCACGTGAAGCTGAACGATACGACGTCGATCGACGGCACGATCTCGAGCATCGATCCGCGCATCGAGAGCGGCATCGCGAAGTTCTACGTCACGCTCGACCAGCGCGCGCATCCGGGGCTTCGCAACAACCTCCACGTCGATGTTTTCCCAATCCTCGGCAGCCGCAACAGCGTGCTTCGGCTGCGGCGCGGAGCGCTGGGCCAGGGCGAGCGCGAGGATGTGTACGTCGTCCGGGACGGCGTGGTCGTGCGCACGTCCGTGCATTGGGGACTTGCCGGTGAAGAAGTGATCCAACCGATCGAGGGCCTGCGCGAAGGCGACAACGTCGTGATCTCGAACATGAAGGATTACGAGGGGATTCGTGAGATGAGGTTGAAGTGATTCTCAAGAGAGTGGTCAGCGGCTAGTGGTCAGCGGTCAGAAAGAGATGCCTGACCGCTAACCACTGACCACCGGCCACTAATCAGAACGCACCAAACGAGAAGATACACAATGATCACACTCAACAACATCGACAAGGTCTATCGCACGGAGCGGGTCGAGACGCTTGCGTTGCAGAACATCAATCTCGACATCGCGGACGGCGAGTTCGTGTCGGTCATGGGGCCGTCCGGGTGCGGGAAGTCGACGCTGCTCAATCTGATCGGGCTGCTCGACAAGCCTACGAACGGCAAGCTGTCGATCGACGGACAACACATCAACGGTGCGAAGGATGGATCCCTGGCGCGCATGCGCAACGAGAAGCTCGGCTTCGTCTTCCAGAGCAATGTGATCCGCAACGCCGTCGAATCGATCGGCGAACGTGGCGAGATCGAAGTGCGCTGGCGCGACGGCGTGCTTTCGATCGCGGACAGCGGCCACGGCATCGATGCCTCGGCGACCGAAGAGATGTTCACGCCGTTCTTCACCACAAAGCGCGAAGGCCGTGGCCTCGGCCTCACAATCGTCTCCGAGATCCTGACCAACCATCACCTGCCGTTCTCGCTGGCGAACCGCGAGGGCGGTGGGGCGGAGTTTCGGGTGACGTTTACCTGATGTCGGCCATGCGAAACGTGCTGTCCGAGGTCCGGCCGTCGATGGTGGAGCTGTAAATGAATGCAGTGCCTGGATAAGTGATGCTGATCTGGATTCGACCGCCCGCCGGGAGCGTTGAGACGCCTGTGAACACGGCGAACGAATCCTGCTGGAAGTAGTTCGCCGGGTAGGTTGCCGTTCGTGATCCGAGAAGAGCTCCGTTGGCATCCACCACGGCGATGCTGAGGGTGGCACCGGCATCGAGCGTTCGCACGCCGATATTCATGCGGAAGTTCACAGGGTCGTCCGGAGTGAAGAGAATGCCGCGGCGGAAGGCATCGATGGCCTCGGCCGGGAGGACGCCCTCCTCTGAAAATCCCGAGGTGCCAGCTGCGCCGCCGTCGCTGAAGACGCGCGCGGTGACGATCGGTTGCGCGCCGCCGTTCGTGACGACGTCGAGCGATCCGAGGCCGCTGGTGCCCATCGTCGTGATCAGGTCCGGATACGACAACACGTGACCGGAGAGAAGTGTGAACGGGAGCGACGGGTCGCCAGCGCTGGCGGGCTGTCCCTGCTTGTGAAAGACAAAACTTCCGGTGATCGAAGAGAAACCAGGGTTGTAAATCTGCACGGCGGTGCGAAAGAACGCGCTTGAACCCTGTACCGCTCCCGCGGCCGGAAGAACCCTCACGAGCACCGGATCGCTGTTGTAAGCCACGGCGCTGATGCGGTAGCCCGGTCCGAAGTTCGACGACGATCCAAGAGCTCCTGCTGTGCTGATGTCGCTGACCGTGATCAGGCTGTAGCCGTCACCGTTGCGGTAGTCCATCGTGCGAACCGAGCCACACGTATTGTACGGCTGCAGCTGAACAACTCCGATAAGGTCACCGGTGAGAACGGAGACCGGTGGAGTCAGCGTCACGTCGTTTCGCCCGGCGATCGCATTGAAAGGCCCGCGCGTGGCCACAACTGTGAATGACGAGTTGGTCGTGAACCCGGTACGGAGAAAGACGACTTTGAACGCGTTCGAGCACGCAACGCTCCAGTCCACACTCGCTTTGTTCACCGTCCCGGCAAAAGGTGCATAGTCCACCAGATTGACGTAGCTGACTGGTGCGGCGGTCAAGCTGAGCGTGGTCGTGGTGGTCGGGTCGGCAACGTGAACGCCGACGGTCAGCGGTTGCGCGGCGAGCGAGGAAGCGAATAGAAAAGTGACGACCGCAATTACATTGCGCACGGGAGACTCCTTTTCGGGTTTTGGGAAGGAACGATATGCGGTATCTGTGACAGTGGCAGTATCGCGTATCACAGAAGAACGTGTCACCGAAGAAAGCCTCTTCGAAGCTCGCGACGGCTCTCGGGATAAACTCGATTCACTCTTGGACTCACTCCGCACGCTCTACCGCTACCGCCAACTCATCGCCACGCTCACGGCGCGTGATCTGAAGGCGCGTTACCGCGGCTCGATCCTCGGGTTTTTCTGGTCGCTGGCCAATCCGCTGCTGCTCCTCGCGGTTTACACGATCGTCTTCACCTTCTTTTTTCCGTCGGCTCTCATCCATCCATATCCGCTGTTTCTCTTCTCCGGAATCCTGCCGTGGACGTTTTTCTCGGCGGCTGTTCTGGAATCGACGTCGTCGATCTCGTCGAACGCGGGGCTGATCAAGAAGGTGGTGTTCCCCGCCGAGGCGTTGCCGTTGGTGACGGTGGCATCGCATCTCGTGCATTTCGTCCTGGCTATGCCCATCCTCCTTCTCGCCACCCTCGGCTTCGCGCTGCACGGCGACATCACCATCAGCCTCACGATCCTGCTGGTGCCCGTCCTGATGATCCTGCAGACGCTCTTCGTCGCGGGCATCGCCATGACCGTCTCGTCCGCGTCGGTGCTCTTCCGCGATCTGCGCGACATTCTGACGAACCTGATGCAGCTTGGCTTCTTCGTCACGCCGATCCTCTATCTTGTCGATCGCGTTCAATCACGCCCATTGCGCGCGCTGCTGCGGCTCAATCCGATGACGCCGTTCGTCGTCTCGTACCAGGACGTGCTTTTCTTCGGACACCTGCCGGGTCTCGCCGACACACTATTGATGATTGCGTACGCGTCGTTCTCCGTGGCGATGGGCGTGATTGTGTTCGGGAGACTGCGGGATACGCTGGCGGAGGCGATATAGCGCGGCCACGCAACCGCGCCATAATCACAACGTGTCCGACTACGCCATCGCTCTGACCAACGTCTCCAAGTCCTACCGATTGTGGGGATGCGGCTCGCAATTCGCGACGCTCAAGAGCGCGCTGCTGAAACGCGATCTGGCGCTCACGCCCGAAACGAGCGTGGAGGCGGTGCGCGATGTTTCGTTTGCGGTCGATCGCGGCGAGGCCTTCGGCATCATCGGCCGCAACGGCTCGGGCAAGTCGACGCTGCTCAAGCTCATCTCCGGAATCCTGAAACCCACCAGCGGGAGCGTGCGGGTCAACGGACGCGTCGCGGCGCTGATCGAGCTCGGTGCTGGTTTTCATCCCGAGATCACCGGCCGCGAGAACATCTACATCAACGGAATCATGCTCGGCCTTTCGCGGCGCGAGATCGAGGCACGCTTCGATCAGATCGTCGCCTTCTCCGGCATCCCCGAGTTCATCGATCAACCCGTCAAAACCTACTCCTCGGGGATGTACGTCCGACTCGGGTTCGCCGTCGCCGTTCATGTCGATCCCGATGTGCTTCTGATCGACGAGGTCCTTTCCGTTGGCGACGAAGAGTTCTCCGCCAAATGCGTCGCCAAGATTCAGGAGATGAAATACCGCGGCGTGACGCTCGTCTTCGTCACGCACCAGCTCGATCAGGTGCGCAATCTCTGCGACCGCGCGCTCTGGATCGATCACGGCGAGCCCGAGACGATCGGCGATCCGGTTCGCGTTGTCGACGCCTACCTGCAAGCCGTTTCGTCGACCCAGACGGCGCCGGCGCGCGTCACCACTGACGAGGTGAAGACTCCAATCGCCGACACGCCGCGCGACGATGCCGGCGAAGAAGAGCGCTGGGGCTCCGGCGAAGTGGTCCTCTCGCGCGTCGTCCTCGTCGATAGCCGCGGCGACGAGCTGGTCGCCCTCGGTCCCGGCACACCCGTCTCGATCGAGATGGACGTGACCGTGCGCGTGCCGCAGGACGATTTCGTCTTCGGCGTCGGCATCTACCACGCCGACGGCACCTGCGTGTACGGAACGAATACCGACCTCGAAGGCCTGATGCCGGAACGCCTCGAAACGAACGGGCGCGTCCGCTTCGTCATGCCCGCACTCGACCTCGTCGCCGGAACCTACCGCATCGATGCAGCTGTCCACACGCGCAACGGCCGTGCTTTCGACTACCGCCGCGGCGTCATCCGCTTCGTCGCTGGCTCACGAGTACACGACATCGGCGTTTATCGCCCCAAGCACCACTGGAAGTTCGAAGGCGGCATCGTTTTCCACGAGACCGATCTGGAGCAGCGCAACGTGCCGGTGGAGGTGGCGGAGGCGATGAGAGAGGCGCGGAAGCCGAGGGGGAAGCAGGGCCAGGATTCTTAGCAGAATTTTTGATCGTATTCTTCGTGCGAGCCGATCCAGAACCATAGGATTCCGTTTTGGGAGTCGTCGCCGACAGCTCGGTATGACCGGCCTATCCGAACGCACCAATGACGGCCGATGCGTTTGAAGTGAAGTGACGGATGGTTCGGGCTCGATTTCAACAACTCGAACTGTTCGCGGGCAAGCTGTTGAATGGATTCTGGCAGTTGGCTGAACTCCCGCCAGAACTGCTTTGATGCACGATGACTCAAAGTTCGGTGGTCTCGCCGCGATCGAGCTCTGCCAAGCCTTCCGCCGAAAGCTGGTCGAACTTGCCTGCTTTCGAATCTGCTTCGATCTGGCGATCCCAGATCTCACCGTCATAGTCCGCGAACCAGGTCCGAAACTCGGCAAGCTCCTCGGACGTGAGATTCTGAACTTCGCTCTCCAGCGCCTGGACCTTCGTCATAACACCGCTATTGTAGCTCGACGACGAATGCTCACGTCTTCACCCAAGGCAACTCCCACCGCCCTTCACCTTCATCGAGTTTTGGCAACGGTACCGGTTTGCCCATGCGCTTGAGCTGGGTCAGTTCCCATAGCTTCGCGTATTTCCAGAACGTGTAGTAGACGTGCATGCCGACGGAGATCAGGCCGCGGGTTCCGTCGAGGAAGCCGAGGTTGATGATGAAGTCGCGGACGAACTTGGCGATGGGGTGGCCGAGGATGCCGAAGAGATTCGTCGATTTGCCGTCGATGAACATCTGCGCGGCGCCCCAGTTCGCGTAGCGCGTCATCTTGGCGATCATGTGATCGAAGGTGCGGATGTAGTAGTGGTCCATCTTCTGCGCCAGCCGGCCGGTGGGCCCGTCGACGACGAGGTCGGCGTGGACGCGCTTGTTCGGATAGCGGGCGTGACCGCGGTGAAAGAGGCGCGTCACGCGGTCGCGCTGCAGGCCGGAGAATCGAACGGGCTTGCCGAACATGAAGTTGAGACGGCCGACCGAATAGGCCCATTTGTCGAGCGAACCATCGAGCGTGCGCAGGATCTCGTCGCGCAGTTTCGGAGTCACCCGCTCGTCGGCATCGATGACGAAGATCCAGTCGTGCGCGGCACGGTCGATGGCGTAGTTCTTCGCTGATGCAGCGCCGAGGTACTCGCGCTGCTCGATGCGAACCGCAGGAAAGCGCTCGCGAACGAGCTCCACCGTGCCGTCGGTCGAAAAGGAATCGAGCAGGTAGATCTCGTCAGCCCACGACACCGAGCGGAGGCAATCCTCGATGAAGGCAGTTTCGTCGAGGGTATGGATGATGACGGTGACGGGCGCGCGCGGCATGCGGCAAGATCGTACACTTTGCGGATGCGAATCCGCCTCCTCGCTCTCGCCGCCGCCACGTTGACCGCATGCGCTCACACTGCGCCTCCGCCGACTCCGCCGCCGACTGCGCATGCAACGCAGACACGCGCCTTCATCCTGGGCGGTCGGAGGGCAGGGATCGAGACGGTGGCTGTCGACGGCACGACGCGCACGGTCGACTTCGAGTTCAACGACCGAGGCCGCGGCCCGAAAACGCACACGGTGCTGACGAGCGGCGGTGACGCGATTACGACGTCGTTGCGTACCAGCGGCAATGACTATTTCAAGGTGCCGGTCGACGAAACGTATGCGAACGGCGCGTGGTCGAACGGCGCGAAAAAAGGAAGTGCTCTCGCAGGCGCTCCGGCGTTTTTCGTCTCGATGTACGGCCCTCCCGAGGAGACCGCGGTGCTTGCGCGCGCGTTGCTGGCCGCGCCGGAGCATCGCTTCACATTGCTGCCGGCGGGCGAGGCATCGATCCGGAAGGTCGGCGACCTCATGATATCGGCGGCTGGACGTTCGCAACACGTTACCTGCTACGAGATCAGCGGACTTGGCTTCACGCCGTCGCCGGTCTGGCTCGACGACCACAACGAACTGTTTGCCTCGGCATCCTCCTGGTCATCAGTGATCGCCGATGGTTGGGACAGCGTCGTGCCGCAATTGCTGAAAGCGCAGGATGCCTGGCGCGATGAGGCGGTCTCGCACGAGGCCGCGCGCCTCATGCGCGCCCCCGCGGGAGGGGGCATCGTCATCACGAACGCGCGCCTCTTCGATCCGGTCACTCTGCAGACGACGCCGGGAACGACGATCGTGATCCGCGGCAATCGCATCGAAGCCGCAGGAACCGGCATCGCCATTCCGAATGGCCTCGAGCACATCGATGCGGCCGGCCGTACAGTCATCCCCGGCTTGTGGGACATGCACACCCACAACTCCGCCGACGACGGCCTTCTCAATATCTCCAACGGCATCACCTCGGTTCGCGATCTCGCCAACGACACCGACTTCCTGCTCGACCTGCGAAAGAAGATCGACAGCGGCGCCGCAATCGGGCCGCGCATCGTCCTGGCCGGCATCATCGACGCTCCTGGCAAATACGCAGGCCCGACGAAAGTGCTCGTCGATACCGAAGCGCAGGCGCGCGAGGCGGTCGAGAATTACGCGAAGCTCGGCTACGAGCAGATCAAGATCTACAGTTCGGTGCGTCCGGAGCTCGTGCCGTTCATCGCCCGCCTCGCGCACGAGCGTGGGATGCGCGTGAGCGGACACGTGCCGGCGTTCATGCGCGCGGAAGATGCGGTTCGTGCCGGATACGACGAGATCCAGCACGTCAACTTCCTCTTTCTGAACTTCTGGCCCGACATTCAGGACACACGCACGCCGGTGCGGTTCACTGCGGTCGCGGAGCGCGCAGCGACGCTCGATTTGAATTCAGCGGAGGTCAAAGCGTTCATCGAGCTTCTGCGCGAGCATCACACTGTGATCGATCCGACGGTCTCGGTCTTCGAAGGGATGTTCGTCTCGCGCAAAGGGACGATGTCGCCGAGCTACGCGGTGGTCGCCGACCGTTTGCCGCCGCAAGTGCGCCGCGGATTTCTCACCGGCGGCCTGCCAGTGCCCGACGGCATGGACCAGCGTTATCACGATTCGTTTCGCAACCTCCTGGCCATGGTGAAAGCGCTCTACGACGCACACGTGCCGATCGTGGCAGGCACCGACGCTATGGCCGGCTATTCGCTGGCTCGCGAGCTCGAGTTGTACGTCGAAGCGGGGATTCCGCCTGCCGAAGTGTTGCGCATCGCCACGCTGGGAGCAGCTCACGTGATGAGGCACGACGACCAGCTCGGTTCGATCGCGCCTGGCAAGCTCGCGGATCTCGACATCATCGACGGCGATCCGGCGACGAACATCAGTGATGTGCGGGAGGTCGTCACCGTGATCAAGGATGGGAAAGTGTTCGATCCGAAGGGGGCGGTAAGACACTTACGCCCTTTACGCCTACATTACGCTAACTTCCGCTTGACTTTCGCGTTGTTACCGCCTACATTGTCTCTTTACGAGGCGGAAATGACGTACTTGACCGAGCGACAACGCGACATTCTGCAGTTCATCCGGGATTGCCAACGGGAGCGCGGGGTGGCGCCGACGCACCGTGAGATCTGCGACCATTTCGGATTTTCATCCTACGGAACGGTCTACAAGCACCTCTCTCTGCTCCAGAAGAAGGGGCTGATCCGGCGCGATTGGAACCAGAAACGAGGTGTCGAGCTGGTCGAGAACGATGACAAGCCGGCCTCGGCGACCGCGTCGGGAGTGCTCGAGCTGCCCTTGTTCGGCTATATCGCCGCCGGCCGGCCGCTCGATGTCGAGGTCTCGAACGAGACCATCACCGTGCCGGAGCGCCTCACCAGCCGTGGCGAAAACTACGTGCTCAAGGTGAAGGGCGACTCGATGATCGACGACGGGATCATGGATGGCGATTACGTCATCATCGCCCGCCGCGAGCGCGCCGAGAACGGCGAGATGGTCGTCGCCAACGTCAGCGGCGAAGTCACCCTCAAGCGTTTCTACCACGAGGGCGAGAAGGTTCGCCTGCAGCCTGCCAACTCAATGATGCATCCGATCTACGCCTCTGCCCGCGACGTCGCGGTGCAGGGAGTAGTCGTCGGTCTGATGCGCCGTTTCTGATCGCGAAAGTGAGGAAGAACCATGGATCTCGTACTCAAACTTCGTGAAGTCCGCCGTCTCAAGGGTCTGAGCCAGAAGGATGTGGCGCGCCTCTCCGGCGTCGGAGAAAAGACCATCAGCTCGTTCGAGACCGGCGAGCGCGTCGGCTCGATGAAACTCGCGCAGCTCAAGCGGCTGCTCGCGGTCTACGACATGAGCGAGGCCGACTTTTTTGGCGGCGGCGTGGAGAAGAAGATCGCGCCATGGGAGCTCGACCAGGACCAATTCGCCACCGCTCGCATGCTCGAAGAGCTTCAGTCGCTGCCGAAGCCATCGCAGCGCAACCTCCTGGCGAAGTTTCAGCTCATGATCGAGACAATCTCTGAGGTTCACGAGCCGCGGCACAGACGCCCTCGCTACCTTCGCGACGATCCGGATTGGCAGATGATGGCGTCGCGGAACTGAAAGCGCGGCCTAACCTCGGCCAAATTAGGCGGCAATTTCACCTCTGCCAAATGGGAAAACCGCTCTCGAGCCAGCGCGGCAGCTTTACTGACTCAGTGCCCGAGTATGTACCGAATATTTCACGAATGTCGTCGGAGGGCTCTATAGGCGGACCAGACGACTTCTCGCTGTCGTTGCAGCAGCCGCTTGTCGTATACGTTCGTAGACGCTGTATGCGCAGGCTCATTTCGAAGGTCACGAACCTCGCGAAATGTCGCAATTGCCTCATCCCACGGTCTTTCACTTCCCGTGTACTTTAGCTCGAGCCACTCTTGCAGCATACGCGGTTTCCACTTGCGCTTAGCAACAGCTACGCCGTGGCGACGTTGCTCAAGCTTTTCGGCTGAAACATCCGTCCTGAAGAACTTCTCGTTGATGTTTTCGCCGAGCATCTTATCCAAGAGATGAACGAACGTGTCAAACTCCCTTTGCGTCGGACGAAGCAGCCAACCGTAATCCGGAGGAGTCTCCTCAAATTCATCGCGAAACAACGGGGGGCGCCGCATTACTTCGGCATATTTGTTGATCAACGCAATCTCAGAGGTGATGGCGTCTAGCACTGAGATTCCGCGCGGAAAATAGCCGCACGCCCAATCCCAATAGCCGGGATGTATCTTGTAGCTGCCGCGGAGCGCGGCCTTTTGCCACCAATTCTGGTGTTCGGCGGAAAGACCGGACAGATCGTAAAGAAAAGCAGCGACGGCGTGCCGATGTGTGCGGGGTTGAAAACAGAGACCAAAGGACTTGAGGACGATCTGATCGTGCTTCGGCATCTCACGCGATCGATAGTACTCGTCACTGATCGTAGTTGATCCAACGACAATAGGCGCGCGATAAATGTACCTGGGATCGTTTCGATATATCTCTAAGACGGCTGGATCGAATGATAGAAACTTTAGCTGGGGTTCGCCGCGCGCTAACCGGAGAGTGAAGGGCCGACCGACAAAATCAGATTCGGAGACCTGTTTTCTTAGCTGACGCCGCGTGGGGTAAACACTCATGTATCTCCGCTTCCGCGAGTCGAACTTCTCAACTTGAACGTCCCTAGGCTCCTCGGGTAAGGCTTTAATCGCGGAGTTGGGGTGAACGTCGCCGAAGACGGCCGTGAGAACTCCGCGCGACACCAAATTTCTAACGCTCTCGGTGACCAAGGATTCGGATTCTTCTAACTGATACGCCAACGCAGTGAGTGACGTGCCATTGAATGCCTCGGAGCTGAGATAGTTCTGCAGCACCGCGTCTTGTATCCTTTGGCGTAGCGACGGAGTTTGCATAAAGGAATAATACGCTCCTCCGTCCGACCAACGGACCCAAACTCACGGGCTTCGAGCCCCACGCCTAAGCGTAGTCCACTCGCACGCCACAAGTTGCGGCTCCAAGTCCGACGCGGCGCAGAGTTATGCGACGATCACGGTTTGACGTTGTGCGCTTGCATGAACTGTTCGGGGGTCATTACCGCTCCGAACGGAGCGAGCACGCGCGCAACGACACCTCCACCTTCCGGTAGGGGGCCAACGTACTCACCTTCAAATGTGACGTACCATGTTCGAGTGGGTGGCGAGAGGCGACCACCATACTCGAAAGCGGCTTCCGAGGTTTCGAAGGCGCAAACACCCGCGAACTGTTCCGTGTCGCGGCGCTCCTCCGCGGTCATCTGCTGCTGACCGCTCTGAGCAAACCGAAGAAAGGCGGCGCGGGCTTCGGCAGTGAATAGGCCGAGAGGGTAGTCATCCGCTTGGGTGGATTTTGTCTTCTTCCATTTATCCCACCACTCTCCGTTGTTGCCGTGAAAGCTGTTGTACTGCCCCGCTGTCCAACGGTCGTAGTGATCCTTTGTCAGAAGTACCCTGTAATACTCACGGACATCCGCCACGTATCCTTCCTCCGCTTTCGCCGCACAACTCTCTGTATTACCAGCCTCCTCGCTAATGCGTCATCGCCGCGCCATGCATCGCCACATCCCACAGCTCGACGCGGTTGCGGCCGCGGTGCTTTGCGGAGTAAAGCGCGCGGTCAGCGCGGTCGATCAGGATCGACGGGCTGACGAGTCCTTCGCCCTCCATCGAATCGATTCCGGCGATCCCGATCGACGCGGTCACGACGACGGAGTCGCCACCGACGTTGAAGGAGCTTGACGCCATTCGTTCGCGGATTCGCTCGGCTACCACGGTCGTGTTCCCGGTCTTCGTTTCCGGAAGCACGACGCAAAATTCTTCCCCGCCGTAACGGCCCGGAACGTCGTACACGCGGCAGCTATCGCGGAGCACTTGGGCAACCGCGCGCAGCACGCCGTCGCCAGCCGCGTGGCCGAAGGCATCGTTCACGCGCTTGAAGTGATCGATGTCGAGCATGAGAACCGAAACCGGGCAGCCGTGCCGTAGCGACCGGTTCATCTCGCTGTCGATCTTCTCCATCACGTACCAGCGGTTGTAAAGGCCTGTCAGCGAGTCGCGCGCCGAGATCTCGGCGAGCGTGCGGTTCTTCATGACCAGATCGAGATTGTCGCTCTGCATTTCGGCGAGACGGCGCTCCAGCTCGAGAACGCGCTCCTCGCGTTCGCCCGCGAAGCGCACGACCGAGGCCACTTCGCGCACGAGCTCTCTTCCGGGAAGGCTGAAGGCGTCGTCGTCTCGCACCGCCAGCGTCGGCGTCAGCACGAACGACTGCGTCCCATCCTCGGACACGGGATCAACCAGGGACAGTTCCTTGCGGAGTAACGCAGACAGCGACCGCACGATGCGGCCCGCCGCGTCTTCGGCGAAGCTCATCTCACACACTCCCTTGTTTGGATCGCGCGGAGTATGCGTAAGGAAGTGCGACTTGGTCAAGCTACGATTATGGTGACGACGGAACGACGGAAGTTACCGGTGCTCGATGCGAAAGCGGTTGATACCGGCGCGGATCTCATCGCCGCTCTGGACCTTCGTGTCGTGCGCGGGCAGCGTGTTCAGGAAAGTGCCGTTACGGCTGCCGAGGTCGCGGACACGGATCGAGCCATCGGCGTCGGGACGGACCTCGAAGTGCCGCCGGGAAAGAAACTCGTCAGGCACGCGGACGTGACCTTCGCGGCCGACGACGAGCCCCGACGGTGGAATCTCGAACTCCTGCCCGTTCAGCGCTCCATCGATGCAGATCAGAACAGGACGGGTGGCCGGTGCAGCCGACGGCGTTCGCTGCGTGATTTTGTGTGCGAGCTCCGACTCTTCGATCGGTGCTTCCGCATCCGCGCGAATCGGTTCCACCAGAGCGCCCGGCTCGCCGGTTGGCTCGATGCTGACGAGCGCGGAGCCCACACGCAGCAAGTGCGTTCCGTCGCTGATCGAGGTCTCGCTGATCCGCTGCCCGTCCAGAAACGTCCCCATGTGCGAATCAGCATCGCGGACGATCAGGTCGTCGCCCTGAAGCGAAATCGAGCAGTGACGGAGCGACAGGTCCGACTCAGCCAGCTCGACGTGACAACCTTTCCGGCCGATCCAGAGAGGGTAATTCCCGATCGTGAAGACCTTGTTGACCGCCTCCCTGGCGCCGCGGGCGATGATGCGGATCGATCGTGGCTGTCCGGGCGGCTTTGGAGCCGCGACAGGCGCGGCAGGAGTGTCGCCGGACCGCTCCACTTTGTAGGGCTCGAGGTCGATCTCCTTGATCTCACCCGGATTCATCAGGCGCGCCAGAAGTGCCGCCTTGCTGCCCGAAATCCACTCGCCGCAGTGACACGTGGCGATGGAATTGGGGAGGCGAACGGCGATCACGCCCGGGACGTCGTACGCCTGTCCGCATTTCGCGCAGCGGATTAGAGGCATGCGCGGATGATAGCGCAGCGCCATACGCTACACTTCCGCTCATTCGCATGCTCTCCGGCACCATCACAGAAACTCCCGCTCGCCGCCTCGGCCTCCGGCCAAAGTTCATTCTCGCGTTCGCGTTGCAGACGCTCGTCAGCGCGATGCTCATCGTCGGTCTCGAGCAATGGCGCGTTCACACGGTCATCCGCGACGAGTTGCTTTCGCACGCGGACGCGCTCTCCCGCACGGTGGCCGTGGCTGCGGCGAGTAGCGTGAAAACATCGCGCACCGACGAGCTCCGGGCGATTACCAGTGACTTCAGATCGACGTCCTGGATCGACTATGCCGACTTCGTCACCGCGGATGGGAAGATTCTCGCAGCGCAAGGTACGGCACCCGAGACCCTTTCCCTCACGCCGGGCCGGTCGCAACTTCTGAACAAAGACGGTGAGATGCTTCACGCCTTCGTCGTCCCAATCGCAGGCGACACAGCCCTCTTCCGGCTCGTGGCGACGGAACGGGACGCCCTCTCGGTTGCGCAACGACTCCGCTGGTCGAACTTCGGCGTTGTGATCCTGGCCCTCCTCATTGCCATCGGTCTCGCGTTGCTCTCTTCACGCTTCATCATTCGTCCCGTCCTCGATCTCGCCGATCACGCGCGCGGCCTTGCGGAGGGAGATCTCACACAGCGCGCCACCGTCCAATCCAGCGATGAGATCGGCGACCTTGCTGAGGCATTCAACGCCATGGCCGGCAGCCTGGAGAGGACGATCACGAAGCTCGTTCGCTCGCAGTCTCAACTCAAGTCCGTCGTCGAGAACGTCGGCATGCAATCGCGCAATGTAGCGGAGCGCGTGAGCGAACAGCGGTCGATGATCGACAACAACTACCACTCGATCGATCAGCTAAACAACGGCGTCCGCAAGATCACCGACAACGTCGAGGCGCTTTCCGCGTCCTCGGAAGAGACGTCCTCTTCCATGCTGGAGATGGTGGCTTCGATCGAAGAGGTCAGCCGCCACACCGACACGCTTTTCAACTCGGTCGAGGAGACCGCCTCCGCGACCAGCGAGATGGTGAGCTCGATCAGTGAAGTCGACCAGAACGTCGATTACCTGGCCAACTTCGTGACCGACACGTCCTCGTCGATGGTGGAGATGAGCGCGTCGATCGCGCAGGTGGAGGCGAACGCCGCGCGGTCGTACGACCTTGCTCTCGCGGTCGCCGACGCCGCCGAGTCCGGGATGAAAGCGGTGCGCGAAACAATCGACGGCATGGAACAGATCCGCCGCTCTGTCGCCGAGTCCAACGCCGTCATCACGCGGCTTGGCGATCGCTCGATCGCCATCGGCAAGATTCTGAACGTCATTGAAGACATCGCCGAGCAGACGAATCTTCTCGCGCTGAACGCAGCGATCCTCGCGGCATCGGCCGGAGAGCACGGCAAGGGCTTCTCTGTCGTAGCCGCCGAGATTCGCGATCTTTCGGAGCGCACCGCATCCTCCACACGCGAGATCGCCAATCTCATCCGCTCCGTGCAGGAGGAGGTCGGAAACGCACTCCGCTCGATGTCTTCGGGCACCAAGCTCGTAGAAGACGGCGTGTCGCTGTCGCACGAGGCGGGGAAGGCGTTGAACAACATCCTTGATTCATCGACCAAGGCGTCGGGCATGGGTAAGGAGATCGCCGCGGGAACGCGCGAGCAGACGGCCGGAAGCGAGAACATCACCCGCTCCATCGACCGGTTGCAGGAGCTTCTCAGCCAGATCAACGGCGCCACGACCCAACAGGCGCAGGGATCGGACCACATCATGAACGCCGTAGAGTCGATGCGCGAGGTGACGAAGTACGTGCGCCAGGCCATGACCGAACAGCGCTCCGGCTCCTCGATGATCTCCGCCTCGGCCGAGAAGATGATCGACATGATTCACGAGATCTTCCAGGTGGCCACCAATCAGGCTGCCGAGAGCGAGAAGATCGTGGCGACGATGGAGCAGGTGCGCGCTCTCGCGGAAGGCAGCGGAAGCTACGCCGCCGAGATGGGCGAATCGCTCACGCTTCTCTCCGACGCCATTCGCGGACTGGACGAAGAGATCCGCCGGTTTCGCGTACGCGGGTGATCGTTCGTCAGGATCACCGGGCCTCCACCGCCTCGCGCAGTTTCTCGGCCTGGAAGTGGCCGAGGAGCGGCTCGAGGAGGACGTCGAGATTGCCATTCATGATGTCGGGGAGGTTGTGGACGGTGAGACCGATGCGGTGATCGGTGACGCGGTCCTGCGGGAAATTGTAGGTGCGGATCTTCTCCGACCGGTCGCCGCTGCCGATCAACCCTTTACGTGTCGCCGATAGCTCAGTCTCACGCTTCTGACGCTCGATGTCGTAAAGGCGCGCCTTCAAGACCTTGAGCGCCTTCTGCCGGTTTTTGATCTGTGACTTTTCGTCCTGACACGAAACCACGACTCCGGTCGGAAGATGCGTCATGCGGACCGCTGAATAGGTCGTGTTCACCGACTGACCGCCGGGTCCGGACGAACAGAAGGTGTCGATGCGCAGGTCCTTTTCGTTGACCTGAATGTCGATGTCTTCGACCTCGGGGAGAACTGCAACGGTGATAGCCGAGGTGTGGATGCGGCCCTGTGTTTCGGTCTGCGGGACGCGCTGCACACGGTGCACGCCTGACTCGAATTTCAGTCTCGAATAGACCTTGCTGCCTTCGATGAGCAGGGTGGCGTCTTTGATGCCGTTGACCGAGGAGTAGTTGGCATCGGTCATGTCCACTTTCCAACGACGCATCTCGGCGTAACGGATATACATACGCATGATCTCGGCGGCGAAGAGGGACGCTTCATCGCCGCCCGTTCCGGCGCGAATCTCGACGAAGACGTTCTTGTCGTCGTTCGGATCTTTCGGCTGCAGCAGGATCTGGATCTCTTTCTCCAGCTCCGGCGCGCGGGGCTCCAGCTCAGCGATCTCCATCTCGGCGAGCTCGCGCATGTCATCGTCCGACTTCAGCATCTCGCGCGCGTCGGCGAGACGTTTCCGGACATCCTTGAGCTGGCGATACTTGGCGACGACATCGTCGATCTCCGACACAGCCTTCATCGTGTCGCGGAAGGCAGCGACGTCGACGGCAACGGCCGGATCCGCCATCTTCTGCTGGAGCTCTTCGTAGCGCTTTTCGATCTCGTCGAGTTTCTCGTACATGGTGAAGTCCTGCTGAAAACAAAAATGGGAAGACGCGGTATGCGCCTTCCCACGATGAATGTGACGAACGTTCGCTAAGCAACCGCGGCTTGGGTTTCCTCGACGATGTCGTACATCAGCGCTTCTTTGAGCGCAGTGATCGCGACCTGGAGCTGTGAGTCGTCCGGCTCTTTCGTGGTGATCTTCTGCAGCCACATCCCCGGCCGAGTCAGCATCCGGCAAACCGGATTGGTGAGGTGACGGGCAGAAAAGCGGATCACTTCGTAGGCGAGGCCGGCGATGAGCGGAATCAGGATCACGCGCGCCAGGAACTTCACGGCGAACGGCACTGTCGAAGGGACGAGCGAGAAGACCAGGATCGAAATGGCCATCACGAACATGAGAAAGCTCGTGCCGCAGCGCGGATGGAGCGTCGATTTGTTTCTCGCGTTCTCGACGGTCAGGTCCTCACTCGCTTCGAACGTGTAGACCGTCTTGTGCTCGGCGCCGTGATACTGGAAGACGCGCTTGATCTCATCCATAAACGAGATCGAGAGGATGTAGACGAAGAAGAAGAGTGCGCGCAGCACGCCATCGATGGCGTTGTAGGCAAGGTTTCCCATCCCCGGCGCGAAGTAGTGGCGGATCAGGTTCGTGATCCCGAGCGGTGCGAGGATGAATACGCCGACGCCGAGAACGAGCGCCATCAGCATCGAGCTTGCGACGGCCCAGCTCGACATCTCTTTCTCACCCTCTTCGCTCGCCGTGGCCACGCTCGCGGAGTAGTTCAGCGCGCGGATGCCGAGGATGAGCGACTGGATCAGGACGACCGAGCCACGAAGTACCGGGAACTTGAGAAACGGATACTTCGTCGTGACCGAGACGAGCTTGTCCTTCTTGATCGCCACGTCGCCGTTCGGCTGACGGACAGCCACTGAATAGCCGGTGAGCGAGCGCATCATGACGCCCTCGATCACGGCCTGGCCGCCGATCAGCATGTCGACGTTACGATCCGCCGTTCCGGCCGGCATGGCAGCGGTGAGCCCGTTCATCACGGCGCCAAAGGTGCCACTGATCAGTCTCGCCGAGCCAAGCCAGGCCTTCGGGGCTCGCATTATTTTGCCGCCGCTTCTTTCGGTGCGGCCTTCTTGGCGTAGCGCTGCTGGAACCGGTCGATGCGGCCGGCGGTGTCGAGCAGCTTCTGCTTGCCCGTGAAGTAGGGATGGCACTTCGAGCAAATCTCGACGCGAAGCTCTTTCTTCGTGGAGCCGGTCATCCACTGTTCGCCGCAGGCGCAGTGCACCTGGATCTGCTGATACTTGGGGTGAATCTCTGGTTTCATTGGATTTACCTCTCTGAGGACCTTTCCGAGTCGTCCTGAAAACGGCGAGTATATCCAAAAAATTCTGGGCGGTTCCGGACGCTGGAGTCAGTGCTTCCTGACGATCGCTAGATGACGCGGAACCGCGGGCGGAAGTTCAATTCCTGCAGGGCCCGCTCCAGCGTCCCTCGCTCGATACAGCTCTCGAACCAGAGCTGAACAGCCTCGTCGAGGCATCGTTTTGCGTCGTTTGCGTCGGTACCCTGCGACGCGACATCGATCGACGGACAGACAGCCATCCAACGCTCATCCGTATCGCGCCGTACGAACGCGCGCAGCTCCACGTCGAGGGAGATCGTTTCGTTCACGGTATGAGGATAACCCTACTTCGCGCCGAACAACGTCACGATCCAGTACGTCACTGCACCCATGATCGCGGCCATCGGAATCGTCAGAATCCACGCCCAGACGATTCTGCCTGCCACGCCCCAGCGCACCGCGGAAAGGCGGCGCGTGGCACCGACGCCGACGATGGCTCCGGTGATCGTGTGCGTCGTCGAGACCGGAATGCCGAAGGAGCTGGCGAGGAAGAGCGTGATCGCGCCGGCAGTCTCGGCGGCGAAGCCGCCCACCGGCTGCAGTTTCGTGATCTTCGAGCCCATCGTATGAATGATCCGCCAGCCGCCCGACAGCGTGCCCAGCCCGATCGCCGAGTGGGCGGCGAGAATCACCCAGATCGGGATGTAAAACGTTTTGAGATACCCGGCGGTGAAGAGGACGCCCGCGATGATGCCCATCGTTTTCTGCGCGTCGTTCGTGCCGTGGCCGAGCGAGTATGCAGCCGCGGAAACGAGCTGCAGGCGGCGGAAAGTCTTGTCGACGGATTTCGGAGTCTTTCTCCTGAAAATCCACATGATCGCCACGGTGATCAGAAACCCGAGCACGAGGCCGATCAGCGGCGCGATGACGATGAAGACGAGCGTCTTCGTCCAGCCCGAAGGCATGATGGCGCTGAAACCGTAGTGCGCCACTGCTGCTCCCGCATATCCGCCGATGAGCGCATGCGACGAGCTCGTTGGCAATCCGAAGTACCAGGTGATTAGATCCCAGACGATCGCGCCGACCAGGCCACCGAAAATCACTCCGAACGTCACGGCGTGGATGTCGATCATCCCGTTGCCGATGGTCTTGGCCACCGCCGTTCCGAAGCCGAACGCGGCCACGAAGTTGAAGAAGGCCGCCCAGATCACGGCCTGGCCCGGCGATAGGACGCGCGTGGAGACGACCGTCGCGATCGAGTTCGCCGCATCGTGAAAACCGTTGATGTAGTCGAACACCAACGCCACGCCGATCAAACCGGCGACCAGCAGAAAGAGATGGCTCGGCATCAGCTATGTTTCACGACCACGTTCTCGAGCAGGTTTGCGACATCCTCGCAGCGGTCCGTGGCCTCTTCAAGAAGGTCGAAAATCTCCTTCCACTTCATGACCACGAGCGGGTCGCGCTCTTCGTCGAAAAGCTGTCCGACAGCCTTCTGGTGGATGCGGTCCGCCTCGTTCTCCAGCCTGTTGATCTCGACGGCGCAGGCCATGACACCGTCGCGCCGTTCGAGCGCGATGACGGCGCGCCGGACTTCATCGGCCGACGTCGAAATGACCTTCGCCAGCTCGCGGGCGCCCGGGCGGACGCGATCGATCTTGTAGAGCGGCACCAGGCTCGCGGCGTTGTCGATTGCGTCCATCACGTCGTCGAGCGTGCGGGCCAGTGAGTGGATGTCCTCGCGGTCCATCGGCGTGACGAACGTCTTGTTGAGGCGTTGAATGATCGCGTGGGTCAGGAAATCGCACTTGTGCTCGACTTCCTTGATCTCGTGGGCCTTGTCGGCGATCGGCGGATCAGGCGCGAACATCTCTTCGAGCAGACGCGCGCCCACTTTGAGCTGATCGGCCATTGCGATCATGTCTGCGTAGAAGTTCTCCTCATGGGGAAGAAAGCGGAATCGCACTCGGATTACCCTCCGTCGAAAGCGCGCGGATTGTATCGGAAAGGCTGTCCTGGCGAACTTCAGTAGCTGATCAGCAATTTGATTCCGTAGCTCGTCGCGTGCGTTCCCGCCGCCGGGCCACGGCTGGCGTCACGATCGAGCATCACCGCGGACGACAGGCCCGCCTGCACCGGCACCCAGTAGGCCACTCCTTCGATGTCCCGGCTTTTGCGACCAGCTCCCTCGGTGCGCACAGCGTCGTGGCGCAGGAGCGCCTCCCAGCCGCCGCCGAGCTTCGGCGTCACCCAGATCGACGAACCATGCGCCCTCGCCTCCGGCACAGCGCGTGTGGGCCGGTCGGTGGCTTCGAGAATATCGATGCCCGCACTGCCGCGCGGATGTTCGTACGTCACCTGCGCGATGGCACGTTTGCGCGGAAGGCCGGCAGCGTAATGGTCGGCATCATAGAAACCGGCGACGCGCAAACCATGTAGTGCAACATTGCCGGGAACAGGGCGGACCGCGACCCGAACCTGGAGCGCCTTTTCGCCGTTGGGATCGGAATGCGCCGAACCCTCCCCGTTGTACACGCCCGCCTGGAAGTCGCCGAAGTCGCGCGGCAGGTTGTAATGAAACGCTACGCCGTTGTCGGATGTAAAAAGGAACCCTCCGCGGTCGACGAAGAGCATCCCTTGAAAACGGTAGCGGTAAATCGGTTCCTCGTAGTCGACCCACGGTGTTGGATTGAGACCCGCGCGAATCCACGATCCTTTCGTCAGCCACTGATCGAGATTGAGCTGCACGTAGGCGAACTTGAGCCGGAACGTCTGGCTGCCGTTCAGCGAACTGCTCCCGGTCTCGCGCGCGACCTCCGGTGTTACACGGAACGAAAGGTAGCGATTCAGATTGCCGAAGACGTTGAGGTACGCGCGGCTGACGTTGAACGAATTCGGATGGATCTCATTGCCGTCCGCGTCGTGCGCGAGCGGAGCCAGCGACGTAGTGTAGGTGTAGTCGGCAAACAGCGACGCGCCAATCCTGATCGAAGGCGCATCGGGCGATGGCGTAACCGTCTGCGCGGCACCTGGTAGCGCGGCGATCATGAAGGCAGCGAGGATGGCCTTTCGCATCAATGGACGCTCTTACGGCAACGGGAGCCGGATCGTAAACGTCGCGCCTTGTCCTTCTTCGCTGGTGACATGAATGGAGCCGCTGTGCGCTTCGACGATGGCTTTGGCGATGTAGAGCCCGAGGCCGAGGCCGCCGTAGTAGCGGCTCGACACGTTGCGAGCGCGGTGGAAGCGCTCGAAGAGCTTCGGGATCTCGTCGGTCGGAATGCCGATGCCCTGGTCGATCACCGCAGTCAGCATCTGATTCGACTCGATCCGCGCGAGCAGCTCGATGTCTGTTCCTTCCGCCGAATACTTGATCGCGTTGGAGATCAGGTTGTCGACGACTTGCCGCATCCGGTCGGGGTCAACCGGCATCGTCGTCTCCGCGATCTCGGCGGAGAAGCGGATGGTACGTGCAGGATTCTGCACACGAAAGGCGTTGGCGCGGCGGTCGAGAAACTCGAGCCAGCGCACCGGTTGCCGGTCGATCTGCAGCCGGTTGGTCTCGATGCGGGAGACGTCGAGCAACTCCGAGATCAGCCCCATCATGCGATCGACTTCGCCGAGGACCGCGTTGAGGTACGTCATCCGCTCTTCGGGCGGAAGATCGTTGATCGTCTGCGCGAGCAGTTGCGTGTATCCCTTGATCGTCGTCAGCGGCGTGCGTAATTCGTGCGAGGCGACGGAGAGGAACTCGTCCTTCTTGCGGTCGAGCTCCTGCAACGCCGTGATGTCGCGAATCACGAGAACGGCGCCGACGATGCCGTTGCTCTCGATCGGCGCCGCGGCGATCGAAAGGTCGAGATCCTTGCCCGTGATGAAGTGCCGGCCCATGGCCAGGTAGTCGGGGACGGTCATGCCTCCCAGGGCGCGGGCGTGCGGAAGGTCGTCCGGCGGAATGGGCCGGGCGTCGGGATAGCGAAGGTTCAACTGTGCAAACGATCCATGCTCCGCCGCCTCGGTGCGCGAGCCGAAGCCGAACATCGTGATGGCCGCCTCATTGACCGAGACGACCTGCCCGCCGGTGTCGTAAACCCAAAGGCCGTCCGTCATCGAGCTGAGGATCGAGTCGAGTCTTGCCGAGCGTTCGGCCATCGCCTGCGCCAGGTCTTCGATCTCGCGGCGCGCGTTGACCTGGTCAGTGACGTCCTGGATCAGCACGGTCAGGTTCTGGGTGATGCCGGAGAAGCGCCCGCGCACGGCGGACACGATGCGGTTGATGTACGTCGGCGCCGGCCGCGTGTCGGCTTTGAACGCTTCATCGAAACGCATCTCGCCCGACTCGGCGACCTGTTTGAGCGGCTTCTCCAGCGACGGGATGACTTCGTCGACGCGCAGGCCGACCAGCGGCGTATCGATGGCGATCTTGCCAAGTCGCTGCACGAAATCGACGAAGCGGGCATTGGCCAGCTCGATTCGCAGCTCGTCGGCCGAGAAGACGGCGACGCCGATCGGAGCCGTCTCGATCACAGCCTCGAAGCGGACGCGCGCATCGACTTCGCGCCGGGCCAGTTCTTCAGCAGCACGATGGCCTTCCTGCGAGATGCGCGTCAGCCGATGGATGTGACTGGCCGCGCCGATCCGCTCCGCCACCGCCTGCGCGAATTCGAGATCCTCGGCGTCGAAACTGCGCCGCTGATCCGAGCGTGCGATGACGAGTGCGCCAATGCGATCGCCGTACGATTCGATCGGCGTAGCGATCAGCGTCTGTTCGTTCATCGCCGCCACGAGCCCGGCCTCGGTAGTGTCGCGCGCAAAATCGGTCGCCGCCTTCCCGCCGAACTCCGAGTAGAGCAGCGGCCGTCCGATCTGGAAAACCGTTCCTGCGATGCCTTCGCCAGCATGGAAAGGATTGCGCGTCAGATACTCGCGGAACCGCTGCACTTCGTTGGCGATGGGAGCGACAGACGCCATTCCCACCATGCGCAGCTCGCTCGACAGCGAGTGGTAGAGATAGATCAGGGCCGTGCCGCCGACGGCATCGGCGACGCGGCGCGCCGGATCGTCGAGCTCTTCGAATGATGGCTGCACCGTCACAGTGTCGACGCCGAGGTTGGCGAGACATTCGGCACGGCGGCGGCGCCACGCTTCGCGCTCGGCCGTCAGACGCTCGTCCGTGACATCGCGCGAGAGCACTACCGATCCGATGATGTGATTGCGATCGTCTCGAATCGGCGCCGCTTTCAGATTGACGACGCGGTCGTCACCGCTGCGCGGATCGTGTACGAGATAGTCCGATTTGACGATGTCGCCGCGGATGGCGCGCATCGACGGAAGGTCGTCGGCTTCGAGCGGGCTGCCGTCGATATAGCGATGCCGGCTCTTGCGCACGCGGCTTTCCGGATCGTTCGCGAAGAGCGAAACCGGCTCGCGCTGCGCCGCCGCGTTCATCCGCTCCAGCCGCCCCTGCGCGTCGTAGATCGCTGCTGACTCGGGGATCTGGTCGAGGATGGCGTTGACCTTGGCCATCTCGCGAACCGCGCGCTCGTGCAGCAGCGTGTTGTTGAGTGCGAGGGTCGCGTAGCGGCCAATCTCGGCGAAGAGCGAGATCTCTTCATCGGTCCACACACGCGCGGACGAAATCTGATGGAGCCCGAACGCCCACGGCTCGTCGTCCCGCGGACGGAGCACCTGCACGATCTCGGAGCGCACCTGAAAAATCTCGGCCTGCTCGCGATCGAGATCGGGATCATTCTCCATGACTACGATCGGTCCGCTGGCGTCGAGGAGGCGCTGGATCAGCTTCGATGATGGCTTCAAGGGCAGTGTGGATGCGTAGTCTTCATTCGGAACCGCGTATTCAGGCGCGCTGACGGCGAAACGGACTTTCGCGAACTCCGCCTGCGCGTTCACCGGATGGAGCAGCCACGCCCGATCGGCGCCCAGCTCCTGGCGCGTGATCGTGACGATGCGGCGTAGTACTTCTTTCAGCTCGAGTGTGCCGGTGAAGGACCCGAGAATGCTGGAGAGAAACCGGTAGCGTTCTTCAGACCCGAACGGCTTCGGCCGGACACGCCGGTCGAGATACTGGACCATCAGCCGCCGTAGCGCGCTGTTGTCGCCATTCACCTCGGGTAACTCGAGCAGCGGCGCGGCAGGCTGTTTTCTCTCCGCTTCCGCGCGCAGCCGCTGCCAATCGTCGCCGGCGGTTACGGCAATGAGCGCAAATCGTTCGCGATCGAGAAGCGAAAGCGCCTCCTCCTCGGAACCAGCCACGACCGCCGTGAAGCTGAGCGATGCCGCCACCTCGGCGGCTGCTCTTGCGGCCACTTCGGAGGCCACGATCAGAACCTGATTCGACATGCGAGATGGCGCTGAGGAAATCGAGCGACGATGCTACCACCAGGAATCGGGCGCATAGAATGCGGTTCATGCCCAAGCGCTCTTTCGATGAGCTCGTGCAGCTCATGCACACACTCCGCGGCCCGAATGGTTGTCCGTGGGATCGCAAGCAGACGTTGGCCAGCTTGAAGCCGTTCGTGATCGAGGAGTCGTACGAAGTCGTCGACGCCATCGACCGCGACGATCGAGCTGCGCTGGCCGAGGAGCTTGGCGACTTTCTGCTGCAGGCGGTGTTCATCGCCGAGCTGACGAGCGAGGAAGGATCGTTCGACATCTACGACGCGGTCACGGCGATTCACGACAAGCTCGTTCGACGGCATCCGCACGTCTTTGGCGACGTCGAAGCCAACGATGCCGAGGAGGTTCTCGTCAACTGGGAGAAGCTGAAGAACGAGGAGCGAAAAGCGGAGAACAAGAGCGTGCTGGCCGGCGTGCCGCAATCGTTGCCCGCGCTTTTGCGCGCGTCACGGCTGACGGAGAAAGCGGCGCGCGTCGGCTTCGATTGGCGCCGCACCGAGGATGTGTTCGACAAAGTGGACGAAGAGCTCGGCGAACTTCGCGAGGCCATTCACTCCGGCGACGAATCGCACGTTCACGAGGAGCTCGGCGATCTCCTCTTCACGATCGCTAACATCGCCCGCAAACTGAACGTGAACGCGGAAGACGCGCTGCAGTCGGCCAACCGCAAGTTTACGTGGCGCTTCGAAGCGATGGAGTCAAAGGTTCGCAGCGGCGGCCAGAACCTCGACGAGCTGACGCTGGAACAGATGGACGGACTATGGGACGAAGCAAAAGCAGCCGAGCGCGCCTGATCTTCGCCGCGATCGTCGCCGCCTGGATCGCGCACGACCTCCTCGTCCCTCCGCGCTACGCATTCGACGCCCGCGCGGCGGTCGGCGCAATCGATGAGTACCGAGCCTTCGTCTCCCCGCACCTGCGCGGCGTGGTGCAATGCCGCTTCACGCCGACATGCTCCTGGTACGGACACGAATCGATCCGCAAACACGGCTTCCTGATCGGCGGCGCGAAGACGTTCTGGCGGATTGCGAGATGTTGTCCATGGACGAAGGTGGGGACGTACGATCCGCCGTAATACGCTCCCGTGGGGTCTTGGGATCTCCGCGGTTCTAGCTAAGCTAGCTTAGCTAGTTCCTGTCCCTGCGTGGCTAAATAGAAGAAAAGAAAGGCAGATAAGGCGCATTCGGGGTTGCTCTTTTTGAATCGCCGCGTTAGAATGGT
>OLLN01000042.1_pt1 | contig 50792 bp, 45 predicted proteins | sample 1604281 | NCBI WGS metagenome assembly OLLN01 (sample SAMEA104055716, study PRJEB20765) | soil metagenome | biome: Arctic tundra; feature: Polygonal ground; material: soil | place: USA | collected 2011-09 | depth 0-0.5 m | reverse complement strand
GGGGGTGGGAGCTGGCTGTTCGATCGTCGATTTCGCGGATTGCGACAACGTGGATGGTTCGAGTACTGGAGTCTTCTCTGACTCCCGACTCCCGGCTCCTGGCGTCTTCTCCGCCGTTGGCGTTTCTTCCGCAGGCACGGCCGTCGCCCGCGCGCCCTTCGCCTTCTTCCGCAGCTTCACCAGATCAACCATGTGGTTGCTCGATCCTATCTCCATTCACCGGAGGCGCCTCGCGAAGGCGGTGTTCCCGGGCGGCGGCGGCGATGCGCGGCGCATCGATCGTCGCGGCGTCGTCGCCGAAGGCATCGAGCAGGGCGGTGGTCGCGAGCGTGTTGATCACACGCGGGATGCCGCCGCTCACGGCGTGCATGGCCCTCACGGCATCCTCGGTGAACGGATTGCGCGCGCCGCCGGCCACGCGAATCCGGTGCTCGACATAGCGAGTCGTTTCCTCGAGCGACAGCGGCCCGAGGCGATAGCGCATCCCGATGCGTTGCCGGAGCGGCGCGTAGTGTGTGCGCTCGAGGCGTACTTCCAGTTCCGGTTGCCCGATGAGGAGCACCGACAGAAGGTTCTGGTCATCGAGCTGAAAGTTCGTCAGCAGGCGGATCTCGTCGAAGGTCGCTTTCGACGGGATGAGCTGCGCCTCGTCGATGATCAATACCGGCTCGCGTCCCGCCTCGTAAAGCTCGAACAGTTTGGCGTGAATCTGATCGAGGAGCTCGTTCCGGTAACGCGCAGGCTGGATGCCGAGGCCTGAAGCGATCGAGCGGAGAAGCTGCACCGGCGTCAGGCGCGGATTGATCAGCAGAATCACGGGACGCGACTCGCCGATCCGATCGATCAGAGCGCGCGAAAGAGTGGTCTTCCCCGATCCGATGTCACCCACCAGCAGCGAGAGCTCTTTCTCTTCGACCGCATACTCCAGACGCGCCAGCGCCTCGCCATGCTGCGGGCTCTCATACAGAAACCCCGGATCGGGCGTCTTGCCGAAGGGCTTGGTGGTGAAGCCGAAGAATTCTTCGAACATGGGGTCTACTAATCGCTGATCCACTGCTTTACGTTACCCACGCCACCGCCGCGCGCATCTCCCGCGCTTTACCTCCGAACTGCTCGATCAGCGTGCCGACATCGATCACCAGCACGATCTCTCCTTCGCCGACTTCGGTTGCCCCGGCAATCCCCGGGATCGTCTTCAAACGCTCGCCGATCGACTTGATCACCACTTCCTGCTGGCGCACCAACGCGTCGACCAGGATGCCGGCCACCTTCTCGCCGGAGCGCGTCACGACGACGAACCATTTCGAGTCGGGGTTCTCGTCGCGCTCGCCGCCGAGGTGAAAGGCGTCGGCGAGGCGGAGGAGGGGGAGAGTGAAATCGCGCAGCGTGAAAACCTCGCGGCGCTCCACGGTTCGAATGTCCCGCGAGTAGATGCGCAGCGACTCCTCGACTGACGTCAGCGGAATGGCGAACTGCTCGCCGCCTGCGCGCACGACCAGCGCCTGAATGATCGCCAGCGTGATCGGAAGCATGATCCGGAACGTCGACCCTTCGCCGGGAACCGAGCGGATGTCGATCGTTCCCTTCAGCTCCTGCAGGTTCTTCTTCACGACATCGAGGCCGACGCCGCGTCCCGAGATCTCGCTGACCGCGGATGCGGTTGAGAAGCCGGGCGTGAAGAGCATTTCGTAGGCTCGCACCTGATCGAAGGGATCGTGCTGGGCGATCAAGTTCCGCTTGATGGCCGCCTTGCGCACATTCTCGGGATCGATCCCGCGTCCGTCGTCGGTGACGTCGAGAACGACCGAGTTGCCCTGCTGGTAGGCGTTGAGTGTGATCCGGCCGATCGGGTTTTTCCCCGCCTTCACCCGCTCCTCGGCTGACTCGATCCCGTGGTCCAGCGCATTGCGGATGATGTGCATGAGCGGGTCGGTCAGCTCCTCGACCATCACCTTGTCGAGCTCTGTGTCCTCGCCGCGCAACACCAGCTCGATCTCTTTGTTCAGCTCGCGCGCGACCTTCCGAACCGTGCGCGAGAGCTTCGCGTAGATCTGCCCAACCGGCACCATGCGCGTCTCGATGACCGATTTCTGCAACTCGTTGAGCTTGCGGTCGAAGTTCCGCGCGATCTTGGTCAGCTCGTGCGCCGTGAGCCGCGCCTGTTGCAGCGCTTCTCCCTGATGCAGCGAGCGCGTGAGCGTATCGAGCTGCGTCTTCTCGATGATCAGCTCCCCGACGATGTTCATGACGTGATCGAGTTTGCTGATGTCGACCCGCACGGTCTGCGAGATCGAACGAAGCGACAGATCCTCTTCCGGCACGTCGATGGGCGCTGCTGCATCGCCAACTTCCACCTTCCCCGGCAACTCTGCAACTCGCAGCGAGGTGACGCTCCCCTCCGGAACGAGCGCTGCCACTTCGGCAACATTCATCGTCGAGCCGTAGAGCAGGCGGAAGGCGATGCCGGCGCCGCCGCTGCTGTCGATGGCCGGTAGCGTGGAGATGACTTCGCCCGACTGGCTCAGCAACTCCGTGAGCGCGCGCAACTTCTCATCGAAATCGGAGAAGTCGAAGCGGACCTCGACCGCGAGGATGTGCTTGCGGCCGCGGACGTTCTCGACGAGGCGATGCTCCTCGTACTCCGTCAGCGACTTCTTCGTCTGCTCGTCGAGCGTGAGATCGGCGAACGGATCGTCGTGCGCCTTCTGCGGCTGGCTGCTGACGACGTGATGGATGCGCCGCGTGAGGCCGGTGATGTCGATCAGTCCGCTCACGGCCGGATCGTTGATGGCGATGACGAGGCGGTTCAGGGAGTCGACGGCATCGTAAAGAAGGTCGATCAGATCGCGGGTGATCTCGATCTTGCCCATCCGCAGGCGGTCGAGCATGTCCTCGAGCGTGTGCGAAAGCTCCGAGATCTCGCCGAAGCCGAGCATGCCCGCCAGCCCTTTGAGCGAGTGCACTTCGCGAAAGATCTTGTTGATGACCTCAGGCCGGACGTCACGCCCCTGCGCCTCGAGCTCGACGAGGTCGCGCGAGAGCGTATCCAGCAGCTCTTCCGCCTCGCCAGTGAACTCGTTCAGCGCCCGATCGTCTTCTTTGGACATCGGACGCCATTGTAATGGCTCAGACGCGGCGGCTCTGCAGCGGAGTGAATCTGGCAAGGTGATCGAAATCGCGATCGCGATGAAGAACGAGCGCTCCGTGACGAATCGCACAGGCGGCGATGAGGCAGTCGACTGACGAGCGGACGGTGACGCCGCTCTTTCGCGCCGCTCGAAAAAGCAGGATCGCTTCGTGGAAGAGCTCCCCCGTTAGGGGATCCTCGATCGCACGAAGATCGTACAGGGCGTCGCGCATCTCTTCGAACCTATCGTCGTCGTCAACACCCTGCAAGACCTCTTGAACAATCGGCAGACAGGTGACGATCTCCTTGATGTCAATCAAGTCCTCGATGCGGAAAGGAGGACGCTTACTGAACACTGCAATCCAGACGCTTGAATCGACGACAATCACGGCTCGTCGCGGTCATCCGAGGTTTCGAAATACATCGCTTCAACGCGACTCAGCGCTGAGCGGAGCCGTTGCACCACCGAAGGTGTCGTGACACCCAGCCTGCCTGCGATCTCCTCAATCGGAAGCGACTCGTAATAGCGAAGGTAGAGCGCTTCACGGCCTTCGGACGGCAGGCGATCCAACGCGGTACGAAGCTGTCGCACCATTTTTATGTGGCGCATCATTTCTTTCGCCTCGGCACTGGCGGGGGGAGGTTCAGCGGAAGGACTTCGTGGCACATCACCACGCATTTCGGAGAGATCGCCGTGCCACAAGCCAAGACCTTGGAGCCTCAGCAGCCGCTTGATCCCTTCACCCGGCTCGGCAAGCCGCAACGCTTCAGCGATTGCGCTCTCATCGATGATGCCCGACGTCATTCCACCATTGTAGCGCCGTCCCTACGCCACCTTCAGCAGTCGGCGCAGCTTCTCGATCAGCTCCGAGGCCTGGAACGGCTTGACGAGGTACTCCTCGGCGCCGAGGGCGGCGGCACGTTTGCGGTCTTCGTCGCGTGACTCGGTGGAGATCACCATGATCGGGATCGAGCGGTGCACGGGATGGTTCTTGAGGAACGAGACCAACTCCAGGCCGTTGATGTCGGGCATGTTGATGTCGGTGAGGATGGCATCGAACTTGTGGTGTGGCAGCGTCTTCAGCGCTTCGAATCCGCTGGCTGCTTCGACGATCTCCAGGTCGTACGCTTCCGTCCCACCCTCGATGATCGTGGTGAGGTAGGCACGCATGGAGCTTGAGTCTTCGACGACGAGTACTTTCAACGGCCTGCCTTCTCCGCCGCGAACACGGCATTCCCGAATGCGTATCCGGCCTGCGAAAGGAAAATCTCCAGCCCTGTCATGGCATCGATCGGTGCGCGGTGTGCCGCGTTGTCGCCGTACAGAATACCAATCGTTCGTTTCGCGTGCATGATCGGAAGTGCGACGACCTCGGAGGGAAGGAGACCGCCGAGGGAGTTGATCAGCTCGACGTTGGCGGGAGTGCGCCGCATCTTGCCGCGATGCGCCTCGCCCGATGACGCCACGTCGCTCAGGATTGACGGCACGGCGCGCGGGAGCCGCAGCGATTTGATCCGCTTCGTCATCTCCTCCCCGCCATCGGTCGGACCGAATCCGGCCACGCCCGTGAACATGTGATCGCCGGCGATGAAGATCGCTCCGCGGTCGAGATACTCCGCCGAAAGGCGAAGAATCGTGGCGGACACCTCGCCGATGTCGTTCGGATTCGATAATTCATTGATGAGTTGCTTGAGAATGCCGAAGCTGCGGTCGACGCTTTCCTTTTCGGCCGTCTCGTAGAAGCGCTTCCCAGCATCGGGATCGAGGCCGCCGGTGAACTGTTCCCACTGCTGGAAGGCGCGCTCGGCAAAGAGCACCAGCTCATCCGCGAAGAGGCTGAGCTCCTCCTCGGCGAGGCCGGGCTGCAGGCGCGCAGCCGACGGCTTCGTGAGATAGAGATCGGCACCCTTGCGCAACAGATCATGACGTCGCCGCAGGTCCGCATCGGCGTCGATGACGACCACCGGGAGCCGCGGGTTCTTTCGTTTGAGCTGCTGCATCAATACTTCGGCGTCTGCATTCAATTCGAGAAACGTGACGAAGAACGTGTTCGCCCGGATGTAGTCGCCGATGGCCGTGCGGGCATCATCGAGCGATCCAAACTGCGCGATCTTCACGCCATTCCTGCCGAACGCGCGACGCGCCGCGACGCGGATGAGCGGGTTTCGCTCGAAGAGGACGACGTTGCGATACGTAGCGTCAGGCGATTCGATCTCGATCAGACCGCCCGCGACTTTGAATTGTGTCGACCGCGATGCAGGGGAGCGCTCGGCCGGTACGGGCCGCAGTTTCGGTTCTTCGGGCTCGGGGACTGGTTTCAGTTCCGGCGCCGGCGAGAGCTCGGGGAAAGGCTCGTCATCGGGCACCGGCGCGAACGTCGCGTCATCCCTCTCTTCCGGCGTTCGAAACGGAAGAACGTTGTCCTCGATGACTGCGGAAAGCGCCGGGGGTTTTGCCTGGCCAAGGCCGAGGTCGAGCGACGGAACGGGAGCTTCGGGAGACGCCGAGCGCAGCAGCGCTTTGCCGACCTTCATCGACTCCTCGAGACCGCGCAACGGCTTCAGCTTCTCGCCGTCGGCGGCACCGACGATCTTCTGCGGAGAAAAACCGCCTTCCTTGAAAATCGCATCTGCGTCGTACTCGACGTCGAGCGGCCCGACGTGGTCGCTGAGGATGAAGTTGAACTCTCCCTCCCGGCTCTGCAGCAGCGGCGCGACGACGCTCACGATCCGCTCGTGAACGGCGGCCGCGAGATCGGCGGCGGACATGAAGTTCATCTCGATTGCAGCCGTGCCGCACGGGATGCCCTTCTCCTCCATCTGCCGCAGACCCGGTACCGCAGCCTCGGGTACCAGGCCTTTCGCAGCGAGATAGGAGGCCAGGTCGGGATGCTCGGGCGACGAGGCGTTGACCACCAGCCCGTGCCGGAACAACACCGTGTGCCGCCCATGCTCATCGACGATCTCGAGCACGCCGGTGCGCCGGCTGAGATAGACGATCTGAACGATGTCGGTGAGGGAAAGGTCTTCGAGGCGGCCGAGAAGACTCACGGACGGCCCCCTGCGAAAGGCAGAAGGCAAAAGGCAGAAGGCAAAAGTGGAAAGGCGGCACCCTTCTGCCTTCTGCCCTCTGCCTTCTGCCTTTCACTCACGACGCGAGATTGTAGCGTTTCAGTATCCCGTCGAGGATGCCATTGATGAATTGCGAGGACTTCTCCGTTCCGAACTTCTTCGCGATCTCGATGGCCTCATCGATGACGACCAGCTTCGGTGTGCCGGCTTCGTGAAGGAGCTCGTAGATCGACATTCGGATGATGTTGCGGTCGACGACGGCCATGCGCGAGAGGCGCCAGTTGTCCGCCTGGGCCTGGATCATGCCGTCGATCTCGGACAGATTGTCGACCGTGCCGCGGAAGATCTTCGTGGCGAAGTCGCGCGTGTTCGGCTTCGACTTCTGCAGATCGTCGAACGTGTCGACGATCATGTCGGGCGCGTTCCCGGACATGTCGTGCTGGTAGAGCATCTGCAGGACCAGCTCGCGGGCTTTTCTTCGCGCACCCATCAGAATTCACCGCTGTTGAGCTCGCGCCACAGGTTTGCCATCTCGACCGCTGCCAACGCGGCCTCCCAACCTTTATTTCCGCTGCCCGGCGATGATCGCTGCTCGGCCTGCTCGCGCGTGTTGCACGTGATGACACCGAAGGCGACCGGAAAGCGCGTCTTGACGGCGACGTGCGAGAGCTCGTTCGTGACCTGTGCGGAGATGAAGTCGAAGTGAGGCGTGTCGCCGCGCAGAAGGCATCCGAGGGTGATGACGGCGTCGATGCCGCCGCGCTCGATGAGCATGCGCGCCAGTGCGGGGATCTCGAACGCGCCGGGAACGCGATAGACGCTGATGTCGTCGTCCGCTGCGCCGTGCCGGGTCAGGCACTCCAGCGCGCCACGAAGGAGTCCGTCGACGATCTCGTCGTTGAACCGGCTGGCGATCACAGCGAAGCGAAGACCTTCGGCGTTGTGATCGCCTTCAAAAGAGCGGGGCATAGCGGCGGGCGATTATATGCGCGGGTTCGCCAATCGGACGCCACGAGGAGGCAGTACCATAAGGCCATGCGAAACAAACTGCTGCTGGCTGCGCTGGCCATCGTCGCGGGAGCCGCGTGCGATCCGACCATCTCGAAGTTCACCGTCGTGCCCGACACTCTCCAGTGCCCCGGCAACGTGACGCTGACGTGGAAGGCCAGCGACAAAGGAGTGCATCTCAACTCCGACCAGCCCGTCGTGCCGGCCACGCCTGCGATCCTGCCCAAGGAAGGAAACCAGCAGGAGCACGTCACGGTGACGACGCAGTTCACGCTCTACTTTCCCGGCGCAGGCCACAAGGAAAGGACGGTCACCGTCGTCGGCGGCAATCAGTGCGGCGGCGGACCCGGACCTTGCGGACCGTCAGCTCTCACGTTTCATGGACAGTGCACGAGCGCCAACATGGGGCCGTCATACGATACGCAATCGATCAGCGCCGCAGCCGGGCCTGGCGCGATCACGATGCTCCTCAACGACGCCGACTTTCCCGTTCACGTGTTCCACGCCGGCCAGGAGATCGGCCTCGGCGCCGGCGGCGGACCAGTCTTCCCGCTCCCGCCCGGCATCCCCGCCGCCGGCAGCTACACGATCACAGTTCCCGGCCAGCCAGGCCTCCTGATCTGCAAGGACGCGGGGCCGACAAACGGAACGATCGACGCGCCGCCGATCACGATTCACGTGACGCCGACGTGCCCGAAGCCGTAGGTTGGACTGTTCGAAGAAGGCGACCTCCTCATGCCGACAAAGGTACGCGAAGCCATTCGTCGTATCGAGGAAGATGGGTGGTATCAGGTCAAATCGCGAGGCGGCCATCGTCAGTACAAGCACGCAACGAAGCCTGGGCGAGTTACCGTTGGCGGTAAGGCCAGCGACGATTTGGCGCCCAAGACATTCGACAGTATTCTGAAGCAGGCAGGTCTGAAAAAATGAAAACCCACCGATTTCTCGTCGTCGTTGAAGATGCAGGCGCCAACTATTCTGCGTACTCCCCCGATCTCCCCGGATGTGTTGCGACCGGAAGCACTCGTGAGGAAACAGAACAGAGCATGTACGAGGCGATCCAACTCCACATCGAGGGACTGCGTGAAGACGGTCTGCCGATCCCTGAGTCATCGTCTCATGCTGAGTACGTCCTCGTCGGCGCGTAGAGTTTTGTGAAGATGGCGTGCATTCGGCAAATTTTACCTTGCCGCTTTCCAAAATCGATGCTTTCGACTCACAAATTATGAGTCCGGACTCAAAGGATTTGACTCGGGACTCAAAAGATTTGAGTCGGGACTCAAAAGATTTGACTCGGGACTCAAAAGATTTGACTCCGGACTCAAAGGATTTGAGTCGGGACTCAAAAGACTTGACTCGGGATTCAAAAGATTTGAATCGGTACTCAAAAAACTTGATGCCCGAATCAAAATTAGTGAGTCCGGACTCGCGGCTGGAAGCGGACCTTCACCGCCCGCTGGCAATCGATGGCGCTGCACGGGCATCGTCGCGGTCGTTGTAGTAGTTCACCAGCCCCTCGTAGATCGCTTCCGCGATGTGCTGGCGGTACTTTTTCGTCTTGATCAGCGCGCGGTCTTTCTCGTTGCCGAGGTTGCAGATCTCGAGGAGGACGCGGGTGGGGACGAGGTTGTAGCGGATCACGGCGGGCACCCATTCGCGTCCATCGCGGACGACGTTGTCGCGCACCGGGTGGAACGGGTGAACTTTGAGGTCGTCGGTCTCGAACGCGTCGATGATCGATTCCGCGAGATCGCGCGACAGCCCCTCGGCGGCCAGGGACTCCTTCTCCGAATGCCTCACCACCGGGCTCTCCCTCACCTCGGCACGCGCGAGATAGACCTGGTCGCTCTTTTCGTACGAGCCGGTCACGTAACGCTGGCCGGGGATGTATGCCATCGCGCCGCGCAGCGACGGATGGAGCGAGTCCGCATGAATCGAAAGGAAGACCACCTTCTCCTTCGGCACGCTCTGCTTCATGGCGCGCCGGAAGATCGAGTTGGCGAGGTACCAGCGCAGGTTCACGCCCACTGCCGGATCGCCGATCACGTACTTCGGCGACGTCAGGATGATGTGATCGGTCTGCTCCTCCAGCTCATCGCCGTCGGGAATGGCGTAGCCGGCTTCCTTCGACTTCGTCGTCGCCCACACCGTGGCGCCGGACTTCTTTTCGAGGAGACGCTTGAGACGGCACATCACGTCGTACACGTAGTTCGATTCCCATACATCGTCGTACGTGGCTCCGGCGTCGCGCCCGCCGTGGCCGGCGTCGAGGATCACGCGCACACCGGCGAGGCCCTTCGCCCGAGGGCGCACGGCCAGCATCTCGCTCTCGCGCTTCGACTGTTCGCTGGCGACACGCGTGGGATCGTCCGCAGGCAGGTACTCCGGCAGCAGCAGCGACATCGGAATCTTCACGCGATAGCCGATCGGAATCCGCGCCACATCGTCGATGCCGTTGAAGCGCTCGATGCGCTCCAGCACATCGCCGACGTCCTTCGCGTAGACGCGTCCGGTGAAGCGGATGGCCACCGATGAATAGAGCGCTTCGCCTTTCTGCAGCCGGTAGATAGCGAACGGTTCGGCGCCGGTCCGATCGTAAGTCAGTGAAGGCGTCAGCGACGGCTGAGCGGATTCGCCCAGGGCCACGGCTTCAGGTAGCGGCGCTGCCGCACCATGAGCGTCCGTGCTCGTACGCTCTTCCGGACCGTCCTCCGATTTCCGAACCGCGGCTGTCTTCGGTGCATACCGTTCCTCCATATCGCCGCGGCGGAATGCCGAAGCGAGAAGCTCCTTCGGGATGAGGATCACGTCACCTTTGCGGGTGGAGAGGCCTTGCGGCGGATTGGCGGCGCGGATGGCGGCGTAGTTCTCGCCGCTGCCCGTGAACCATTCCGCGATGTTCCAGAGCGACTCTCCTTCGATGCCGCTGCTGCCGACGACGACATGGCGCCAGCCGCTGTTGACCGCGCTGTCGGACGGAAACAACATCGCCACGACGTCGCGCTGCAGATTGGGACGGAGGATGCTGAACGGGATACGAACGCTCTGCTCGGTGGTGAGGTTGCCGCCGGCCTGATTGAACGATGCGATCTCGTTCCAGCGCGCACCGTCGCCCGTCACGCGCTTTGCCAGCCGGCTCCAGGCGTCGCCAACGTGCGGCTTGACGACGATGTCGAGACGATAGTCAGCAGTGAGCGACGCGCGCAGCTCGGGCGTGACATTCGCCACCGCGAGAATCTTCGAGGGAGAGGCAGCAGCGAGCGCCGCCGGAAGAAGAAGAGCTCCGAGGAGACTCACCCACCACTTACGCACGAGGGAAAGTGTAGCACCGGACGCGGCAATGCAGACGCCGTTGCGGACGTTTTGTGGGTCAAGGCCGTAACTTATATCGTGAAAAAGGGTCTCCTCCCCATTCTGCTCCTCCGTGCCGTTGCGGCATTCGCCCAGCCGGCGGTCAGCGCCGAGGTTGCTTCCGATCCGCTACCGGGGCGCTTGTCGGTCAACTCGTTCGCCATTCCTGCCGTGGCGATGGCAAGAGATCGAAGGGGCCTCGCTGTCTCATGGACCAGCCAGGGATCCGATGGACGAGACCAGATCGCCGTCGTCCGGCTCGACGGCTCGGCTCACTTCGCGGGTCCGGTTCGCATGATGCCCGCGGCATCGCTAGTTCCCGTCAATGGCGCCGATCCTTCCATCGCAGTCGCTCCCGGCGGAGACGGTTTCGTCCTTGTCTGGATCGAGCGGCCATCCAACGGAGCCGCTGTCGCCTATTGCCGGCTGGATGCGGACCTGAATCCGTCGGCGCCGGTCATCGTCCCCTCGCGCAACGGGTATTCGATCAGCTCGCCGCCGATCGTGCGCTCCGGAAAAACGACCTGGCTCACCGCCGATACCTGGGTCTGGCAAATCCGGGCGGACGGCTCGCTGAGCGGTCCCCTCGATGGCGGCATCCCGGTCAGCGATATGGCGGTGATGACGGAGTTTCCACAGTTGGTTTCCAGCCTTACGAAGGCTAAAGATACGTTCACATGCCGGCCGGAGCCGGGCTGCGAAGTCACCGGCGGACTGTTCCGAGGTTTCTGCAACGAGAACTGCAGGATCTATCAGGGTTCGTATGCGCTGAGTTTCACTGCCCTCTTCACTGCGTCTGCGGCAACGGCGTTCGCGTTCAACAGCGACCCGAAGCCGGCCATTCGAAGCGATGGACACGACGCGCTGATGGCGTGGTTCCTCGGAACGGAGTCAAACGGCGGACTCCTGGTGTCCGCTCGTCTTGACCCAACAAGTTTCACCCATTTTTCCCAGGTGGCAGACGACCATCGTGTTCTCGGGACCTTTGGATCCGATGTCGGTGCGTCGCGGCCCGACATCGCCAGCGATGACGACCGCTACGTCGTCGTCTGGCGCACCACGTCACCGAATCACTATCACGACATCGCCGGCGCGTCGGTTGATCGAAGTGGAAACATCACTGCGTTCCCGATCGCTACATCGCTTGACGACGAGCGCGATCCCTCAGTCATCGCGCTCGGCAGCGGAACCTTTCTGGTGGCCTACGAGAAGTTCGATTACTCGGCCGGAGAACGCCACATCGCCGGACGATTGGTGACGTTCGAGTCGAGGTCGCACGCGGTGCGATGAAAGTGCAGCACCGGACGCGGCAATGCAGACGCAGTTTTGAAGACGTTTTGCGGGTCAAGGCCGTAACTAAGAGTGTGAAAAAGATCCTCCTCTCCATTCTCCTGCTCCACACGGTTACTGCATTTGCCCAACCGACGGCCCAACCGACGATCAGCGCTGAGATCTCTTCGGATTCACTTCCGCTCACGAACTTGTTGCCCTTCTTGCCGGCGCCGGCGGTAGCGATGGCGAAGGACCGAACGGGCGTCGCCATCGCATGGCTGATGCCCGGCTCAAACGGCGATCGGATCTCCGTCGTTCGCCTCGACATGACTGGTCACTTCACCGGCCAGGTGCAGCCGATTCCAGCCGCTTCGGCGCAGCCCATCAACGTTGTCGCGCCTTCGATCGCCGCCGCACCGGCTGGCGACGGGTTCACCCTGGTCTGGCTCGAAAGCTCGGCGACCCCATACGCGGTGTACTGCCGGCTCGATCGCAATCTGAAGCCGTCCACGCCGGTAGTGCTGCTCGAAATGGCGCAGCCGGTGACGGCGCCAGCAATCGTTCGTTCCGGGAAAACTACATGGATTTCCGCCGGCGGCTTTGCATGGGAGCTCGGCGATGACGGCTCGCTCAGTGCGCCCCTCAACGCAGGCATGACCGCGAGCGACATGACCGTCGCCACCGATTTTCCTCAAATCGTTGCCCTCGGTCACTTCACCAGAGGATTCATATGCCCATGTAGTGGCTACCGTTGGACCTGTAACTGCCCGCTCGTTCCAGTGACTGCGGCTACACTTCAGTTCACCTCGCTGTACAGCATCACCGCATCGACAATCTTTGATTACGAGACCGACGCCGCGCCCGCAGTCAGCAGCAACGGCCGGGATGTGGCGATCGTCTGGTTTCAGGGTGCGCACGTGAAGGGCGGTCAGGTCGTGATGTCGCAACTTCTGCCCCCGTCATTCGGGGAGTTTCCGTCGGCGGTCAATCAATATCGCGTTCTTGGCAGCTTCCTCCCTGAAGGCGGTGCGACGCGTCCCGATATCGCAAGCGACGGCGCGCGCTACATCGTCGTCTGGCGGACGGCAACATTCGACGGCTCGCATGACATCGTCGGTGCGTCCATCGATCGGGCCGGCAACATCATTCCGCTGTCAATCGCCACGTCGGTCGCGGACGAGGTCGACCCGTCCGTCGTTTCCCTGGGCGACGGCAACTTTCTCGTCGCCTACGAAAAACTCGGCCCCGGAGAACGCCGCATCGCCGGACGATTGGTGACGTTCGAGTCGAGGTCGCACGCGGTGCGGTAGTCCGCTTTTCTAACACTCTTATCGCAACTCCCAATCGAAGGCGATCAAGGGAGTTTGCCGAATCCTGGTGGTTTGTCGGGCAGACCGAGAGCGAGAGCCGTCTTTGCGTCGGGCGTGATCGTGACATTGAGATCCGCCGGAATCGACAGCCCTTCCTCCTGCAGGACCTGCCTCGGATTTGCGATCAGGCGTGACCGGAACCCGCCGTCCTTCCACGTCTTCGCGATGACTTTGGCGAACTGCTTCTCTTCCGTCTCAAAGAGTCCCGTTCCGTGCTCCCTTGATTGTGTCAATGAATCGGTCCTGGACGTCAATGAACCTTGCACAATGAATGGCGTTCGCTATCCTGCCATTGGTCCTCCTATCTGCCGCGTGCCGGCGGCCATTGATAGACCAATCGCAGATTGACTGTTCGCCCGGCCTGCAGAACCCTGGGAACCGTCGATTTAGCACCTGGGTCGTAATAGTCTTTGTTCAAGAGATTGTCGACGATGAGCTGCAGAGTGGCGTTGGACCTGAAGGGGCGATAGGCGACTGTCGCGTCCACGGTGGAGTAGGAGTCGGTCTGTAGAAATGGGTAGTTGGGCTCCGAGAACGTCGTGCCTTTGCCCGTAGGGCGGCGACCGACGTACTGGATGCGCAAGCCCGCCGTCAACCGGTCAGCCCACCCGGAGTCGATACCGGCACTCACCTGATTAGAGGCAATATCGGCGACGCGCAGTGCGCGAAGTGGGGCGGCCCGGTCATCGAGCTGTGGCGCTCCCCTCACATCGGTAGGCCTGGTCTGGAACGGCTCGGTATGCGTGTAGTTAGCCCAGAGGCCGGCTCCGGGAAACTTGTACCGCGCAGTCGCCTCCAGCCCGCGAATGCGGATCTGGTCCCGGTTCTGGAACTGGAGACAGCCCGGCTGGCCCAACTGGCAGTCTGGTCTCAGGCTGCCGTTCGGCAGCTTGGGAAACCCCAGGGAGACGACGTCCGCATAATTCGCTTGATAAAGAGAGCCCTCGAGAGACGCGCGGTCGCCCGGTCGCCAATTAGCGCTCAGCTCGACATTACGCACTCGCTCCGGACTCAATCCATTACTGCGATATTCATTGACAAAGGGAAGAATCCCGAACTTCTGGTTGTCGGTCGGGTCCTTGAAGGCCTCCGCGTAGATCGCTTTGAACACCGTGCGGCCAGTTCCCGGCGAATAGATGACCGCCACGCGCGGCGTAAACAGCGAGCCGAATCCCGAAGCTCCCGGCTTGTTGTTGATCTGGTTGTAGCTCATCCGCCCCGCGAGCACGAAGCGGAGCGAGCCACGCGGTTTGTAAGAGCCCTGCGCATAGAGCGCGGCGTCGGTATGCTCGATCTGCTCAGGCTTATCAGATAGTGAACCGATCAGAAAACTTCCCGGTCCGCTTGCCTTCTGGTCGTAGGTGCTTTGAATCGAGCTCTTGACGAGTTCGACCCCGCCTACTGCGTTGAACTTCTCCGATAATGCGTACGTGGCACTGACCTCGTTTCGGAATTGGCTGGAAAGACTTCCGAACGTGTCTTTTTCCAGCCACGGCGAAGCCGGCGCGCAGGTCACAGGTCGAGGGTCGCGAAGTGAAACGCAGGGCGCCACGAGGCTCGAGAGCGTCAGGTATCCGTTCGCATAGTTATGCAGGAACCGGGCTGCGTTCCTGCCCTGTCGAGCGTCGTCTGCTCATACCGCGCGAATACGTTTACCTTCACGCGGTCCAGCGGTAGCGAGTACTTGAGATAGATGGCTGTCTCTTCCGGCGTCCACGTCGTGTTCCCCGCAGCGCCCACGAACGCTCCGTAAGACGAGGCGATCCCTTCCTGACTCCGCCAGGTGTCGAGGCCCAGGGTCAGGTTCGAGATCCTGACCTTTGCAAAGAGCGACCTGTTTGTGGCCCGGTCGTCGAATCCCAGGCCATTGTCCGCCACCAGTTGCCGGTCCAGGCCGCGGACGAGCGCTGCTCCCTGGTCCGTCAACTCGATTCCCGCGGCACTGCATTGAATGTAAGGTGAGGGTGTGGCGCACAGCGCCGTCCGCTGCTCGGGAGTCCCGGGCAGACGCATCAGACTCTTGTAGTCGAAATTGCGGTAGGTGTAGTCCCAGAAATCGAGTCCGGAAAGGTCGCGTTCCTTCGAGTTCTGAAACATGCCGGTGACGGACCACGCGATGGTGCCGCTCCCGTCAATGCCGGCGGCCGTGACGTCGACTCCGCGAGTGCCATATCCACCACTCGTGACCTGGCCGGTCATGCCGAATCGCCGGTTCTCCCCAATCAGGGATTCCGGCTCACGCGTCACGATACTGACGACGCCCGTGTACGCGTTGGCCCCGTACATCGTCGACGCTGGTCCGTAGATCACTTCAACGCGATCAATGTTGCTCAGCGGGAACTGCCGGTTCATATACACCGTTCCCAGGCTCAGATCGTTTTGTTCGACGCCGTCGACGAGCAGAAGCAGGCGGTTGTTCTCCGCGGACCGGTAGCCGCGCTGGTAGACCGACGAATAGGTCGGGCCGTTGAGGCGCGCGATGTCGAAGCCCGGCAGGTCGTGCAGAATCTGTTCGAAGTCAATGTATCCGCGGCGTCGGATCTCGTCGCCGGTGAGGACGACCACCGTCGCGGGCGCCTCGCGCAAACTCTCGCTCGTCTTGGAGACGGAGACGACCTGCGTGGTCTGCTCTTCGCCTTTCACCTTCGCCACTAGCGCAACGAAGCGTCCCGACGATCCTGCCTCGGCCTCGTAGTTAGTCTGCAGACGGAGGAGCGTGGAGATTTCTTTTCGCGCCTGTTCCGGCTCTTCGTTGTTGAGATAGGCGCGGGCCAGCAGCGAGTGGACGTGAATCGCCACGCTGCGCGAAGTTGGTGTGCCGAGGCAGGGGGAGAGTTTGGTGGGAACATCTTCGAAGAGGCCGAGCTCGTAGCTCTTCTCGGCATCGCGAAGTGCGTCCTCGCATGGCGACTGCGCGGAAGCTCGGTGAGCCCAGGTCAGCAGCAAGGCGGCGAACAGCGTGATTGCGCTTTTTCGCATCATCACTCCTTCACGGGCAGGGCGAACCCGGGTGGTAGGCGACGTTCGGCATGTATTTCATCCACTCCTTCTCCGTCAGCTCGCTCTTCCGGGTAGAGACGGCTGCGCAGAGGTCGTTTGCCAAGAGGTTTGCGTGGGCCGGCCAAACGCGGACGGTGCGGTCATCGCCGCCGGAGACAAGGCGCTCGCCATGAGGTGTGAAAGCGACTGTCCAGACCCATCGCTGATGGCCGGGCAGCACGATCGATTGGGTGCTGGTGCTGGTCATGTTCCAGAGGCGGACGGTGCTGTCCGAACTGGCCGAGGCAAGGAAATCTCCCTCGGGGCTGAAACTGAGAGAATTGACGCTCGACGAATGGCCGAGCATCGGCTGCGGAGGCGAGCCGCTCTTCTCGCCGATTGGCGACTGCGCGATTTCCCCACGGCCGCTGCCGCAAGCGAGCATTTTGCCGTTGGGGCGGAAGGCGATGCTGCGCACGTCGATGCCGCTGCACAGCGGCTGCGGTGGCTCGGCCGGTTGCGCGGTGTGCCAGAGCAACGCACCTCCTTGCGCGCGGCCGGCCGCGACCATCTTTCCGTCGGGACTGAAAGCGACCGATGTGACTCGCTTGCCGGCGCTGCCGGGCAGCGTGGTTGCCGAGCCCGATCCGGCGATGTCCCACAACCTCACGGATCCGTCGAGGCTTGCCGTCGCAAGCGTGCCTCCCGCGGGCGCGAACGCGAGCGAGCTGACGCCCGACGTTCCCGCCGAGAGTGAACGTGGCGCCGCATTTGGACTGCGAAGGTCCCGGATCTCGATCGTTCCGGCGTCGCCGCCTGTCGCCAGGAGATGCCCGCCACCGAGGGCCAGTGAGCGAACAGGACCAGCCGCGCTTCCGATCACGGCGGAGCTGCCGCCGTGCGCCAGATCCAGGCGGAGGATCTTTCCGTCGTCGCCGGCAGCGAACGCGTTGCGGCCGTCGGGCGTTACCGCGAGCGCGCGAATGTTGCTCTGCTGCTTCACCACCGGATCGGGGCGCAGCCGCTCGCGCGCGGTGCGCAACGCCTCGAAGACGTCGGGATCTTCGGCGGCGCCGCCGTTCTCGCGGTGCAGGTGGAAGACCTCCAGCGCGAGGAGGCCCGCGGTCTGGGCGTCTTTCACTTGTGGGAGCGAGAGAGCGAGTGCGCGCGCCGCGGCGAGGTTGCTCAGGCGTTTCGTCTTCGTCTCCGAGCTCTGGGCCTTCACCTTCTCAGCGTCGGCGCTAGTCCTTTGCTTCACAGCCTCGGTTTGCGCGTCTTCCGCTTCCTTTTTCTTCGCTCGTGCCTCGCGCTCGTTCGTTTCTGCTTTGAGGCGCTCGGTCTCGGCGCGCTGGCGTTCACTTTCGGCGCGTGTGCTTTGTTGCACTGCGTTGGCGCGCTGCTGTTCGGCGTTCGCGCGCTGCCGATCCGCGTTTTGGCGTTCCCGCTCGGCGCGAGCGGATTCCGACTCCGCTTTGCTGCGCTGTCGTTTGGCGATGCCGGCTTCGAGCTCCGCACGATCCGCAGCCTGATTCGCTTGATGTTCATGTTCGATGGCGTTGTTTCTCTGCGTCAACGCGAACGCGCCGAGAGCCAGCATGACCACCGAGACGACGGAGAAGATCGCGACCAACGCCCGTGCCCGCCGGAGCTGTTGGCGGCGCCGCGTTTCCTTCTCGAGCACGTCGCGATCGCGCTCAGCCTTGCTGTCGTCGAGAAAGCTCATCGACCGCTCGAACGACGTGTCGTAGCGGCTTGCCCACTCCTCGGTCGGATGCGTGTTGTCTCGCCACGTCAGGGCGAGCTGCAGCTCCGGATCGCGCCAGAGCGCGGCTACGCCCTCTTCATGGCGCTGCGCTGCGCGGGCGACATTGAGGTAGAGCTGTCCGGACCGCGCCTCGTCGTCCGCCCATCCCGCCAGGCGATTCCATACCCGCATGAGGCTCTCGTGTGAAATGTCGAGGATCGAGCCGGGCTGCAAAGGCACGCCCACCGGCGGCATGAGGAACGACCGTCCCGGTTTGCGGAAGTTGTCGACGACGGCGGTGACTTCCTCGATGCTTGCTCCGGTGAGTGCGCAGATCTCGCGCACCGGCGCGGGCCGCCGCACGCCGCGCACGTCGGAGGCTTTGTCCGTAAGTCCTTTGAATAGCTTCTCCGCGATCATCTGGCCGCGTGCATCGAGCTCGGTGAAGCACTCCTCCGCGTGACGCGACAGTGCCGACTCCATCGTCCCAATGGCTTCGTAGTGCGCGAGGTCCAAGGGCTCGTCCGGTTTGGCTTCGTCTTCCCATCGCTCCCAGGTCCGCATCAGCGCGTGTTGCAGGATCGGGAGCTGATCGGGATCGTCGCCAACATGGTTGAGAAGGCGAGACACGAGTCGTGGCGCGATGGTTGCGCCTCCGACGCCGACGGGCCCGGTGATCGCCGACTTGAGCTCATCGCGCGACATGCGCGGGACGAGGTAGAGGCCATCGTTGATGACCTCGGGGAGCTTCCCGAACTCCATGCAGTCGCCGATGAAGTCGGACCGCATGGTGATAGCGACGTAGCACGGCAACTCGCTGTCGCGTGCGGCGAGCAGAAGCTTCACGAATGCAACCGCCTCATCCCGCCCGACGATGCGGCGGCTGCGCTTGTACCGGAAGATCTCCTCGAACTGATCGACCAGTACGAGAATGTTGTTTCCCTCGGGGAGGCGCGACTGGCGGATGCACTCGACGAGTCCCATCCGGCTGGCGCGCAACGTCGTTTCGAAAAAGGCGCGCGTCAGACTCTCGTCGTAGTCTTCATCCATGAGCGCTCCGCGCACGCTGAGCGCGGCGGCGAGATTCCCGAGGGGATCTTCGCCGGGACGCATGATCACCACGCGCCACCGCGAGCCGGCCTGCGTCATGCCGCCACCCCAGAGCGAAGGAATCAATCCGGAGCGGACCAGCGAGGACTTGCCGCTCCCCGATGTGCCGAGGATCGAGAGGAAACGGGTCGTGCGCAGCTTTCGCATCAGCTCGTCGGTCTGGCGCTCGCGGCCGAAAAAGAGGTAGTCCTCTTCCGGCTCGAACGGCCTCAATCCCGGGAAGGGGTTGGATCCGGCGGGAGGGTCGTCGAACGCGCTGTACGAGCTCACGATTTGCCTCCCTTCGCTTTCGCGATTTCAGTCAGGAATGGCTCGATCGCAGCGGCATCGAATCCGGCTGCGGACTCGTGAAGGACGGTGGCCTCGAGTGTGCGAAGGCGCTCTTTCTGTGGGGTCGATGGTGGTGCGACGTAGATTGCGCGCGCCAGCCACGGTTTCTCGCGCCCGAGCCCGGCGCTCTTCTGAAGCTCGCGAAGCTTCCGGCGCAGCCAGACCTCGTTGGCGGCGCCATAGAAGATGAGGACCGCGTCGGCGGATTTGAGGTTTTCGTCATGATCGAGCCGCGTCTGCGACTCATCTTCGTCAAAGATCGGAAGGATGACTTCGTGGCCCTGATCGAAGAGGTAGTCGGTGATGGCCGCGGTCGCGTCGACGTCGTCCCGATCGCAAATGAGGTAGATGCGGGTCAGCTCATCGGCCGAGGGACTTGCCACTTTTTCGGGCCGCGCTGGGGGGAGGAGCTTGCGGTAGATGAGCGTCTTGAGATCTTCGAGCGGAATCTCGAGCAGTTCCGCCGAGGCATGAACGGCAGGATCGGTCTGCAGGCGGTCGATGAACCGGCGCTGCCGGTCGTCTTCGGCTTCGATGTCCGGAGCGATCCAGATCATGCTGGCCAGCCCGCCGATGGCGCCTCGCGCGGAGGCGAGTCGTTGCTGCACCTCCGGCAGCGATTGGATACCGCCCTCGGGCACGAGACCGTAGTTTTTCCCGACCAGATGGATGGAAAGCGTGCTGCGGGCAAGCTGCTCGCGCACGATCGGCTCAAGCTCCGGCACGATGAGGGGAAGGGGACGGTCGGGGAGGACTTCGTAGCCGTTGCGGATCAGATCGCGCTTGATGGCCTCGCGCTCGTCGCGGAGCTCGAAGGTGGTTTCCGCGAGGAAGACCGTTCCCTTGCTCACTGCGACGGGAGCTGTGTCACCGTTGGTCTGAAGCAACTCGAGTAGCTGTGTGATGTCGTAGGCGAGGTCGTCGAGCTTCGTCAGAAAGGCGCGGTCGCCGCCGGCGCCATATTCCTGCGCCATCTCCCGCGGCCGCCCCTTTTCGTCATAGATGAAGAACTCATACCCGAGCATTGTCTGGACTTCCTCGGGCAGCTTTTCGAGCTGGACGGGGGTCTTGACGACTTTGAAGATCCGCGCCTTGTCGGCGACGCGCACGCCGCCTGATTGCTGAGCGGCGCGCGAGAACTCTTTCAGCTCGCGATTGCACCACTCCGACTGGACGTAGCGCGGCGAGAGTACCGAGACGATGGCGGCGATCCTGGGAAGCCGGTCGAGAATCGTGTCGGCGAAGTAGTCGTTTCCCTGCAACTTCTGATCGCGCCAGATCTTCGGCGTGTGTCCCATCAGCTGGCCGACGCGGATCTCCAGAAGCCGGTGGAGCTGCGAGACCCAGCCGCTCTCTCCAGCGACGAGAGCCTGATCGTCGATGTGCGCGTAGCTGATGAGAAAGTCATGTTCGAATGGCATGGACGTAGACAGTCAGCCGGCGCCAAGCGCCGGACGGGATTACAGGACTGGTTGGATTACCTCTCATCTTAAGGAGTGATGACGGGCGACATTTCCCTACCCTTGCAAGGCGTGAAATTTTGTCTGCAGCCACGAGGTGGGGGTATGGCTCACGCAGGTTGTGCTGCTGGTCCGCTCGATATTCTCGCGGGGACTACGCCTCGCGCAGCCGGATTACGCCGTTGCCGGTTTTGCCTTCGTGTTCTCCTGCTGGGACGACGCCCACTTGGCGTGTTCCTGGGAGACGAGCGACTCGACGCGCTCGGCGAGGAGGGCGCGCGGGTCGGCCACGCCTGCATACGGGGATGCCTTCGCCAGATACACATACTTCTCGTGCTTGAGCGACTCGCAGGTCGAGCGATACGCGGTCCAGTTCTGCTGATACTGATTCAGATGGAGCATTCCTTCGAGCACCGTGATCAGCACGCCGAGCCCCCCCGTCCACCACCCGACGTTCGACAGATTGAACGCGCCGATGAACGGAATCACCGCGGCAGCGACGATCTCCGTCATCTTGATGCGTTTGTATGTTCGCTGGTTGCTCGCGCTCTTGCGGTCGTACCACGAGATCTGATCCTCGAGGCGCTCCACGACCGAATCGGTTTCCATCGTCATGAGAACTCCAATGATTGATTGATGGATCTATTGTAGCCCCCGTTGTGGCGCTCGATGGCGATCACTTTGTTTCCGCCGTCCCAACGGCCACGCTCCCTGTGCTACTCTCCGCGTCGGTCCAAGCGAGATTTTCATGACGGAAGAAAGAGCGGAGAAGTTTCTCGAGCTTTTCAATAAGGGGAAGGAATTCACCGAGGAGCTGCTGCGGGAAAACCAGCGCCTTCGGTATCGCCTCGCCGCGCTCGAAACAGGATCGACAGCCGGCTTCGACGAAGAGGTTCAGCGGCTGCGCGCGGAAGTGCAGCAGCTCACCGAAGAGAACCGCCGCATCTCGCAGCGGTTCAAGGAAGTCGAGGAAGAGAACAAGGACTTCGCCAACCGCTACATCGAAGTCGAAGAGCAGAACAACAACCTCGCTAACCTGTACGTCGCCAGCTACCAGCTTCACTCCACGCTCGACTTCCGCGAAGTCATCCAGATCGTGCAGGAGATCGTCATCAATCTGATCGGCGCGGAGTCATTCGCCATCCTGCTTCTCGACGAGAAGACGAACGAGCTCAAGACCATCGCCTCCGAAGGGGAGGATGAGATGCCCGGCATCGAGAGCATCTCGACGCGGCTCGGGGACGGCATCATGGGCGGCGTGGCCAGGACCGGCGAGAGCTACTACATCAATCAGGACATGGAAGGCGGCAAGGTGACGCTCGATAAGCCTCTGGCCGCCGTTCCGCTGAAGATCAAGGAACATGTCATCGGGCTGGTTGTGATTTATAAACTCCTCCAGCAGAAAGACTCGTTCTCGGCGGTCGATTACGAGCTCTTCTCGCTTCTCGCCGCGCACGCTGCGACGGCGATCTTCTCGTCCAAACTCTACTCGCAGTCGGAGCGGAAGCTGAACACGATTCAGAGCTTCCTCGACCTGCTGACGACCACATCGTGAGGGGCGGATAACCTTGGCACTCGAGAACGCGAACTTTCTGGTTGTCGAAGACTCGCCAACCATGCGGCAGTTGATCTCGTTTTCGCTGAAGCGATTCAAGAACGCCAGGATCATCGAGGCTGTGGATGGCGTCGACGCGCTCAAGAAACTCTCCGGGCCCGACAAGATCGATCTCATCCTCACTGACATCAACATGCCGGTGATGGACGGACTGAAGCTTGTATCGCTCGTCCGCCAGAACGCGCAGCTCCGCAACATCCCCATCATCATCATCACGACCGAAGGCGCGGAAGAAGACCGCGAGCGCGGTCTGGCCCTCGGGGCCAATGCCTACATCTCCAAGCCGATTCAGTCGTCGCACCTGATCAAGACGATCTCGGAGTTGCTGGCGGTGTGAATCGAAGGCTGAGGGATGAAGGATGAACCGCAGGCGGCACGTCATCCTCCGTCCATCCACCTTCTCTTTTATCTTCTGACGGGCGCACTTTTCCTGGCGCTGCGCGTTCCACTTTTCATCTACCGCGAGCCCTTCTTCGACGAGCTGTTCACGCGATGGATCGCGGGCAAATCGTTCGCCGGGATTCTGGCGGCGCTGCGGCTTGATTCCGGGCCGCCGCTCTACTACTTCGTCGTGCATGCGATGGGCGATCCATCGATCGTGGCGACGCGCGTGTTGTCGCTGGTCTGCGCGGCGGTTTCGATCGTTCTGGTTTTGCGGGCGACACGTTGGGCGCCGGCCGCCGCGCTTCTGCTTGCCGTCTTTCCTCCTGCAGTGCTCTTCGCCGCGGATGCGCGTGCGTATGCGATGTGTGCGATGTTCGTGACGATCGCGGTGCTGGCGATCGATCGAGACCGGCCGTTTGTCGCGGCGATCGCGTTGGTGGCTGCGGCGTATTCGCATTACTACGGGGTGTTGTTCTTCCCGATTCTTCTCGTAACCGCCGCCGGGCCGGCGGCGGTACAGCCGGCGGGCCGCCGGCGCTACGTCTGGTCGTACGTTTTGTCTGGGCGCTATGCGCTGGGGCGGCGTCGCGTCGCGTCGCTTGCGCTTGCGGTGGTTCTGTTCGTGCCGGGGTTTTGGTTGGCGATGCGGCAGCCGGCGGGGGCTCGGGAGTGGATGACGCGATCGTGGCCGGATGGCTTGTTCGTGCGGTCTCCGCTTGCGCTGGCGATCGTCGGTGTGGTGGCGGTTCTGCTGTCGCTGCGGATCAATCGTTATCTGTTCATGGTCGTCGTTCCGTTGATCCTTGCGATCGCGTTGCGCGTGTACGTGCCGATGCGGTTCGAGGCAGTCATCGCGGCGCCGCTGGTGCTCTGGCTTGCCGAATCGCTGCGGCAGAACCGGTTTCGGCTGGTGTTGATGGCGGCGCTGATCGGCGTCGGAGTTACGTGGAGCGCGCTGGGCATTCTCGATCACGCCGGACGGCCAGCCGATCCGTATCGTCAGGCAGCGCACTGGGTAGCGGGAAACATCGCAGCGAATCAAAATGTCGTCGCCTCCGGATATTGCTATATCGAGACATTGATGAATGGCCACCAGCGCGTGACCGCGTTTCCGCCGGAGCAGGCGGAGCATCCCGGCTGGCGGGCGCTGCCGCAGGCGGGACTGCGATCGCCCGCGGGGCTGTTCTTCTGGATCGGTGAACGTAACGCGCCCGAGCTCGATATCTTCGTCCACGAACGCCGCAGCATCCAACCACTCTTCATCAACGACCGTGCGATGGTTGCACTGGTAAGGTAAACTCCGAGCCCATGCCTCATTTCATCACCGACAAGTGCATTGGATGCAGCGTCTGCGAGGTCAAGTGCCCCACGAACACGATCTGGGGCGCTGCCCGAGGGATGTACTACATCCATCCTGAGCGCTGCATCGACTGTTCCGTCTGCGGCATCTACTGCCCTGTCGACGCCATCCAGAACCAGCATGGCGAGTTCATTCCGCGCGTGAAGCCGAAAGAGATCCCGAAGGCCGAAGTCATCAAAGAGCTTTGCACGGGATGCGAGTTCTGCGTCGACATCTGTCCGTTCGAGTGCATCAAGATGATCGACCCGAACGACGAGACGGTGGCGAATCACTACAAGATCGCCTTCGTCGATGAGAAGAAATGCGTGGCCTGCCGGCTCTGCGAGTCGGTCTGCGACAAGGATGCGATCGTCGTCCCCGACGCGCCGACGCAGCTCAAGACGTACCTTCCTGACTTTGTCGTGATGGGCACGGGACGTTGACGGGCGGGGAGTGGGGAGTCGGGGGTGGGGAGTCGGAGAAAAAGCAACCCGCTTCGAACGCCGACTCCCGACTGACGACCTCCGAACCTAATCCAATGCACGAAAACCCTGCCGCAAACGAATCTCCCACTCCCCACACCCCACCCCCCACACCCACCGACGTACCCAAAGAATCCTCCCGAACGATCCTCTTCCAGTTCGTCGTCTTTCCGCTCGGCATCGTCTTCATTGCCGTCCTGATCTTCTTCCTCTTCGGCAAACTGGCCACCGACGATCAGACCATTCCTGACTACCTCAACGCCATCCGCTCCGGCAGCTCGCACGAGCGCTGGCAGGCGGCGTATCAGCTATCGAAATCGCTCAAGCGCGGCGAGGCGTCGCGTTATCCGAACCTCGAGCCGCAGGTTGCCTTGCTCTACACCAATTCGAAAACCGACGATCCCCGCATCCGCCGTTACCTCGGCATGGTGCTCGGCACGCTCGGCGACCGCCGCGCCACCCCGCTGCTGCTCGACGGTCTCAACGACAAGGACACCGACAACCGCGTTTACGCGCTGCTGGCGCTCGGCGAGCTTCATGATCCCGCCTCCGTTCCGCGCATTGCCAAAGCCGCGGCGGACGAGGACAAGGACATCCGCAAAACTGCCTACTTCACGCTCGGCGCCATCGGCGACGCCAGCGCCGTCCCGGTTCTCGTGAATGGTCTGCAGGATGAAGTCGCGGACGTGCGCTGGAACGCCGCAGTCTCGCTGGCCCGCCTCGGCGACCGTCGCGCCATCGGGCCGCTGCGCGAGATGCTCGACCGGTCGCGGCTCAACGCCGTGGCCGGCATGCGCGAGGATCAGAAGGAAGACGCCATGATCGTGGCCATGTCCGCCTACGTAAAGGTCGCCGGCCGCGATGCGGTGCCCGATCTTCAGCGCATCGCCACGAGCGACCCCAGCCTTCGGGTGCAAGCTGCGGCGAAGCAGGCAGTCGCGGAGTCGCGAAGTTCCGCGGTCGCGCCGTAACCGACCGCCGCGAGACCTCGAAACCACGTTGCCGCGGGACCGTGAACCGCAAATCGCATCACAATCACATGTGTCCGCTGTCACCTTTTCCGTTGACAGCGATTGACGAAAAGCGGATATTTACGCCCGCGCCCGAACGCCCTCAATTCGGCCCCAATCACGACCTCGGATGTCTGAAGAAATCAAGCCATATCAGTTGGTTCCGAAGACTCCCCTCGCAGGGAGTGCGGCTGCCGATATACGCGAACAGGGCGAGATCTCGAGGCGCAGTTTCCCCTTCGTTCTCACCACCGCCTGGCTGGCTCTCGCGGCCGCGTTGGGCGGTCTAGCCAGCATTCTGGGCCGCTTTCTCTTCCCCAACGTCCTCTTCGAGCCCGTCCAGAAGTTCAAGGCCGGTCTGGTCGCCGACTACTCGGTCGGCGAAGTCGACGAGCGCTGGAAGGACAAGTACGGAATCTGGATCGTGCGCACCGAAGAGATCGTGTACGCCCTGATCACCGTCTGCACCCATCTCGGCTGCACGCCGAACTGGCTTCCGACACAGAACAAGTTCAAATGCCCCTGCCACGGCAGCGGCTACTACAAGTCGGGGATCAACTTCGAAGGGCCGACTCCTCGCCCGCTCGAGCGCGCCAAGATCTTCATCGACGTTGCCGACGGCCAGATCGTCGTCGACAAGTCGAAGCAGTTCCACCAGGAGCGCGGCGAGTGGACCGACCCCGAAGCGTTCATCAAGTTATAGGGAGCTGAATGGCGAACCTGACGGCACTCAAAGACGGCATCGTCAACTCACAGGTCTGGAAGTCCGTCTTCCGTGTCGGCATCCCCAACACGAACCGTAAGCGTGTTCTGGCCGTCCTGGGCTCGCTCATCCTTCATCTGCATCCGGTGAAAGTGCGCCGCTCGGGCGTGCGCATGAGCTACACGTGGTGCATGGGCGGGACGTCGTTCTTCCTCTTCCTCGTCGAGACGGTCACCGGTCTGCTGCTGATGTTCTACTACCGGCCAACGATCGAATACGCCTTTACCGACATCATGGATCTGCGCGAGCAGGCCCCGTTCGGGATCATGCGCGAGATGCACCGATGGGGCGCGCACGCCATGGTCATTGCCGTCTGGTTGCACATGTTCCGCGTCTTCATGACCGGCTCGTACAAGCCGCCGCGCGAGTTCAACTGGAACGTCGGCGTCATTCTCCTCGTCCTCACGCTGCTGCTCTCGTTCACGGGATATCTTCTCCCGTGGGATCAGCTCGCAATCTGGGCCATCACGGTTGGATCTTCGATGGCGCGCGCATCTCCCGGCGCCGGCAATGAAGGACCCATGTCGGGGCTGGTCAAACTAGGCGATATCAGGCTCATTCACGCAGGTGATGACGCCCGATTTGCGCTCATCGGCGGACGATCAATCGGCGCGGCCACGCTGCTGCGGTTTTACGTGCTGCACTGCGTCGTCATCCCGCTGGCGGCCGGCTTCCTGATGGCCATTCACTTCTGGCGGGTGCGAAAAGACGGAGGAATCTCGGGTCCTCTGTAGGACGACGAGCGCGCGATGGACTTCATCAAGGATTTCGTCAACGTACTGTCCGCGGGATCGATCTCGTTCCTGTTGTTGACGTCGATTTTCGCGCTCATCATCTACTTCAATCTTCTCAACGGCCGGATCAAATCGGGCGGCGGAATCGCCTTTCTCGGCTTCGGCATCCTTCTCCTCGTGGTGGGGATCTTCATCCGGCCGCTGTTCTACCTCGGCGTCGCCTACTTCGCGATTCTCTTCGGGCTGGCGGCACTGGGCGGGCGGTTGTGGGACACCAAAGTCGGCCTTCGTCTCTTCGTCGTAGGCGGGCTGGCATTCGGCCTGTCGATGCTCGATCCGAATTTCTTCCTCATCGCCGCCAAGCCCGACAACGTCCCCATCGTGGCGATGATCTTCCTCCTCGGCTTTTTTACCTGGCTGGCTCTGCGGAAAGCCTATTTGAACGACTCGCAACTCGCACTCGGCGGCATTCCGTGGGAGAAGACCGAGTCGGACGAAAAGCTCTTCACCTGGCCCGATCTCGTCTACACCGAGATGCTCTGCATGATCCTGCTGACGATCGTGATGATCGTCTGGTCGGTCGTGCTGCGCGCGCCGCTGGAGGAAGCAGCCAATCCGACTTCGTCTCCCAATCCTGCCAAGGCTCCCTGGTACTTCCTCGGCTTGCAGGAAATGCTCGTATATTTCGATCCGTGGCTGGCCGGCGTCGTCCTGCCGACGCTCATCATCGTAGGGCTGATGGCCATCCCGTACATCGACACCAATCCGAAGGGCAACGGCTACTACTCCTTCCGCGAACGGAAGTGGGAGATCGGCGTTTTCCTCTACGGATTCCTCGTGCTCTGGTCGTTCCTGATCATCACCGGCACCTTCCTGCGTGGACCGAACTGGAACTTCTTCGGGCCCTACGAGTTCTGGGACCCGAACAAGCTTGTGCCGTTGGTCAACATCGATCTTTCGGAGCTGATGTGGGTCAAGGTACTCGGCACGTCGCTGCCGAAGCTCTGGATCATCCGTGAGATCTTCGGGCTCACGTTCATCCTCGGCTATCTCGGTCTGCCACCGTTGATGGCCGCTGGGCCGTTCCGCCGCTTCTACCTGAAGATGGGAGCGGCGCGCTACTACGTCGGCGCTTACCTCTTCCTGATCATGATGTCGCTACCGATCAAGATGGTGCTGCGCTGGCTGTTCAATCTGAAATACATCCTTCACATCCAGGAGATTTTCTTCAACGTCTGAGGGCGCCACCTAACCGATGAAGCCACAAGAACCGATTCCGCACAATTACTCGATTCGCAGGCTGAATATGATTTTCGCCCTGTCGAGTCTCGTTCTGCTTGCGGTGACCGGTCTCATGGTCGGATACGACTACATCCGCGGATGGAAGTGGTTTCAGCTCGAGTTCATGCGTATGCAGCAGGAGCGCATCTCGCAAGAGATCACGGTCGCTCAGGCTGAGGAGAACAAGCAGCAGCTCACCGATCTCGACGCGCAGGACCGCAAGAACGAGATCGAGCTGGCCCGGCATCGCGACCAATATCTTTCCGCGCAGAAAGAGCTCGACGCGATCGAGGGCGATCACTACCGCGCCGATCAGGACTACCGCTTCGCCAAGGCCAACCTCGACGCGCAGCGCTACATCACGGAAGCCGCGATCGTGCAGCATCTCGCTGACGCGCCGCAACAGCAGGCGGAGTTCGAGCGCCAGACGAAGCATCTCGCCGACCTGCAGCTCGCGTTGCAGGAATCGACGCGCAAACGCGATGCGGCAAAGGCGAACGTCGATCAGTGGTTGAAGAAGATCAAAGACGCGGAAGACAAGAAGAAGGAGTTGACGGCGTCGGCGGATCTCCTGACGAAGCAGCTCGGAACCGTCGATATGAAGCCGTTCAGCACCAACTGGATACTCAGCCAGCCGATGCTCGACTTCGTCAATCCCGTGATCAAAATCGATCAGGTGGTTCTGAACGATCTGTCGATCGACATGAACTACATGAACGTCCCGCGCGTCGATCGATGCCAGACCTGCCATCGCGCCATCGACACGCCGGGATGGGAGTCGAAGACCGAGGCGGCGCGGCTGTCGAAGGAATTGCAGCAGAAGCTCGACGCCTACCAGATCCCGCAGGAGAAGCGGAAAGAGACCGAGGAGCGCATCGCGCAGCTCAAACGGATTCAGGATGCGCCCAACGACATCCTCAATCCGTGGCGCACGCATCCGAAGCTCGATCTCTACGTTGGCTCGGCGTCCGTTCATCCGCTGCTGGAGTACGGTTGCACGGTCTGCCATCGCGGCCAGGATCGCGCCACGGAATTCGGCCGCGCCGGTCACACGCCGGCAAGTCCCCGCATGGAGCATCGCTGGGCCGAGCGCACGGCACTCTCCGCCGGCTTCTTCCCGCTGCCACGCGATTTCGCGCAACGGCACTGGGGCTACGAAGAGAACGAGTTCATCGAGACGCCGATGTATCCACGGCACTACTACGAGGCCGGCTGCGTCAAGTGCCACTCGGGCCAGATGGCCGTGGATCGCGGCGACGACATCACCAAAGCAACGCAGACGATCGAGCTGTACGGCTGCTACGCCTGCCACAAGATCGCCAACTGGCGCTTCACCGATCTCCGCAAGCCCGGCCCGGACCTCGGCGGCATTGCAGAGAAGACGACACCGGAGTGGGCGTTCCGCTGGATCAGCGAGCCGCACAACTTCCGGGCGACCACCCGGATGCCATCGTTCTTCTACCAGCGGAACATGATCGATCCAAACGTCGTGCCTCCGCAGGAAAGGGCGCACAACATCAAGCTCCAGGATGCCGAGATTCACGCCATCGTCAGCTTCCTGTTCGATAAATCGACCCATCGGCCGTGGTCGCAGCCGGGCGCCGGCGATGCTGCACGCGGCAAGCAACTCGTCGGCAGCGCCGGCTGCATGGGCTGCCACATCGACACCGAGCAGGTCAAAGACGAGAAGAGCGGCCAGGTCCGCCTGGCGAAGCGCGAAGATTTCCCGCTGGAGCGCAACTACGGCTTCAACCTGACCGGCGTCGGAACGAAAGCGAATCCGGCATGGATCTACAACTGGGTGAAAAACCCGAAGGCCTACTACGCCGAGGCGCCGATGCCGTCGCTGCGGCTCACCGATCAGGAAGCAGCGGACGTGACGGCGTATCTCGTCACGATGCAGAAACCGGCATTCATGAAGACGCCGATCCGCCCACCGGATGCGCGGGCGGTTCACGATCTCGTCAAGGGCTACCTCATCAACACGCTGAGCGACGTCGAGGCGGAAGCGAAGCTGCGCTCGATGACCCAACACGATCAGCTCGTCTACCTCGGCCAGCGATCGATTGAAAAGTACGGCTGCTACTCCTGCCACAACATCAAGGGATTCGAAGGCCTCAAGCCCATCGGCACCGAGCTGACCGTGGAGGGCTCGAAAGCGCTGCACCTTTTCGATTTCGGCTTCATGAACGACGAGCAGTGGAAGAACGAGGATGGCACCACCGAACACGTCATCCACACGGTGCCATCGTGGGTCTACAACAAGCTTCGCAACCCGCGCATCTACGACGACCGCCGCACGAAGGTCTACAACGACAAGCTGAAGATGCCGAACTTCCACCTCTCGCCGGAGGAAGCGCGCCGCATCGCAATGGTCGTCGTCGGATTGACGAAGGAAAAGGTCGCCGAAAATCGGATGGCCGGACGCGACGCACGCACACGTCTGATCGAAGAAGGCCGCAAGCGCGTTTCGCAGCACAACTGCCGCGCATGCCATGTCGTCGACGGGCGAGGGCGCGACTCGATCGCCTCGACGATCGCGGACGCCAATTTCCTGCCGCCGGATCTTTCGCCCGAGGGGGCGAGGGCGCAGTCGCCGTTCCTGTTCAACTTCCTCAAAGATCCGACGGTCATGAAGATCCGGCCGTGGGTCAGCGTGCGCATGCCGACCTTCCACTTCACCGATGAGGAAGCGAACACGCTGGTCACGTTCTTCGCAGAAGCGGGGAAGGGGCAGCAATTCGAAACATCGCGCGGGATGAACCCGCCCGCGCAGAATGTGGCTATAGGCAAGCAGGTCTTCACGATGTTGCGCTGCTCGCAGTGCCACGGAATCACAGCGGTCAATCCGGAAAATCCTCCCATGCCGAACACCGCTGATTCGACCTCACTCGCACCGAACCTCACGCTCGCGCGGATGCGCCTGCGTCACGAGTGGATCTCGGACTGGATCCGCCGTCCGAACGAAATGATCAACGGTACGCGCATGCCGACGAACTTCCCGCGCGACGCCGCAACCGGCGGGTTCCAGTCGCCGCTGGCGATGGCCATCGACACGCCGCAGTTCGCGCAATACAAGACGACGCTGCTGCCACTTTTCAACAACGACGCGAAGGAATTGAAGCGCACGATGGGCGATGCGGTCGCTCTGACCGACTATCTGCGCGATTACATCTGGAGCATCGGCATCACCCAGATGCGGACAGCGGCACCAGGCGAGACTGTTCCGGCGATCGCCATGCCGCAGCCATCGCTGCCGGCGCCGACGGCGCCGGCATTGAAGTCAACTCGAAATCAGCGTGGCGCCGCCGGCAACAGCGGCGGCCCCGGACGTTAGAAACAGGAGACAGACCATGAAGAAGTTCGTATCACTGGTATTCGCAACGACACTCGTTTTCTCGATTGCCTGCGGTAAGGGCAAAGAGGCATCGAAAGCAGACCAGGGCGAGGATGATGAGACGCAGACGGCGACCGTCGCCACGAACACTGCCTCGACGGCGCCTGCAGCCGCAGCTCCGGCCGCCGCGGTTTCAGCCGACGCAGCCACGCTCACCGGCATGGTGAAGTTCGAGGGCGCCGCGCCGAAGATGGCCAGTATTCAAATGTCGGCCGATCCGTACTGCCAGTCGCAGCACGGCAGCGCTCCGGCGATGGAAGAGGACGCCGTTGTCGGCCCGGCAGGCGAGCTCGCCAATGTGTTCGTCTACATCAAAGACATCAAAGGCAATTTCCCGGCGCCGTCGACGCCGGTGACGATCGAGCAGAAGGGCTGCCAGTACCATCCGCACGTCAACGCCGTCATGGTTGGGCAGCCGCTGGACATCAAGAACGACGACAACACGCTGCACAATATCCACGCCTTGCCGGTCGTCAACTCACAGTTCAATGAAGGACAGCCGGTGCAGGGGATGGTCTCTACAAAGAAACTCGACAAAGCCGAAATGACGCCGTTCAAGATTAAGTGCGACGTGCACGGCTGGATGAAGTCGTACATGGCCGTCATGCCGCATCCGTTCTATTCGGTATCCCAGACCAACGGCACGTTCACGATCCCCAATCTCCCGCCGGGTTCCTACACGGTCGTGGCGTGGCACGAGAAGTACGGCCAGCAGGAACAGAAGGTCACCATCGGCGCGAAAGAGTCGAAGGCTTTGAGTTTCACGTTCAAGGGATAGCGCGCGTAACTACGAGCTAACAGCTAAAGCTAAGAGCTAAAAACATGGGACTGAGACGACAGATCCGGGTAGGTTCGCAATGGATGTACGCGGATGAAGCGCACAGGGCGCTCCGCGAGGCGCTTCGCGTCATGGACGACGAGGAGGGCGCGCACGGCGGGCATCATCAGCCGTGGATTCGCCGCTATGTCTTCTCCACGGACCACAAGTGGATCGGCATCCAGTATGGCTTCACCGCCCTCTGCTTCCTGCTGCTCGGCTTCTGTCTGATGATCCTGATGCGCCTGCAGCTCGGCTGGCCGGGGCAACCGTTCGGCATCATGAAGCTGCTCGGCGAAACGCGCGCGCCGGGCGGGATTCTGCTCCCCGAGGCTTATAACCAGCTCGGCGCGATGCACGGCACGATCATGATCTTTCTCGGTATCGTGCCGCTGGCAGTGGGTGCGTTTGGCAACTACCTGGTGCCATTGCAGATCGGCGCGCCCGATATGGCCTTCCCGAAGCTCAACATGGTCAGCTACTGGTGCTACCTGCCGGGCGGCCTGATCATGCTGGCGAGTTTTCTCGCGCCCGGAGGCACTGCGCAGTCGGGCTGGACGTCGTATCCGCCATTGAGCGTCATTGCATCGCAGGGGCAAACGTGGTGGCTGATCGGAATGGTTTTCCTGATCACCTCGTCGCTGCTGGGCTCCGTGAATTTCATCGTGACGATCGTTCAATTGCGCGCCAAGGGGCTGTCGTATATGCGCTTCCCCTTCTTTGTACACGCGCAGTTCGTGACGTCGTTTCTTCTGTTGCTCGCATTTCCGCCGCTCGAAGCCGCAGCGGTGTTGCAGCTCATGGACCGCCTCGCCGGGACGAGCTTCTTCCTGCCGAGCGGCCTCGTGGTCAGCGGCCAGGTTCTGACCAATGCCGGCGGCGGCAACCCGCTGCTCTGGCAGCATCTCTTCTGGTTCCTGGCCCATCCCGAGGTTTACGTTCTGATTCTGCCGGCGATGGGAATCGTCGCCGAGATCATCGCCAACGGCACGCGCAAGCCGCTCTGGGGCTACAAGTCGATGGTGTTCGCCACGGTCTTCCTCGGGTTCATGTCGTTCGTCGTATGGGCGCACCACATGTTCCTGACGGGCATGGGCACGACGATCAGTGCATTCTTTCAGACGACGACGATGATCATCTCCATCCCGTCGGTCATCATTCTCAGTTCGTTATTCATCTCGTTATGGGGCGGATCGATACGATTTACGACGCCGATGCTGTTCGCGCTGGCGTTCCTTCCCATGTTCGGCATCGGCGGTTTGACGGGATTGCCACTCGGACTCGCTGCCGCCGACATTCACCTGCATGACACCTACTACGTCATCGGGCACTTCCACTATGTCGTTGCGCCGGGGACGATCTTCGCGATGTTCGGCGGCATCTACTATTGGTTCCCGAAGGCGACGGGACGAAAGCTCAACGAGTTCTGGGGCCGCGTCCACTTCTGGATCTCATTCGTCTGCATCAACGGAATCTTCTTTCCGATGTTCGCGCAGGGACTCGCCGGTGTCTCCCGCCGGTTGTACGACGGCGGAATGCAGTACCAGCACGCCAAACAGATCGCGGCGCAAACGAATCCGTTCATGTCGATCTGCGCGATCGGTCTGCTCGTCGCACAGGTGCCATTCATCTTCAACTTCTTCTACAACGCGATCGCGGCCGCCTTCGGACATCGAGACGAAGGCCTTGGCTCGAATCCCTGGGACGCGACGACGATGGAGTGGGCAGCCACGACGTCGCCTCCATTGGCGCATGGCAACTTCGAAGTCCTGCCGGTCGTCTATCGCGGGCCGTATGAGTACAGCGTTCCCGGATCCGATGTTGATTTCATTCCACAGCATCAGCCGGCCGCGATTGAGCCTGCGCCGCGGGGTGGTTTGTTGCCCGAAAAGGCCGTAGCGATGAGGGAGAATTAATGGACGCGCACGCTTCGGTCGGTCACGCAGAGCTGGAGATTCCGTACAACGTCCATCCGCGGCCGGATACCGGTGTTTACAACGCCAAGCTCGGTATCTGGCTGTTTCTGGCCTCCGAGGTCATGCTGTTCGGGGCGCTGTTTTCGTCGCTGATCCTGCTGCGGACGGGTGCCGAGTCCTGGCCGCGCGGGTATGAAATGCTGAACGTGCCTCTCGCGACGTTCAATACGTTCATTCTCATTTTGTCGAGCGTGACCGTCGTGATGGCGTGGTCTCACCTGCGCCTCGGCAATCTGCTCAAGGGCCGCATTTACATTTCGGTCACGATCCTTTGTGCGCTCATCTTTCTCGTCAACAAGGGCTTCGAGTACTCACACGAGTTCCGTGAAGGACGCTTCCCGAAGACAAACAACTTTCTTGCCATCTACTTCACGATGACCGGTTTGCACGGCCTGCACATCCTCGGCGGCGTGATCGTCTTCCTCTACTTCCTCGGGCCGGGCGCAAAGATGTGGGCGCACGATCCCGAGCGTTATACCAATCGGATCGAAGTCGTCGGGCTTTACTGGCATTTCGTCGACCTCGTCTGGATTTTCCTTTTCCCGGTTCTGTACCTGATGTAGGAGGAGCACGACGTGACCGATCCAGCAGCCGCAGTGGAGCCAGGCGTCGACGTGCACGAGCACGCAGGCATTGGCGATCCCAACGCGCACCATCACAGCCCGGAGCAGATCCGCAAGGAAATGCGGGTCTATCTAACGGTCTTCATCGGGCTTGCCATCCTCACCGCGGTGACGGTAGGCGCGTGCTACGGGTTAAAGCTTCCGGTGCGTACCGCAATCATCGTGGCGCTCATCATCGCGTCGGTGAAGGGCTTCCTCGTCGCCGGCTTTTTCATGCATCTCCTTTCGGAGAAGAAAGTCATCTACGGCGTGCTGATCCTGACAGTAGTCTTCTTCATCTTCCTGATGACGCTGCCGTTCGGTCACCACGCCAACCCATTCGGATCGTAAATGTCCCTACGCGTCTTCCATATCGTGTTCATCAGCGTCTCGGTCGCTCTGACGCTGTATCTCACGGTGTGGGGTGTGCGTGAGTTCATGGTGGCGCGGAGCTCGCTTGGAATCACGATGGCGGTAGTCGGCCTGGCCGGTGGCGCCACGCTGATCTGGTACGGAAAACGCGTATTTCACAAGCTGAAGGAATTGCCATGAGACGCCCTGCAAAACTCACCGTTCAGCTCATTTTGATCACCGCCGCGATTCTGCTCGTACCGGCCGTGTTATCCGCGTGTCCGGTCTGCTACGGCGCGCCTGATTCGCCGATGACGAAGAGCTCGAACAATGCCATCGGATTCCTCCTCGGCGTCATCGGTTTCGTGCAGATCGGATTCATTGCCATGTTCTGGAGTTTCTGGCGGCGCGCCAAGGCCATGCGCCGCTTGCGGGAGTCATTCCGTCTCGTTGACGGAGGAGCGGCGCACTAACGCGCGCCGCCGGAGGGAAGCATCATGGAAAAGTTTCTCGCTCAGTTCATGCCGGTCGATGCCTCGGAGCATGGTCCGGCGCTGGACCGTCTCAGTGCGAACGTGCACTGGCTGATGCTCGTTCTCTTCGTCGCCTGGGGTCTCTACTTCCTCTTCGTACTGTGGCGCTTCAACGCGAAACGGAACGCGAAGGCGAGCTACCACGGCGTTCAGAGCCATTTCTCGAGCTATGCCGAGGCTGGCGTGGCCGTTGTGGAAGTCATCCTGCTGGTCGGGTTTTCGATTCCGATGTGGTCCGCCTGGACGCACCCTCCCTCGGCAGCATCGAATCCACTGGAAATCCGCGTTGTCGCCGAGCAGTTTGCGTGGAACGTTCAGTACCCAGGCCCGGACGGTATCTTCGGGAAGCGCGACGTCAAGCTCGTCACATCATCGAACCCGCTCGGAATCGATCTCACCGATCCGCATGCAAAAGACGATATCGTTACGCTCAATGACCTCCATCTCGAGGTCAACCGTCCGGTGATCATTCATGTCACATCGAAGGACGTGATTCACAGTTTCAAACTGCCGGTGATGCGCGTGGAGACCGATGCCATCCCGGGGATGGAGATCGCCATCCACTTCACACCGAAAATGACCAACGAATCAGGAACGGAGAACGACAAGTGGGAAATCGCCTGCGCACAGCTTTGCGGTCTCGGCCATTACCGGATGCGCGGCCAGATGTTCGTCCACTCGAAGGACTCGTTCCGGAAGTGGCTCGCCGCCGCGCCGCCGGCGCAAACAAGTATTGGCTCCTAGAAACATGAAACCTTCATTCGAAGCGGCGCCCGAGGCGCTGCGCCGTTCGGACGAGACCCCGGTCTGGTTGCGGAGATACACCAAGCTCGTCGCCGGGTCGACGCTTTTCCTCATCTTCGCGGGAGCGATGGTCACCTCGACCGGCTCTGGCCTCGCCGTTCCTGACTGGCCGCTTTCGTATGGGATGGTCATGCCGCCCATGGTCGGCGGGATCTTCTACGAACATGGTCACCGCATGATCGCGGCCACCGTCGGCCTGCTCACGGTGATTCAGGCGATCTGGCTGCAACTGCGCGAGCCGAAGCGCTTCGCGCGCATCCTCGGCTGGTGCTCGGTCGGAGCCGTCATCGCCCAGGGCGTCCTTGGTGGCGTGACCGTGCTGCTGCTTCTTCCGCATTCCGTCTCGATCGCGCATGCCGCGCTCGCCGAGATCTTCTTCTGTCTGAACGTGTCGATCGCGTTTTTCGCTTCGACCTTGTTCCGTTCCTCGCGCGTGCTCGAAAAGGGTGACGCGCCGATCGGATTGACTTCGCTGCTCGTCGTCGTGACCTACGCGCAGATCCTCGTCGGCGCGCTGATGCGTCACCTCGGCGCAGGCCTGGCCATCCCCGACTTTCCGCTGTCGTTCGGGCGGCTCATTCCGTCGTTCACCAGCCTAGAAGTCGGCGTCAACTTCGCGCACCGCGTCGGAGCTATCTGCGTGGCAACGCTCGTGATCGTCACTGCTGTTCGTCTGCGTCGCTTTGAATCGGGACATCCGCTCCGGCAGCTCGCCAACCTCCTCGTGACGGTTGTCTTGATCCAGATCGTCCTCGGCGGCTACGTGGTCTGGAGCGGTAAGCAGCCGTTGATGACCAGTGTGCACGTGATGACAGGCGCTGCCACGCTGGCGCTCTCGCTGCTGATCGCGCTGACCGCGCGCACGGTTGGCTGGCGGACGCGCCGTCGGCGGACGAGTGCGCTTCTCGCGTCCGAGGTGCCGGCATGAGCGATGTTCTCGCGTTGCCGCGGCCGGTCGGATTCGCCAGCATGACTCGCGACTATCTCGAGCTGTCGAAATCGCGCATCGTGATGATGGTTCTCATCACCACGGCAGCCGGCTATTTCTTTGCGGCGCCGCGTGTCGATTGGGCGCTACTCCTCAACGCGCTCGTCGGAACAGCGCTCGTCGCGGCGGGGACCAACGCGCTCAATCAGTACGTGGAGCGGGAGCACGATGCGAAGATGCGCCGCACGCGCCTTCGTCCGTTGCCCGACGGACGCATCACGCCACGCGCGGCGCTGTTTTTCTCGATCTCGATCTCGATCATCGGCACGGTCTATCTCGGTCTGGCTGTGAACTGGCTCACCGCGGCCCTCGGCGCGCTGACTCTGCTGACCTACATCTTCATTTATACCCCCTTGAAGAGAGTCTCCACGATCTGCACGATCATCGGCGCGGTGCCCGGCGCGATTCCGCCGCTGATGGGATGGACGGCTGCGACCGGTTCGCTCGGAATGGGTGGGTGGATCGTCTTCGGCATCCTCTTCTTCTGGCAGTTGCCGCACTTCATGGCCATCAGTTGGATGTACCGTGACGACTACGCCCGCGGCGGGTTCGCCATGCTGGCTGTCCAGGATGATGAAGGGCGCGTAACCGCCCAGCATGCTGTGTTTTACAGCTTCGCCCTGCTCACAGTCAGCGTGCTGCCTCCATTGTTCGGACTGGCGACGTTCGTCTACCTCGTCGGCGCAATCGCGGCCGGAGCAGCGCTCACGGTCGCCAGCTTCTTCTTCCTCGCGGACCGCTCTCCTCGCAGCGCGCGGCGGCTCTTCATGGCATCGAACATTTACCTGATCGTGGCCATGCTGCTGCTCGTTCTGGCGTAGAGTGCGCTGGTCAAAATCGCCGTTCCGGTCTCTCCCAAGCAGGCCGGCAAAATGGCCATTTTGCTGCATTGACTTGCCGAAACGCCGGACCCTATACTCCGGCAGCTTTCCAGCCTAGGCGCGCCGCTGCTGCCCGTCCACCGCTGCCACCGATTCAGGAGGCTCCGATGCCGTTCGAAGAAGTGAAGAAAATCTGGATGAACGGGCGCCTCGTCGACTTTGCCGACGCCAAGATTCACGTGCTCACGCACGCCCTCCATTACGGTTCGGGGCTGTTCGAGGGCATCCGCTGCTACGACACGCGGAATCAGGGGCCGGCGATTTTCCGGCTCGACGACCACATCCGGCGGCTGTACGACAGTTGCCGCATCTACAGGATGGAGATTCCCTACACGCCGGACGAGTTCAAGAAAGTGTGCGTGGATGTCGTTGCCGCAAACGGCTTCGACGACTGTTACCTCCGTCCGGTCGTCTACCGCGGATTCCACTCGCTGGGTGTTTTTCCAGCGGCCTGCCCTGTCGATATCGTCGTCGCCGCCTGGCATTGGGGCAAGTACCTCGGCCCCGAGGCGATCGAGCAAGGCGTCGACGTGCGTGTGTCGTCGTGGAACCGCATGGCACCGAACACGTTCCCGGCCCTGGCCAAAGCCACTGGCAACTACATGAACTCGATCCTGATCCGTCAGGAAGCGGCCGCGGATGGATACGCCGAGGGGATCGCGCTCGACGTCAACGGCTATGTGAGCGAAGGCTCCGGCGAGAACGTGTTCGTCGTTCGCGACGGCAAGATCATGACGCCGCCGCTCGGCGCATCGATCCTGGCCGGCATCACGCGGGCCAGCATCATCAAGATGGCGCGCGAGCTTGGCTTTGATGTGGTCGAGTCGCTGATTCCGCGCGAGTTGCTCTACATTGCCGACGAAGTCTTCTTCACCGGCACTGCTGCCGAAGTGACGCCGATCCGTAGTATCGATCGCGTCCCCGTCGGTAACGGACGCCGCGGCCCGGTCACGGAGCGCATTCAGAAGGAGTTCTTCGACTACATCGCCGGCGAGATTCCGGATCGCTACGGCTGGTTCACGCCGGTCTACGCGGAGCGCACCGCGACGCTGCCGAAACCGGCGCTGGTGGCTGGGTAGGAAGCGCCGGCAGTTCCTGATGCTGACGTCCGTGGCGCGTGGACTAGCGCTGTTTCTGGGAGGATTCACGCTGTTGAATCTGGCCGGCGATTCCCGATTCGCCGGTGCGAGCGCGAATAGCTGGTGGATCAGCGTTCCACTGCTTCCGCCGTTGGCGAGCAAAGTGTTTCTCGCCCTGCTCGGCCTGGTCCTGCTCGCGTACGCGGCTGCTCCGGGCGTAGGACTTCAGCGGCGCGTGATTGCCACCGCCCTTCTGAGCGCGGCGGTTCTGGCGGCGGTGAGCAACAGTATCGGCTTCTACCTCCTGCTGGCAAAGGGCAAGATCGTCAGCACCGCTCCGGTTCCACTCTCGCTCTTCATTGCTGTGTCACTGGCCGCAATCGGCATCGCGCATTTCCGCTCGCCGGAGAATCGGCCATTGGTCGTTGTGGTGACGTTTGTCGCAGCGGCGCTGGCATTCCCGATTGCTCAAATCTCGCTTTTCGGCGTTACGGATTATCGGCGTCCGGCCGATCTGATCGTCGTCTTTGGCGCTCGTGCCTTCGCCGACGGGACGCTATCGAACGCGCTCTCCGATCGTGTTCGAACCGCATCGTCGCTGTACCAGGCGGGGTTTGCACCGCGGATGCTGTTCTCTGGAGGCCCGGGCGACGGAGCGGTGAGCGAACCCGAGGCCATGCGACGATTCGCGCATGCGCTCGGAGTTCCCGATAGCGCGATCCTTCTCGATCCGCACGGCCTCAATACGGAGGCGACCGTTCGCAACACGATGTTGCTCGTGCAGAATCAGCCGTCGCGCATCCTTACCGTTAGTCACTTCTACCACCTCCCAAGAATCAAGATGACCTTTCAGCGCTACGGTGGCGATGTCTGGACGGTTCCCTGCAATAGCTCGGTACTTGCTGAGATGCCGTTCAACCTGTTGCGAGAGGACGCTGCTTTCTGGGTGTACTACCTCCGGCGGCTGCGCTAGAAATCGCCTCAAATCAACCCCTTCTGCCCCATCGAAACGAAGCTGTGGGCGCCGGCGATGATGTGGTCAACGAGCTCGATATCCATCAGACTGAGGGAGTCGCGTGTCTTCCGGGTGTAGGTGCTGTCTTCGCCGGAGGGTGTCGGGTCGCCGGATGGGTGGTTGTGGTACAGGACGACGCCGACAGCGTTGGCGTCGAGCGTGAAACGGACGACCTCGCGCGTGGAGACGATGGCGCGATCGACGGTGCCGACGTAGAGCGTGCGGTCGCGGATGACGCGGTGGCGCGAGTCGAGAAGGAGTGCGCCGAGCCGCTCCTGATTCAGTCGTGCACAGCGGATGACGAGGTTGCGGCCGAAGAGATCAGCGTCAAAGTCTTTCGGATCATCGGTTCTGAAATCCGCGAGGCGTCGTGCGATCTCGAACGCCGCGACGACGCGCGTCGCTTTCGCCTCACCGACGCCGTTCCGCTTCGCCAGTTGCTCCGCATCGCAGCGAGCGAGTGACGCAAAGCCATCGTCGAGAAGCTCGCGCGCCAGTTGGATGGCGTTCTTTCCGCGCACGCCGGACCCAAGGATCACGGCAATCAGTTCGGCGTCGGAGAGGGTCTCCGCGCCGTGCATCAGCATCCGCTCGCGCGGGCGCTCATCGAGAGGAAGATCGGCAATCAGCTCGTGCATTTGTGCCACGAAGCTTAGGCCGCAAGACAACAAAACGCGTCAAACTCTACTGGGGCGGGGGATGACGGCTGTCCGAGGGAGCGAAATGGGCTAGAAAAGCCACCATGTGTAGATCGCGCAAAAGGAAAAGGGCGGACTGGAGAAGTCCGCCCTTCGATGATTTCCGATGCGTTGCGGGTTAGGTCGTGGGGATGTTCTGATCGTTGATCTGGATGAACGCGTCTTTGCGCAGCCGTTCGATGTAGGCCTTGTAATCGCGCTGCCAGGCGTCTTCGCTGGCATCCTTCCGAAGGCGGTCTTTGACCGACTCGAACGCCGGCACTTCGGACGGGAGGCGTGCTTCGACTTTCAGGATGTGCCAGCCGGACTTCGTCTCGATCGGGCCCAGGACGGCGCCCGATTGGGCATTGAACACGGCTTTGTCGAGATCGGGGAGGAGCTCGCCGCGAGTGACTTCGCCGAGGTCGCCGCCCTTTTCTTTGGTGCCGGAATCAGAGGAGGTCGTGGCCAGCTTCGCGAAGTCGCCGGTGCGGCTCTGCGCCGCAAGCGCGGTTGCGCGCTCGCGGGCGGCTTCGACTTTGGTCGGATCCTCCGGCTTGATCACGATGATCTCGCGCAGACGGGCGCGCTCCGGGAGGCGGTAGCGCTCCTTCTCGCGGTCGTAACGGTCGCGCAATTCCTTGTCGGTCAGATCTTCCCGCGACCGCAGCTCGCGGCCGAAGACCTTGTTGGTGAGGATGGTGTCGTGAAGGCGCGCTTCCATGTCGGCCCGGGCCATCCCGGACTTGCGGAGCGAATCTTCGAAGTCCTTGTCGGTCTTCATGCCGTACTGCTCTTTCAGGCGGACGAGTGCTTCTTTGATCTCATCGGGGGTGACCGTGATGGCGAGCCGGTCGGCGCGGTCTTTGATCAGCAGCTCGGCGATCAGATCGTTCGAGAGATTCTTCCGCATCTCTTCTTTCTTCGAGGCGATCTCTGCCGGAGACGTTGCCGTCTGCTCGATCTCCGCGGAGGCGTCATGCAGCCTGCGCACGTACTGGGTCCGTGTGATGACGCGGTCGCCGACGCGGATGACGATGGCTTCGAGTAACTGGGCCGCGGAAAGCGTGGCCGCCGAGAGGGTGATGGCGAGTGCGAGAATCGTTTTTTTCATGCGTATCTCTTTTGACGTAGATGGAGTGATTGGGTTGCTGTACGGACGGACAACGGCGGTACGGAGCCGGTTTATTCGTTCTCCGACTTCGGGAAGCCGCCGGTGTACTTAAAAGGGAGGCGCTTGGTCAGGACGGCGATCGAAAGCTCGGAGCGGGCGCGGCCGACGAGCTGAGCCATGCGGTCGCGGACAGCATCGTCCTTCAGCCGTTCGCGGATGACGGGCGAGGCGGTGCCGAGGTCGATGACACCGGGCGGACGGCGGTCTGCCACCTTGAAGATGTGAAAGCTGGAATCGGTCCGGATGACGCCGCTGACGCTGCCCGGCTTGAGCGCGAAGATCTCATCCTCGAACATTTTTGGCAGCTCGCCGCGGCTAACGTAGCCGATCTCGCCTCCTTTCTTTGCATTCGGGGCTAGCGAGTACTGGCTGGAGAGCGCCTCGAACGAGCCACCGGCGTGCAGCTTCTGATCGATCTCGGTGGCGACGTTCTCGTCATGCACGAGGATCTGTTTGACGTGCACTTCCTCGCCGCTCTTGAACTCAGCCGGATGCTGCTCGTAGTAGGCGCGGATGTCTGCGTCTGACGGGGGCGGGACGTTCTCCGAGGTGTCGCCGATGAGTCGCTGGCGCCTCATTTCGTCGCGTTTTTCGATGACGGTGACGCCGGCGTCGGTGCGGACGGCGGAGGCGATCTTTTCCGCCGGAATCTCCACGCCGTGAGCCGCCGCATACTCGGAGAGAATCACCTCTTCCAGGTACTGATCGACCATCGCGCTCGCCACCTCGGGGCCCATCTGCGCCAGCTCAGTGCCTGTGTTCCGGTCGAGATAGCGCTTGAAATCGCTGAGCGTGACCATCCGCTCGCCCACGCGCGCGACCACGTCCGGCGGCACCGACGGCTTGCGGTGGCAGGCGGCAATCAGGACAACGGCAATGAGGAGAAGAGCGCGGCGATCCACGAGGCACCAAAAGTGTAGCCGATTCGCGATTGCGCCGCGACCGCATGCGGAATCAGAATGGACGTTTCTGGAGGAACCCGACCAATGAAAACGATGACCATGTTTCTTGCACTGAGCGCATTCGCAATGACGCTGGCCGCGCGCCAGCCGGCGCGCCTGGCACACCTCTCCGCCGCCAATCCTGCCACCCTCGTATTCTCGTCCGTCGAGCCGGAGTTGCCCGCACAACTCCTGGCGCAGCTCCACGCTCGCAAGGTCACACACGCAAAGGGTGTGCGCGCGTCAGCGATCACCGACTCCATCTCCGCCCGGGCCTTCATCATTCCGGCCGCGGGCAGTGTGGCCGGAGGAGGAGGTCTCTTCTTCAAGTCCGACGTCACGCTCGTGAACTATCGCGACACGCCGCAGCAGGTCGTGGTCGGCTTCTGGTCACAGGGCACGACCAACACGCTGAACTTTGCGAACTACAAGAGCGTCACACTCCCTTCGCAACAATTCGTCACCATCCAGGACTTCGTGGCCAGTTCGCTCGGATCATCCGGCCTCGGCAGCCTGGTATTCATCCCCTATACCGGCACGGTGCTCGATGCCAACTCGGCAATCGATGGCTTCTCGCGCATCTACACGAAGCAACCCGGATCGGCCGGCACGGTCTCGCAGCCGTTCGATGCCATCGATCCCGATACGTTGTCCGTGCAATACATCGACGAGGGAATCGCGCTGGGCCTAAGGCAGGATGCGGATTTCCGCACGAACTTCGGCATCGTGAACGTCGATCCATCGCCGCACGCCTACAAGGTCAGCTTCGTCGGCGAGAAGCTGCAGACCGACATCACCCTCACGGTCCCCGCGTACGGGATGATTCAGCAGGCCATTCCCGCGGGCGATTACGGCGCGCTGCAGCTCCTCTATCAGGTGACCGACGCCGGCTCCAACACCGTGAGCTGGATTGGTTACGCGAGCAGTACAGACAACGTCACGGGCGACGGCTGGGTATCGATCGCCTCCGCCAACTTTTCGCCGGATGAACTGACTTTGATCGGGTATTGAGATTGTGGCAGTGGGGAGCACAGACAAGAGTGTCTGTGCCACATGGCTTTCGGCTTCGAGGCTCAGATACTCCTTGAGTTGTGCACAAGGGCCGGCTCAATGTGGCATGCCACATAGGGGCTGACTTTGTGCGGTTGTTGTCTGGCACAGACACTCTTGTCTGTGCTTTCTCAAGCTATCAAGCCGCCAGCCCCCGCAGCGTCGCCTCGATCTCGTCAATCACCTCGGGGCCCTGCACCTTCAGCGGGAAGATCAGCACTCCGTTCGGGGTGAACTTCACCTGTGGGTTCTGCTGGATGAGCATGAGTAGTTTGTTCGGATCGACCTTGGCCTGTGCTGTCAGCTTCACGACCGCGCGCGCGCCTTCCCGGACGATCGAGATCACGCCCATCTGATGCGCGAAGCGCTTGACCTGCACGAAGTGGAGCAGGTTCTCGACGTTTGCCGGTAGCGCGCCGAAGCGGTCGCGCATCTCGTTGCGGATCTGTTCGAGACGGTCGTCTGTCGATGCCGAGGCGATCTTCTTGTAGAACGTCATGCGCAGGTTCTCTTCGCTGATGTAGTTCTTGGGGATATAGATGTCGACGCCGAGGTTCATCGAAGTTTCCACTTCCTCCTCGATGCGCTCGCCCTTCATCTCGCGGATCGTCTCCTCGAGCAGCTTCGTGTACATCTCGAAGCCGACGGCGGCGATCTGGCCGGACTGCTCGCCGCCAAGAATGTTGCCGGCGCCGCGGATCTCGAGGTCTTTCGCGGCGATGCGGAAGCCGGCGCCGAGGTCGGAGAACTCCTGGATCGCGGCAAGGCGCTTGCGGGCGTCGGAGGTGAGAACTTTGTCGCTCGGCACCAGCAGGTAGCAGAACGCCAGCCGGTCGCTGCGTCCGACGCGCCCGCGGAGCTGGTAGAGCTGCGACAGGCCGAAGCGCTCGGCGTGATTAATCAGAATCGTGTTGCAGGCGGGGATGTCGATGCCGTTCTCGATGATCGTCGTTGCCAGCAGGACGTCATACTCGCGCTGGATGAACGCGAGCATGGCCCGCTCCAGCTCGCGCTCCTCCATCTGACCGTGTCCGACGACAACGCGCAGACCGGGAACGAGCTTCTCCAGATACTCCTTCATCGCGTAGATCGACTCGACGCGGTTGTGGACGAAGAAGACCTGCCCGCCGCGTCCTACCTCGAACTCGATCGCTTCGCGGGTGAAGTCGTCGCTGAACGGCACCACCGCGGTCTGGATCGCCAGCCGGTCCTTCGGCGGCGTCTCGATGACGGAGATGTCGCGGATGCCCACCATCGACATGTGCAGCGTGCGCGGAATGGGCGTGGCAGACATCGAGAGCACGTCGACCGCTTTCTTGATCTGCTTGAGCTTCTCTTTCTGTCCGACACCGAAGCGCTGTTCTTCGTCGATGACCAGGAGGCCGATGTCCTTGAAGTTGATGTCCTTCGAGAGGACGCGGTGCGTGCCGATGATGATGTCGATCTCGCCCGTCTCCAGTTTCTTGAGGATCTCCTTCTGTTCCTTCGGCGTGTAGTAGCGCGTCAGCAGCTCGATGGTCACCGGAAACGAGGCGAAGCGGCGCAGGAACGTGCGGTAGTGCTGGTAGGTGAGGACGGTCGTCGGCGCGAGGACGGCCACCTGCTTGCCGTCCATCACCGACTTGAACGCCGCGCGCATGGCTACTTCGGTCTTGCCGTAGCCGACGTCACCGCAGAGCAAGCGGTCCATCGGTTTGCGCGATTCCATGTCCGACTTCACGTCATCGATCGCCGATTCCTGATCCTCGGTCTCATCGAACTCGAACGCATCCTCGAACTCGAACTGCCACGGCGAGTCTTTCGAGAAGGCGTGACCCTGCACCATCTGCCGCGTGGCGTAGAGCTTGAGCAGCTCGTCGGCCATGTCGCGCATCGCTTTCTTGACCGATGCTTTCGTGCGCGCCCACGCCGTGCCGCCGAGGCGGTCGAGCTTCGGCTGCGTGTCGGCGCCGCCGGAAAAGCGCTGGATGAGATTCAGGTTCTCCATCGGCATCAGCAGCTTGCCGCCGCCGGAGTACTCGATCTCCATCACCTCGCGCTCGGTCGGCCCGAACGGGATGCGCTGCAGGCCGTGGAAGCGCCCCACGCCGTGATCGACGTGAACGATGTAGTCGCCCACTTTCAGGTCGCGCAGATCGGTGACAAACGCCTCGGTCGTGCGCTTCTTGCCGCCGACGCGCGTCGACGTCGGCGGCTCGAAGAGATCCCACTCCGAGTAGATGGTGAGGTTCAGCTCTTCGAAGTCGAAGCCCCGAGGAAGGGCACCGGCAGCGAGAAGAATCTCGCTCCCCAGCTCGGCTTTGCCTTTGAGTTGTGCGCCGGTCTGCACGCCTGCTTGTGTGGCACCCGCGCCCTCGCCGGTGTCATCGACAAAGACAACATCAAACTCCTTCAACAGCCGCTCGACCTTCTCCCGCCCACCCTTCGTAGCCGCGAAGAAAACCTGCCGCCGCCCTTTCTCGTGCCCGCGCTTCACGTCGTTCGTGAACTCAGGCAGACGGTTCGTGTACCGATCAACCTGCGGCGCCCGCAGCCGCAGCTCTTCGTACTCAGTTGCGTTATGGAGCGCTGGCGTCCCGCCGGCTGGCCCGGCGGCGTCCCGCCGCCGATCGCGAGGCGCCCCCACATGCACTTCGCTGAACGCAATCCGCGCCGTCCCCAGCAAAGCCAGCACGTCCGTCCCGGCCGTCGTCAACTTCTCCGGCCGGTAAACCGCGCGTCCCTTTTCCGATGCCGCCTCGTACTCGTTGGATAGCAGCGACTCGAACTTCGCCACGTTCGTCGTGATCTGGTCCGGCTCGATGAGCGCGAGCATCCATTCGGCAGGATCGAGATAGTCGAAGAACGAGACGGTGTTGGTTGCCACCGGAAGGTAGTGCTCCATGCCTGGAAACGTACCGTTCTCGTTGATGCGCTCGATCTTGTCGGAGAGATCGCGTTTGTAGATCGGGTCGTTGAAGTCGAGCGACAGCCGCCGCGCCAGCGCGCTGCGCATCGGCTGCGTGACCGGGAACTGCGTCATCGGCAGAACGGTGACCGGGCCACTGGCCTCTTCCGAGCGCTGCGTCTCGACGTCGAACCAACGCAGCGAATCGACGGTGTCGCCGAACAGCTCCACGCGCACCGGCTTCGCGGTGTTGGGCGGAAAGAGATCGAGGATGCCGCCGCGAAAGGCGAACTCGCCCGCTTCGCCGACGAGGTCCGTACGCACGAAGCCGTTCTCGACGAGCCGCTCCAGCAGCACCCGCAGATCCAGCTCGTCCCCCTCGGCCAGCCTTACGACGCGCGCGGCAAACTCCTCGGCATGCGGGAGCCGCGAGAACAGCGCCCGCGCCGGCACGAGCAGCACGTCGACGCTCCGGTCGATGAGCATGCCCAGCGCGCGAATCTCGTTGCGCGCCACGCCGAGCGACGGCGACAGATCCTGATACGGCGAGAGCGAAGGGGAGGGATACGACGACACGCACTGCGGATCGCGATGAAACAGCTTCAGCGAGGACTCAAAGTCGTCGATGGCCGCATCGCCTGGAACGACAATGGCCAGCCGCTGGGCTGTCGAATCCTGCAGCGTAGCCAGCAGCAGCGCCCGAGCCTCGACCGCCGCGCCGGTGATGTCGAACCGTTCTTCCGCGATCCTCTTTCCAATCGCGCGAAACGCCTTCGTCCGCGCCAGCTCGGCGCGGACCTGCGCCAGCAGCCTGTCGTTCCGCTCAGTCATGCGCGGGGGATTCTATGCGCGGCGAACGAACATCGTGGAACGACGATGAGGCAGGGTCGCGCCCGCGATGCTTCTGTCTGCACCCACGATGATGCGTTTCGAACCATCGATGGTGCGTCTCGAACCACCGATAGGGATCAAAGCGGGGGCAGCGTCGCACCGCGACGCTGCCCCCGAGTCCGATCAGTTCAAGGCGAAGTCGAGGTACTTCCGGCAGGGTCTGACGCCTGCCTCGAGGGCAAATACACACCGCCAGTAATGGCTGAGACTACCGCGGCGGTACCCAGCACAAGCCGTACCGGAAGTGGCAAGCTTCCTTGAAATATGAGAATCATTGCAGCGCTCACGCTGCATAGAATGAATGCCAATGCATACCATGACGCGCCGCTGCCGCGGGAGCGATGATGAACGAGCCGTTCGGTTGCCACAGCCACTGCCAGTAACCATGGGAGAATTTGAATCATCGTTGCCATTGTCCCGCCCTCAAATAGTAAAAGTTGCAATTCTGCCCAGTTGCGCGCGCGTGGGTTTCATCCGGGAGGGCGATTATAGCGGCGCATGCGCTGTGGCCGCGTTGCCTCGCGTTATCTCTGTGCAGCTACGCAATGGCAAGACGGGCTACGGTCAGCCGCGCAGTTGCACTCTGCTGAGAAGCCTGCGCGGCACGTAACGGACGCTGACTGGGGCCTGCCGTCTTTGTCCGGACACGCCAGCGAAGCGGAGCGCTCGGCCAGTGATGGCCGTGAGGAGCCGCACGAGAGCGCGAACAGCAACATGGCACCTGTTGCGATGCAGCGAATCATTCGGTTCCTCCTTTTGCCACGCACGGTAAAGGCCGGACCGGCGGATGTCAATAAGGAAACTAAAAGGGTCGGCCGTGGTCATCGACGGTGTCAGTTGCTCCTCGGCGACTTCGACCTGGAGCCCGCTTTCTTCAAGGCGTCCCCGTCATCGATTACCAAGGGGACGAACAAGCATGAGGAAAGGCGTTAGTTCCCCATCCTGACGACGCGAAATTCCCCCTTGAAGAGGAAAATATCCTCTCGCAGAGGAAAAAACCCTCTCGAAGAGGAGAAAACCCTCTTGCATAGGAAAATATCCTCTTGAAGAGGAAAATATCCTCTCGCGGAGGGCTATGGCCTTCTGCGAGAGCAGATTTTCCTTCCCGCGAAGCACAAATCGCTTGAAGACGAAGCAAAAAACGCTCTTCAGGAGCAGAATTTCCTTCGTAAACAGGGTTTCAGGCTCGACGAGGAAAGGAAAAACGCTCTTCAAGACAACCATAGTCCTCTTAAAGACAATTATAGTGCTCTTGAAGAGCGATTTTTCCTTTCGGCGTATCCAAAAACCGTTAGCTCGGAAGGCCAATCCGCTTTGGAGCAGGAGAAATCTGTAGCGTCAGTAACTTATCGTTGTCGCTTTGGGCAACGCGTACTCTCATGGCTCCCTAACGCGTGACCTTTCGTCACCGCGTGCACATCAACTCGGGTATCCCGAACTACGCGTTCTACAACGTGTCGACGGCCCTGGGCGGATACTCCTGGATCACTCCGGGCGGTATCTGGTACCGAGCAGCAAGGACCCGTCTGTCACCTCAGGCTGGATTTCAGGACTTCGCCAATGCCACGGTCATCGCCGCCGGGGAGCTACATGCTTCGGCCGCCCGGTTCAAACGACCGTGGCGGATGCATGGGCCGAGGTCGGACTGCCTGTCCCGCCAGCACTACTGAAGGGCAAAGTTTGAACACTCAACCAAGATTTCATGCGGGGAGCGTACTTCGATGCTCGTCCCCTTCCAGTCAGATTTCACTTCGAGAAACGTGGCGCTTCGCCAGGCGCTTCGCCACGATGCGATATTCAGAAATGAACCAACATCCGACTTGACGATCAGCGCGTTTTCCGTTCGGAAGAAGTGCAAGCCGGCCCCGAAGCGAGGCGCCAGTTGGCGGGCAACCATCGGCCGCCAGTACTCCCGCGACGACGTGCAGCATGGTCTCTGCGGTTTGCACCCGCGATGATGGGTTCCGCACCCGCGATGATGCGGTCTGCACCCGCGATGATGTGTTCTGTGCCCGCGATGCTTTGTTTCAAACCATCGATGCTGTGTAGGTTAGGAATGGGGGTGACGCTTTTTCCTGCCGCGTGTCGCCTATAGGAGTCGTTTCACGCCGGAGGTAGGGAATTCGTCCCTGACGACACTCCTAGTATGAAGCCACGGAGGAATCACGCGATTGGAGGGTCAACACAGAACGCCCCTGGCCGCCGTGCTGGCCGCTCTCGGTTGAGGCCGATTCACGTCGTACAGGCCGCGAATCGCATCGCGGCGGAGATGGGATTTCGCCGTTCGATCAGCCGCCA
>OLLN01000254.1_pt1 | contig 50802 bp, 52 predicted proteins | sample 1604281 | NCBI WGS metagenome assembly OLLN01 (sample SAMEA104055716, study PRJEB20765) | soil metagenome | biome: Arctic tundra; feature: Polygonal ground; material: soil | place: USA | collected 2011-09 | depth 0-0.5 m | reverse complement strand
TCCGACGGCGACGCCATGACCAAGAACCCCTCCGACCCTCACGCGATCCAGGACGGCGTGTCGACGAATGGAGGGAAGGTAGGGCTGGTGTTGAAGTAGGGCAGGTCGCAGCGGAGCGCTGATCGGGCGAATGGTGAAGGGTTACCGGAGGATCAGAACTGCGGGGTGCAACCTCGCGGCGATCCTTGCCTGCAACATCATCTGCTTCGTTAGGGCCAATTCTGGAAACTCCTGCATGGCCAATCGCATCCGAATAGAGCAATTTTGGCAACAGCGGAGGAGAAATCCTTTGCGGATAAAGCAATTTTGGCAACAGCAGAGGAAAAATCGCTCCCGCGAAGGATATTTTCCTTTCGCGTCAGCGCCCGGACGCTCCGCTGGAGTCAAATCTCGCTCTTTCGGAGCATTTTCTGCTTCCGAGGGAGGCGCGATGTCCTCTGCAGGAGTCAAAATCTCCTCTCGACGAACACTAAAGTGTTCCGGAAGAGGATATTTTCCTTCGCAAGAGGATATTTTCCTCTGCGGGAGGAGATTTCCTTTCGCAGCAGGAATTTTCCTTCGGGGAGAGGCAGACAGACGCTTCCGTCCAGCCCGAGCGTTATCATTGCAGTGCTATGACCAAGCTTGAGTCGATCGAGCAGGAAGTCGAGAAGCTGAGCCCTGAGGAGTTGACTGCGTTCCGGGCGTGGTTCGTTGAGCGGGACTGGCAGGCTTGGGATCAGGAGCTCGAACGCGATGTGTCCGAGGGACGTCTCGACAGGTTTGCGGATGAAGCGCTCGCTGAACTCGAACGCGGCGAGACTTCAGAACTTTGAGCCACCGCGCTTCCAGCCGGTTCTGGCGGCATTTCGCTGACCTTCCGTCTGACGTGCAGTCGGTCGCGCGCGCCAACTACGAGCTCTTGAAGTCGGATCCACGCCATCCCTCTCTTCATTTCAAGCGGACCGGTCGCTATTGGTCAGCTCGGGTTAGCGCGTATAATTCCGCCTGTGAATCTTCGCACCCTTGAGGCTCGAGACTTCAACAACGAGCTTGAAAAGTACTTCCGACCACAAAATCCCGTTGATGATCCGCGCCTTCTTCAGGGCCGCGAGGCTCATTTGCGCAAGGCAGGAGAAACGATTGCGGCGACCGGCCGCTCACTGTTTGTTTGGGGCGATCGAGGCGTCGGTAAGACATCGTTAGCCGTTGCGTCGGCGCACCAAAATCTGCCGTCCAGTGTTCTACCGGTGCGCATAGGTTGCGACGACCGAAGTTCCATGCTCCGACTCATCAACGCGGTTTTGGCCGACTTGCTCGCACGCGACCCACTTGCCGACGAGGCGGATTACAAAGCGAGTCTGGGAGTTGGGCCGCTCCACATCGAACGCTCCTCGTCAACCCGCAGCTGGAACCTTGAAAACGTTAACGATGCAGCAAGAACGCTCGAAGCGGCGGTTGGACATTGGAGGGAACGGTTCAGGGGCTACGATCCAATCGTCATTATCGACGAGTTTGATCAGCTTCCACTTGCCGAGCGTCGATACTTTGGGGATCTTATTAAGCAAATCGGCGATCGGCGAATTCGCATTACTTTGGTATTTTGTGGAGTCTCGGAATCATTCGATGATCTACTCGCCGGTCATGAGTCGGCATATCGCTATGTGGAACCGGTACATCTTGAAAGGCTCTACCTTGATGACGCGACCCGCATTCTTCAAGCGGGTGCGGACGGTCTATCGATCCCAATCAATCCGGACCACCAACTGCGCGCCGCCCAAATCAGCGATGGGTTCCCGCACTTTGTTCATCTGCTTGGCTCCGGCATGTTCTTGGAGTGGTACAGCGACCCCAACCCTTCGGCACGAATCGAGGGGCGACATTTTGAAGCCGGCATCATTCGCGCAGTTTCGTCAACTGAGAAGAGACTTGAGGAGCTCTATCACGCAGCGACGCGCAAATACACCGGAGGGTGGGATTACTTCCTTTGGGCGGCGGCGGACCATCACCAACTGATCGAAGCCAGTAACAATATTTGGCTCTCTTACTCGAGAATTGTCCGAGAGGCGGCGGAGATACGTCAGAAAAATCCTATGAGCGGCCTTCCCGAAATCGTTTCACATAACGAAAAACGGCAAGACCCCCTCGATCGTGCACGCTTCAACAGCAAGATGTATCACCTCAAAGATAAAGGTCACGCGCATGTGCTCAAGGCCACTAGATCGGGATGGTATCAATTTCGCGTCCCGATGCTTCGTGGTTACTGTCGGCTATTGGCGCAACGACATGGAATTAAGCTTGGCAGTGAGTACGGCGCCGTCTCAAAACCGCATTGAATGCTCACCGAATTGGCGCTCCTCGCATCATTGAACTGCTTCCGCCAGCTCGGCAGATGCCGGGACGCTGATCAGAAACGGTCTCACCGTCCGAGGATCTCTCGCTCGATCCGCCGCTTCACCACTGACCAGGATTCGAGTTGAATCGTCCCGGCTTCAATCGCAGCGATCCGGCGCTCGATCTCGATATCCCAAGCTTCTTCGGCGCCTGGATCCGCTGGCCCATCCAGGCTCGCGAGCAACTCCGCAGCGAGCTCGGCGCGCGTTTCCGGTTCGAGGCGGAGTGCCTCGGCGAACACTGCTTGCTCAGTCCTCGACATGGCGTCGATCTTACCCCTCGGTCTGCCCGCCAACAAGCGGGGCCGCGCATCTTCATGAAGTAGTACTATCTTCACCGAAGCCTAGGGGTGGCCGCAACCACGGCCTGAGATCACACCCTGGAACCTGATCCGGTTTGGACCGGCGTAGGGAAAGGCATCGGAGTCATCATGAGGGTTGTTCGCGTTGTTTCCTTTCTCCTCTTTTTCCCTTTTCTTGTTTCTGCTGCTGCGTTGAAAGGCATCGTTCGGGGCGTTGACGGAAAGCCGATCGACGCGGCGACTGTGGCGGTCGAGGGATATCGCACGGCGACGACCGATATCGAGGGCCACTTCGCGCTCGATGTTCCGGCAGGGAAGTACACGCTCATTGTCACGCGCAGCGGATTTCAGGCGGCGGCGATTCCGGCGAGCACGGATGCGGAAGTTGCCGTCACGCTGCGGCCCGGCCTCGCGGAGAACATCGTCGTCAGCGGGATTCGCGCGGAAGCGCAGACGCCGGTGACGAAGAGCGATGTCGACCGCGGGACCATCGAGCACGATTACTACGGGCAGGACATCCCGCTCTTGTTGCGGGATACGCCGTCGATCGACACGTACACCGAATCCGGCATCGGCGGATCGGGGTACTCGTACATCACGTTGCGCGGGATCAGTCCGACGCGGCTCAACTTCACGCTGGATGGCGTTCCGCTCGCGGATTCCGAGGATATGGGGACGTACTTTGCGGACTTCCCTGACCTCGCAAGATCGCTGCAATCGGTTCAGGTGCAGCGCGGCGTGGGGACATCGACGGTCGGATCGCCGGCCTTCGGCGGCTCGATCAATTTCGAATCGATCGCGCTGGCGCCTGCGTCGTCGACGAGCGCGGAAGTCGGCGTCGGATCGTTCGGAACGAAGAACGCCACCGTCGGATACCAGTCGGGGGCGCTGCCGGGCGGCTATGCGTTCTACGCGCGGCTGTCGGCGGATCAGTCGGATGGATTTCGTGAGTCGTCGGGATTCCGCGGCCGCAACCTCTTCGTCAGCGCGGCGAAACAAAATGACAACTCGCAGTTGCGCTTGACCGGCTTCACCGCGCACGAGTGGACGCAGCAATCGTTTGATGCCGCGGATGCAGAAACGCTGGCGACGAATCTGCGCGCCAATCCGCTCAGCCCTCAGGACCGCGACAGCTTCGGCTACGACCTCGCGCAGTTGCAGTATCTGCGCGCCCTTTCGCCGCAGACGAACATGACGGTCTCGGCGTTCTATCAGCGCGGTTACGGCTGGTACCGGCTGTCCGGCGATCAATACGGTCTCGATGGTCTGCTCATCGGCTCGATGGTGACGCTGAGCATGACGCACGGCCCGTGGACCGCCAACTACGGTCTGCACGTGAATGAGTTCCAGCGCACCCACACGCTCGACTCGGGCGGAACGCGTCTGTATTCGAACTACGGCACGAAGGGGGAGGCCAACGCCTTCGCCAAGCTGCGCTACGACGAGGGCTCGTGGCATCTCTACTCCGATGCGCAGCTCCGCACCACCAACTTTCACTATCACGGCGACGTCGCCATCGCGCCAATCCGCTGGACGTTTTTCAATCCCAAGCTCGGCGCTCGCTACGACCTTTCTCCAACCACCGGCATCTACGCCTCGGCAGGCATCTCCACGCGCGAGCCGGCGCGCAACGATCTCTTTCAGGGCGAGGACAACGCCTCGTTCGCGCACGATCTGCACGCCGTTCGGCCCGAGCGCGTCGTCGATGTCGAAGCGGGATGGGATGCCCATCGCGGACCGCTGTCGGTCAGCGCGAACGTCTACGCGATGGAGTTTCGCCACGAGATCGCTTCCACAGGCGAACTGTCCGACATCGGCTTGCTGCTCCGGCGAAACGTCGATCGCAGCTACCGGCGAGGAATTGAGATGGAGTATGCGTGGCAGGCGATGCCGAAGTTGCATCTGCGCGGGAACGCCGGCATCAGCCGCAACCGCATCCACACCTGGACGCAGTTTTACGATGTCTACGATGCCGCGGGAAACATCACCGGCAGTGAGGCGATCACGTATCACGACGTCAACCCTGTGCTGACGCCAACGATGATCGTCAATCAGTCGATCGACTACCTGGCCTCGTCGTCGCTCACCCTCGGCGTGACCGGACGTCATGTCGGACGCTCCTATCTCGACAACACGAACAACGCCTCCTTCGTCGCGCCGGCCTTCTCAACGATCGATGCGAACGCGGCGATCCGCCTCTCTCGCGATACCACGTTGCGCGTGCAGATCAACAACGTCCTCAACGACAAGCGCGTCTTCCCGAGCGGCTACAGCTATCTTTTTCTCACTCCGGGAAAGACCATCGGCGGCATCTCCTACTACTACCCGCAGGCCACGCGGAACGCCGTGGTGATGGTAGATTTCCGGCGTTGACCTTCACGCCACTCGAGATCGCTGCGGTCATTTTCACGCTGGCGAACGTGTGGCTGGCGGTGAAGGAGAACATCTGGACGTGGCCGACCGGCATCGTCAGCGTCTTGCTCTACCTCGTCATTTTCTGGCGGTCGCATCTCTATCTGAACGGGGGCCTGCAGCTCGTCTACTTCGCGCTCTCGATTCACGGCTGGTACGAGTGGCTGCACGGCGGGGAGAACAAGACCGAGCTGAAGATCACGCGCGCATCGTCGAAGATGTGGACGATTCTGATGTCGATCGGCGTCCTTCTCACGGTCGGATTCTTCTGGCTGTTGCGCGCAACGTCGCATGACGCCTCGCTGCCGATCTGGGACGCGGTGACGACCGCGTTCAGCATCGTCGGACAATTCATGCTGAACACGAAGATCGTGGAGAACTGGTTGATCTGGGCGATCGTCGACGTGATCTACGTCTTCATGTTCATCGATCAGAAGCTGTATCTCACCGCCGGGCTTTACGCCTTCTTCGTCGTACTTTGCGTGAAAGGGCTTCTCGATTGGCGCCGCACCGCGCACGCGTCGGCCTGACCGTTTGTCTGATCGGTCCGGAGTGCACGGGCAAAACCACTCTTGCCCAGCAGCTCGCCGCGCATTTCGGCGCGCCATGGGTTCCGGAGTTCGTGCGGGAGTACGCGGAGCGCGTCCGACGACCGCTCACGGTGGATGATGTCGAGCCGATCGCGAGGGGCGAAATTGCGCTGCTCGATGCGGCGGACGCCGATGGCGGGCTGCTGATCCTCGATACGGATCTCGTCAGCACGATGGTCTACAGCCGGCATTACTACGGAGGATGTCCGGAGTGGATCGTGGCCGAGGCGGTGGTGCGGCGAGCCGATCTCTACTTGCTGACGGGGATTGATGTGCCGTGGTCGGACGATGACGTTCGCGACTCAGCGGATGCACGCGAGGTTTTGCATCGAGCGTTTGCGTCGGCGTTGGCTGCGCTCGATGCGTGTGTGATGGTGATTAGCGGACCGGCAGAGGCACGGTTTGCGGCGGCGGTTCATGAGATTGGTCACGCGGAGACGCGGAGGGCGCGGAGATAAGTATTCTCCGCGTCCCCCGCGTCTCCGCGTGAAACGATTTAAGCTGCCATGTAATCCGGCCGGTCGATTACGAGGAGAAGCACGCAGCCGTCGTCGCTCACGATCTCGCCATGGTGCGTGCCGCCGTCGGCGTGATGGAAGTCGCCCTTGTTGAGGTACGTCGATCCGATGCGGCAGCTTCCGCTGATGACGAAGGAGTCTTCGGGGCCGTGGTGATCGTGTCCGGCGAGGTGCGCGCCGGGAGCGAAGGTCATCAGGAGCGTCGCCGTGCCGCGGGTTTCATCGACGGACAGCTCTTTCATCGTCACGCCGGGCACGAGGCGAAGCCAGCGTCCTTCGTTCTCGCGAACGGTGCGCGTGTTCTGCGGCGTGTCGCGCGCGGCGGCCAGAATGCGGGCGCGGAGTGCGGCAGGCGGATCGACCGGCTCGATCGTTGAAGCGACCACGGCATCGAGCAGATTGAGATCTTCGATTGAGAGCGTTTCCGTCATTTCGTCCCTGCCGCTAACTGGCCGCGAACTCGCTCATTCCAGAGCACAACATCCCGCGGACGTCCGCCTCCGAGATTCTGTAAACCCTTGCCAGATCGCTCACTGTCATGCCGTACCAGGCGTCCTCGACCATCTGGCGAGGAGTCGCCACTGTTGGTACTACGGCTGCCGGCTGCTTTTGGGTTTGTCGGGCCAGAGCATGGTCCCGGGTGGCCCGAACGAGAAATGTCTCGGGATCGCGGACATCGTCATTCCTGCCCAGCGCATCGAACGCGTCAGCAAGCGCGTCGGCTGCCGCGTCGCGATCACCGGTAATGCGCAGCGCAAGCGCATACAGGCGCGAGGCTTGACGGTCGTACAGGTCGGCAATGGCCTGGCGATCGAGCATGGGATGTGTTGAGTTTAGCTGATCCTTGTGTCGGGTGTCGGGTGTCGGAACCGGGGAAAAGCATGTCACGCGGAGACGCGGAGAGCACGGAGGGGTTTTTCTCCGCAACTCCGCGCCTCCGCGTGAACCCGTTTCTCCGACCCCCGACCTCCGACAACCGACTTACGATGACCCCATGAACTGGCTCATCAAGAACTTTCTTCGTGGCCTCATCATCGTCGTGCCGATCGCGCTGACGCTTTATCTGATCTACGAAGCGTTCATGCGGATCGACCGACTGCTGAATCTGCCGACGCCGGGAGCGGGATTCGCGATCACGATCGTGGCCATCATCGCCATCGGTGCGCTGGCGTCGAACTTCTTCGTTCGCAAGTTTCTCAACCTCACCGAAACGCTCTTCACGCGGGCGCCGCTCGTGCGGCTGATCTACGCATCGATCAAGGATCTCCTGGAGGCGTTCGTCGGCGACAAGAAGCGCTTCGATCAGCCGGTCACGGTGATGATTACCGAGGGGGTGCGGACGCTGGGATTCATCACGCAGGACGATCTCGAGTTTCTCGCGCTTCCCGGGCAGGTGGCGGTCTATCTCCCGTTCTCCTACAGCATGGCTGGGACGCTTCTGCTGGTGCATCGCGATCGCGTGGAGCGGGTGGCCATCGACAGCGCCAGCATCATGGCCCTCGTCGTATCGGGTGGGGTGTCGCGGGCGGCGGGGGCGAAGGCAATTGATAGTTGACAATGGACAATTGACAACGAGCGGTGACGTGGTCGCGGCCGGAGCAGGCTTGGAGATCAGGACTGAAGATCAAAACGAAGATCGCCGCGGCCCCTCTCCCCATCGACTCCTGATCTCTGATCTCCCGCCGTTATCAATTGTCCATTGTCAATTGTCAATTGCTCCGCACTGAATCCTGTGTCTTGCGTCACCGCAAATTTTGGATATGATCGCCGCCGTTTCGCGCGGAAGCGCGGCCATCCGCTGTGGCGCTTGCTCCCCGCCTTTCTGTTTTACGACTCACGACTCCCGAATCCCGGACGGTAGCAGCCTGTAAATGGCTCAGATTTTCCACCGCAGCACCAATACTCTCGCCCGCGTCACGATCTTCGGCGCTGTGTTTGCCGTGGCTTTCGTGCTGTGGGCGATCGGTGGCGTGGTGCGGTCGCCGTACGCGACCGATCAGGGGATCGAGCGCGAACAGCCGGTGCCGTTCAGCCATCAGCATCACGTAGCCGGACTCGGCATCGACTGCCGCTACTGTCACACCTCGGTCGAGACTTCGAATTTCGCCGGCCTCCCGCCGACGCAAACCTGCATGAACTGCCACTCACAGATCTGGACGAATGCCGAGATGCTCGAGCCGGTGCGCGCCAGCTTTGCCAACAACAAGCCGATCGTCTGGTCGCGCGTCCATCGTCTGCCCGATTTCGTCCATTTCAATCACTCCATCCACGTCAACAAAGGGATCGGCTGCGCGAGCTGCCACGGCCGCATCGACAAGATGGCTCTGACGTTCCAGGCCTCGCCGCTGACGATGGAGTGGTGCCTGGAGTGTCACCGCGCGCCGGAGAAGTTCGTCCGCCCGCGCAACGAAGTGTTCAACATGGCTTACATCACCACCGACCAGGAAAACATCGGCCCGAAACTGGTCCGGGAGTACAACATTCAGAAGCTGACCACGTGCTCAACATGTCATTACTAGGGGGTGGGGTGTCGGGAGTGGGGAGTAGGAGAAAGACAATGTCCTTCACAGGCGAATCGATCTCTCGTAGGAGAGGCGAAGGCTGCGGAAGGAGCGGGTTCATCTCCCACCCCCCACTCCCGACCCCCCACACCCCAACGAAACCATGAAAGACCCACAAACACTGAACCTCGCGGATTTCCGCAAGCGCATCGGCAGCGAGTACTGGCGCAGCCTGAATGAGCTCTCACGCGAGGACTTCGAGCAGGTCGTCGAGACGGAATTTCCGCAGGGTGCGCTGGCGCTGGACCGCGGGGTCGACCGGCGTGACTTCGTGAAGTTGATGGGGGCGTCGATGGCGCTCGGCGGTTTGGCCGCCTGCAACCGTCCCGCGGAGAAGATCGTCCCGTACGTCCGCCAGCCGGAAGGGCTCATCCCGGGCAAGCCGATTTTCTTCGCCTCGGCCATGTCGATCAGCGGCTATGCGCACGGCGTGCTCGTCGAGAGTCACATGGGACGTCCGACGAAGATCGAGGGTAATCCCGACCATCCCTCCAGTCTCGGTGCGACGAATTCGTTCATGCAGGCGTCGATCCTCGGCCTTTACGATCCCGACCGCTCCCAGGTCGTTCGGCACCTCGGCGAGATCTCGACGTACAGCGATTTTCTGGCCGCGCTGCAGCCCGAGCTGAAAGCAGGCGCGGCGAACGGCGCCGGGCTTCGGATCCTCACACAGACCATCACCTCGCCGACGCTCGGCGCGCAGATCCAGCAGGTGCTCGCGCAGCTCCCGGGTGCGAAGTGGCATCAGTGGGAAGCCGCCGGCGGACACAACGTGCGCGAAGGGATGCGCCTCGCGTTCGGCAGCTACGCGAATGCCGTCTACCACTTCGATAAAGCGAACGTCGTCGTCTCGCTCGACTCCGATTTCCTGGAGCGTGGACCGGGTCATCTCCGCTATGCGCGCGATTTCTCCAACCGCCGCAGAGTCCGGAAAGGAACGAAATCGATCAACCGTCTTTATGCGATTGAATCGGGTCCGACCGGTACGGGATCGATCGCTGATCACCGTCTGGCCGTGAAGCCGTCGCAGGTCGAGACCTACGCGCGCGCGATCGGCGCAGGGCTTGGCGTTGGCGCGAACGCCGGCGCTACCGAACATGCCGATTGGATTGCCGCGGTTGTTCGCGATCTGCAGAAAAACCGCGGCACCAGCATCGTCATCGCCGGCGAGGAGCAGCCTCCAGCCGTTCACGCCATCGCCATGGTCATCAATCAGGCTCTCGGCAACATCGGCGCGACGGTCACCGTCACCGATCCCGTCGAAGTCGCTCCCGTCAACCAACTCGACTCGCTGCGCCAGCTCGTCGCCGACATGAACGCTGGCGCGGTCAAAACGCTCGTCATCATCGGCGGCAATCCTGCGTACGACGCGCCGGGCGATCTTCCCTTCGTCAAGGCGATGGACAACGTGCCGTTTCGCGTGCATCTCTCGCACTACTACGACGAGACGTCGATGCACGTGCACTGGCACATCCCCGAGACGCATTATCTGGAGTCGTGGAGCGACGCCCGCGCGCACGATGGCACGATCTCGATCGTCCAGCCGCTCATCGCGCCGCTGTACAACGGCCGCTCGCCGCACGAGCTTCTCGGCGCGCTCCTCGGCGGCATGGATCAGTCGCCGTACGATGTCGTGCGGGCGTATTGGACTGCAAAAGCCGGGGCGCTGAACTTTAACAACACCTGGCGGAAGTGGCTGAACGATGGCGTGATCGCTGGCTCAGCGCTGCCTGCACGCACGGCGGGCGGGACGCCCGCGGTCCCAGCGACACAGCAACTTAGCAGCCCAGCAACCCAGAACTACGAGCTTCGCATCCTGCCCGATCCCAACATCTACGACGGGCGCTTTGCCAACAACGGATGGCTGCAGGAGCTGCCGAAGCCGCAGACGAAGATCACGTGGGAGAACGTCGCGCTGATCAGCCCGAAGACCGCGGTGGCCATCGGTTACGACGACAAACGCCGCGACGAGCTGGTCAACGAGAAGCAAACGCTGATCGCGAACATCCGTTATCGCGGCAAAACGCTGCGCACGCCGATCTGGGTCGTGCCCGGCCATGCCGACAACACCATCACCATGTTCCTCGGCTATGGCCGGACGCGCGGCGGCAAGCTGGCCACTCCGTCAGCCGATGTGAGCGGCATGCTCGCGCTGGAGCTCGCGCCGTTCCACCTTTCGGGCGGCACGGCGGGCGTCGATGTCACTCCCTTCCGCTTCGCTGATGCGCTGAACGGCGGCGGCGGTGCGGAGATCGAGCTGACGTCGGACGCGCCGTACGAGATTGCCTGCACGCAGGAGCATCAGAGTCTCAACGTCAGCGACGTCGGTGAAGACCGCGGCATCATCCGCTCCGCGACGTTTGCCGAATACCTCGCCAAGCCCGATTTTGTTCGCGATCACAAACGCGAAGAAGAGCAGAGCAAGGAGTCGATGTACCAGGGCTACGAGTACAAGTCGCACGCCTGGGCGATGGTGATCGACACCTCGGTCTGCACCGGCTGCAACGGTTGCGTCGTGGCCTGTCAGTCCGAGAACAACATTCCCATCGTCGGCAAGGATCAGGTCGTGGCCGAGCGCGAGATGCACTGGCTGCGCATCGATCGGTACTACAAGGGCGACGCCGCGAATCCGGAAGTGTTCCATCAGCCCGTGCCGTGCATGCAGTGCGAGAGCGCGCCTTGCGAGCCTGTTTGTCCGGTCGGCGCCACATCGCACAGCGGCGAAGGTCTGAACGACATGACCTACAACCGTTGCGTCGGCACGCGGTACTGCTCGAACAACTGCCCGTACAAAGTGCGGCGCTTCAACTTCTTCCACTATTCCGATTACGAGACGCCGGCGCTCAAAGCGCAGCGCAATCCCGACGTCACGGTACGCACGCGCGGCGTCATGGAGAAGTGCACCTACTGCGTGCAGCGCATCAACGCCGCGAAGATCAATGCCGAGAAGGATGGCAAGAGCGGCCGCCGCGTCCGCGACGGCGAGATCGTCACCGCCTGCCAGCAGGCTTGCCCGACCAATGCCATCGTCTTCGGCGACATGAACGACCTATCGAGCCAGGTCGCGCAACTCAAAGCGGAACCGACGAACTACGCCCTGCTGGCAGAACTGAATACGCGACCGCGGACGACGTACCTCGGCGCGATACGAAACCCGAATCCGGAGATCAAATGAACTGCGCTTTGCGCGTTGTCGGTTGTCGGTTGGTTGCGCTTCGCGCGTTGCCATCGGCAATCTTGCCGGTTGCCGCGCGACCCGCGCGACCCCCTGATAACCGACAACGCGCGCAGCGCAATCAACCGACAACCGACAACGCGCGAAGCGCATAACAGTCATGGCAGAACGCAACCTAACCCCAGCCCACGAAATCCGCCCGGTCACGCAGGAGATCCCGGAGCGTTTCATCCCCGTTCCGACGGTCGAGCCGGGGCATACCTTCGCGTCGGTCACGGATCACATCAGCGCTATCGTTCTGCGCAAGAAGATGCCGTTCCTCTGGTGGGTCGGCCTGGCGGCGTCGTGCTTCGGGGTAATGGTGCTGACCGCGACGATCGGCAAGCTGGTCCTTGTCGGCGTCGGGATCTGGGGCATCAACCATCCAATCGGCTGGGGCTTCGACATCCTCAACTTCGTCTGGTGGATCGGCATCGGACACGCCGGCACGCTGATCTCGGCGATTCTGCTGCTGCTGCGTCAGGAGTGGCGCACGTCGATCAACCGATTCGCGGAAGCGATGACGCTATTCGCTGTCTCGGCAGCAGGCCTCTATCCGGCGCTGCACACCGGAAGGCCGTGGTACGACTTCTGGCTCTTCCCCTACCCGAACACGATGTCGCTGTGGCCGCAGTTCCGCAGCCCGTTGATGTGGGACGTCTTCGCGGTCTCGACGTACGCCACCGTCTCGGCGCTCTTCTGGTACGTCGGACTGATCCCCGATCTGGCCACGCTGCGCGACCGCGCCCGCGGCAAGATCGCCCGTGTCATCTACGGAATGCTCTCCCTCGGCTGGCGCGGTTCTGCGAAGCACTGGTTCCGCTACGAGTCGACGTATCTGCTTCTGGCCGGTCTCTCCACGCCGCTCGTGCTCTCGGTCCACACCATCGTCTCGTTCGACTTCGCCGTTGCGCAGATACCCGGATGGCACGCCACGTTCTTCCCGCCGTACTTCGTCGCCGGCGCCGTCTACGCGGGTTTCGCCATGGTTCTGACGCTGGCCATTCCGGCGCGCAAGATGTTTCACCTCGAGGACTTCATCACCATGAAGCACCTCGAGAACATGGGCAAGATCATGCTGGCCACCGGCCTCATCGTCTTCTACTCGTACTGCATGGAAGCGTTCTTCGCGTACTACAGCGGCAACAACTTCGAGCGCTACATGTGGCTCAACCGCGTGTCCGGCCCGTACTGGAAAATGTACGCGATGCTGATCATCTGTAACGGTGTGGCGCCGCAGATGATGTGGTTCCGGCGGATGCGGACGTCGACCGCAGGCCTGTTCGCCGTGGCGATGTTCGTCAACGTCGGCATGTGGCTGGAGCGCTTCGTCATCATCCCGACCTCGCTGCACCGCGACTTCCTGCCGTCTTCGTGGGGCATGTATCACGGCACCCGCTGGGACTGGGGGATGTTCATCGGCTCGATGGGACTCTTCTTCTTCCTGCTGTTCCTCTTCGTTCGATTCCTTCCGATGATCTCGATCTTCGAGATGCGGACGATGCTGCCCGAAGCGCAGGCGCACCCGGAAGGGCACGAGGCTTAGGCGATGGCGATCGGCAAAGTCAGAACTGGCACGTACGGCGTCATCGCGGAGTTTTCTTCGCCTGCCGACCTCACTGCCGCTGCCGAGGCCGCGCGCGACGCCGGCTACACGCAGATGGATGCCTTCTCGCCGTTCCCGATCCACAACCTGCACGAAGCGGTGGGGATGAAATCGACCGGGCTGTCCAGCATGTCGGCCCTCGTGCTAATCGGTGGGATCATCGGCGGCATCGGCGGATTCTTCATGTGCTGGTACGCCAACGTGATCAGCTATCCGCTCAACATCGGCGGCAAGCCGTTCAACTCGTGGCCGGCGTGGATTCCGATCACGTTCGAATGCGCGATTCTGCTCGCGGCGTTCGCGGCCGTCTTTGGCATGCTCGCGCTTAACGGCCTGCCGATGCCGTATCACCCCGTGTTCAACGTCAAGCGCTTCGATCAGGCGTCGCGCGACAAGTTCTTCCTCGTCATCCAGGCCCGCGATCCGAAGTTCGATCTTGACACCGTCTGGAAGTTTCTCGAGGCACTCCATCCCCGCGAGGTCGTCGATGTTCCCTGGTAGGACGAAACACGGGAGCAACGGCCGCACGAGCGGTGCCGGTGTGGCACAGACACTCTTGTCTGTGCGAGGGCTTGCGCTAATTGTGCTGCTCGTCGCGCTGACCGCCTGCAGACAGAAGATGTCCAACCAACCCAAGTACGATCCGCTCGAGCCGAGCGACTTCTTCGCCGACGGCATGTCCGCGCGCCCTCGCATCCCCGGCACCGTCGCCCGCGGCGAGCTCGCCAACGACACCTTCCTCGCCACCGGCAGAATCAACGGAGCCGACGGCGATGGCTATCCCTTCCCGATCACCGCGGCAGTGATGGATCGTGGGCAGGAACGTTTCAACATCTACTGCTCGGTGTGTCACGGCCGCGCCGGCGACGGCAACGGCATGATTCCCTCGCGCGGCCTGCGGCATCCGCCGTCGTACCACACCGACGCGTTGCGGAACGCGAAAACGGGACACTTCTTCGACGTGATGACCAATGGATTCGGGGCCATGCCCACGTACGCGGTGCAGATTCCGGTCGCCGACCGCTGGGCGATCATCGCCTACGTCCGCGCTCTGCAACTGAGCCAGAACGGAACCATGAATGATTTGCCGGCAGATCAACGGGCCAGGTTGAGCCAGGGGGCGTCGAGCCAGGGAGTGTCGCAGTGACGACGGGCGTGAACGAACGCAACGCCTCTGCGACCGGCATCAGCCAGTGGCGCATGCCGTCTCTTGTCATAGGAATCATCGGTCTGGCCCTCAGCGCGCTCGGATACTTCATCAACCAGGAGACGTTTTTCCGCTCCTGGCTGCCGAGCTTCCTCTTCTGGTTCTCGATCGTCGCCGGCTCGCTCGCCGTGCTGATGTTGCAATACATCACCGGCGGCGAATGGGGTCTCATGATCCGCCGTCCGCTCGGCGCCGCGGCCCGTACAATGCTCTGGATGGTCCTCTTCTTCATCCCGGTCGTCCTCGGGATGAAGTACCTCTACCCGTGGTCCAACACCCAGTGGGCGATGGCCGACGAGAACGTCAGCCAGAAGCTTGGCTGGCTGAACTGGAAGCGCTTCCTGGCCTTTGCCGCGCTTTACTTCGCGCTCTGGAACCTCTGGGCGTGGCGCATTCGCATTCTGTCGCTCAGCTTCTACAAGGACCGTTCGCCGTACACGGAGCTCAAACGCCGAAAGTGGGCGGCATCGGGATTGCTGATGATTGTTCTGACGCTGACCTTCGCATCGATCGACTGGATGATGTCGACCGAGCCGAAGTGGAGCTCGACAATGTACGGCATCACCTTCGTCGTCGGTTGCGCGCTTTCGGCGCTGGCCTTCGTCACGTTCTTCCTCACGCGCCTGGTGAATACCGAAGCGATGGGCTCCTTGCTCAAACCGACGCACCTCCGCGACCTCGGCAACCTGATGCTGGCGTTCGTCATGTTTTACGCCTACACCACCTTTTCCGAGTTCCTCCTCATCTGGTACGCGAACCTGCACGAGGAGATCCCGCACTTCCTCGTCCGCACGAGCGGACTCTGGGGTGCCGTCGCGTTCTCTGTGGCCATGTTCCACTTCTTCCTGCCGTTCGGATTGCTGTTGATACGTCCGATCAAGGACCGGCCGAAGACGATCGCAATCGTCGCCGTCATCATCATCGTGATGCGTTATGTGGCCCTCTACTGGCTCGTCGCGCCATCGTGGTACGGCGAGCATTTCACCTGGTCGTGGATGAATCTCACGACGCTGCTCGGCATCGGCGGCGTGTGGATCTGGGCCTTCATCGGCCAGCTCCGAGGACAGACCATCATTCCGATTCACGAGACGTGGGTCGAAGAAGCTATTCGGGAAGGAGCGCTGAAGGTCAATGGCTGATCACGCTCACTACCACGACGACGAGATCGTCAATCCCGAGACGCGCCACGAAGAGCGCGACGTCAACACTCGCGCGCTGCTATGGTCCGCCGTGATCTTCGTCATCTTCTCCGCGCTCACGTACGGTGTGATCTACCTTCAATTCCACGCGTTCGCCAGATACTTCCGCCACGAAGCGTCGCAACCATTGACGATGATGCCGCGCCCCTCGGATGCCTCGGTGCCGGCCATGCCGCGCCTGCAGCCGTTCCCGACGAAGAATCAGAACGGGCTGATGCCGCCGTATGCGGTCACTCCGGTGACCGACATGGCCGAGATGCGCGCTGCGCAGGAAAAGCAGTTGAGCGAAGCAGGCTGGGTCGACCAGAAAAAGGGCATTGTCCGCTTGCCGATCGAAACTGCGAAGCAGTTGCTCGTGCAGCGGGGATTGCCGGTGGTGACGCCATGAAGGCTTATCCGCAGATTTCGCAGATGAACGCAGATCGAAACAATGCAGGACATCTGCGTCCATCTGCGTCATCTGCGGATAAGCTTTTGATCTTCCTGCTCCTCGCCCTCGCGCTTCCTGCGATCGCGCAGACCAACTCCGCCACCCCGCCGGAACTCCCCGGCAAGGTTGCCATCGATCAGAAACTCAACGCGCAGCTTCCCATGGATCTGATGCTCCGCGATGAATCGGGCCGCGTCGTCCGGCTCGGCCAGTACTTCAATCATGGCCGCCCGGTCCTGCTCAACTTCATGTACTACCGCTGCCCCATGCTCTGTCCCATGGTCATGGATGGCATCGCCAATGGCCTCACCGAGCTGCGATTCGACATCGGGAAAGAGTTCGACGTCATCACCGTCAGCGTCGATCCGCGCGACACGCCCGAGCAGGCCACGGCGAAGAAGGAAACCTACGTCAAACGCTACGGCCGTTTCGGCGCCGCAAACGGCTGGCACTTCCTGACCGGTCCCGAAAGCGCGATCAAGAAGCTCACGAGCGCCGCCGGTTTTCAGTACGCCTACGACATCAAGATGGATCAATTTGCACATGGCGCGGTGCTCATCGCGGTCACGCCGCAGGGACGCGTGTCGCGCTACCTTTACGGCTTCGAGTACAAAGCGCGCGATCTGCGCCTCGCGCTCGTCGAAGCGTCGGCAGGGAAGATCGGCAACGCCACCGACGCCATCCTTCTCCTCTGCTATCACTACGATCCGGCCACCGGCAAGTACAGCCGCTCGGCCATGAACTTCGTCCGCGCTGGCGGCGTGGCCACGATTCTCAGCCTCGCCGGATTCATCCTCATCATGATCCGTAAAGAGCACTCTCGATGATGCTTTCCGATTTCCCGCTGTGGCCCGAGCAGGCCTCGACCGTCGCCCCCGGCGTCGATGCGTTCATGACGTTCATGTGCATCGTCTGTGGTGGCGTGTCGGTGCTCACGTTCTTCGTGATTTTCATTCTGGCCATCAAGTACCGTCGCACACCCGAGAACCAGTTGGCCCAGGACTACGAGCCGCCGAAAGCGCTCGAAGCAGCCTGGATCATCATTCCCTTCATCATCTTCATGTTCATGTTCGTATGGGGATCATGGCTCTACTTCCGGATCCAGCGCGTCCCCGACAACGCCATCGACATCTATGCGACCGGCAAACAGTGGATGTGGAAGTTCCAGCACGCCAGCGGACAACGCGAGATCAACACGCTGCACGTCCCGGTCGGCCGGCCGATCCGGATCACCATGGCCTCCGAGGATGTGATTCATAGCTTGTTCTTCCCGGCGTTTCGCGTGAAGTCGGACGTTCTGCCGAACCGCTACAAGACGATGTGGTTCCAGGCTACGAAGACCGGACGGTTCCACATCTTCTGCGCCGAGTACTGCGGCACGCAGCACTCCGGCATGATCGGCTGGGTCGAAGTGATGGAGCCGGTCGATTATCAGAAGTGGCTCGCCGGTGGCGCCGAGGGCTCCCTGGCATCGCAGGGCGAAAAGCTGTTCCAGAAATACGCGTGCAACACCTGCCACACGAACGACGCCACGGGCCGCGGGCCGGTGCTGCTGGGTCTCTACGGCACGACCGTCATGCTGTCGAACAACGCCACCGTCACGGCTGACGAGAACTACATCCGCGAGTCGATCCTCAATCCGCAGGCGAAGATCGTCAAAGGGTTCGCGCCGGTCATGCCGACGTTCCAGGGGCAGGTCAGCGAAGACGATCTGCTCAAGCTCGTCTCGTACGTCCATTCGCTCGGCACGCAGAAGACGGCAGTCGTTCCTGTCGAGACTCCGTCATCGAAGAACACCAGCGCCGGCTCGCCGCTCAAACCGGGCGCAGGCATTCCGCCGCAACAAGACAAAGGTGCCAGGCCATGAGCTCATTGACACTGCACGACGTCCGCTTCGTCGAGCCGGAAGCGACGCGCAACTACATCACGCAGGACTACGGCGCGCTCTCATGGCTCTTCACGAAGGATCACAAGCGGATCGCCATCCTCTATCTCATCTCGATCACCGCGCTCTTCATCCTCGGCGGGTTCTTCGCTGTGGTCATGCGCATCGAGCTCCTGACGCCGGAAGGCGATCTACTCACCAGCGACACCTACAACAAGTTCTTCACGTTGCACGGCATCATCATGATCTTCTTCTTCCTGATCCCGTCGATCCCGGCGGTGCTCGGCAACTTCCTGCTGCCGCTCATGCTCGGAGCCAAGGATCTGGCCTTCCCGAAGATCAACCTGCTGAGCTGGTACCTCTACATCATCGCCGCCGTGATGGGGCTGTACATCATCATCACCGGCGGCGTTGACACCGGCTGGACGTTCTACACGCCTTTCTCGACGCAGTTTTCGAACACGCACGTCTTCGGCGTCACCTTCGCGGCGTTCATCGTCGGCTTTTCGTCGATTCTCACCGGCCTCAACTTCCTCGTTACGATCCACCGCATGCGCGCGCCGGGACTGACCTGGTTCCGCCTGCCGCTGTTCGTGTGGGCGATGTACGCCACGAGCATCGTGCAGCTCCTGGCCACACCCGTTCTCGCGATCACGCTTGTCATGCTGATGTTCGAGCGCGTCGTGCACGTCGGTATCTTCGATCCCGCGCTCGGCGGCGATCCGCTCCTCTTCCAGCACATGTTCTGGTTCTACTCCCACCCGGCCGTCTACATCATGATTCTGCCGGCGATGGGTGTGGCGTCGGAAGTCGTGGCCGCGTTCACGCGCAAGAAGATCTTCGGCTACCAGTTCGTCGCGTATTCCTCGCTGGCCATCGCTTTCCTCGGGTTCCTGGTGTGGGCGCACCACATGTTCGTCGCCGGCATCTCGGTCTACTCGGCGATGATCTTCTCCTTCCTCAGCTACTTCGTCGCCGTCCCCTCGGCCATCAAAGTCTTCAACTGGACTGCCACGCTTTATCGAGCATCCGTCTCGTTGATGACGCCGATGCTCTACATCCTCGGCTTCATCGGACTCTTCACCATCGGCGGCGTGACGGGACTCTTCCTCGCTGCCATCGGGCTCGACGTCCACGTCACCGACACCTACTTCGTCGTCGCCCATTTCCACTACGTCATGGTCGGCGGTGCAGTCATGGCCTACATGGCCGGGCTGCACTACTGGTGGCCGAAGATCACCGGACGGATGTATCCCGAGTGGTGGGCGCGTCTGGCGGCGCTGCTCATCTTCGCCGGTTTCAACCTCACCTTCTTCCCGCAATTCGTTCTCGGTTACCTCGGCATGCCGCGCCGCTACCACGCCTACGCGCCCGAGTTTCAGGTGCTCAACGTCATGTCCACCGCTGGCGCATCGGTGCTGGCAGTCGGCTACGCCCTGCCGCTCTGCTATCTGCTCTGGTCGCTCTGGTACGGCCGGCCTGCCGGACCGAATCCGTGGGGCGCTGTCGGACTGGAGTGGACAACAGCGTCGCCGCCTCCGATGGAAAACTTCCACCAGACGCCGGTCGTGACGTGGGATGCGTACGACTACCCGGCCATGATGAAGGCGGTGGGGGAGACGCAGAATGTCTGACATCACCCTCGGCGGTCCCCCCCCCGCGCCACACGTCGAAGAGCATCACGAACATCACCCGTTCCTCCAGCATCACTTCGAGGACCTCGGGCAGCAGCACGAGGCCTCCACGCTCGGAATGTGGATGTTCCTATCGACGGAGGTCCTCTTCTTCGGCGGCATTCTCGCGGCCTATTGGGTCTACCGCGTCATGTATCCCGAAGCGTGGGCGATCGGCGCCGCGCAACAAATCTGGTGGCTCGGCGCGATCAACACCATCGTCCTGATCATCAGCTCACTGACGATGGCGCTCGCAGTCCGCAACGCGCAGATGGGCCGCCGCATGGGCACCGTCTTCATGCTCATCGCCACGCTGTTCTTCGGCACCATCTTCCTCGGCGTGAAGATGTACGAGTACACGAAGCACTGGCAGGAAGGCCTCTTCCCGGGCGCCGCGTTCACATTCCAATGGCCCCAAAACCCCGCATTGGTGCCGAAGATCGAGCTCTTCATGACCTTCTACTGGTGCCTGACCGGGCTTCACGCGCTGCACATGGTGATCGGCGCCGGCCTGTTGCTCTGGTTCATCTGGCGCGCCTGGAAAGGCCACTTTGGGCCCGAGTACTACGGACCCGTCGAGATCATGGGTCTCTACTGGCACTTCGTCGACATCGTCTGGATCTTCCTCTTCCCGTTCCTCTACCTCATTCACGGAGCGCATCATGGCTGACGTGACGACGACTGAAATCAACCACTCCGAGCACGCGCCGCACATCCACGTGACGCCGATGTGGATCTACCTGACCGTGTTCTTCGCGCTCGCGGTCGGAACGGTCCTCACCGTTGCCGCTTCCCGCTACAACCTCGGCATGTGGAACACCCCGATCGCTCTGATCATCGCCACGATCAAAGCAGTGCTGGTCATCCTCTTCTTCATGCACGTCATCCACTCCCCGCGCCTGACCTGGGTCGTCATCATCGCCTCATTCCTCTGGCTCGGCGTCCTGTTCGTGCTGACCTTCGCGGATTACCTCACGCGGGCGTGGAACATCTACTGAGCGCACTCCTTCGATGACGATCATCTTTGTACTGATCCTCGTCGCCGTCTTCATCATCGGCTGGCTTTGCTACGCCTGGATGGAATCGACACGCGCCTCGCAGCGCCGCACAGAAGCGCAGAACCAACGAGTGGTCGAGTTGCTCGAAGAGATTCTGCGCGAACTGCGAAAACCGTAGTTTGTTCTCCCTTCCACCACTGGTGTTCGAATCAGAGCTTCGGGAAGCGCTGCCATCGGGAAGGAGGCACAACCAGCTCAGCTAGTCCTGACGTTAGCTCCTGCCGGGTGGGAACTTCGGGGTAGTCCAGCACCCCGAAGGGGTGGGTGATGGTAGCCGGTGGCTGCGCCGGAGGCGCCGCCACCGGACCAGAACGCACATGAGGGTTGCACCCCGGCAGGGGTGCGTGAAGCAGACTCGCTTCTACACCTGAGAGACAAAGAGGCTCGCCCAATGACAGATCGATGCAGATCTTCTACGTCGCGTAGACATTTGATCAAAAACTGGGGGGCCGAGGGACCATCAGGTCGAAGGAGAAATGCCGATGCCATCGACCCACGTGAGTCTTCATTACCACATAGTCTTTTCGACCAAAGATCGCCTGCCGATAATCGATCTCGACTGGCGCCCGCGGCTCCACGCCATTCTCGGTGGTGCCGTGCGTAACCTCGGAGGAGTCGCCCTTGAGGTGGGAGGCGTGGCCGACCACGTGCACCTGTTGGCAGGATTGAAAGCGACGCACTGTGTGGCCGATGTTCTTCGAGATCTCAAGAAGGGTACTTCGGCGTGGGTTCACGATGTAGTGGGTGAACGCCGCTTCTACTGGCAGGAAGGGTACGGAGCGTTCACGGTCAGCCGATCCGACCGCGCCGGAGTGGCCGCGTACATCCGAGATCAAGAGGAACACCATCGAGCGCGGTCGTTCAAGGAAGAGTACGTTGGAATGCTGGAAGCGAACGGCGTCGAATTCGATGATCGCTACCTCTGGTAGTTCACGCACCCCAGCCGGGGTGCGGGGTTGTGCGTTCGATTCCGGTGGCGGCGCCGGAGGTGCCGCCACCGGACCAGTGGGCATCTACGAGTTGCACCCCGGCGGGGTGCGTGACCGGATTCGCGCCGGAGAATTCGATGATCGCTACCTCTGGTAATTCACGCACCCCTCCGGGGTGCCGGGTTTTGTGCCTTCGGTTCCGGTGGCGGCGCCTCCGGCGCAGCCACCGGCTACCCTCACGCACTCCTTCGGAGTGCCCACGCCGTCGGCGCTTTGATTACGCCGCCCGCGTAATCGGAACGATCGCCCTCTTCGATAGCCGGTTGAAACGCGCGAGTAGAAGTACGGCGACCACCGTCAACCCAACGCACAGCCCCCACCACAATCCCACGATTCCCATGTTGCGGTGGAAGCCGAGGTAGAGGGCGATGGGGAGGCCGATGAGCCAGTGGCCGACGAGGTTGGCGACGAGCGGGAAGGCGGTGTCGCCAGCGCCGCGGAGGATGCCTGCGCCGATGGCTTGCAATCCATCGGAGAGCTGGAAGACGGCGGCGATCAGCAGGATCGGAACGGCTGCGGTGATGACGCTCTGCTGGTCGGTGAGCAAACGAGCGACTGCGCGTGGGGCTAAGGCGAAGACCGAGGCGCCGACGAGCATCCAGCAGAAGCCGCCGAGGAGTGCGGCGAGGCCGGCTCTGCGCGTGCGCGGCTGATCGCGTGCACCGACCGCCAGGCCGACGCGCACCGAGCCTGCCGAGGCGACGCCCACCGCGACGGTGAACGTGAGCGAGGCGAATGCGAGGACGAGTTGATGTGCGGCCAGATCGATCGCACCGAAGTGGCCGGCGAGCAGGCCGACGAGCGCGAAGACGCCAAGCTCCGCTCCCATCTGGACGCCGACGGGCAACCCAACGCGGATGGCCTGGCGGATCTCCGGCCATTTCAGGTGATGCAGGTAACCGGCGTCGTGCGGGGGCAGCTCGATCTTCTTGACTGCCCACACGAGGATGCCGAGGGCGATGATCGAGCCGAGGTCGGTTGACAGCGCAGCGCCGGGCACACCCATGCGCGGAAACGGTCCCCAGCCGAATACGAGAATGAAATCGGCGACGAGGTTGAAGACATTGCCTACGAGCATCGCCGTCACCATCGGACGCGTGACGTGCTGCGCTTGCAGATATGCGCGCATGACGAGGAAAAGCAGCAACGGCGCGAGGCCGGCGGTTCGGACGAGCAGGAACTGCGTGGCCATCGGCTGCAGGTCCCGCTCGACGCCGAACAGCGGAAAGAGCGCCGGCGCGGCAAGGAGAGGGGTCGTCAGAACAACCGTGACGCCCAGCGCCAGCCAGACGCCCTGCCAGAAGACATGCCGCGCCCGTACCGGGTTCTCGCCACCGAATGCGTGCGAGATCATCGGATCGATGCCGAAGACGAGTCCCATGCCGACGATGGAGATCGTAAAGAAGATGACGTTGCCGAGTCCCGCAGCGCCCAGCTCCCGCGCGCCGAGGCGCCCGACGACTGCCAGGTCGACGAGGCTCATGATCTGCGTCCCCGCCTGCGCCGCGGCAAGCGGACCGGCGAGTTTCAGGAGCTGACGCAGCTCGGTTCGGAAAGCGGACATGAAGAAGTGTGAAGATTGAAGGGTGAAGTATGAAAAGGGAAGCGCGAAAAGCGGGAATTGACAGGAACCGTTTCGCTCTTCACTCTTCACCCTTCTCACTTCAAGGAGACCCCATGCGTTATCTCGTTACCGGCGGTGCCGGATTCATCGGATCCAATTTCGTCCGTTACATTTTTCAAAAGTACGGTGACGAGGCGCAGGTCGTCAATCTCGACAAGCTCACGTACGCGGGTATCCGCGAGAACCTCGCCGAATACGAGGGGAAGCCGAACTACAAGTTCATTCATGGTGACATCGCCAAGGCGGCGGATGTAGCGGAAGCGTACAAAGGCGTCGACGGAAGCGGCGTCGATGTCGTCGTGAACTTTGCGGCGGAGACGCACGTGGATCGATCGCTCATGGAGGCCGGCACCTTCATCGAGACGGACGTTCACGGTGTGCTGGTGCTGCTCGAAGAAGCGCGCAAACAGACGGGTCTGAAACGGTTCATTCAGATTTCGACCGATGAAGTTTACGGATCGATCGACACCGGCTCGTTCACGGAGACGGATCCGCTGAATCCGCGCAATCCCTACTCGGCGTCAAAGGCGGGCGGCGACCGGATGGCGTACGCCTACTCGCAGACGTACGGACTGCCTGTCATCGTCACGCGCGCCTCGAACAATTTCGGGCCGTGGCAGTATCCGGAGAAGCTCATCCCGCTCTTCGTCACGAACGCGATCGATGATCTGCCGCTGCCGCTTTACGGCGACGGCCGCAACGTGCGCGATTGGTTATACGTCGAGGACCACTGCGCGGCGATCGACTTTCTCATCGAGCACGGAGTGAACGGCGAGACGTACAACATCGGCGGCGGCAACGAGCGGGAGAACCGTGAGATCACGCAGACGATTTTGTCGCTGACGAACAAGCCGGACTCGCTCATCAAACGTGTTGCGGACCGCCAGGGCCACGACCGCCGCTACTCGATCGACATGACCAAGGTCGAGTCGATGGGCTTCCGCTGCCAGACCGATTTCGACGAAGCGCTCCGCCGTACGATCCAGTGGTACGTCGAGAACGAGATCTGGTGGCGCGCCATCAAAGAGCGCAGTGCGGAGTTCAAGGCGTACTACGAGAAGCAGTACGCGGCGCGGTAGCGCGGTCGTGACACCGCGTAACCTCGTTACCGCCTACGTAATCGCCTTCGCGATCACGAACGCCGCAGCGGCGGCGAGGCCGCCGACGATGGTCGTCTGCATCGCGCTCTTCCACGGGCCGGCGCCGGTGTAGCGTCCTTTGACGTAGCCGAAGACTGCCAGCGCGACGAGGGTCACGCCGATCGAGACGATGAGCGCGTCGTGCGCGGCGTGGAGGAACATGTAGGGCGCGAGCGGAATCAGGCCGCCCACCAGGTACGACACGGCGATCACGGCCGCGCTGTTGCGGGCGCGCTTCGGTTCCGGCTTCTCCAGGCCGAGCTCGAAGCGCATCATGAAGTCGACCCACTCGCGCGGCCGCTCGCTCATCGCCTGGACGACGGGGCGGATGTGCTCATCGGGGATGCCGTAGTGGCGGAAGATGTCGGCCACCTCGCGCATCTCTTCGCGCGGGATGTCGATGATCTCCTGCTCTTCCTTTCGTTTCTCCGCGGCGTAGTGCTCGGCGTCGGACTGCGCGGCGAGATAGCCGCCCAGTCCCATGGCGATCGAGCCGGCGGCGATTTCGGCAAGACCGGCCGTGACCACGATGCCGCTGGCGGCAACAGCGCCGCTCAGTCCCGCCGCGAGCGCGAAGGGAACGGTGAGGCCATCGGACATGCCGATGACGACGTCTCGTACCGTGTCGCTGGCCGTGAAATGGCGCTCGGTGTGAATCGTTCGCGGCATGCGTTCGCGCATTATGCGCGCGCGGGAGTGCGGGCGTCTCGCGATGCGTCTCGCCCGCCTGCGGTCCCAGACGGTCTGCGTTCGATACGGAAGCGCTCCGTTTGATATCAGGAGACGCTCCCTTTCGAATGGGAGGCGCTCCGTTTGAAATCAGAGACGGACCGTTTCGAAACGGAGGCGCACCGTTTGAAATCAGAGACGGACCGTTTCGAAACAGAGGCGCACCGTTTGAAATCAGAGACGGACCGTTTCGAAACAGAGGCGCACCGTTTGAAAACAGAGACGGACCGTTTCGAAACAGAGGCGCACCGTTTGAAATCAACGACACTCCGTTTCGAATTGGAGACGCTCCGTTTGATATCAAAGACGCCCGTTTCACATGGGAGGCGCTCCCTTCGATCACGATGCCCTGCCGATATCAAATGACCGCTTCCGATATCGAGACTGAAGACTCGAATATCCAGGGGAGTCTCCGCATCCGCAGATGACGCAGATCGACGCAGATTGAAGAAACCGCATCTGCGTCATCTGCGGATAAGCCAGAGAAGCGTGCTAGGCGGCGTCGACGTGGGCGCAGCGGCGGACGTCGGCGATCAGTTGCTGCATATCGAACGGCTTCGTGTGGACCATGAAGACCTCTTCCTGCAGATCCAGATCGAGAGTCTGGCGCGGGACGGCGGTCGCGAGAATCGTGCAGTTCAGCAGCTCCGGCTGATGCTCGCGAATGTGGTCGAGCACCGCGTATCCGTCGACGCGCGGCATCATGAGATCGAGAAGGACGACGTTGTAGGCATCACGGTCGAGATTCTCGATCGCTTCCGTTCCGTCGCGGGCGGTGTCGACGCTGATTCCCTGGTGGCGCACGATCGTCGACAACAGCGACCGGATCGGGTCGTCATCGTCGATGATCAGTGCTCGTGGCTGCTTCATGTCGCTGGCGTAGCAAGAAGCCCGCCGCGGTCCGTTCAGGAGAGCGAGCTGATGATTGCGACCGGTGCGGCCACGAGAAGCACGATGATCGCCAGCGGGATCAGCAGCGCGAAGACGATCGAGCCGAAGGCCACCAGAAATGCGAATTTCACGAGCAGCGCGATGGCGATGAAGGGGAGCGCCAGGAGCTTGAGCGGCAGCAGCATGATGCGGAAGGGGATCAGCACGACTTTCACCATGACGCCGATCAGTGCCACCCCAACAAACGCCACAACTGCGAACATCGCCAGGCCGAACAAGGTCATCAGCGCGAACATGGTCAATGCCTCCGTCACGGTGATACGAGAGGAAGCGCGGCGGGTTGCGCCCTGTGATCCAGACGTTGCTCCGCGGCGGCGAGCCACGTCCGTCCGCGCGGGCCGCGGTAGACCGATTGCGGCCGGATGAGGCGATTTGCCCGGCGTTGCTCGAAGCAGTGCGCAAGCCAGCCGGCCACGCGGCTGATGGCGAACGCCGGCGTGAAAAGCGGAACCTCGAGGTCGAGCCCGTGAAGGAGCAGGGCGGTGTAGAACTCCACGTTAGTTTGCAGGTTGCGGCCGGGCTTGTACTCCGCGAGGAGCCGCAGCGCGGTCTGCTCGACGTCGAGAGCGAGCGTGTAGAGCGCCAAGTCGCCGCCGCGGGTGAACATCCGCCGCGCAGCCGCGGCGAGAACGTCAGCACGCGGATCGCGCACTTTGTACACGCGATGGCCGAAGCCCATGAGCTTTTCGCCCGATTCGATTTTCCGCCGCAGCACCTCCTCGGCGCGCCCGGCCTCGCCGATCTCGAACACCATGTCGAGCGCCGGCCCAGGCGCGCCGCCGTGGAGCGGACCTTTCAGCGCGCCGATCGCGCCGGTGATGGCCGATACGAGATCAGAGCCGGTCGATGCGATGACGCGAGCCGTAAACGTCGACGCGTTGAGGCCGTGGTCGACGACGGTGTTGAGATACGTCTCCAATCCGCGCACCCGTTCGACCGTCGGAACGTGGCCCGAGAGCATGTAGAGAAAGTTTGCTGCGTGGCCGAGGTCGGGGTGGGGAGGGAGCGGATCGTGTGCGCGAAGGAGGCGCCAGTAGGAGGCGACGATCGTGGGAAATGCGGCCAGAAGGTCGCGAGCTGCATCGTCATCAGAAGCACAGACAGGAGTGTCTGTGCCACATTGGGTGTGTCTTGTGGCAGGAGTTTCTATGCCATGTGGTGAGGGTCTTGTTGCAGGAATGCCTGTGCCAAATGCTGAGAGTGTTGTGGCAGGAGTGCCTGTGCCAGATGCTGAGAGTGATGTGGCACAGACACTCTTGTCTGTGCTCTTCCCTGATCCGCGCATGCTGATCGTGCCCGCGGCCATGCGCAGCGCATCCATGCTGTCGACTTGCTTGTCCGCCGCCGCCCGAAGGAGATCCTGCGCTGCCTGAGGCAGTTTGCGGCGCGAGGCAAGGTCAGCGCGAAATGCCGCAAGCTCAGTTGCGCCGGGCAGGCATCCGTACCAGAGGAGGAAGGCGGTCTCCTCGAACGTGGCATTTAACGCCAGCTCGCCGACGGGAAAACCGGCGATGACCAACTCGCCCGCGAGTCCGTCGACCATGCTCAGTTCGGTTTCGGATGCGACGATTCCTTCGAGGCCGTTGTGGATGACGGGGTTGCTCATGAACCACAACGTAGATGCCGCTATCAACGTTGTCAATATTGATTGCACGATCAATGTTGGGGTGCTAGTCTTTTTGCGTGGTCACGTGGCTTTCCTCCAAAGACGCGTCGAGTTTTCTCGGAGTCAGCCGGACGACGCTTTACGCCTATGTGAGCCGCGGACTGGTGCGCTCGTCGGCCTCGCCCGGAAACTCGCATCTCCGCCGCTACGCAGGGGAGGACCTCGAGCGCTTGCGCGGACGCCGCGAGCTTCGCCGCGATCCCGGCAAGACGGCCGAACGGGCGCTTCATTGGGGCGTGCCGATCATGGAGTCATCGATCACGCTCATCGAGTCCGACCGGCTCTACTACCGCGGCCATGATGCCTGCGAGCTGGCGGAGACTCGAAGCGTGGAGGAGGTCGCGGCCCTGCTCTGGACCGGCGCCTTCGAGACCGACCTCTTCGCCTCCACTCCGTTGCACGTCGTCGCGGGAGGGGAGAGCGCTGATGCGTTGCCGTTCGTCAGCAGGGCGCAGTCGATGCTTCCGCTCGTCGCTGTGCACGACTCGCTTGCCTTCGACCTTCGTCCGCGCGCGGTCGCCCAGACCGGTTGGCGGATCGTCAACCTGCTCACCAGTGTCGCGGTGGAGTCGTCCGATCTGGAAGCCTCGATCGAGGGGACGCTGCAGAAACGATGGATTCCGCGCACGGCTCACGCACTCGAGATTCTGCGCGCCGCGCTCATTCTCTGCGCCGACCACGAGCTGAACGTCTCTTCCTTCACCGCCCGCTGCGTGGCCTCGGCGCAGTCGAATCCGTATGCGGTGGTGGTGGCGGGTCTGGCGGCGATGGAGGGAGCAAGACACGGCGGCATGAGTGAGAAAGTCGAGACGATGCTCGACGAGCTCCGCCGCTCGCGCGACGTCCGCAAAGCGCTGTCGGACCGTCAGCGCCGCGGGGAGTTGATCTACGGCTTCGGACATCGTCTCTATCCGAGCGGCGATCCTCGCGCCGCGCTGCTCCTGGAAATGCTGGGCCGCCGCTTCGCCAAATCGCCCGAGCTGACGTTTGTGCGCAGCGTGGCCAAAGCGGGAGAGGAGCTGACCGGAGACAAGGCGAACATCGATTTTGGGCTCGTTGCGGTGGCGCGCACGCTCAAACTTCCGCGCGGCTCCGCGCTGACGCTCTTCGCCCTCGGCCGCAGCATCGGATGGATCGGCCACGCCATCGAGCAGTACGCAAACGACGAGATCATCCGCCCCCGGGCGAAGTATGTGGGGGAGGCGCCGAAGGGGTGATGCTCGGCGCCGCAAAACCCATCAACCACAGAGACGCAGAGATCGCAGAGGAATCACTACAACTCTGTGATTTCTGAGCCTCTGTGGTGATTCTTTTGCCGGGAAAATGCGCGATCGCTACTTCCCCTTTTCACGCGGAGACGCGGAGGACGCGGAGTTTTTCCTCCGCATCTCCGCGCCTCCGCGTGAACCGTCTCTGTTTCGATTCGAGCTTGCGACGATGACCTCCGATACACTCCGAGATCAATGACCCTTGCGCTGTACGTCATCGCAGCAACGCTGCTGCTCTGGATCTCGCATCGCGCGCTCGTTCCGCTCTCGCGCGTGGCGGCGATCGCGCTCTTGCTCCTTCCGCTCTGCGTCACAGGCAAGGCGTTGCTGACGGGCGGCGTGTTCGGACCGGTCGATCTCCCGTATTTCACCGAGCCGCTCAGGGCCATGCTCGTGCCGCTCGGCGTGCCTCAGCCGCACAACGGAATGCTCTCCGATCTGTACGCCCAGATGATCCCGTGGCGGAAGGCTGTGCAGTTCGCGCTCGCGCATGGCCAGTGGCCGCTCTGGAATCCGTTCATTCTCTCGGGGACGCAGCTCGCGGCCTCGGCGCAGCCCGCCGCGTACTCGCCATTCACGCTGATCGCCTGCCTGCTGCCGGTCGCACAAAGCATCACCTTCACGGCAGCGCTGACGTTTTTCCTGGCCGGACTGGGCGCGTTTCTCTTCGCTCGCGAGCTCGGTTGCCGCGAGTCGGTCGCGCTCTCCGCCGCCGCGGGTTGGATGTATTCGGGACCGATGGCCTTCTTCGTTCTCTGGTCCCTCGGCAACTCCTGGGCGCTCTTTCCTCTCGTCCTATTCGCCACGCGCCGCTCGGTGCATCTGCCTGGCATCCGATCGACCGCAATTCTGGCGACGACACTCACCCTTCTGCTGCTGGCCGGCCATCCGGAGACGGCGTTCCATATCGTCTTCTGCGGATCGCTTTACGCGCTCGTGGAGATGCTGGCGCTGCGGCGCAACGCCGTCCGTCCGCTCGCCAGCGCCCTGGCCGCGGGCGTGATCGCGCTGCTGTTGTGTGCGATCTACATCCTTCCGATTTTCGAAGCGGCGCCGCAGACGATGGAGCATCAGTTCCGCACCGGCGGCTACCTCGACATTACCCGGGGCGTCGCCGCCGTCGAGAGCGAGGCGCGCATCCTCACGGATCTTTTTCCGCATCTGCACGGCCGGTATTGGAACTGGAAAGATCCGCACTGGGTGCCGTTGGAGACCTCGGCGGTGGGCAGCATCCTCCTGGCACTGGCGGCGTACGCGATCATCCGCGTGCGGCGGCGCGAGGTGGCTTTCTTCGCGGCGCTGGCACTCTTCGGAATTCTTGCGCGCGCTGCCTGGGCGCCGCTCGCCGCGTTTCTGCAGAAGCTTCCGCTGTTCGACATCACGCTCAACGAACGATTCTGCTTCGCCGCCGCCTTCTCCCTCGTCATCCTCGGCGCACTCGGACTCGAGCACGCTTTGCGCAAGAGAGACCGCGCTCTTTTCTACATCCTGGCCGCAGCAATGTTCTTCTTCGCCGCCGGCGCCTTCACGATCAACCGGCTCAACATCATGGCCCACAGCCTTCCCGAATGGGGCGTCTACACCCTGTTCGGCGAGCTGACATGTCTGGGCGTGGCGGCGATCGTGATTGTGGTCGCGTGGTCGCGCGGTCGCGCGGTCGCGGGGCCTGCCGGACATGCTCAAAGCGAGCAAACGGGCAACCTCGAGACCGCGCAACCGCGTGACCTCGCCGCCGCAACAGCGATCCTCATCCTCATCATCATTCAACGCTGGCTTGCCGGACACGACATCTATCCGACGCTGCCCTCGTTCGCGGCGTATCCGCCCGTTCCGATCTTCCGGTCGTTACCCCGACAAACAGGAGAGCCGTTCCGGATCGTCGGCCGTGCCCATGCACTCGTTCCCGGAACGAGCGCACTCTACGAGCTCGAAGACGCGCGCGGCTACGAGGCGCTGACGTTCTCGCGCTACGTGGCGACGTATGACGCCTGGTGCAAGCATCAGCCGGTGTGGTTCAACCGCGTCGACGATCTGACGAGACCGTTTCTCTCGATGTTGAACGTCCGCTACGCCATCGCCTCGGACAAACTGCCGGCGCCCGATGGCTGGCTCCGCGTGGCCGTGCAGCCCGGTGCGGAACTGCTGGAGAACACGCGCGTCCTGCCTCGCGCGTTCGTGCCCGAGCGCGCCGTGTTCGGCACGTCGTTCGACGGAACGCTCGACGCGATGAAGGCAGCGACCGATTTTCGTGAGCGCGCCTGGATCGAAGCGCCGCTGCCCGCCGGCGAGCGCGGTAACACCGGATGTACGGTGGCCAGCGTGCGGCGCGACGACGGCGACCTCATCGTCGAAGCGGCCACATCCGCCGGCGGTTGGGTCGTGATCAGCGAGCCGGCGTGGGATGGCTGGCGCGTCTACATTGACGGTCGCCGCGTGCAGCATTTCTACGCCAACGTCGCCTTCCTCGGCGTCTTCGTTCCGCCAGGCGGCCACACGATTCGCCTGACGTACCTCCCGGAGAGCTTCGTTCGCGGCCGCGCGATCTCGTTTTCGACACTAGCCCTGCTCCTCGGCGGCCTCATCTGGGCACAAATCCGCCGCCGGCGTGTTGTAACGACCGCGTGATCGGCGACGCGTGATCGGCGACACAGTTGGGTATGCCGGTCCCGCTTAGAATCTCGAAATCCACGCACCAACGGAGAACCCTATGCGACTTATCGTTCGGATGTTGATCGTCTCGCTGCTGGCTGTGGCGACGTCGCTGCACGCAATCACCTACATCGTCCCGACCGATCGGGACCTGGTGAAACGAGCGGAAGCGATCGTCGTCGCCACGGCGGTGGATTCGCATTCGGAGTTGCGCGATGGCGGACGCCTCGTGACTGTGGCCACTTTGCAAGTCGAGCGCGTTTTGAAGGGAGCGGTCGGTGAGAAGGTCCAACTCGTTGAGTTAGGCGGCGCGATCGGCAATCGGGTGACGATGATTCCGGGCTCGCCGCGTTACGAAGACGGGAAACGCTATCTCGTCTTTCTTCGCACGAACAGCCTCGGCGAGTGGATGACTTATGGTTTCGCTCTCGGGAAATTCGAGTTTATCTCGGATCGGCAAAACCGCGACTTGGTGACTCGCGGCGATTCAGACGAACGGATCTTCGGTCTTGACGAAGCAGACGGCTCGTTACACGTCGAACACCTTCGCAGAGCACCCGAGTTTCTTTCATTTGTGGAAAGCCGCGTCGCATCGGAAGCGCCGGCGCGTGAAGACTACTTCGTCGATCAGTCTGACGTGATCTTCACGTCGTTTCCAGAGTTCCGTCCGCGCGCGAGCGCCTTCGTTCCGCACACCGAATCGACGCGGCCCGACTACATGCTCGACTGCGGCGGGGGCATGCCGTGTCGCTGGCAGAGTCCATCAGCGGCCTTTGTCCACTGCTGTTCGGCGCAGACTGGCGGAACTGGTTTGGACGGGCCGTCGGGATCTTCGGCGGGGATGTCCGCCTGGAACGCGGCCGGCGCAGGCGTCTCCTATTCCTTGACGGGTCAGGACCTGTCTGCCACGGGCGGTTTGTCGCACTCAGACGGAAAGAACGGGATTCTCTTCAATGACCCCGACAACCTGATCGGGAGCAGCGGTGCTGTTGCTGTAGGCGGGATCTCGAACACGAGTGGAACATATTCGAATCTCGGGGATGGCTTCACGTACTTCAAGACGATCGAGGTAGACGTTGTAACAGGCAGGAACATCCCATCGTTCGTCGGTCAGAGCCTCTACATCCAGCTGCTCACTCACGAGCTCGGGCACACGCTCGGTTTCCATCACGCGGATGGAACGTCAAGTTCGACCAGCCCGCCTCCGAGTTGCCAGGCACCTTCTCCCTGCGCCGCAATTGGCCAGGCAATCATGGCGTCAGTGCTTCCATCCGGGAACAGCATCGGAAGCCTCGGACAATGGGACCAGGACGCCGTTCAAACCGTCTACGGGAGCGGCCCCGTTTGCAACGCTCCGTCAATCTCGACGCAGCCCGCCAGCCAGAGCATCTCTCTCGGTTCGCAGGCGACACTGACAGTCGCAGCGACCGGCACGGCACCTTTCACTTACCAATGGTTCGTTGGAACCTCCGGAACGACGACGACTCCCGTTGGGACGAACAGCACGACCTTCAACCCTTCGCCGTCGACGACGACCAGCTATTGGGTGCGCGTCACGGGATGTACTGGTCAGACTGTAAACAGCAACACAGCCGTCGTTACCGTCACCTGTACCGCACCTTCTGCGCCGGCTCCGGCTGCTGTTCCCTCCTCGATCACCTCCGGCCAATCGAGCACAATCACCGAGACTCCAACTGGCAGCGGTCCGTTCACTTACCAGTGGTACAGCGGCAACTCGGGCGTGACCACGAGTCCGATCGGCGGATCGACAAGTAACAACTCCATCACGGTAAGCCCGACGGTCACCACCTCGTACTGGGTGCGTGTGACCGGACAGTGCGCACCGACGGCGGACAGTCCAGCCGTGACCGTTACCGTCGCTCCGTGCGTTCCCCCATCCGCAACGACCCCTTTCGCCTCTCCCTCTTCCATCACGAATGGTCAATCGAGTTTCGTCTCCGAAAGTGCAAGCGGCACCGGTCCGCTGACCTACCAGTGGTACATCGGAAACTCCGGCGTGACGACGAGCCCCATCGTTGGGCCGGGCAGCAGCTCGTTCATCAGCGTCAGTCCCACCACGACCACTTCCTACTGGGTTCGGGTGACAGGACAGTGCGGTTCGCCGTCCGACAGTCAGGCGACGACGGTGACTGTGACGTGCGCGCCGATCGGGTCAGGACCATTCGCTTCGCCGCAGACCATCAATAACGGCCAGTCGTCACAACTCTCAATCAACACGGCCGGGAACGGTCCGTTCACGATTCAGTGGTACCAGGGCAGCTCCGGCGATACCTCCAACATGATCAACGGCGCCACAGGGACGAGCGCCCTCGTGTTCCCAACGGTGAACACCAGCTATTGGGTGCGCGTGAGCTCGTCGTGCGGCACGCAGGACTCGAACGGTGTCGTCGTCGTCGTCAATGGGTCGATCTGTACCGCCGCCTCGATCACGACGCAGCCTGCAAGCGCGACGATCCAAAGCGGTTCCCCCGTCACGCTGACCGTGGTGGCCGCTGGAACGGCCCCGCTCACATATCAGTGGTACACCGGCGACAAGGGCGATACCTCCAACGCCATCTCCGGCGCGACCTCGGCCTCATTGATCCGCAGCCCGACGGTCACGACGAAGTACTGGGTACGCGTGACCGGCTGCAACAATTCAACGGCCGACAGCAATACCGCCACGATCACGGTATCGACGTGTACATCTCCATCGATCACCACGCAGCCAGCGAATGTCTCAGCCCCGATCGGCACCGCCGCGACGTTCAAGGTCGTTGCCGCGGGAACGGCACTTCACTACCAATGGTATGAGGGCAACAAGGGCAACACGACGAAGACCGTCGGCACGGACTCATCGACCTTCGTAACCGGCGCAGTCGACTTCAATAACGTGTACTGGGTTCGCATCACCGGCCAGTGCGGCACCGCGGACAGCAACGCCGCGACGGTGACGGCAACTGCGCCTGGAAGGATCCATGCGGTGCGCGCAGGGCACTGAGGAGTGCGGGCGTCTCGCCCGCGGCCACCGGGGCGTCCCCGCCCCGGTGGTTGGATCCGGCCGGAAAGAGGACATCATCATCGGGCCTGAATAGACGCAGGTAGTTGATGACCGTGCGTTACAAAAAAGCACTCGGGCGAGGACGCCCGAGTGCCCGCGGTCGAGACGACCGCACTCCTTACAACATCTTTTTCATGGACGCGATCACATTCGCGCTTTGCTGCTCGGTTGGCAGCGACTCGGCGAATCGAATTGCTTCTTCGATCGTCTTTTTCGCTGACTCTTTGTCGCCTTTGGCTGCGTATACCGAGGCGCGGTTGCGGTAGATGCCGATCTTGCGTGGGCCGTACGCCAGCTTCAGCGCACGATCCGACGCCGCGAGGGCATCGTCGTAACGGCCTGCCGCTTTGTATGCGGAGATGAGGCGCGCCGGCGGGTTGTAGTCGCTCGGCAGATCGCGTTCCGACTGCTCGAGCATGGCGATGGCCTTCTCCGGTTGCTTCAGGCCGAGGTAAGCGGTGAGCCGGTGGGAGTCGAAGACGGCGCGCTGATCGGGCGTTTTCGCCTTCGCGGCTTCGCCCTCGAGAAATGCCGCCCACTGCTCGCGGAGAGCGTGTGCCGCCGCGGCGTCTTTGGCTTCATCGCGGGCATCGGCGAGCGATTCGTAAAGGCCGGAGCGGTCGTCCGCCGACATCGCGATCTTGTCCGCGGCGGCGAGCGTTTCGCGCGTCGCTTTCTCCAGACCGGCCACGAGCTCCGAGCGGTTCCACGATTTCTTCGGATCGAGATCGGTGGCGCACGAGAGTCCGGTGCCTGCCACGTTTACGGCCGATCCCGTCCCGCGCACCCGAGGGTAGAGCGCGAGGGCGCGTTCGGCGCATGCCTGCGAATTCTGCGATTGCAGCAGCGCGAAAACGAGCGACTCCGACGCGCGCCCGAGGCGCGGCCAGTTTTTCGGCGCGGCAGCGATCGCCTCTTCGAACGTTTTGGCCGCTTCGGCCTGTTTGCCCTGCGCCGCCAATGCGTCCGCGTGCAGGAGCGCGGTGTCCGCCTTGCCGTGCGAGCCTTGCGCGGCGCGCTCGCCGTCATCGAGCAGCTTGCGGATCTGCGGCACCGTGCCGCCGCCGGCGTAGCGGAAGACGACCTTATCTTTCGGGTCGAGGATGAGCAGCGTCGGCCAGACGCTGATCGGATGCGCTTTCAGGAATGCGGCGTTCGTTGCGTTTTCCGTATCGATCGAGAGCCAGACGAACCGTCCGGCGTACCGCTCGAGGGACTTGTCCGTGAAGACATAGGCCCTCATCGAGCGGCACGTGTGTCACCACGGTGCCCACGCTTCGACGAAGACCGGACGGTCTGTCGCCTTCGCGCGGGCAATCGCCACCTTGTAATCGTTCTCGATCCACGGCAGCACTTCCTTTGCCTGCGCCGCCGAGGCGATGAGGAGGAGGGACGCGATTATTAATCGTTTCATGGGCGTAGTTTATCTCCGTCGTGGAATTGACAATTGATAATTGACAATTGATAACGAAAACCGAGGCGCGATCCCGATCCACGTGGGACGGGTGGGCGCCGGCGTGGAATTGACAACTGACAACGAACAGCGGGCAGAACCGATCCGGATCCACGTGGGCCAGTATCCGTTGGTTTTCGTTGTCAATTGTCCATTATCAATTGTCAATTCCTCAACTACTTCAGGCTGCGGATTACCCGGTCGCGATACTCCTTCGCCTTCGCCACTGCCGCCGCCACATCGACCGTCAGTACTTTGCGGTTGCGCATCAGGACCTTTCCGTCGCAGATCGTCGTGACGACGGAGTTGCCTGAGGCGGCGTAGACGATCGCCGACTCGACGGCGTAGACCGGCTGGGTCTTCGGTTGCTGCAGATCGATGACGATGACGTCGGCGCGCTTGCCGGCTTCAAGGGTGCCGATGCGGTCTTCCATGCCGAGGACTTTGGCGCCGCCGATGGTAGCCATTTCGAGGACGTCGCGGGCGCTGAGCGCCTTCGGATCGCCGAGCGTGATCTTCTGCAGACGCGCAGCGCTGGCGGCTTCTTCGACCATGTCGAGATTGTTGTTCGATCCGGCCGGACCATCGGTGCCGAGTCCGACGGATACACCGGCTTTGCGCATGTCGACGACGTGGGCGACGCCCGAGGCGAGCATCATGTTGCTCTCGGGGCAGTGGGCGACGCCGACGCGTTTCTTCGCGAAGGTTTGAATGTCCTCCGGCGTGAGCCAGACGCCGTGCGCGGCGATGACGTCGTGCCCGAGGAAGCCGATGGAGTCGAGGTAGGCAGCGGGGGAAAGACCGCTGGTGTTGTCCTTGATCTGCGCGGCTTCGCCTTTGGTCTCGGCGACGTGGATGAGAATCGGCGCATGGAGCTCAGTTGCCAGCGCACGAACTTGTTCGAGATGCGCGCGCGAAACGGTGTACGGCGAATGCGGTGCGAGTGCTGCTGTGATGAGCCGGTCGCCGCGCCAGTGTGTGACGAACTCGCGCACGTACGCGACCGCGGCGTCCCACGTTTTGTTGTCAGCGACCGGAAAATCGATCATCGTCTCGCCAACGACTGCCCTCAACCCCGCCTTCTTTGCCTCGGTCGCGATATCGCTCTCGAAGTAGTACATGTCGGTGAACGTGGTCGTTCCGGACGCGATCATCTCTGCGGCCGCGAGCCGCGTTCCCCATCGCACGAAATCGCGGTCGACGTTCTTCGCCTCGGCAGGAAAGATGAAGTGCTGCAGCCAGTCCATGAGGTCGCGATCGTCGGCGATCCCGCGGAAGAGCGTCATCGGCACATGCGTGTGCGCGTTGACGAAGCCGGGGAGGATGGCGGAGCCGCGCGCGTGGATCGTGTCCGTTCCAGCGAAGCGATTGGCGATGCCGGCGGACGTGCCGACTGCGACGATGTCGCCCTTGTCGATGGCCACTGCGCCGTCGTCGATGTTCGGCCCGGCCATCGTGATGACGATGCCGCCGGTGACGATGAGGTCGACCTTGCGCACCGCGGCGGTAGCGCTGAGCGCGGTCAGAAGAATGAGGAAAGCAAACGATAGGCGTCGCAGCATGTCCGCGGACGTTAACGCAAAGAGCGCGAGCGTACAATTGACGTCATGAAAGCGAGGAGCCTGGCGAGAGCAACGTATGAGGATCTGCTGAAGGTCCCGGAAAACCTAATTGCCGAATTGATCGATGGTGAGTTGTACGCGTGGCCGCGGCCAGCCGGACCGCACGCGCGTTTCTCATCCGTGCTGGCAATGGAGATCGGGCCACCATATGACCTCGGCCGCCACGGACCTGGAGGCTGGTGGATTTTCTTCGAGCCTGAGTTGCACCTTAGTGAAGATGTACTCGTCCCCGATCTCGCCGGATGGCGTCGCGAAAGGATGCCGGAGATTCCGCACGACCGTTTCGTCATCGAACCGGATTGGGTCTGCGAAATGATCTCGACCGCGTCGGCGCGTGTCGTTCGCGGAAAGAAGAGGCGTATCTACGCGAAATGCGGAGTGTCCTGGCTGTGGCTTGTCGATCCGGAATACCGCGTTCTCGAACCGTTCAAGCTCATAGACGGATTCTGGACATCGCGCTGTGCCTTCACCGGTGATGACGTCGTCCGCGCTGATCCATTCCCCGCGGCCGAGATCGCTCTCGCTTCGATCTGGGGTCCGACGGAAGAATGAACCTCTGTGTTCTCTGTGTCTCTGTGGTTCAGTTTTAGACGCTCGCCATCGCCATGTGCCCACCCGCGCCGACTTTCAGCTTGTCGCTGCGGCCGGCGAAGAAGCGGCGGTTCAACGCATCGCCGTCGAAGTCTTCGGCGTTGCTGAATCCGAGATCGTGCAGATGACGCAATAGCTCTCCTGGATCGAAGAACGTCTTCCACGGCTCGCCCGCGGCCGCGACTCGTTTGGCCATTTTGTGGAAGACGAGCCGGCTCATCCAACTGAGCGATTCCGGCGGGACGCTGTAGTCGAAAACGACAGCAGTACCTGGCGGCAACGATGCGATGAACGAGAGCGTCTGATCGATCGCCGGCCGTTCGAGATACGGCACGACGCCGAGCCAGGCGAAGAACGCTGATGCTGCGGCATCGAAGCCGGCGTTTCGCAAAGCAACGCTGAGCGCAGTCGTCGCGAAGTCAATCCACACGAACGTGAGCGATTGAGGAATCGTGATTTCGCCACTGGCGAGCCGCTCCCGTTTCGTCGCCTGCGTGGCGGGATGATCGACTTCGAAGACGCGTAAAGCGGGATACGGATTGCGGTAAGCGAAGGTATCGAAGCCAGCGCCGAGAACGACGTACTGCTGCACGCCGCGCCCGACCGCCTCGCGCAACGCATCCTCGGCGAAGCGGCTGCGCATGGCGAAGAAGGCGCGCAGATACGGTGCAATGGGCGACGAATCGTTCGCTGGCGGACGCTCCCGCAACTCCCGCGCAAACTCGGGCCGGATGATGCGCAGTGCCAGCGGATCTTCGAAGACGAGAGGGTGGTCACGGACCTGATGTGCCGCGCGCCGCTCCGCAACTCGGTCCGCCGTGCGGCTGGCCTGCCCCTCCTGCATCCCGCGATTGTACGAGAGGCCTCCATCGCCCGCGATGAAGGCGCAGGATCTACGCTGCCTTCAACGACGCGATCACGCGCTCCAACCGTACGCGGGCGTCCTGTCCGACCTCTGCAATCGCTGCGTTATCGCCGATCACGCTGAGCATCGCGTCGGGATCGACCGCGGCGACGACCGTCTGTCCGTTCGATTTTGCGTAGACGATGACGTTACAAGGGAGGAGCAGTCCGATCTCCGGTTCGGCCTGAAGTGCCTTGTAGGCGAGCGGCGGATTGCAGGCGCCGAGGATGATGTAGTGATCGACTTCGACGCCTAGGTTCTCTCTCAGTTTTCCCTGCAGGTCGATCTCGGACAACACGCCGAAACCTTCGGCTGTGAGTGCAGCCTTCGTTCGCTCGACCGCATCCGAGAATGAAAGATCGAGAACGACGCGGATTCCATAGTCTTTAGACATTTTTCTCTCCTCAGTGACACGAACCTGACTGCGAGCCCGACCGGGCTCGTTCAGGATCCTCAGCGAAACTTTGTATCCTCGCGCACGACGAAATCACCGTCGTTGGTTATCGTCGGCGCCGCATCCGCGAGACCGCATTGCGGGCAACGGGGTGCGTTGTTGGGAGCAGGATCAGCGACGCCTTGCTCGAAAAGAGTTCCGCAGGCCCGGCAGAGAAGCACGGGGGGCGAGGAGCAGGTCATGTTGGGACTCCGGCGCCGTGCACGGACACGTCGAACGCGGGCGGCGCTGCCGAGCGGTTGGGGTTGGTCGGTGTGGATGGTGTGACCGTTGAGCGTGGCATCGACGGCGATACCGCCGGGAAACGAGATCGAGATGGTCATGGATTACCCGCCTCCGTGCGTGTCAGAAGAGTGGCGGCAACTTTCAAAACGAGCAGGGCAAGCGGTGCGGTGTGCAACACGAGATCGAACCAGTCGAGCGGCCGGTGCAGCGTTCCGGCAAAGAGCATCCGCCATTTCTCGACGAGATGCGGCGTCGCCCCGAAAGGTGCGATCGCCAGCAGCAGAGCGATCGGAACGAGCAACGCGTACGGGAGAGCGGCCAGGAGCTTCATGACTTGATTCCCGTGGCTGCTCGTTTCCTGCCGCGCGATGACGCGTTGGCTGCCGGCTGCTGCAGGACGCGCGCGTGCGCGGCCATCCGCTCGTACAGCGAGGTACAGACGACGTCGCACAGCTCGAAGACGCTCAGATCGGTGACGAAGTAGTAGACGCTGGTTCCGGCCTGCCTGCGCCCGATGAATCCCGCTTCCTGAAGGAGGCGCAGATGCTTGCTGGCGTTTGGTTGTGTGGTAGCGAGGTTCGTGGTGAGCTCGGTCACGTTTTGCTCGCCATTGCGCAGAATCTGAAGGATGCGCAGGCGCTGAGGCTCCGCGAGTACCCGGAACCGTTCGGCGACGAGTTGCAACGCCTCGGGGGCAAGATCAGCGTGAGCTGGTTTCGTTCGCATGGTCCGCAGGATAACCCACTTAGTACTTATATGACCATGTCGATATATTCTGTTTCTGAATTCTCAAACACAGCGCCGGAGGTGTGAAACACAGCATCGATGGTGCGAAACACGGCTTCGATGCTTTCGGAGCGAAAACTCGACCACCCGCCCGGAATCTTCGATCTGCTACGCTTCTCTCATGCTCGTCCCAACTCCTCCCGATCGAATGGTCGACGCGCAGGGGCGCCCGTATTTTCTCTGGGATGTCGATATGACGCTCGACGAGCTCACGCGCCAGTTGGCGGAGGCCGATCTCCCCGTTCGCGCCTACCTGACCGGAAAGGTCATGCGCCAGGCGAAACCGGACGACGCTCTGCAGTTCATCTCCGCGCAACAGATGGCCGACCTGTGGCCACACCTCGAAAAATATCTAGGGAACAAGCGGGATTTCTGGAGTTGGCTGATCGAGGAGTGGAAGCGCCGTGGAATGGTCAGGGGGTAGTCTCGACGAGCTGCAAAGGCGCGTGCTCGCGATTCTCGCGGGGTTCGAGCCGCCTTTCATTTTGGGAGGTGGGGGCGCACTGGCGATCTACTTCGACCACCGTAAGACGAGAGATCTCGATTTGTTCTGGGAGGAGATCGAAACACTGGCGAGCCTGCCACAGTTGATTCAGCAACGTCTCCAGGATGCTGGCGTTTCCACTTCCGTCGTCCAACAGAGTCCCGGATTTGTTCGTTTGCGCGCGTTCGATGACGACTCGGCGATCAATCTCGATCTCGTTGCAGATCCGACCGAACGCCTTGAGCGCCCCGTCATGCTTACCATTGGCGATGAGAAGGTCGCAGCCGAATCCCCGCGCGACATCCTCGTCAATAAGCTTTGTGCTCTGCTGAGCCGGTCTGAGCTCCGTGATTTATTCGACATCGGAGTTCTGATCGCGAACGGACTCTCGCTCGATGACGCGATCGATGACGCTCCCCGAAAAGACGGCGGGTTTTCATCTCTGACGCTCGCCTGGGTCCTTCAAAATCTCGATGTGCAGTCGTTAGCCGTCGCCAGCGGTTTCACGGCTGACGATGTCGCTCGGATCAAACGAACCCGTGTCGATCTGATCACAAAACTCCTGGAGTAGGCGATGGTGTCCGGAGAATGCTCCCGAACCTCGTCCCGCGATACGATCCTCCCATGCGCCAGATCGTCATCTTCATCGCCTTCCTTGCCTCGGCTGCAACCGCGACCGCGCAGATCAATGATTCCGAGGTTTGGGTCGGATCGTTGGATACGTCCGGGGGGCGGTTTGCGGTTTCGAACCTGCTGAACATCTCGAACCATCCGGGGTACGACAACCAGCCGGCATTCTTCCCCGATGGCTCGCGGCTCGTCTTCACCTCGCAGATTGCGGAGCTCGACGACACGGGGCATGCGGTTCAGGCGGTGATTTACGACATCGCCAGCGGATCCTCGACGCCGATGAAAGGCGCGCTCGGATTCAGTCCGACGCCCGCTGCGGATGGCAAATCGCTCATGATGTTGCGCGAGGGGCATGTGGTGCTTCGCGATCCCTCGGGGCACGAAACTGCGCTGACCGAGACGAAAGATGCCGGCTACTACGCGCGCTTCGACGATCGCACCTGGGTTCTCTTCATGAACGACAAGCAACGCCGCATCGTCATCTACGATGCGACGACAAAGGCGCTCGATACGATGGCGGTTGGCGCGAACACGGCACCGATTCGTATTCCCGGGAAGCGCGCGGTGACGTTCGTTGCTTCCGAGCCGTTTCCCGCGCCCGAGGGGGAGGCGGCTAAGAGCGCGCCGCCGCGCAAGATCGTTCTGCGGCAGCTCGACCTCGACGACCGGCGCGTCACCACGCTGGCCACGATTCCTTTCCCCACCTCGGGGAGCCACGTCTGGATATCGGATGGTGCACGGCGCGGAACGTTGCTCATGGCTTCCGGCCGCACGATCTATGAGTGGAATCCGGCGCATCCTGACGATTGGCAGAAGGCTGCCGAATTCGACAATCCGGAGTTGCAAGGCCTCACGCGGATCGCGCTCAGTCCGCGCGGCGACCGCATCGCGCTCGTCTCCACGCCGCGCGATGAAACGATCATCCGCGACTCGCGCGCAGCGTCCAATCAGGCGCTCGCGGCGCACAACGCGGCAGCGTTCGCCGAGATCCTGAAGGATGACGTCATCGTCACGGCGGCCAGCGGCAAGCTGATTCAGGGACGTGCTGCGATGAAGGACGAGATCGAAGCGCGCTGGAAGAAGGAGCCCGACCTCGTTTTCGTCCGCACGCCGGCAACGATTGCGATCAGCACCAGCGATCCCGCCGCCTCGGAGCGCGGCACCTGGACCGGTCATGCCACGACGCCGGCTGGTCCCGCCGATTGGCGCGGCGAATACCAGGCCGTCTGGCGCAAGACGATCGGCGGCGCCGGCACGCCATCGTGGACGATCGCGTCCGAGTTGTTCGTCGCGCTCGATTGCAGCGGCGCGGGGTGCGCGCAGCGGTGAGGAATCGCGAACGTCGCACCCAGCAGCGTTCCGTCGAGCGGATAGAATCCCGGTATGACGGCAGACAAGAAGATCGTCATCATCGCCGGGCCGAACGGTGCGGGGAAGACGACCTTCGCCCGCGAGTTTCTGCCGTTGGAAGCGGGCTGTCCGCTGTTCATCAATGCAGATTTGATTGCCGCCGGCCTCTCCCCATTCAATCCCCAAGTCGCGGCGCTCCGCGGCGGCCGGCTGATGCTCGCTGAAATCGATCGGAACGCTGCGGCGGGCCATAGTTTTGCGTTTGAGACGACGCTGTCAGGGCACTCTTACGCTGGCCGGATCCCGAGGTGGCGTGCCTCAGGCTATGTCGTAAAACTCCTTTTTCTTACGCTTGGCAGCGCGGATGAGGCTATTTCCCGAGTGGCGATGCGCGTACGTCAGGGGGGACACGACGTGCCACCGGATGTGATTCGTAGACGTTTTGCCAGAGGCTTGAGAAACTTCATGGAAATCTATCGGCGCCGAGTTGATTACTGGCAGTTGTTTGACAATAGCGGGCCGTCGCCGGTGTTGTCGGAAGAAGGAGGCATTCATGAATGATCCGCTGCAGTCGCATCTCCCGGACGCCGACATGCAAGCAGCCCCTCGGGCGCTGCTGCGCGCTTCGCAGCGAGCGCGCGAGGTGGCTCGGCGTACAAACACCAAGCTGGTCGTGATTCGCGATGGCGTGCTGGTGGAGGAGAGTGTCGACGATCAGGCGGAGGATTCGCCTTCATTCGCATCGAAGATTCTGCCGGAGATCGAAGCGTTCAGGGGAAAGTGAGACTAGCCTCCGGAGGCCGCATCGCGCGCGTCAGCGTCCCTTCGCTGCCTCCCCAGTCAGCGTCATGATCGTGCTGGTGGCGTGGGCGACGAGCTTGCCGTCGCCGCGGACGATGTCGCAGGCGTAGTAGGTGATCGTGCGGCCGCTGTGGATCGCCTTCGCCGTCGCGCGTAGCGATTCGCGCCACACCGGCCGGAAGAAATTGATTCGGAAATCGACGCTCGTGAACGACTCTCCTTCGGCCAGTCCGCTCCAGTGTGCGACTCCCATCGCGGCGTCGGCGATCGTGCAGAGGACGCCGCCGTGGATCGTGCCCATTGGATTTGCCTGCGTCTCGGGATCGGTAGTCATCTCCACTGTGCACGTGCCCGGTTCGGCGTGGCTGACGCGGAAGGGGAGCGTGATGGCGATCGGCGGAGGAAGGCGGATCGGCGATTTCGGATCGGGCGACGCCGTGCCGTTGATCCACTCCTGCACGAGCTCTGCGTTGGTCTTCGCCATGATCTTCTCCTTCATGCTCGTCGCGAGCGTCGAGTATCAGGCAAGCCTATCCCGTGTCGCTGTGCTGGCATTTAGTCACCATTCCGCTGAACGATGCGCAGAATATGTTGCATGTCTTCTGATGCCGAGGGGAGTGTGAGAATGCTGAAGACCGCGGGCATCCCGGGCCAGTTCTTCCTCATGGGATCGGAGGATGGTCTTCTCGACGAGCGGCCGGTGCATCGAGTCTGGATCGATGCCTTCGAGATCGGCGTTACGCAGGTGACCAACGCCGAGTACGCGTCCTTTGCAAACGCAACGGACCATCCGCTGTCGCCAACGCCGTTCATCGATCCGGAGCAGCCGGTTGTCGCTGTGTCGTGGTTCGATGCGGTGGCGTATTGCGATTGGCTGAGCGGAATCTCCGGGCGTCGCGTTCGTCTGCCGTACGAGGCGGAGTGGGAGTGTGCGGCGCGCGGCGGAGCGGAAGGGATGCGCTATCCGTGGGGGAACGAGTTGCCGCCGCAGGATGATGATCGTTTCGCGAACGGCCACGAGCCCGTCGGGCGGCGCGCGCCGAACGCGTACGGACTCTACGACGTCTGCGAAAACGTTCACGAGTGGTGCAGCGATTGGTATGCGTCGGACTTCTACGCTGTTTCGCCGGAGCGGAATCCGCGCGGTCCTGAGAGCGGCAAGCGCCGCGTGTCGCGCGGTGGCTCCTGGCGTCATCGGATCAAGTTCAGCCGTTGCGCCGCGCGCTCGAGCATTCCGCCGGAGTTTCAGTATGCCGACTACGGATTCCGAATCGCTTGCGAAACGAAGCCGTGAGGTGTGCGCTCGTCCATTGAACCGTATCGAACGGGTGCAGGACTTGCTCCAGAATCGAGTCTTCATGTCTATCCGACTGTGGTGCGCTCTTGCCCTTCTCCTTCTTGCCCAGGCCGTAAGCGCAGAGGACATTCCCGACTCGGTGCTGAAGGCCGGTGACGCATCGATCACGATTCAGTACTCCACGAAGGTCTCGGATGAGTTTCGCAAGCTTGTCGAAGGGTGGGTTCGCGACGCCGCGGATGCGGTTATCACCGTCTACAGGAAGTATCCCGTCGAGCGGGTGACAATCGAAGTGCGCGTAGGAACCGGTGGCCGCGTCGGAGGCGGAATGACCTTCGACGGCCGCTTGATCAAGGTGCGCGTGGGTTCGGAGACGACGCGCGAAGCCTTCCGCTCGGACTGGGTGATGACCCACGAGATGTTTCACCTCGGCTTTCCCGACACCGACCGGACTGCGAACTGGATCGGCGAGGGTTTGTCGACCTACATGGAGCCGCTGGCCCGGGCTCGGGCCGGACAACTCAGCGCGGAGGAAGTGTGGGGCAGCATGATCGACGGATTTCCCAAAGGTCTCCCGGCGGCCGGCGATCAGGGTCTCGACAACACTCCGACCTGGGGCCGTACCTATTGGGGCGGCGCGCTCTTCTGGCTGCTCGCTGACGTCGAGATCCGGCGCCAGACCAATGGCCGGAAGTCGCTCGATGATGCCTTGCGCGCCATCGAGGCCGAGGGAGGGATAGGATCGAGTCACTGGCCGGAGACGAAGATCTTCCGCCGTGCGGACGCCGCCATCGGAAAGCCGATCCTCGAGAAGCTCGACGAACGTCTGGGCGCACACCCGGAGAAGACTGATCTCGCAGCGCTCTGGCAACAACTCGGGGTCAGCCAGAAAGAGCGCGCCGTCTTGTTCAACGACAGCGCGCCATGGGCTGGGATTCGACGAGCGCTCACGCACGGACAAAGAGTGATTCTTCAACACGGCGATACAATCGTCCCACCTCCGTGGCATTCATCGTTCTCTCGAAGCTCGAGCGTTTCGTTCCGGCCAACATTCGCAAGCGTGGAGCGGAGTACGCGCGCGGCGGTGCGGTCTCGATCCAAAAGCGGCCCTCGGTTGAGGACCCGCTGGTAGCCCAGGTTTACGGGAGCGATGTCTACGATGTCTCTCTTACGTACGGCGAGCGCGCTCTCTGGGCGATGTGTACCTGTCCATACTTCGAGCGCGATCTCGAGATATGCAAGCACATCTGGGCCACGATCATTCGATGCGAGCAGACCGCGGTCTCCTTTCCGGGACCGGTCGACGATCTTCTAAGCGACGGCGAGCCGGGTTTCGACGACGATCTCAGCGATTACGCCGACGATGAGTACGTATCGCGGCCCGCGCCGCCGCGACCGACCTACTTGCGCCCGGTTCCGAGCCGCTGGCGGTCCCAACTCGGTGCCGTCGATTCGTATTCACGCGACGCGATCGACAGCGCCGTCGTTCCTGACGAGATCATCTGGGTTCTCGATCCCGAAACGAGCGGGACATCGATCCAGATCGAGATCACGTCGCGCGGTTTCAAGAAGAACGGCGAGCGCAGCAAACCGAAAGCGGTGCGTCTCGATCCCGCCGTCGTGAGCCGCATTCCCGACAGCCGCGACCGCGAGATCCTGGCCACTCTTACGACATCGCAATACGGCTACGATTCGCTGGAGGCGTCGCGGTCGGTCAGTTGGCCGCTCGCCGAGTACCTCGTGCCGAAGCTCGTCGAGACCGGACGTCTCTGGATTCGCACCGGCAAAGGCGAGTACGCATCGGGCGTCACATTCGATGCCGGCGAGCCGTGGCGGCTGAAGATTCAGGCTGTCGAAGGCGATGGAAAGTACGTCCTTGCGGCTTCGTTTCATCGCGGCGAAGAAACGCTTGCGGTCGATGCGCCGCTCGCAGTCACGCGCGGCGGGTTCCTGATCTTCCGCGACTCGATCGCACGGTTTGCGGACGAAGGGACGCACGCGTGGGCGTCGCTGCTGCGGCGCGACCGGATCGAGATTCCAGCGAAAGAGATCGACGAGTTCATCAAAGAGACGGCCAAATCGAGCTCGCCGGTGCGGATCGATCTTCCTGCCGCGGTGGCCTGGAAGGAGAGCCAGGGCGTCCCGCACGCGGTCATCGAAATCCAGACTCCGTCGTGGCAGAACTACACCGCCAATGCGATGCCGACGTTCGAGTACGGCGGCTTTTCGGTCAAAGGGCTCGTCAGGACTAGGGCGATCTACGACGAGAAGGCGAAGAGCATCATCGTCCGCGATCTCACCGAGGAATCGCGCAAGCTCGACGTGCTGTGGGGAATGAGCTTCAAGCGTTCTGGCGACTACCTATCGATTACGCCCGAGCGTTTCGCCGAGGCCATCCCGCGGTTGATCGCGGCCGGTTGGGAAGTCCGCGGCGCCGAGGGGACGTACGTTGGGTTCGGAGAGCTCGATCTCTCGCTGCGCAGCAGCATCGATTGGTTCGATCTCGACGCGAACGTCACGTTCGGCGAGCAACGCGTCCGCACGCCGCGGCTTCTCGCTGCGCTTCGCAAAGGAGAGTCGTTCGTCAAGCTCGACGACGGACGGCTGGGCATGATCCGGCCGGAGTGGCGCGAGCAGCTCGAGCCGTTTCTGGCCACGGCATCGGAGGAGAACGCCGAGGGATTGCGGTTTCGCCGGAATCAGGTACTGCTGCTGGACGCGCTGCTCGCCACGCGGAAGAACGTCGCCTTCGACGAAGTGTTCGAGCAGGCGCGGCGGAAGATCCTCGACGTCGTCGTGCAGCCCGAGCAACCGCCCGCTTCATTCACCGGCGAGTTGCGTCCGTACCAAAGCGAAGGCCTCGGCTGGTTCACGTTCCTCCGCAGCCTCAGCTTCGGCGGTTGCCTGGCCGACGACATGGGACTCGGCAAGACGATTCAGGTCCTCGCGCTGCTCGACCAGCGCCGCAACCTGCCGAAGAAAGAGCATCGTCCGTCGCTCGTCGTCGTCCCCCGGTCCGTCGTCTTCAACTGGAAGAAGGAGGCGGCGCGCTTCACTCCGAAACTGCGCGTGCTCGACCACGCTACGCCGGACCGCATTCGGGCCACCGATCACTTCCTCGATTACGACGTCGTGATCACGACCTACGCGCTTCTGCGCAACGAGGTCGAGCTCTTTGCCGACTTCGAGTTCGACTACGCGATTCTCGACGAGGCGCAGGCGATCAAGAACGCGTCGAGTCAGGCTGCGAAGGCGGCCACGCTGCTTCGCGCCCGGCATCGTCTCGCCCTCAGCGGCACGCCCGTCGAAAACCACCTCGGCGAGCTTGCCAGTCTCTTCGAGTTCCTCAATCCCGGCATGCTCCGCGCGAAGACGACGCGCGTGACGAAGATGCTGCGCGACGCCGGCGGCAAGACCGCCCAGGCAGCCGAGGCGCGGGTGATGCTGGCGCGGACGGTGAGGCCGTTCATTCTGCGTCGGACGAAAGCGCAGGTGGCAACGGAGCTGCCCGACCGCGTCGAGCAGACGGTGTATTGCGATCTCGAGCCGAAGCAGCGAAAGCTTTACGACGAGCTGCGCGACTTCTACCGCGCCTCACTCCTCGGCCGCGTCGCGGAGAAGGGGATGGCTCGCTCCAAGATCCACATCCTCGAAGCGCTCTTGCGCATGCGTCAGGCGGCCTGTCATCCCGGTCTCGTCGACGCGAAACGAATCGGCGAGACCTCAGCCAAGCTCGACAAGCTCTTCGAGGAGCTCCCGATCCTGATCGACGAGCGGCACAAAGTGCTGGTCTTCTCGCAGTTCACGTCACTGCTGGCCATCGTGCAACGCGAGATGCGGCAGCGCGGCATCAACTACGCGTACCTCGACGGCAAGACGCGCAATCGGGAAGCCGAGGTGAGTCGCTTTCAGGAAGATTCCGAAATCCCGGTCTTCCTCATCAGCCTCAAGGCCGGCGGCCTCGGCCTCAACCTCACCGCCGCCGACTACGCCTTCCTCCTCGACCCCTGGTGGAACCCCGCCGTCGAAGCCCAGGCCATCGACCGCGCCCACCGCATCGGCCAATCCCGCAACGTGATGGCCTACCGCCTGGTCGCCCGCGACACAATCGAAGAAAAGATCCTCCAGCTCCAACAAAGCAAGCGCGCGCTGGCCGAGGCGATCATCGGCGAAGAGAACAGCATCCTCCGGCAATTGACAGCGGAGGATTTGGATTTGTTGCTATCGTGAGGCGCGCCTAACGGCCTCTCACCTGCGGCGAAGTATCTGTTCGAAGTGGCGGAGCAATCTCGCGCCAGTGGGTAGGGAAATCGGCCGCTGAGTCACTCCTTAGATAAGCAGATTCCAAAATCGATAGCCAAACCGCCCTCATTCAGATATTTCTCCTCGGACTGAGGAACAAAGCGAGGACATATGCTGGAAGGGTCTTTTCAAGTCCGGAACTCGGAGTTTCACCTGTCACCCGAAGAGCTCGCGCGCCTCATCGCAGGCGCAAAAACAGAGAGAGATAGATTGATGATTGTCGTTTTGGCATACACGGGAATTCGGCGTGCGGAGCTCCGCAGCCTTCAGCCTTGCGATGTCGACAGCAACACCGAAAGGCTCATCGTGCGCCGCGGCAAAGGTGGCAAGCTAAGGATCGTATTTGTTCCGCTCCCTGTCGCCCGGGACATGTGCCGGTTTGCTGCAGAACATGGCGCCGGATTCATCTTTCCAGGCCGGAACGGTGGCCTGATGTCACTTCGAAACGTAAACTACATCGTCACGAGGGTAGGAAAGCGAGCTGGTATCCCAACGCCCAATCCCAGATATGTTGGCGTTGGGCCCCATCTGCTAAGGCACTCGTTCGCGAGGAACTGGAAGCGCAGCGGGGGCTCGATCGAATCGCTTCAGAAGATGCTTGGCCATTCCAGCGTAAAAACGACGCTCGACTGCTACGGAACGGAGGACCTGCGCGAAGTGGAATCAAACTACCGACAGCGTTATTCGCAGCTTGTCTCCGGTTAGATTGCGCACTTTCGCCAAAGTGAGAAATGAGGATCGCCCACAGCTACTTCTTCGTCGAGATCGGGTTGCTCCTGTCAGCCGCCACAATCACGTGG
>OLLN01000399.1_pt1 | contig 52565 bp, 49 predicted proteins | sample 1604281 | NCBI WGS metagenome assembly OLLN01 (sample SAMEA104055716, study PRJEB20765) | soil metagenome | biome: Arctic tundra; feature: Polygonal ground; material: soil | place: USA | collected 2011-09 | depth 0-0.5 m | reverse complement strand
CGCCCGTTCGTTCTTGCGCGTGGAACGGCCCGCCTACGCGGAGTGGTCCGGGCCGTCGTCGTTAGGCGTCCTGTTCTTCTTGTTGAGATACGGGAAGTGCCTGTAGAGCAGGTCCGCGACATCGTTATCGAACGGCCCCGCCTCGATGTACTGGTAGGTCTGATTGTGCTTCTTCCAGTGGTGCACGTATGGGATGAAGATGGCTTCGAGCCTCTTCAGGCGCCTCCGCACCAACTGGTGATTTGCCGCCACCTCCTGCGAGAGCCCCGTGTGCTTCGTCGTGAAGTAGTAGTACGTCTTGCTCGCGTGGGCCAGCTTGCCGCCGAAGAGGATGAGGCAGTGCGCTGCGAAGCTGATGATCGCGAGGATCGCGAGCATCAAGAGCGGCACCGAGTCATCCGCGACGACCTGCACCGACATCGCCGTGACGACCGCAGTGAGCGGCATCACGAACGCCATGACGATGCCGAGCGCAACCCAGCCGAAGTAGGCACCGCCCTTACCACTCATAGGTCGGCACCTCCTCGTTCTGTTTCTGCATCTCGTGCGCTTCGCTGGCTTCGATCATCTTCACGGAGCACAGCACTTCGATGCCGAGGAAGAAGAGCGGAACGCCGTACTTCGCCAGCAATACGATGATCCAGTTGCCGCTGATGAGGCTCGCCACGTACTCCGCAGTCGCGCCGAACAGCAGGACATCGAGGCAGTAGACGCAGAAGAGCCCGAAGAGGAACACGATGTACTTCATCACGAGGCTGCTGTGGACCTTGAGGAGATCGGGGTTCTTCTCCTCGTAATTCTTGACGGCAGCCGTCGCGTTGACCACCTTGCCCTCGGCGTCGAGCACATCGTGGCCCTTGCCGTTGATCGCCTTTGAGCCCTTGATGAGAGCCTGACGGCTGCGCTCCTCATGCGCGGCCGATCCTTTGGAGGTGGAGTTGAGCGTGGTCGTATTAGCGGACACGCGCGCCTCCGTCTTCGGCGAAATAGCGAACGGCCGCGGCCGTGGACTCGAAGCGCAGCGGCGTCGGAGTGAGCTTCGCGAGCGCGCCCATCGAACCGACACCGTTGACGATCGCGACGCGCGCGTTGGAGCGCATCGTCGGCGTCATTTTCGCGGTGGCGTTGTGGAGCCCGTCGGTGATCAGGATGATGGCCGTTGTCGCGTTCGTGAACTCGGATGGCTCAGCGAGCATGAGATCTCCGCGCTCGACGGCCGTGGTGAGGTCCGTCGCCGGCGCGTCGCTGGGGACTTCGAGGAGCGGGGTGATGGCGACGATGAAGGCGTTGATGCGCGCGTTCGCGTCGGCTTCCCACGCGCGGCGCTTCGTCTCGTACTTCTTCCGCTCCGCGTCCTCGCGCTTGCGATTGTTCGCGTTGACGAAGAGGTTGCCGCCGTTGGCAGGCGGCTGCGCAGGCGTCGGAGGCTCGGGCGGGGCGGGGATGTAGCAGCGGATGAGCGGGTGGTCGGAATCCTCGCGGATGAGCCCGAAGCCGAGCTCGCCGCCCGCCATGCGCAGGCGGTCGAAGATTGGCGCAAAGTCATCGAGCGAGGCAGCGATGCGCGCCTCGTTGCGTGACGCCGTAACGTCGAAGAGCACCGCGCCGCGGAACGGCGCAACCGCGATCACCGGCGCGGTCGCCGGCTTCGGGGTCAGCCGCGTCGTCGTCGTCGGCGGGGCGTTGAACGCCACCGCCGCGACGATGAGCGCGGCACAGAGGGACATGAGTTTCATGAGACTCCTGTACTTCTTTCTTGCCCGCTGACCGGTCTCGCGTACGAGCCATTCGGCGGGTATCGCCGGGCCGGTTTCACTTCGATTCCGGCCCGGCGACTTTCTAAGAGTACGGAGTGGTGCTCGCTCGACCGCTTAAAGTGCCGAAGAGTTGGTTAGGAATCGAGGGCGCGTTGAATGTCACGCAGCGCCTCCGGCGACGGTCGCGCGTACCGCATCGTCATCGCGATCGTGGTATGCCCCATCGCCTTTGAAATCACGCCGAGGTTCACATTGCGCGAGATCAAGCGGCTGGCGAAGCTGTGGCGGAGATCGTGGATGCGGAAGCGACGGGTGATCCCGGCGAGCTGCTTTACGAGGTTGAAGGTCCGATGCACGCGCGTCGGCGACAGCGGCCGACCTTCTTCATCGGTGAAGACGAACTCGCCCGCGAAGCCGCGCGCTCGACATTCGCGGAGCACGGCGTAGCACGCATCCGACATCGGCACGGTCACGGGCAGCTTCGTCTTCTGCATGATGATATTCACCCAGTGCTGCTCGAAGTCCACGGAACGCCATGACAGCCGCAGCAAGTCGCCCTTCCGCAGTCCGGTTTCGATCGCGACGATGAAGAACGGCTTGAGGAATTTCAGACGCGCGAAGGCGTCCGCCGCGGCTTCGCCGTCGGGCCGGACGCTCCCGCCGAACCGACGAGCCGTTGGATAGCGTTCGCAGGTCCGCACCGGACCGAACGTGCGCCGCCCGCCAAGGTGCGCGCGGAACCGTGCTTCGTCATCGAACGCGGCGAAGAACTGCGCGCGTTCTTCATCCGTGAGTTCCAGCGCGAGCGCGTCGGGTTTCTTGCGCTTGAGCCGCTTCTTGAGCGGGAACTCCTCGATGACATCGAAGTCGTCGACGGCGCGGTGGAGCAGAATGAGCAGGACGTTCACGTAGCCGTTCACCGTCGAGAGCGCATAACCCGCGCGTTTCAACTTCGTCTCGAATGCCTTGACCGAGGCCGTCGTGATTTCGTTGAGGCGCGTTGCGCCGAACACCGGGACCAGGTGGTTCGTCGCCGTGCGCCGATACTCGGTCGCTGTCTTCACGCTGACCTGGACCGCGACGTCGTCCATGTACGCGGCGACGAACTCGCGGAAGGTGAGCACGTGGCCGGGTCGCGCTTCGCCTTTCAGCGCCCGCGCGCGAAAATCCTTCCACTTGTCCACCGCCTCTTCGAGCGTCGCCGCTTCGACCGTCGCTCGGCGCCGCACTTCACCGCCACCGCCGGGTTTGTATACCGAGAAAAATGCGAGCCCGGCTGCCTCGTCGTACCGAAAGCCTTTGAGGTGTTGCCCGCGGGGGCGTGCGCCACCCCCGCGTTGCTTCAGGCGCCCCACGCGAGGCGTGGGATTCTCATCGCTCGCGCGTCGAGTGCGGCTTTCACCTCGGCGCGGTCGTAGTAGATGCGCTTGAGCGAGAGCTTCATCTTCGGCCGGGGGAACCAGCCGGCTCTCTCCCAATGCGCGATGGTTTGTGATTGCACGCCGAGTTCGGCGGCGATCTCGATCCGCGAGATCAGGTTCTCGTGATCCATTCGTCGTTGATACCTCCGACGATAGGATCGCAGCCGACTCTGCGCCTCCGGCGTGAAGTGCCGAAGAGTTACCAGGCGCGCTACTAGGCACGGAGCACTGGTTGAGGGCTTTCGCCCTCTGGGGGCGAGCCTCGTAAGTTGTTGTGGCTTCTTGGGGTTGAAATTGGTCGGGCAGGGGGGATTTGAACCCCCGACCACCTGAACCCCATTCAGGTACGCTACCAGGCTGCGCTACTGCCCGACTCGGGTGCATCCTAACACGCGTGGGGAGTTGGAATTCCGAGAGCAGGCCGTGAGTGCCTACAGCCCCGCCGCCCAGAGGATCAGGTACTTCGTGATCTCGATGTTCTTGGCGCTGGGGGTGATGACGATCTCTTCGATCTCGCGGGCTTTGGTTTCCAGCTCTTCGCGGATGACCTGGAGCTCTTTGTCCCACGATCGCTGGATCTGGCGGATTTTGGAGAGGTAGTCGTCTTCGCGCAGCGAGTGGGGCGATTCGTCCAGGGCGGCGGGTTTGCCGCTGGTGATGTTGTAGATGGTCTGGCCCCAGGCGACGTTGACGTCGGGACCGCGCTCGCTTTCGGTCGTTTCGTCGCTGGCTTCGCGTTCGCGCTGATCGCGCTCGGAGAGCTCCTTCACCTGGTCGATGCGGCGGCGGAAGGTGCTTTCCAGCTTTTCCTGCTGGAGCTCGATGCGAAGTTTTGCCTCTTCACGGCAACGCGCCAGGAACGCGGAACGCCCCTCGTCCTGCTGCGAGTAAAGATCGAACTCGGGGTTGTGAAGGAGGGTCAGCTTGGCCGTGCCGCTCACGTAATCGCGGAACGCGTCCTCCGACAGAAGCGCTCCCTGCATGAGCATCTCCGGCTTCAGACCGTCATCGAGGTGGTGGTTGGGATCGGGCACCGCGCGGATGTCCAGTTTTTCCGGCTCGACCGTTCGCGCCTCGGCCCACCGAACCGTGCCGTCGCTGGCGCGCATCGGCGCGACGAAGCTTCTGACGATGTCGACGTGCACGCCGCTGCGCGGCTCGCTCTGCGTGATGATCGCTTCCGCGAGGAGGTGCGGTTTGTACGCGCCGCTGCCGCCGAACACGTAGAGCTGTTCGAGCGACGGCGAGCTGCGCATCTTGAAGCGGGGCCGCGCTTTCGGCAGATCGTCGCTGCGCTCGATGATCAGACCGTGTGCGACGGGATGGGCGTCGATGACCTGTCCGGGGACGTGCGCCAACGCTTCGCGCACCGATTCGCGGCGCTCCGGCGGCATCAGGAAGACGATGCAACCGCCACCGCCGGCGCCGCAGACTTTCCCTGACCACGCGCCCGCGCCGACTGCGGCTTCGATCGCGGCTTCGATCTCCGGCGTCGAGATCCCATCGATCAGCGCTTTGCGGTTCTTCCACTCGTGTCCGAGGGCGATGCCGGCTGCTTCCATGTCGCCGCTCTCGAGGGCCTTCTCCATCTCGATGGCGCTCTCGGCGATGCGGTCGAGGCCTTTGTGAATCTTCTTCTTGCCTTCGATCTGGCGTTTGTAGATGTCCCAGTTGTTCGTGCCGGAGAAATGCGCGACACCGGTGTAGTGCAGGAGCATGTGCTCGGCCAGACGTTCCATCGGCAGAGCGATGGGATGCCGCAGGACGGCGCCCGGGTTCAGGTGGATGGCCATGAGGCCGCCGTAGACCGGCGGGTAGTAATCCTGAATACCGGCCGGCACGCCAAGAAGGCGTGTTTCGAGATCGCGAACGAGCGCGATGAGATCGTCGCCCTCGATTGGCGCACCGGCGAGCTCGGAGAGTGCACGAACGAGCGTGATCGTCAGCGCGGAGGAGCCGCCGAGGCCGGAACCGCGCGGGGCGTCGGTGCGGGTGGTGATGCGGATGCCGGTGAGGTGGAAGTGCTCGAGGGCGCGATGGATCAGCGCCGCTTTCGGATCGGCGGCCAGCTCGTGGATCGATTGGTAGCGCTGCTCGTATTGCTGACCAATGAGATTAACGTCGAGATGAATGTCGATGGCGTCATCGCCAGTCTCTTCGACCTCGGATTCGGCGTGGTAGGAGATGGCGACGTTGACGGTGCGCGAGCCCGGATGAAAGAGGTAGAGCGGCCAGAGATCGAGGGTGCCGCCAGCGAGATCGGCGCGCACCGGCGCGCGGACAATGACCTTTTTCATGGGGTGGGCGTTCGTTGATCCGTGCGACTGCTAGAAAAGTGCCCGCCGTTTCGCCGCGAAGGCAATGAGTTGCTGTGCCGGAGTATCCAGCTTGGGACTCAGAGCGGCAACGCTGGTGCGGAAGGCGCCGAGGGAGTCGCCGCGAAGCGGATCGGATGTGAGTGATTTGAGCTGCAGAGGATTGAGCCACGTGCCGTTGTCGGACACGCGGTAGTCGAGATGAGGTCCGGTGGCGAGGCCGGTGGCGCCAACGTAGCCGATCACTTCGCCCTGGTTCACGCTCTTACCCGGCTTGATGCCTTTTGCGAAACGCGAAAGGTGGAGGTACGACGTCTCGATCCGCGCGCTGTGACGGATGCGGACGAAGTTTCCTTCGCCGTGGTTGTACGTAGCAGCCATGACGACACCGTCAGCGGTCGTCATCACCGGCGTCCCGACCGGTGCGCCGTAGTCGACGCCATGATGCGGCCGGAAGATGTGCAGCAGAGGGTGGTAGCGGCTCTTTGAGAATCCCGAGGTGATCCGGCTGAATTGGAGCGGCGCGCGGAGAAATTGCTTGCGAAGCGGGCTGCCGTTGCGGGCGTAGTAGCCGGCGCGGCCGTCGGGGGTCTGGCAGCGGAAAGCCTCGTACGTTTTCCCTTCGTATGAGAAGCGCGCCGCGACGATCGGGCCGTATCCGACGAGATCAGAGCCTGCATACCGCTTGTTGACGACGACGCTGAACGAGTCGCCCTTCTGCAGCGCGAAGAAGTCGATGTCCCATTGAAAAACGCCGGCTAGCTCGGAAACGAGTCCCGGACCTTCGCCGGCGCCGCGGACGGCGTCCCACAGCGATGAGTCGATGGCGGCGGAGACGGTGGTTTCGACCTCGTGCTGCTGCGCCTCGCGCGGTGTGATCGTGAATCCCGAGGCGTTGCGGACCGCGTCGATCTCACCCCAGCCGGTGACCTTCATCTCGACGCTGTCCACGCTGCCTCGAGTGTCGTAGTGAAAACGGAGGAGGTGGCCGGGGCGGAGGCGGCGGAGGTCGATGGTCTTGCCGAATTCGGAATTGAGCGCGGCGACATCTGTCCGGCCCAGACCGCCGGCGATGAGAACCGACTCGAGCGTGTCGCCGTCTTCGACCGTCAGGACGACCGAGTGTTCGGGAAGCGAGGCTGCTGTCGGGGCGGTCAGATCGGCGTAGCGGAGAGCGGGGCCGGCAATCATTGCCGCGCTGTTCACGATAGGCGACTGCGTGAGCGCGCCATCGGTGGTGACGGCAGCGAGAACGAAGGGAATCGCCAGAGGCAAAGCGATCGCCGCGTACACTCGGGGCCGGTGGGCGAAACGTCGCACGACGTCAGCGATAGAAAACGATCTTTTCATCGATCTTGAACCGGTTCCGCGGACGAATTGACCGGATCGTACCATGCACGCCCTCCCGACCGCCCGACTACAGAGATTGGAGACCAGAGACTAGAGATCAGGGGTTAACCAGAGACAAGAGATCAGAGACCAGAGACCAGAGATCAGGGGATGACTTTTGTCTCTTGTCTCTGATCTCTTGTCTCTGATCTCTCACCGCAGTGAAAGTGGCTTGGGTACTCCTCACTCCTGTCCACTCGGCTCCATCGATAGCGTCTGCATCGGCGATTTCTGCGTATCGTCCTGGACCGGCCCGGCCTTGTGGTAGGTCAGAGGAACGACGAACGTCGCCAGCGAGATCTTTGCGGATGGTTGAATCGACGTGATGACTAGTTCGCTGGTCTGCGTCACTGTGCGGTTGATGTGCAACTGCGAGTCAGTGTTTGCCGCGGCGCGGTTATTAATCGTCGTGACGCTGACCACCTGCCTGAGCGCAAACCCTTTGATGTTCGTGTTTTCCGCCGAGACGATCGAGTCCAGGTCGGGGTTCCCGGTGTGAAGCGCTCCGCTGGCGAGGAACGTGTCGCCGACGTCGCCGAAAGCGGTGGTCGTCCATTTGTCGATGGTCGTCTTCACGCTCTGGGTGAGTGGAAGGCTGCCGAAGGCGACGGTGATGTCATAGCTCATGACCAGGCGATAGTGCTCGGTCGGAAAGCCGGCGATGGTGGTCTGGTCAGGCAGTTTGGTGAGATCGGTCTTCTTGTTTGCGATGGTGATCTTGCGGGCGCCGATGGAGCTGGCGACGCTGGCGGCATTGACTTCCACGAACGATTTCCTCGATGGGTCGATGAAGGTCATGGTTCGCGAGCCGTTGGTGGCGATGATGTAGGTGCCAACCGGGTAGGTGTTCCCGGCGAGAAACTCCACGCGGGAGCGGTCGCCGTCGATGATGGCACGACCGGCGCAATCGCTCGAAGGGATCGATTCGAGGTCCGACGACGTTGTTTGCCGGAACTCGTACTCGATCGCAGCGGTAGCGGACGGGGCACTTGCGGCCGTGAGCACGACGGTGAACAGGATGGCAATTGCCGGCAAGTTCTTTTTCATCAATAACCTCAGTTTTCACTGAGTATAACTCGCCCGGCCTGAAATACGACTTTCCGGCGGGGCGTTGGGGCAGCCCATGTTGATCAGGAAGTTTTTCGCGCTCACTCTCTGCGTGTCTGCGTTGGCCTTTCCGGCCGCGGCGGCGCGCCGGGCGCCGGCCCCCGACTCGCTCGACGAAGTGATTAGCAAAGTACAGCTCGCGCAAAACAATACGAACACGCTCCAGGCGGACTTTCGCCAGGAGAAAACCCTCGCGCTCCTGTCCAACACCGAGGTGTCGACCGGGCGGTTCGTCTACTCGAAGCCGAACAACGTCCTCTGGACCTACGATGCCCCGAAACGGGTCACCATGCTCATCACCAACGGCGTGCTCACGACGTACTATCCGGACCTCCAGAAAGCCGAGCGGGTCGAGGTGAAGCAGTACCAGGACCGCATCTTCAGGTACATGGGAGCCAGCGGCGCGATCGATGAGCTGGGCGCCTGGTTCAACTTCACGTTTACGAACACCTCCGACAAGCCCTACTTCGTTCTCGATCTCGCTCCGAAGAACAAGGCGGTCGCCAAACGCGTGCGTCACATCAAGATCTTCATCGACAGGAAGAGCTACCTCACGACGCAGTTCGAGTACACCGAGGGCGACGGGGACAAGACGCGTTACGAGTTCACGAAGATCAAGACGAACGAGCCGGTCGAGCAGAGCCGCTTCACTCTCGCACTTCCCAGCAGCGTGCGCGTCGAATCGATGAAGCTGCAGTAGCTGCGCTTCGCGCGTTGTCGGTTGTCGGTTGGTTGCGCTTCGCGCGTTGAATCTGCCTTCCGCGCGGGTGTGAAGTCACCTTCATCGACGTCGTAGTCGATTGTCATCAAAAGGAGACAGGGCTCCTGTCGATGGTGAGTTCCAGCGAAAAGATGTTCCAAATTGTGGGGAACCCTTTCGCGGTGCGATCTCGAGAAATCATGTCGATCTGCGATTTCGAGGGGTCGTTTTAAGATTCGGGGGGGTCGCGATCTCAAAAAAGGAGATCGATCTGAGATTCGGAGGGGTCGTTTTAAGATTCCGGGGGGTCGATTTAAGATTGGGAGGGGTCGATTTAAGAATCCGAGGGGTCGTTTTAAGATTCGGAGGGGTCCATTTAAGATCGGGAGGGGTCGTTTTAAGATTCCGAGGGGTCCATTTAAGAAATGGAGGGGTCGAAACGAGATTCGGGGGGGTCGTTTTAAGATTGGAAGGGGTCGCGATCTCAAAAATGGAGATCGCTATCTCTTCGAAGGAAATCGGGATCTCGCGAAAGGAGATCCGGATCTCGCCGAAAGAGATCGGGATCTCACAAAAAGAGATCGGGATCTCGCGGAAGGAGATCGGGATCTCGCCGACCGACCTCGCGACCTCGCCGAAGCAGATCGCCACTTCGCGGATTGAGATTGCGACCTCGGCGAAAGAGATCGCGACCTCCGACCGCGGTCAGCGCGTTGAGCGGCGTCTTTGCCATCGGGCTGGAGTTGGTCACACGCCTCAGAATGCGTCCCACCGTGCTGGTTGACACACATTGACGTTGACCTGAGGGCCGGAAGCGCAGATAACGCTCGGCGCAATGCAACGACTCACATTTCAGCTTCTTGCCAGCGACGGGGCGGCCCGGCGCGGCGAGATCGTCACGCACCACGGCACGATCCAGACGCCGGTGTTCATGCCGGTGGGGACGCTGGCCTCGGTCAAGTCGCTGACGACGGACCAACTCCGCCAGCTCGGGCCGGAGATCATCCTCAACAACACCTACCACCTGATGCTGCGGCCGGGCATCGACATGCTCGAGCAGCTCGGCGGCGTGCATCGCTTCATGAACTGGGACCGGGCCGTTCTCTCCGACTCCGGCGGTTTTCAGGTTTTTTCGCTGGCGTCGATCCGTAAGGTTCGCGAGGAAGGGGTCGAGTTCCGGAGTCACATCGACGGCTCGGCGCACTTCCTGTCGCCCGAGACGTCGATCGATATTCAGCAGCGGATGGGCGTCGACATCGCCATGGCCTTCGACGAGTGTCCCGCGTACGGACTCTCGCATGCCGAGGTGGAGCGGTCGATGGAGATGACACACAGGTGGGCGCGGCGGTCGCTGGCGGCAAGTACCGGCGAATCAGCGCTGTTCGGAATCGTCCAGGGGGGCATCCACGCCGACCTCCGCAAGCGAAGCGCGGAAGAGATCGGATCGATCGAGTTCGACGGCGTCGCCATCGGCGGCGTCTCGGTTGGCGAGCCGAAGGAAGAGATGCTCGATGTCATGCGCGGCACCGCGCCGCTACTGCCCGCGGACAAGCCGCGCTACCTGATGGGAGTGGGAACGCCGGAGGATCTGCTCGACGGCGTGGCCGCGGGGATCGACATGTTCGACTGCGTGATGCCGACCCGGAACGCGCGCAACGGTTCGCTTTTCACGAGCCTCGGCAAGGTCGCGATCAAGAACGCGCGCTACGCCACCGACCAGCGTCCCCTCGATCCCAACTGCTCCTGCATGACCTGCCGGACGGTCTCCCGCGCCTACCTGCGGCACCTCTACGTGAACGGCGAAATTGCGGCAATGGTCTATAACACCGTCCACAATGTTTCGTTTTACCTTGACTTGATGCGAGGTATTCGGCACTCTATCGCGTCCAACTCTTTGCAGGCTTTTCGCGATGCGTTCCTCTCGCGGGTCGTGAGCGGCGAAGTAGACGCCTGATCGACAGAGAGCCCCCGAGCGAAAAACAGAGAAAAACGATATGACAGCGATTGCTTTGCTTCTCCAAGCCGGTTCTGGCGGAACCACCTCCTTTCTCATCAACATCCTGCCGATTGCGGCAATCTTTCTTGTTTTCTACTTCCTCGTCATCGCCCCTGCGAACAAGCAACGGCGGAAGACGGCGGATATGCTGAGTACGCTCAAAAAGGGTGATCGCGTCCTTACGTCGGGCGGGATTTACGGGACGATACAGGCTGTTGAGCCCGAAGTTGTCTACCTGAAGATCGCCGAGAATGTGAAGGTCAAGGTTGCACGTTCAGCGATCACCGGAATCACCACGGGCGATGCGGCCGAGTGACCGCCCCCTATCTTCCTGGAGGAATCTTGACTAGAGGTCTGTTGTGGAAAGTCATCCTGATCCTCGTTGTCCTCGTCGGCTTCGCCGCCGCGACGATACCGACCCAAGACAACCCTGAGCCGATCCGACGCGGTCTCGACCTGAAGGGCGGTACGCATCTGGTCATGCGCGTCAACGTCGGCGACGCCGTTCGCCTCGAGACCGACCAGGCCTCGGAGATGCTGAAGGCGCAGGCGAAGAAAACCAATCTGCCGATTCCGACGACGCGCCGCGTGAACGACACCACGTTCGTTGCCACGCTTCCGGCCGATACGCCGGCCACTCCGTACGAGACGATCGCCAAGGACTTCCTCCCCTCCTTCGACACCGGCCGCACACCCGAAGGGTTGATGCAGTTCAAGATGAAGACGGCGTCGCAAACGGCCATCGAACGCGATACGGTCGCCCACACCGTCGAGACCATCGACAACCGCGTCAACGCCCTCGGCGTCACCGAGCCCTACATCGCACCCGAGAGCGGCTATCGCATCGTCATTCAGTTGCCGGGCGTCGACGACCCGGCGCGCGTGAAAGACATCATCAAGACGACGGCGCAACTGCAGTTCCGCCTCGTCGAAGGCAATCCCGGCTCCGACGCGGCAGCGGCCCTGGCCAGTGTTCCCGACAACATGAAGACGGAAGTCGACATCCTCCCGGGGAATGACGAGGATGCTCTGGGCCGCTCCGTGGGCATCAAGTTCTACGCGGTTCGCAAGACCGTTCCGGTCACCGGTACCGATCTCAAGAACGCCCGCGTGCAGAAAGGCCAGCTCGGCCAGCCGAACGTCGGCTTCTCGCTCACGCCTGATGGCGCGCGCAAGTTCGGCGACCTCACCGGCGCCAACGTACATCGCCGGCTGGCCATCGTCCTCGACAACAAAGTCGTATCCGCGCCGGTCATCAACAGCCAGATCACCGACTCCGGCGTCATCGAAGGAAGCTTCACGGCGCAGCAGGCCGCGGATCTCTCTCTCGTGCTCCGCAGCGGATCGCTGCCGGCATCGTTGACGACTCTGGAAGAGCGCACCGTCGGACCGTCGCTCGGACGCGACTCCATCCGCCAGGGCATCCTCGCGTCGATCATCGGATTCATCGCCCTGGTCCTCTCCGTGCTGCTCTACTACAAGGGCGCCGGAATCAACGCGGTTCTCGCTCTGCTGCTGAATCTCGTCATCCTGCTCGGCATGATGGCGATCTTCCACGCCACGCTGACCTTGCCCGGAATCGCCGGCATCATCCTGACGCTGGGCATGGCCATCGACTCCAATGTCCTCGTGTTCGAGCGTATCCGCGAGGAGTTGCGCGACGGCAAGACCGTGCGCGCCGCTATCGAGAACGGATTCTCGCGCGCGTTCGGCACCATCATCGACACCCACATGACGACGATCATCTCGGCGTTGTTCCTATTTCAATTCGGAACAGGTCCGATCAAGGGATTCGCCGTCACACTTCTCATCGGTCTGTTCGCGTCGGTCTTCACCGCGTTCTTCGTGTCGCGCGTGATCTTCGACGTCATGTACAAAGCGCAGGATCGCCCGACCGAGATCAGCATCTAGGCCAGGCGAGGAGAGATACCCATGCAGATATTCGTCAATTCCAAATTTGACTTCGTTCGATGGCGCTTCATGGCCGTCGGCTTTTCCGTCCTCTTCATGCTGGGCGGACTGGCCATGTACTTCAAGCACGGCATCAACTGGGGCATCGACTTCGCCGGCGGCGCCACGGTCACGCTGAAGTTCCGCGACGCCGTTCCGATGGACCGCCTCCGCGCCGACCTGGCCGATGCCTCGATCCAGCAGTACGGCAAAGCAGATGAGCGCGCGGTGATCATCCGGCTGCCGAAGTTGAAGACAGAGGCCGACTACGCCGGACAGACCGTTGCGAAGCTGAACAAGGATCTCAATCCCGATTCAGCGACCAAGCTCGATCTCAACTTTCAGGGCCGCGACGGTCTGACCGAGCTTCTCTACTCGCTCGATCCGGACGCGAAGGGCACGCTGCCCACGTCGAAGGACTACTACCGGAACGTCGCGCAGAACGTGATCAACAAGCGTTCCGAAGTCGGCATCTTCACCTCAATCAGCCAGGCCACCTCGGCGCCCGGAGTCACGACCGCCGTTGCGCGCATCCTCAACGAGAAATGCTTCCTTGGCGCGTTCAACCTCCTGAATCAGGAGACAGTCGGCCCGCAGGTCGGCGCCGAGCTGCAGCAGAAGGCCATCTGGGCCGTCGTCCTTTCCACTCTGGCCATGGGCGCCTACCTCTGGCTTCGTTTCGATCTGATGTTCGGCGCCTCCGCGATCGTCTGCATCGTCCACGACGTCCTCATGTCGCTGGCCTTCCTGATGATGATCAACGGCGAGTTCTCGCTGAACATCGTCGCCGCGCTCCTGCTCATCGTCGGCTTCTCGATCAATGACACCGTCGTCATGTACGACCGCGTCCGCGAGAACAGGCGGAAGCTGAAGACGCGCATGACGCTCGAAGAGCAGCTCAACCTGGCCATGAACCAGACCTTGTCGCGAACGATCCTGACGTCAGGCTCGGTCGTGCTTGTTCTCGTAGCCCTGATCCTCTTCGGCGGCAAGGTGATCCACGAGTTTGCCTGGATCCTGCTCATCGGCGTTCTCGCCGGCACCTACTCGACCGTCACGATCGTCCCCGCCGTCGCCATCGCATGGAACAACCTGACAGGCCGGTCGCACGATCTCTCCGGACCGCCTACCCGTCCGCGCGCCGAAGCGCGCGTCGAGACAGTGCCTCCGCCACCGCAGCAGCGCAAGCGCCGCGTGGGCTAACACTCACAACGTCCTCATCACGAAAAACACCGCCGGTTTCGGCGGCGTTTTTGTTTATCGGAACGCTGCCGTCTCGGCGGCTGGCCCGGCGGCGTCCCCGCCGCCGCCTCATGTCGAAATCCCGACCCCGTCGATCTCCCGCATCTTGCGCAACTGAGGTGACCACGCCATCGTCACAGCGACGACAACGAGTGTCATCACGCCGCCAAAGATCACGGAGGGCACGGTGCCGAGGATGCGCGCGGCCACGCCTGACTCGAACGCACCGATCTCGTTCGACGAGCCAATGAAGATCTGATTCACCGACGACACGCGCCCGAGCATGTGCTGCGGAGTCAGCGTTTGCAGCAGCGTGCCGCGGATGATCACGCTCACGTTGTCGGCCATTCCGCCGATGGTCAGCAGCGCCAGCGAGATCCAGAAGTTGTGCGACAGGGCGAAAAATATGATCGTGATGCCGAAGATTGCCACCCCTGCGAATAGCGCTGCCCCGGTACGCCGCATCGGACGCCGGTGCGCGACAATGATTCCGGTGACGAGCGAGCCCGCTGCCGGCGCCGCGCGAAGCACGCCCAGACCCTGCGGACCCGCTCCGAGCATGTGCGCGAAGATCGGCAGCAGCGCCACCGCGCCGCCGAAAAGGACGGAGAAAAGATCGAGCGTCATCGCCGCGAGCAGGATTCGTTGCCCGAGGAGGAAGCGGATGCCGATGCGAAGACTCTCGCCGATCGGGATCTCATCCGCCTGTTGCGGCCGCGCGTCGTGCGCGATGAACCAGAGCGCGCCGAGCGCGAGTGTCATCAGGACGATCACGACGGCGTACGCCGCTGCCGGGCCGGCGAATCCATAGATCAATCCGCCCACAGCCGGACCGAGCACGGCGGCGAACTGCCACGTTGAGCTGCGCCAAGCGACGGCGTTCGCGAAGAGGTCGCGCGTGACAACTTCGGCGGAAAGCGCCGTGAACGCCGGCCGGATAAAGCTGCGCGCGATGCCGCTCAGAAAGATGACGAGGTAGATCGGCCAGACGTGGCCTCGCGCGATCATCCCGCTGGTCGTGAACAGCAGCAGCGCAACCGCAGAGAGCAGCATCCCGAACGTGCCGATGATGGCGATCGGGCGCCGCGGCAGACGATCGGCAACGTGTCCCGCATACAACGCCACGGCGATGAACGGCAGCGCCTCGGCCAGACCGATCATCCCGAGCGCGAGCGGATCGCGCGTGACTTGAAACACCTGCCACCCGACCACGACGATCTGTGCCTCGCGAGCCACCGTCGAAGTCGCGTAGCCGAGGATCAGCCAGAGAAAATTGCGGACGCGGAGCGCTGCATAGGGATCGTGCGTGGCCAAGCGGGCGCGGAGTGTATCGCGATGCAGACGTGTGAAAATGCGCCCGCACACTCATGTTCACCACTTCGCGTTTCAAGATTGCCTACGCGCTGCTCATCGTCTGCGCGGCCGCGCGGCTTCTGCTGCAGATGGCCGCGCTCCCGCCGTACGCCGGCCTCGACGAGGTGTACCACGTGGCGCGGCTCGCGTTCGTGCGCGCGGAGCATCGCAACCCGACCACGACCGAGCCGTCGATCCCGCCGTATCTGATGGCGAGCATCGTAGCGGCGCATGACGGTGGCGCGTCGAACGCCATGCCGGCAATGGGTGAAGCTGGCGACCGCTGGCCGGCGATCGTGGCCGCGCGCGGCGGTCACGTTCTCAGCAATACTTTCAACGGGCGTCCACTCGCCGGCGCAGACGTGAAGCCATACGTCGTCCGCAACTACGAAGCGCAGCAGACGAGCATTTACTACTCGCTCACCGCGTGCCTCGTACCGCTGCGAAGCGCGATCTTCGAACTGCGGATGTGGCGGTTGATGTCGCTCCTCTTCGCGATGATCACGGTCCTGGCGACTGCAGAGATCGGCCGGCGCTGGCTCGGCCCGATCGGGATCCTCGGCGGCGCGATCCTCGTCTCACTCCCGACGTGGGAAACGCTCGTCCTTCGCGCCAGCAACGACGCCTTCGCCTGCATGCTCGTCGCCGTCGCCATCGCCATCAGCGTGGCAGGACCGCGCCGTCCGCTCATCATCGCCGCGGAAGCGCTGGCGTGGGGGCTGGCGCTCAACGCAAAGATGTACACGTGGCCGCTGCTCATCGTGCTTCCGCTGCTTTGGCGAAGACAGAGGGCGGGCAAGGCTCGAATCGCGGCCGTTTCTGTCGTATCGCTTATCGCAATCGTGCTGGCGTTCGCCGAGCTTTCGGCGCGCACGAGCACCGAAGTCGTGCAGTATCCCGGCGGCAGTCCGCTCGGTGTTGTGGCGCTCGCTCATCAAGCCGGGCCGGTGCACGAAGCCAGCGCTAGCATCAGCGAGATCGTCCGCGTCACCATCGCCAGTGCCGCATGGACCTCGGGGCAGCACAACGACGCCCTCCGTCCGGCGGCGATCGCGCTCTATCTGGGACCGATCGTCATCGCCATGATCGTCGCATTGCGCCGCGAGAATGTCGCGCCGGCTCTGCTCGCCCTCGGCGCGTTCGCACTCGCGCAAACCTACAACGTCATCGTCTGCGTGCTCGCGCGCCGCGCCGGCAGCCAGGTCCCGATCGGCGGAAAAGAAGGGTGGTACTGGTTCGTCCTGGTGCCGATCGTCGTGCCCGCGCTCCTCCTGCCCGCGTTGTCACGATGGCGATTGGCTGCGTGGTGGATCGTGGCGTGGGACGTAGTGATCACCGAGGTTGCGTTGTTTCATGACTTCGCAGGAACGTCGTCGCTCGCGCATGGCTCGATGCTTTTTCGATGGGGTCCGCTACATCTTCCGTTCACCGCGCATCTCGCGGGAATTGGCGTGGGACCGCTCGCTGTGTGGACGACATTCATTCGCTTCGTCCACCTCGCCGCCTTCTTCGGCTTAGAATCGATCTTGCAGGAGTCGACGAGGACAAAGCTGAGACTGAATGACCGAAACACTGACCTTGCCCACCCAAACTGACGCGCGCCGCGCGCCACGAATTCCGGTCGCCGTCCTCGGCGCTACTGGCTCCGTCGGACAGCGCTTCGTACAGTTGCTGGCCGCCCATCCCTGGTTTCGTCTCCACGAAGTCGTGGCCTCGGAACGCAGCTCCGGAAAGTCTTACGGCGAGGCCGCCGACTGGCGCCTCGACACGCTCCTCCCGGCCGATGCCGCAGAGCTGGAGGTAAAGCCGCTTGGCTCCGATCTCGAATCGCGTCTCGTTTTCTCCGGACTCGATTCCTCCGTCGCCGGCGAGGCCGAGGATGACTACGCGAACCGCGGCTGCGTCGTCGTTTCCAACTCCCGCAATCACCGCATGGATCCAGATGTGCCGCTCCTGATCCCCGAGGTCAATGCTGAGCATCTCGAAGCAATCGAAAGGCAGAGAAAGCGTCGCGGTAGTAGCGGCTACATCGTGACGAATCCCAACTGCTCCACGATCGGTCTGGCGCTGGCCATCGCGCCGATCGAGCGCCGCTTCGGCATCGAACAAATGCACGTCACCACGATGCAGGCCATCTCCGGCGCCGGCTACGCGGGCGTGTCGTCGTACGCGATCCTCGACAACGTGATTCCGTACATCGGTGGCGGCGAGGAAGAGAAGATCGAGACCGAGCCGCGCAAGATTCTCGGCCGCTGGGAGAACGGTCGATTCATCGACGCGCCGTTCCGCATCTCCGCGCAGGTCAACCGCGTGCCGACGATCGACGGCCACCTGATGACGATCTCCATGAAGTTGCGCGAAGGCAGCGCTGATCTCGGCGAGATTCGCGACGCCATCCGCTCGTTTACCGGCGAGCCGCAACGCCTGGGATTGCCGACTGCGCCCAGGCAACCGATCCACTACGCCGCCGAGCCCGACCGCCCGCAACCCCGCCTCGACCGCGACCGCGAGCACGGCATGGCCGTCACCGTCGGCCGCCTCCGCCCATGCCCATTGCTCGACATCCGCATGGTCGCCCTCGTCCACAACACCATCCGCGGCGCAGCGGGAGCAGCGTTGTTGAATGCCGAGCTGCTCGAGGCGAAGGGGATGTTGTGAGATTCGAAGTGGCCAGCGGGGAGTGGTTAGCGGCAAGGCCAATTTCATCACCGCCGGGCGGGGACGCCCGGCGGCCGCGGGCGAGACGCCCGCACTCCTTTGGCGGGCGCACATGATCGTCATCAAATTTGGTGGCACCTCGGTCGGCGATGCGGAGCGCGTGGCGAATGCGATCGACATCGTGGCCGAACGCCGGCATCTGCAGCCGATCGTCGTCGTTTCCGCGCTTTCGGGAGTGACGGACGATCTTGTCGCGGCCACGAACGCGGCGCGCGACGGTGACGGGGAGCGTGTCAACGAGATCATCGACCGCATCCGGCAGCGCCATGAAGACGTGGCCATGCGGCTCGTGCAGCAGAAATTCGACTTCTTCGATACCTTCGTCAAGCGGCTCGACAAACAGGTCGAGGAGATCCGCACGATCCTTAGCGGCGTTGCGCTGCTGCACGAGGTCACGGCGCGCGCCCGCGACAAGATCGTGTCGATCGGCGAGAAGCTCTCGTCCGTCCTCTTCGCCTACTCGATGATGATGCGTTCGCTGCCGGGCGAGCATGTCGAATCCGAGGACGTGATCTGGACGAATGACAAGTTCGGCGGGGCCACACCGCGGATGGATTTGACCGCCGAGGCGGCGCGGAAGACGTTGTTGCCGATCGTGGAGCGGAATCACATCCCGGTCATGGGCGGCTTCATCGGACGGACTGTCGATGGCGCCACGACCACCCTCGGGCGCAATGGTTCGGACTACAGCGCGGCCATCGTCGGCGCGGCGGTGGGAGCCGAGGAAGTGCAGATCTGGACCGACGTCGATGGCCTGCTCACATGCGATCCGCGCTTCGTGCCGGCCGCGCGCGTGATCGATCACCTCTCGCACGAAGAGGCGGCGGAGCTGGCCTCGTTCGGCGCGAAGCTGCATCCGCGCACGCTCGAGCCGGCCATCGAGGCAGGCATTCCGGTGCGCGTTCTCAATACGCAGAATCCTGCATCACCGGGAACGTTGATCACGCGCGAAGGTCCGGGCCAGACCAGCGGACCGCGCTCGGTCGCACGCAAGCGCAACGTGACGCTGGTTCACATGACGACGAACAAGATGCTCGGCGCGCACGGTTTTCTGGCGCGTTTGTTTCACGTTTTCGAAGAGCTCAAGATCTCTGTCGATCTCATCGCCACCTCGGAGGTCTCCGTCACGGTAACGGTCGACGAGCAGCACGACATCGATGAGCTGCAGCGGCGCCTTCGCGATCTGGCGAGCGTCGAGATCATCGACGGGCAGTGCATCATCGCCATCGTCGGCCGCAACCTGCTGCGCGATGCCCGAGTCGGCGCGCGTGTCTTCGAGGCCTTGCGCGACGTACCGATGCAGATGCTCTCGCTCGGACGATCAGGGCTGAATCTCAGCATCGTGATCGACGACGCCGCATCTGACCGCGCCATCCAGCGGATCCATCACGCTCTTTTCGAGCAGGCGGTCGCCGTATGAAGCTCGCCATTCACGGCTACGGCAAGATGGGGCGCACGATCGAGCGCGTGGCAACGGAGCTGGGGCACCAGGTGGTGTGCATTCTCGACGTCGATCGCGACGAACCGCTGGGTGATGCCGAGGTCGTGATCGATTTCTCGCACTCCAGCGCGTTGGACGGAACGCTCGCCCTTGCCTGCGATCACCACCTTGGGCTGGTCATCGGAACCACCGGTTGGAATGATCGGCTCGACGATGTGAAGCAGCGTGTGGAACAGGCCGGGATCGGCTGCGTCTACGCGTCCAACTTTTCGCCCGGCGCCAACGTTGTCTTTTCATTAGCGCAGCGAGCGGGTGCGCTGGTCGGGCGCTTTCCTGAGTACGCGGCGGGCATGGAAGAGCGTCATCACGATCAGAAAAAAGATGCGCCGAGCGGAACGGCTTTGCGCATCGCCGCGGCGGTGAAGGAAGGGAGCGATGGCAAGCTCACACCGCCGATCACCTCCTCGCGCGTCGGCAGCGAGCCGGGCCTGCACACGCTCTTCTTCGATTCACCTGACGACCTCATCGAGATCTCGCATCGCGCCCGAAACCGCGACGGTTTCGCCCGCGGCGCAGTCATGGCGGCGCAGCTCTTGCGAGGACGCAAAGGGTTGTTCCGTTTCGAAGAGCTGGCGTTTTCGGAAGGATGAAGACGGAAGGATGAAGGATGAATAGCCGCGCGCAGAAATCGACTCATCCTTCATCCTTCATTCTTCATCCTCGGGAGTCGAATTGACCTTCCGTGGACTTGGCACCGCCCTCATCACTCCTTTCACCGACAGCGGCGCGCTCGATGAGAGTGCGCTCGCACGCTTCGTCGATTTTCAGATCGATGGCGGCGTCGATTTTCTCGTTCCCTGTGGCACCACCGGCGAGAATCCTGCGCTGACCGCCGCGGAGCATCGCCGCGTCGTCGAACTGGTCGTGCGCCAGGCGAACGGCCGCGTGCCCGTGCTCGCAGGCGCGGGCAGCAACAACACCGCACGCGCCATCGAGCTGGCCGAACAGGCCATCGACATCGGTGCGGACGGCGTCCTGACCATCACGCCGTATTACAACAAGCCGACGCCCGACGGACTGCGCCGCCACTTCGGGATGCAGGCTGAGGCGATCGAGAAGAAGAAGGCCGGCTTCCCGATGATCATGTACAACGTGCCGGGCCGCACCGGCGTCAACATGACGGCGGAGACGACGCTGCGCATGGCCGCCGAAATCCCCAACATCATCGGTGTGAAGGAAGCATCGGCGAATCTCGAGCAGATCATGATGGTGATCCGCGATCGGGCGGACGGCTTCCTCGTTCTCAGCGGCGACGACGCTTGGACGTTGCCGCTCATCGGCGCCGGCGCGGACGGTCTCGTTTCCGTCGCTTCGAATGAGATCCCGCGCTTGATGAGCGATCTCGTCACCGCGGCGCTGCGCGGCGATTTCGCCACCGCCCGGGCGGTCCACTATCGCGTTCTGCCGCTGCTCACCGGCAACTTCATGGAATCGAATCCAATCCCGATCAAGGCCGCCTGCAAGCTCCTCGGCATCATCGACAGCGACACCGTCCGCTCCCCGCTCGCGCCGATCACGAAAGGGAATCGTGAGAAGCTGGAGGCCATTCTGCGGGAGTGCGGACTCCTCGAAACGGCGGCTGCGTCATGACGAACACGATCGAAGAACGGCTGGCGACGATCGGTCCGAAGACGGATCGGATGGAAGCCGTTCGGACGATCGGCCTCTTTCTCTCGGAGTTGGAATCGGGGTCCATCCGCTCCGCCGTCCGCGACGAAGACGGCGTATGGCATGCGCAGGCCTGGGTGAAGCAGGGAATCCTTCTCGCCTTCCGCGTCGGGGTGGCCGCCGAGTTCGCGTCGGGCACTCTTTCGTTCATCGACAAGGACACCATTCCGACGCGGCGCTTCCGCGCGCAGGACGGCATCCGCATCGTGCCCGGCGGCTCGGCCATCCGGCGCGGGACGTTCATCGCCAAAGGCGTGGTCATGATGCCCCCGGCGTACGTGAATGTCGGCGCGTACGTCGACGAAGACACGATGATCGACTCGCACGCGCTCGTTGGCTCGTGTGCGCAGATCGGCAAACGCGTTCATCTTTCCGCCGCCGCGCAGATCGGCGGCGTCCTCGAGCCGGTCGGAAACCTTCCGGTGATCATCGAAGACGATGTCGTCGTCGGCGGCAACTGCGGCATCTACGAAGGCACCGTCGTTCGCGGCCGCGCCGTCATCGGTGCCGGCGTGGTACTGACCGGATCGACACCGGTCTACGACACCGTGCGCGGCCAGATCTACCGTCGCACCGCCGATCGTCCGCTCGAAATCCCCTACGGCGCGGTCGTCATCCCGGGCTCGCGTCCGATGAGGAGCGACTTCGCGATGGAGCATTCTCTCCACGCCTTGACTCCGATCATCGTGAAGTACCGCGACGAGAAGACAGATGCGTCGACTGCGCTAGAAGATGCGTTGCGCTGAGGGCCGAATGGGGTCAGGTCGGAAGTGGAAGTGCCGAAATCTCACCGTCGCATTGAGGCGGGATCGTCTTTCGGCACTTCCACTCCCGACCTGACCCCATTCTTCGAACTATGCAACCCAGCAACCGAAGACAACAGGAACGCCGCACCGCCCAGCGATTCGCCAACATCGAGCTCTCCCTGATCCGCCAGATCAACGCGCTGGCCACGCCGCTCTCGGTCAACCTCGGCATTGGCGAGCCGAACGTCGAGCCGGACGAAACGTTGCGCGCGTTTGCCGTGAAGGCCGCGGCCACCGGCTCGTGGCATTACACACCCAACGCGGGAACGCTCGCGTTGCGCAAGCTCATCGCCGGCGAGAGCGGCTTCGATCCGAAATCGGAGGTCTGCGTCACCGCCGGGACGGAGGAGGCGCTCTTCTCGATCATTCAGGCCTTCGTCGATCCGGGCGATGAGGTGCTCGTCCCCAATCCGGGCTTCCTCGCCTATGCGACGCTCGCCCGCATCGCCGGCGCGATGCCGGTGACCTACGAGCTCGAGCCGCCCGACTGGCGCGTCGATGCCGATGCGCTGCTCGTACGCATCACGCCGAAGACCAAGCTGATCGTCGTCAACTCGCCGTCGAATCCGCTCGGCAGCGTCATCGATCGCGAAACGTTGCAGCGCATCGCCCACGCCGGACCGCTCGTCGTCAGCGATGAGGTCTATCGCGAGATCTGGTACGAAACGCCTCCGCCATCGATGCTCGGCATGTCCGGGAACGTCATCGTCGTCGGAGGGATGTCCAAGAGCCACGCGATGACCGGCCTGCGCCTTGGTTGGATTCTGGCAGCCGAGACGCTGATGAAGCCCATCGTCACGGCGCATCAGTACATCGCCACGTGCGCTTCAGCGTTCTCGCAATCGCTTGCCGAGTCGATTCTCTCCGACGACGCCTGGAACCGCGTGTGGCTCGAGCGCGTGCGCGCGCAGTTTCGCGCGCAGCGCGAGTCCGTGCTCTTCTCGATCGCGCGTGAGCTCGAGGTCACGATTCCGGCGCCGGCCGCCGCCTTCTACGCATTCGTGCCGGTGCCGTCGTGCGACACGGTGATGTTCGCGCGCATGCTGGCCACTGACGCGGCGGTGCTGGTCATCCCCGGAGTTGCCTTCGGATCGATGGGCGAAGGATTCATTCGGATCTCGTACGCGGCATCGATCGACGAAATCGGCACCGGAGTCGAGCGCATCGGCCGCTGGCTTCGCGGCGCGGCGCTTTGAACAGAGATCCGTGTGCACCGAAACTTGCAATGGGGTCGCCGAGGTTCAGTAACATTCGCCAAATGGCATTGAAGGCCCGTAAGGCCGAAGAGAAACTTCCGGTTTCGCCGGCGAACGACTCCGTCGCCGCGTCCGAAATCTCGCTCTACCGGAATGTTCTCAAGATCCAGAAAGAGCACGATCTGGAAGAGCTCGGGATCTCATTCTGGGATGCGCAGACCACGATTCAGTGGTCGTACAACGCCGACCACTACTTCCACGCCGCGTCGACGATGAAGCTGGCCGTGCTCATCGGCGTTTTTCGCGAGATCGACCGCGGAACGCTCGCTCTCGATTCGCCGGTTCACGTCCGCAATCGCTTCACGAGCATCGTCAACCAGGAAACGTTCATGCTCGATCTCGCCAGCGATGCCGATCCCGACGTCTACGGTCACCTCGGCAAGACGCTCACCGTCCGCGAGCTTGCCTACTGGATGATCACCAAGTCGAGCAACCTCGCCACCAACCTTCTCGTTGACGTCGTCACCATCGAGAGCATCCAGCAGGCACTCGACGAGCTGGAGATCGACGGCGTTCGCGTGTTGCGCGGCGTCGAAGATCAGGCGGCGTTCGAAGCGGGCCTCAACAACGAAGTGACCGCGAACGGACTGCAGAAAATGTTACGCGTCATCGCCGACGGCAAGGCGTTTTCGCCGGAAGCCAGCGGCGAGATGCTGAAGACCATGCTCGATCAGCAGTATCGAAGTGGCATCCCGGCCGGCCTGCCGAAAGCGGCGCGCGTCGCGCACAAAACCGGGAACATCTCCACCGTCCATCACGACGCCGGCATCGTCTTTCTGGAAGGACGTGAGCCGTACGTCCTCGTCATCCTCACGCAGTTCCGCGCCGAGACCGGCCGCGGCAGCGCAGTCGCCGACGTCTCGCGCGACATATACAACACGCTCGCGGGATTGACATATGAGTGAGCCTGAGTCGATCAAAGTCGTCGACGCCTGCGATCTCGATGATGAGCTGCGGTTTCTGCTCAAGCCAGGCGGGATGGTGCTCGACGCACAGAAACGGCGCCATCGCCTGCCTCGATATTTTTACGAGATTCCCAGCCACGAGGCGGCCACGAACATCCGCCTGACGCAGCATTTCGGCCTCAACGAGCTCACGCTCGTCGACCTCAAGGAACACCCGCGGCTGCAGGAGTTTCCCCGCTACATCCCGTGCGCCGTTCGCGTTCTGGCGTTCTATCTCGAGCAGCTCCGAAAGGATGCCGGTGGCTCGGTCCACATCGCTGTCAACGGCGGCTACCGATCGCCGTCGCACAAGCTGTCGCTGAACGCGACGCCGCACATGTGGGGCACCGCGGCCGATATTTACCGCATCGGGAGCACGATCCTGAAGGGGAAAGAGACGATCGAGAAGTACAACGGCATCGCCGAGGATTCGAGTGACGACCTTCACGTGCTGCCGTACGGACACGTCACCGGTCTCAATGCCGACGATCACGTCCATCTCGACCTCGGGTACATCACAGTGATCCCCCGCGAGATCAGTGAAGACCGGATGGAAGTGCCGCAGGAAAATAAGCCCCGCTTCGCCTTCGAGGACCGCCGCCGTGTGGAGCGCCGGTCCCAGCCAACCCCCGAAGAAGGCGAATAACTAAGCCTCCCTGTCGCGCCCGGCACCCGGCCTGCCGTTTGCTTAAAGGACGTATGCAGTAGCTCCATACATCCCAAAGTGACGGCCCGGAAGATTTGCATGCCTGGAACGCCAGATTCGAAACAACAGAGATTAGTCGGGAAGCTCCTCCAGCGGACTCGACTGCAGATGCCGGTGATCGGCATGGAGTCGGAGTTCAACGTTTTCCTCGACGAGAAGGAGATCGATCCGCGCGCGTTCTGGGGACATCCCAGCGCGTTCATCGACCGGCCGCTCCTTCCGCGCGAAAAGTCTTCCCTGCAGCTTCCGACAGGGGGTGCCGTCTATTTCGATCGAGGCGTCATCGAAGTCGTCACGCCCGTCATCGAGCTTGCCCCGCACTCGACTGCCCGCACGGTGCGCAACCTGTGGGAACAGATCGGCTTCGTCCGCGGCCAGCTCACGCAGTGGGAAAAGGCGAACGATCACACCGTCAGGCTCAAGGCCTACAGCACGCATTACAACATCTCCTACGAGATCCCGAAGCGCGAGCAGAACGCGAAACGGAACGAGAAGGCGTTGGCGCTGCTACTCGCCTACATCCTGCCCGTGCCGGTGATGCTGGTGGCGTCGAACCGCCGGTCAACAGGCGTCGGCGTCAGGCCGCGAGGCCGCAGGATCGAGATCACGGTCGATTTCACGCCTGACCCCGGCATGATGATCGCTGCGGCCACGCTCATCGTCGGCATCGTCCGCGAAGTAATGACGTGGCCCTCGTACGAGCTGTCCGTTCTCAATCAGCTTCCGATCCCGATCGTCGACGGCGTCGTGCCGGGCAAACACACCACGCGCAAAGGCTGGCTGACGAAGGACTTCCACTACGCGCAAAGTCCGTACACATCCGACATCAACGCCCCGATCTGGAAGACGCAGTTCGGCGAAATGATGTCATTGCGCACGATGGCCGCGCGCGTGGCCTGGTACTTCCGGCGCTCGATCCGCAAGTACTCCGACCCCTTCAGCATGCGGCTGCTCTTCGCGATCCTTTCCGGCCGCGCGCCGTCGCTTCTCGAACTGTCCGACCGGCCGGCGGCCTATGAAGATGTCGGCCACCTCTGCCGCTGGGGATCCGTGATCCATGAGCTTAAGAGTCGGGACATCGAGCTGGACCTCACCCGGGCAATGGACGAAGTCTGGAATCGTCCGTCGATCGACGAGCACATCGTCGATCGAAGCAGCGCTCGTGCGATGCATTTGACCGAAAGCGCGGCGATCCCTGCACCTCACAGCAAGAACGCCATCGCTGCCGCTCAGCCTGAGAGGGTGACCATTCCGAGCCCGGCCTTGCGTCCGCGAGCGGCTCGGCCACCGGTGCGCGCTCGCCGGCGAAAAGACACTCCCGCCAGACTGATGCCTCAACGTCCGTCCGACTACCTCGACCGCCGCGGCACCTCGCTCCTGCGCGGCACGACGCCCGATCGTGAGCGGCGCCGGACGAACGAGCGTCGGAGCGGCAATTACAACGTCCCTTTCCCCGACCGGCGCCTGACCCGCTCGGCCTACGAGCAGGTGTTCCTGCAACTCGTGTCCGGCCGCAAACTGCGGATGGGCAGCGACCTGTACTGCCCTATCGGGATGAAGGGTTGGTATCACGCCATCTTCCGGCGCGAATCCGACGGCGCCGAGCGCCTCCTCACGATCGATCAGTTGCTGCGGAAGATAAACGACTGGCAGTAGCCGAGGCGCGATCACGCGCAACCAAGGCCACTACTTCGTTCGTTGCCACGCCACGTAGCCGCCGCGCAAATGCTTTGCGCGCGTCAGGCCGGACTCGCGCGCGAGGTCGAGCGCGCGTGCGGAGCGGCCGCCGGTCTGGCAATAGAAGATGACGTCGGCGTCGCGCGGCAACTCGTTCAGACGATGAGGCAGGTCGCCGAGGGGAAGGTGGCGGGCACCGTCGATGTGGCCGGCATCCCACTCGTACGGCTCGCGGACGTCGACCAGCAACGAATCCGGCCCGATCTGTTCGAACGTCACCTCGTGCGCGCTGGCGGGATTGCAGAACATGTCGTAGTCGATCAGCCGCGTGATCGCTCCATGGGCATCGTGCTGCTGGCGCAGGCGCAACGTGCGGAACGTCATCTTCAACGCATCGAACAGAAGCAACCGGCCGACGAGCGTCTCCCCGATCCCCGTCAGCAGCTTGATCGCCTCGGTCGCCTGAATCGTTCCGATGACGCCCGGCAGCACGCCGAGCACGCCCCCTTCCGCGCACGACGGCACGAGATGCGGAGGCGGCGGCTCGGGATAGAGGCAGCGATAGCACGGCCCATCCTGCGCGGAGAACACCGAGGCCTGGCCCTCGAAACGGAAGATCGAGCCGTAGACGTTCGGCTTGCCGAGAAGCACGCAAGCGTCGTTGACGAGATAGCGCGTCGGGAAGTTGTCGGTGCCGTCGATGACGACGTCGTAGTCAGTGAGAATGCTGAGCGCGTTCTCCGAGGTCAGCGCGGCGGCGTGCGTCTCGATGGCGATCTCCGGATTCAGATCCTGCAAACGCCTGCGTGCCGCCTCGAGCTTCGGACGCCCAACATCGGACGCGCCGTACAAGACCTGACGATGAAGATTGCTGCCGTCGACGTCGTCAAAGTCGACGATACCGATGCGTCCCACGCCCGCTGCGGCCAGATACAACCCCACCGGGCTACCAAGCCCTCCTGCGCCAACGATAAGCGCCGACGAGGCCTTCAGTCTCTCCTGCCCCGCCTCGCCAATCTCGGGCAGGATCAGGTGCCGCGCGTAGCGGATGCGTTCGGAGGGGGTGAGCATTGCGGTCTCGGGGTTTCGGGTTCCGCACGACCTACGGCAACAGCCTCCCTACGATCTCCTGAATCTTCTTCCCATCCACCCGCCCTTTGTAGCGGGCGGCGGCTTCCTTCATGACTCTGCCCATGTCCTTCTTCGATTGCGCGCCGGTCGACGCGATGATCTCGCGGATGCCGGACTCGATCTCGTCGTCGGTCAGCTCGGGGGGGAGCCAGGTCTTGAGCAGCTCCATTTCGCGCCGCTCTTTGTCGGCGAGCTCGGGGCGGTTGCCTTTCGTGTACTGCTCGATCGAATCGAGGCGCTGCTTGACTGCTTTGCGGATCACGGCCATCGCTTCTTCGTCGCTCAGCTCGTGGCCCGATTCGATCTGCTGATACTTGAATGCCGACTGCAGCATCCGCAGCGTCGAGAGCCGCTCCGCATCACGCGCCTTCATGGCCGCAGTGAGCTCGGTGCGAATCTTCTCTGTCAGTTCACCCATTTGCGCTTGCTCCTCACGCCATTCTATTCTCGCCGGTCATGCCACTCGACCTGCCGGCACTTCTTAGCGAAACCGGCGCGCTGCTCAGCGGACACTTCCGCCTCTCGTCCGGACTTCACAGCCCGGGCTACGTCCAATGCGCGCTGCTGCTGGAGCATCCGCGGAACGCACGGGCGATCGGCGAGGCGCTTGCGTCGAAGCTCAGCGCGATGAAGCCTGCGAAGATCGTCGCGCCTGCGCTCGGCGGCGTGATCATCGGGTACACGGTCGCCGAGGCGCTGGGATTGCCTTCGATCTTCACGGAGCGCAAGGATGGCGCGATGACGTTGCGCCGCGGATTCCGGATCAAACCGGACGAGGCGGTCGTCATCGTGGAGGATGTGGTGACGACCGGGAAGTCGACGCGCGAGACAGCGGCCGTGGTCGAGCGGCTGGGCGGGCGGGTGGTGGGATTTGCGTCGATCCTGAATCGTAGTGGGACCCCGAATCCGTTCGATGCGCCGTTTGAGGCGCTGATGGAACTGAATTTGGAAACATATGACGAAGCGGAATGTCCGCTGTGCGCGCGGGGAGTGGCTCTCGATGCCCCGGGATCGCGGTTTTCGAATCGTGGCAGCGATTGACTCGTTTTCGCGCCGGCCAAACGTCTGTCATTCCGAGCGGGCGGGCGGATGGGGGGCGAGGAATCCCCTGCCGGAGCGCCAGAATCGCTCCGTGGGCAGGGGATTCCTCGCCCCCCGCCGCCCCGCGCGCTCGGAATGACAGACGTCTTGATTCTGCCTCGCCGCTCAGCAGGAGAGACCGGTACCCTATCTGTGCCGAATGCCTGTGCGGGATAAACTCGCAACGTGACCGAGAAAGTCATCACCATCGACGGAGAGTCGCGCGAGCTGGAGTTGGAGCGCGAGGGCTCGCGCTTTCGCGTTACCGAACATGCGATCGAGCTCGTCGCCGTGCACGGCAACGAAGCTGAGCTGCGCGTTGATGGCCGCACGCACCTCGTGCCTTTCATCATCGATGGCACCGAGGTCAGCTTCGCGTACGACGGGGAGATCTGGATCGCTGATGTGACGGTGAAAGGGGCTCGTACGCGAGCCCGGCACAGCGATCATTCGCTGAGTGCGCCGATGCCCGGCGTCGTCTTGAAGATTCTCGTCGCGGTTGGAGACCAGGTGACGAAGGGGGCGCCTCTCCTCATCCTCGAGGCGATGAAGATGGAGCATCAGATCACCGCGCCGCGCGACGGCATGGTCACCGCGATTCACTGCAAGGAAGGCGAGATGGTGCAGTCCGGTTTAGACCTCGTGACGCTGACATGAAAATCACGATCGATCACGTCCATATCGTCGAGGTGGGGCCGCGCGACGGCCTGCAGAACGAGAAGCTCACCATTCCCACCGAGGCGAAGATCGACTACATCACGGCGCTCGCCGATGCCGGGCTGACGACGATCGAAGCAGGCGCTTTCGTCAGCCCCAAGTGGGTGCCGCAGATGGCGGATACCGCCGAGGTCTATCGCAACATCCCCAAGGATCCAGGCGTCGACTATCCGGTGCTGGTGCCGAATATGCTCGGGCTCGATCGTGCGATCGAGGCAGGCGTGAAGTCGATCGCCATCTTCACCGCCGCGTCCGAGACGTTCAATCAACGGAATATCAACATGACGATCGACGAGTCGTTCATCAACTACGCGCCGGTGGCTGCTCGTGCGCGCGCAGAGGGGATGCGCGTGCGTGGCTACGTCTCGACGGCGTTTGGCTGTCCGTACGAAGGCGACGTCGCCCCGGAGAAAGTCCTCGAGGTTTCCGCGCGCCTTCTCGACCTCGGGTGCTACGAGGTCTCGGTCGGCGACACGATCGGCGTCGGCACGCCGGTGCAGGTTCAGAGCGTTGTCGGAATCCTCATGCAGGTGATTCCTGCCTCGAAGCTGGCCATGCACTTTCACGACACGCGCGGGACGGCTCTCGCGAATTCGCTCGCTGCGCTGGAGATGGGCATTCCGACGTTCGACGCGTCGTCGGGCGGATTGGGCGGGTGCCCGTACGCGCCGGGTGCGAGCGGCAACCTGCCCACCGAGGATCTCGTCTACATGTTGGAAAAGATGGGCATCGATACCGGTGTCGATTTGAACCGGCTGGTGGCCGCATCGCAGATCATCGCGCCGTATCTCGATCATCCGCTGCCCGGACGGTACCTGCGGTCGCGCACGCGCGCGGCGGCAACGGCGCCCGCATCCACGGCGACAGTACAATGAGCCGTGCCTGAGTCGCCCCGCGTCGAAAACGGCTGGTTCGTCGTCCCCTGGCAGGTGATCTTTCGCGATATCGACGCCTTCGGCCACGTCAACAACGCCGTCTACCTTACTTACTTCGAATGGGCGCGCGCGCAACTCTGGTTCGCGCTGACGGGCGCCGCCGGCGTGCCCTCCGACATCGGCTTCATCGTGGCCCGCGCCGAGATCGACTTCAAGCTCCAGATCGGTATGGAGCCGATCGATATCTGCGTCCGCATCGGCGCGATCCGCAACACGTCGTTCGATACGCTCTACGAGATCCGCAAGCGTTCGAGCGGCCAGGTTGCCGCAACGGGAATGGTCGTCGTCGTTCTGTTCGACTGGAAGGCGCAAACCAAGGTGCCGGTCAGCGACGCGCTGCGGCAGAAAGTGCGCGCGCTGCAGCAAGAGACGTGAGCCGCTTGCGCCGGTGATGCGCCTATCGGACTTGCCCGAAACCGGGCAGCAAAGCATCTGCTAAACTCCGAGACTTCGAGACAGAACACTGTTTCGCGTCGGAGCGTGCCCGTGATCACCGGCTTCAACACGGACATCAAGCACAACGAGAAGGTCTATCACATCCAGACCGAGGATAAGGGACTCCAGAATCCGTATATCGAGTCGCTTGTCTACGTCGGTGGGGAGATTCTCGCCTCGAAGAAGACCTCGTACGCGGAGCAGGCCAAATCGGGTATCGACGAGAAGTGGATCGGCAGCCTGATGGAGCAGCAGCACCGGACGATGATCGCCGCGATCAAGCGCGGACGACTCGATGCGCCGGCCGACATCACGAAGTCCACCGCGCGGCCCACGCTGGCCCGTCCAGTCCCTGACGCCGCCGAGCCGGCGCCGATCGCGATCGACGATGAGAAAACGCTCGATCAGGTGATCATCGACTACCTGGCCTCCGAGGCCGAGAGCGAGCATCTCGAGCTGTCGCTGCTCAACAGCACGGAGTTCTTCGCCGGGACGCCGGTGGAGTTGCGCGTAGCAGCGAAGAAAAGCCTGTCCCAGAGCCCGATCGCTGCGGCCGCAATCGAGGTAAAAGTGATCTCGACGGTGGAGCCGCCGCGGGTCATCTTCCGCGGCAAGACCACCGCCGACGGCACCGCCATCGTGCGCTGCGAAATCCCCGCGTTCGCCGAAGGCACCGCAGCGATCATCATTTCGGCCCAAAGCCCGATCGGCAACGATGAGGTGAAGCAGTTGGTGAAGAGGAAGAAGTGATTTTCGCGGGGGTCTGTTCTGAGGAGTCGGGGGCCGTAGTTCAATCCTCTGCCGATTTCTTTTACGCCCAATCTGATTTCTCTGGTCTCTGGCTCTGATCTCTGATCTCTGCTCTCTAATCGCCGATACTAGTCTCCGACCCCCGGCTCCCGACCCTCGCCCGTTGTCACGCTCCCTGCATTACTGCTCACACCGCAATGCGCCGTCATCGTCTGACTCACACTCTCATCCTCCTCGCCGGCCTTGTGCTGGTGACGTATCTGCTCATCAGCCTCTACCTTCCTTCGTCGCGATGGCTGATCTTTGGTGTCGACAAACACACCGGCGTCGTCCGCGTCGTGCAGCAGAACGTCACGTTTCTCCCGCCACACCAGTTCTATCGTCTTCGCTTTGAGCGGCGCGAGGGCTTCGCGCAGCGCGACGACATCATCCGCATCACATCCAAGGAAGGTGTCCCGGTTACGGTCAACTACCGGCTCCGCTTCGGCATCAGCGGCGACCGGCTGCCCGATGCGCGACGCATGGTCGACCAAGGCTGGAACGCCTGGATTCGGGCGAGGGTCGCCGAGGCAGTGTCAGCGGTGACGGAGCAGATACCGATCGAGGATCTGCTTTCGCCCAATTCGCAATTCAACTCGCAGCGCGATCCGTTGCGCCGTACGGTAGCCAACCACCTCGCCAGCAGCGGGTTGAAAGTGACGGCCTTCGAGGTAGCCCGATTCGAGGCCGATCGCGACGCGCTTCTCCGCGTCAAGCGCGCCGACCTTCGCCGCGACACGCGCAGTGTGCCGACGCGCGTGGTCGTCTTCGCGCTCGACGGGGCCGACTGGGAGCTGCTGCACGAGCTCTCCGATGACGGCCGCATCCCGAACCTCAAGGCCTTGGCCGCGGGGGGCACGGTGTCATCGCTGCAGACCATTCAGCCGACTGTCGCGCCGATGGTCTGGACGACGGTCGCGACCGGCCTGACGCCCGATCGTCATGGCGTGATCGACTTCATGGACCGCGGCCGGCACTCGCCGGTGGACGCGTATTCGCGCCGCGTGCCAGCGCTGTGGGATGTGGCAGACGCGTTTGGCCGTCCTGCTCTCGTCGCCAACTGGTGGGCCGGCTGGCCTGCGACGGCACCGAACAGCATCTTCTATGGCACGCCGGTCGAGAACGTTGCGAATGCTGTCTATCCTCCGTCGCTTGCGGGGCGAGCCGCGTCGCTTGCTGTGCCCGAAAGCACGGTCGGATACGAACAAGTCCACCGCTTTCTCAATCTCACTGCCGACGAGTGGAACACCGCCATCAACGCGAACAACCCGGCTGATCCGATCGTCATTTTCCGATCGATCCTGGCGAAGACCTGGAACGACCACCGCGTGGCCATCAATCTCTACAACGATCAGCGGAAGAACGGACAGGATCCGACACTGGTGATGGTCTCGTACGATGGGACTGACGCGGTCAACCATCTCTTCTCGCCCTACCACCCACCCTACCGCGACGGCATCAGCGAACAGAACTATCGCAAGTTCTGGCCGGCCGTTTCGAATTACTACGCCGAGGTCGATCGGCTCATCGGCGAATGGATGAACGTCCTGCCGCGCGACACCACGGTGATGGTCATGTCGTCGTACGGCTTTCGCTGGGGAAAGAACCGCCCGCGCTCGATGCCGAACGGCGGCGCAGCGCTGTCGGATCACCGCAATCCGGGGATGTTCATCGCCTACGGCCCGCACGTGATCCCGACCCGTTTGCATCCGATGTCGGTTTACGACGTCGCGCCGACGGTTCTGGCCCTCCTCGGTCTTCCGCAGTCGATGGATATGCCCGGGCACGCAGCGACGTGGGCGCTCAAAGACATCACGCCAATCACGTCTGTGCGTGTCGTCAGCTACGCTGAGTTCGTCTCCGCCAAGCCGGTGGGAACATCGGTCAACATCGCCGAGGGGCCGTACGAAGCGCAACTGCAGGCGATTGGGCATCTCAACGATTCCACACGCAATCTGACTCCGGTTCTCGAGGACGAGGGTGACGCAAAGAGTGCTGCGACGCCGCTGTCGCCGGAGCGTTGGGGGCAATACGCGTACTACAACAACCTCGGCGTCGATTTGCGCGCCAAAGGAAAGCTGAGCGAGTCCATCGATGCATTTGACCGCGCCATCGACATCGATCCAGCCCGGCCGACGCCGCATCTCAACGAGGCGATGGTGTTCTTCGACCGGCAGCAATACCCGGCGGCCGACGCACAGATCCTGGCCGCGATTGCTCTCGGATTACCCAACGCGGAAACCTATCTCATCGACTTTGCCGCACTCTACCGGCAGCGCAACATGAACGCCCGCGCGATCGCGTTGCTGTATCAGGGTCGTCGGCTTTTCCCGCAGTCCTACGTCATCGCCGTGAACCTCGGGTCGGCGCTACTGGAGGCGGAGCGCTACACCGAGGGCGTTCCCGAGCTCGTCCGCGCGCTGGGGCTCCAGCCATCCTCCACGGTCGCCCTCAACAACCTCGGCCTGTTTTACGCGAAACAGAACGACTACGGCCGCGCTCTCGACTTCTGGAACCGTTCGCTCTCGGTCGACGCGCATCAACCACAGATTCGCGACGCAGCGGTTGCGGCGAGGTCGCGGTTGTAGGGGCGCAGGTGTGTCCGCCGGCGCAAATCCGCGGCGATGGGAAGAAGAGGTCCAGTGTCACGGAAGTCACGCCGAGGCGAGGACGCCTCGCCGCCGCAGGCGAGACGCCTGCACTCCTCTGGTCGGGCAGTTCAGGACGACACGAGCGATCCCAACTTTCAAGATTCGGAACGCCAGTCTCGATATTGAGAACTTTTCCCTGAAACAGTCAAGAGTTGCGCCTCGACATTCCAATTTCTGCTTCGACATTGAGAAGTTGTGCTTCAACATTCAAAGAGCCTGCTTCGACATTCAAACGTTGTGCTTCGACATTCAAAACGTCAGCCTCAACATTCGAAAAGTCTGCTTCGACATTCAGAAGTTTGTGCTTCGACATTCGAAACGTCTGCTTCGACATTCAGAAGTCCTGCTTCAACTTTCAAAGCGTCTGCTTCGACATTCAAAACCGATGCTTCGTCAATGACGGCGGTGTGAATGTCGAAGCTCCTGTTCTCAATGTCGAGGCAGACGACGTGAATGCCGAGACAGGCGGCATGAATATCGAGACAGGCGGCGTGAATGTCGAAGCGGACGGCATGCTTATCAAGGCAGCGAAATCCCTATCGAAACAAAAGCAGATCGGATTGCTTCGGCAAGCTCCTCCATGTCGTGGATACCTCGGAGCGCACGCCAAGCTCCTCTCGTCTCGATAGCCTTTGAGTCGCTGACGCAGGGATGCATTGCCTCCCGTTTGACACGAAATTTCTCCACCGCTAGACTGTTGACCTCCATTGCGACTTAGTCTCAGTTGCGTACTCAACCAAATGCCAACCATCGAACGCGAGATCGGCCGCTTCCAGGACTTCCTGGCCCGGCAGGGACTGAAGCTGACGCAGGAGCGTACTGCGCTCGTCCGCGAGATCTTCGCAACGCATTATCACTTCGAGGCCGATGAGCTGCTCTTCAAAATGAAGCAGAAGAGCGTCAAGATCTCCCGCGCCACCGTCTACCGCACGCTGGAGCTGCTCGTGAAGTCCGGACTCGTCCGGCGCGTCCACCTCGGCGAAGAGCACTACCACTACGAGCACGTCCGCGGCGATTCGCATCACGATCATCTCGTCTGCACTGCCTGCGGCTCCGTCATCGAGTTCAACGATCCGGAGCTGGAGCAACGCCAGCTCGAGATCTGCGCCCGCAAGAAGTTCACCCCGACGTTTCACAATCTCCAGATCCTCGGCGTCTGCGATTCCTGCCGCCGGAAAGGGGAGCAGCCCACCTCACCCGATCGCGTCACGTCGATCGGCGAAGGGGCCATGCGGCTCCGAAAATAGCCCACTCCATGATCCCTGCCCTCATCATCGTTTTCCGAGAAGGTTTCGAGGCCTTTCTCACGGTCGCCATCATCTTCGCCTTCCTCCGCAAGACCGGCCGCGACTGGCTCAGGCCCGCTGTCTACGCCGGCATCGCCACCTCCATCGCGGCCAGCTTCGCCCTCGGCTACGCGTTGATGCGAATCAGCGAGCATCAGTCGTTGATCGAAGGCATTCTCGGCGTCGTCGCAGCAGTGCTGGTGGCGTCATTCGTCGTTCACGTCTGGCGCATTGCGCCACGGATGAAGGGCGACATGGAGCGCCGGCTCGACACCTACACCTCAGCGACCTCGCGTCTCCTCGCGATCGCCGGCGTGTTCCTTTTCACCGTGCTGATGGTGACACGCGAAGGGATGGAGACCGCGCTGATGCTGATCCAGGTCCGCAACAGCCGCTTCATCCTCGGCTCACTCCTCGGCATCACCGCCGCCGCCGCGATGTCGTGGGCGTGGGCACACTACAGCCACCGCATCGACATCAAACGCTTCTTCCAGGTGACCGGCCTCTTCCTTCTGCTCTTCACGATCCAGATCCTCTTCTACTCGATCCACGAGTTCTCGGAAGCGGACGTCCTGGGTCGATGGAGCGAAGCCATCCACAACGCCACAGAGCCCTATTCGCCCGTCGGCATCTACGGAAAATGGATCTCCATCGCGATGGTCGGCCTCTGCGCGGCGTGGCTCGTAGGGGCATCGATGAAGGACCACTTCGCGAGGTCCCGAGCCGCGTGATCTGACTGCACAGACAAGAGTGTCTGTGCCACACAACCCCCGGTTCCAAGTGGCAGAGCTCTTTGACCGTGCTCGAGACTATGTGGCACAGACACTCTTGTCTGTGCAGTCTTTTTCAGACTATCCGAGCGCCGGCAATCGCTCGATCAACCGCTTCAACCTTCGCAGCGACCGCTCCTTCCCCAGCACCACGGCAACGTCAAAAATCGGAGGCGACGCTCCCTTCCCCGTGAGCGCGAGCCGCAACGGATGGATGAGTTTCGCGGCGCTCACGCCCTGCTCTTCGGCAACCTTGCGCAGTGCGGCCTCCGAGGTTGCGACGTCGAACGGCTCGGTTGAGGCCAGCGCGTCGTGCAGCGCGGCAAGGCGCGCGCCGAGGTCGCCACCCTTGATGTGCTTCTTCACAACGTCCGCGTCGTACCCGATCGCATCATCGTCGACGAAGTAGATGGCCATCTGCTCGGCGATCTCGCGAAGCGTCCGCGCGCGCATCTTGTGGAGATCGATGATCGTCCGCAGATCGTCGAGCGTCTTCGGTCCGTCGCCGAGAAACGGTAGAAGGTGCGGGTAGATCTGCTCCGCGGACATGCGCATCAGATATTGGCCGTTCATCCAGAGCAGCTTCTCCGGATCGAATACGGCCGGCGCCTTGTTGACATGCGATAGATCGAACCAGTGCGCAGCATCATCGCGCGTGAAAATCTCCCGATTCTCGCCAGGCGACCATCCCAGGAGCGTCAGGAAGTTGAAGAGCGCATCAGGGACGATGCCCATCTCCCGGTACTCCTCCGCCGAGGTTGCGCCGGCGCGCTTGGAGAGCCGCTTCTTGTCGCTTCCAAGGATGAGGGGAAGGTGCGCAAATGACGGCACCGCAGCGCCGAACGCGCGAAAGAGCAGCACATGCTTCGGCGTGTTCGAGAGGTGATCGTCGCCGCGCGCAACGTGCGTGATCTCCATGTCGATGTCGTCGACGACGACGGAGAGGTGATAGGTGGGATTGCGGTCGGAGCGGAGAAGGACGAAGTCGTCGATCAGGTCGCCTTCGAACTGCACGTCGCCGCGGATGAGGTCATGGAACTCGATCGTTCCGGATGAGACGGCGAAACGAATGACGTGCGGCTCGCCGGGATCGCCTTCGATCGCCCGGCAGCGGCCGGAGTAGTGCCATTGCTTACCCGCGTTTTCCGCGGCCGCGCGCTCGGCCTCGAGCTCCTCGACCGTGCAGTAGCACCGATACGCCTTCCCGCCGGCAACCAACTCTTCGACGCGTTCGCGATAGCGCTCCAGCCGGTCGCTCTGATAGACCGGGCCCTCATCCCACGCGACACCGAGCCACTGCAGCGAGCTGATGATCTGCTCCGCATGGCGCTGACGGGATCGCTCGACGTCCGTGTCTTCGATGCGCAGCAGCATCGTGCCGCCGTGACGGCGGGCGTGAAGAAGATTGAAAATTGCGGTGCGGGCGCCGCCGACATGCAGAAAGCCGGTGGGGGATGGAGCGAAACGGAGCTTCATGGGTTGGATATTAGCGCGTAGCTCCGGAAGAGATCGGGACAAGAGACAAGAGATCAGAGATATGAGAATAGGGGTTATCGAAAGGTCAGACGTGAATCTGATCTCTGATCTCTTGCCTCTAGTCTCTGATCTCTTGTCTCTAGTCTCTGCTCCCCCAGGCCCCCAGCGCGTAGAATCAAAGGCCGTGCACCGCTCGCGTGGTTTCTCGCTTGCTGAGGTTCTGGTCGCGTTGGCGATTCTGGCGATCGTGATCACCACTACGATCGCCATGTTTGCGGAGCGGACGAAACGGCTGCGCGAGGCGAGCGAAACGATCATCGCGTATCAGGCTCTGTCGAACGAGGCGGAGTACTGGCGGCGCATGGACTTCACCGCGATCGATGATCCGTCGCAGCAGAAGTTCCAATCTCCCGACCTCTCCGTGCTCGCGCCGCTCGCTCCGTACACGACGGCGGTCAAGGTCGATACGCCGCAAGCGGATGTCCGCAACGTCACTCTGACGATTCGGTGGGCGACGAACCGGGAGGCCCGGCTGGCGATCGCGCGGGCGAGCACCGGTGGGACTGGCTTATGGTGAAGCGCAAGAGGACTAACGGGTTCACGTTGATGGAGGTCGTCGTCGCCACGGCGCTCTTCGGTGTCTTCCTCTTCATCATCGTCACACTCACCGCGGAGATGCGGCGCAACGAGAAGAAGTGGCCGGTCGATTTCTTCTCGAACCCGGAAGTCGGCAGCGTGCTGGCGCGCCTCCGCCGTGATGTTTACGACAGCACCTTGATGCCGGGCAGCTTCGATGTCTACACCACGTCGCCTACGACACTGATCCTCTACACGATCAGCGTCGATCGCTCTTCGGCTGAGACTGTCGTTTGGGATTTCAGCAAACCGGGGGAGGCGCACCGCAAAGCGTACCGAGTGAACCAGCTGTCGTCCGAATGGGTGGCTCGCAGCGTGCCGATCTTCACCTGTTCGTCGTGCCTGCTCGGAGAGTCGGTCAACGGCGAGCCGGCGGTGCACATCCAGGCAATCGACAAGGAGGGGAAGCTTGCCATCGACGAGATCTTCGTTCCGCGCCCGCACGCGTGAGCGCGGCTACGTGCTGATCACCGCGATCGCGCTGGCGATCCTCTACTTCGCTCTGATGGAGCTGATGCTGATCGATTCCTCACGCGCGTTGCGCGAGGCCCAGCGTTTCCGCTCCAAAGTCATCGCCACAACGCTTGCCGAAAGCGCGGCCGAGCTTTCGGCGGCGTCGATGGTCACGCGCAATGCGGGAAACGACATCAACGCGAACGACGAGCAAGGGTCGATGAAGGCGAGTTGCAACGTCACCGGTACAGCCAACGGAACAGCCTTCACGATCGATGCGGAGGCAACAACGAGCGGCGTGTCACCGTTGACGTCGAAGGTCAGCGTGCAGGGCAGGATCAACCAATCGCGCGTGATCGTGGATTACACGTATCACTCCCAGTGAGGGGGTCGCTGATCGGGAGTCGGGAGTCGGGAGTCGGAGCGAATCGCGAATTCAAGTTTCTGCCTACCTACGACACCCGACGACCTACAATCTGCGCGCTCGCATCACGCCCAAGCCGATGGCGAGCGCAGCGAGACCGCCCAGCATCTTTCCCGGATTCGCTTTCGCGTACGCCCGGACTTTGCCGAACGATTGATTCAACTTGAGGTTCTTCAGCTGATCGCGGACGGAGCGGAGGCTCGTCGGATCGATCCCAACCCTGTCCAGAACATTGTCCAGAACCCTGTCCAGCCCGCTCAGTGGACGTTCCGCGACCGGCACACTCGTCTCACGATGATAAGGGTGGAACTGACTGGTGGGATTCATGTTGTCAATCATTCAAATCCTCCTCGAATACGGTTATTTGTATTGCGAGGAGGGTGCCACAAACGGCGGGCAACGAACATCAGATCTTTGCGATGAGCCGCTGCATCTGCGGGAGCAGCGATGCGCCGATGGCGACTTTCACCACGTCCGCGAGGATGAATGGCCGTACGCCGCCGATCCACGCGGCATGCGGGCCGGACAGCACGGCCAGCCAGGAAAAGCCGCCGAGGTAGATCACGCTTAGGGCGGCAAGCATGCCGGCAACGGCGCGGAGCGTGGTAGAGCCCCAGCCTCTTTCAGACACCCAGCCAGCCACCCATGCGGCGCAAGGATAGGAAAGAAGGTAGCCGGCCGTCGGACCTGCGAGCCACATCGGCCCGCCGTGACCAAGCGCGAAGACGGGAAGTCCACTGAAGCCCTCGAGGAGATAGAGCGCCGCCGCTGCGGCACCACGAACAGAGCCCAACGTTACGCCGACGAGGAGCACAGCCAGCGGCTGCAGCGTCAGAGGCACGGGCGAAAACGGGAGCGGAATGGCGACCTGCGCGGCCAGAGCGATGACGACGGTCGCGCCGATGACGAGCAGCACATCGAGGGCGGCACGCCCGCGCACGAGGCGCGTGAGAAGTGCCGAAGGGATGGTGGCGGCTTTCGTTTGCATAGTTCAGGCTCCAGAGAGGCAGAGATCAGAAGATCAGAGACAAGAGATCAGAAAAACGTCCCTGATCTCTGCCTCTTTCAGACAACAGCCTACAAGAGATCAGAGATCAGGAGGAAACGTCACCCTGATCTCTGATCTCTGATCTCTCGTCTCTGATCTCTGTCTCGATTCATTACGAGGATCGCCGGCAGCAGCGTGATCGCGGCCAGCCCACTAAGTCCAATTCCGAAGGTGGAAGCATACCCAATCGATCGCAGCCCCGGATAGTGCGAGAACGCGAATGAGCCGTAGCCGACGATCGCGGTGAGAGCGGCCATGACGATCGCTTTGCCGGTCTCATGCGCACTGCCGCGGAACGCAGTGACATCTTCGCGATAGCGCTGCAGCATGTAGATCGCGTAATCGGTGGCCACGCCGATGATCATCAATCCCACGAAGATGTTCATGAAGTTGAACTGAAGGTCGAGCAGCGCCATCAGTCCGAGCATCCCCACGGCTCCGGCGACGAACGGCACAAACGAGAGCGCGGTCAGCTTCACGGTTCGGAAACTGAGGAACATGAGGATGAAGACGGCGATGAACCCGATGATTGTCGAGCGCGTGGCGTCCGCCTTCACGATGTGCCGCAACGTTGCGCTGACGAGATTCACGCCGGTGAGGATGTCGCCTGGGTGGCGGTCCGGCACCGCGAGCAGTTTCGGGGAAACATCGCGGCCCCACTTGCCGCCGGTCGGGTAAACATTGATCACGGACATCCAGCCGCCGTTGACGTGCTTGATGAAACGCGTGGTCAGCCTCTCGATGTCTTTGTTGCCAATGGTCTGGATCGTGATCGGTTGCACAGGTTGCAGTGTCTGCGCAAACAACTTCATGTAGTCGTCGTAAACCTCGGGGCGGAAGCCGTTCTCGGCGAGCGCGGCGCGGAACGTGTGATCGACACGCGCGAAATTGAACTCATTGCCGCTGCCGGCGCGAAGCCGGTCGATGATCTTCTGCTGATCGACGGCCGACGGCAGGAACGTCGAGATCGACTGATACGAGGCGATGGTGTGGTCGCGCACGAGGCCGTCGAGGTCCTGCGCCGCGGCGCGCGTCTTCTCCAGCGCCTCCTCGACCGTCTTGCCTTCGCAGACGTACATCATGAAGTCGAACGACTGGCCGAACGTCTCGGTGATACGCGTCTGATTGACGACGCCGGGATTGCCCTTCGCGCGCAGGTCCTGGATGTTGTCGCTGAACTTCACGCGCGTGGCCAGCAGCCCGCAGGCGACGACGAAGATCACCCAGATTCCGATCGTAATTCCCGGCCGGGCCACGGAGATGTCGATGAGTTTGCCGGCGCCGAAAGAGTGAAGGTAGAGCTTCGGCGCGCGCCGCACCTGCTTCCGCTCCGAGAACACAATGAGCGCCGGCAGCAGAAACATCACGCACAACAGAAAGAACACGATGCCGACGCCGGTCAGCAAGCCGAGCTGGGTCATGCCGCGAAAGTCGGTCGCCAGAAACGCGAAGAATGTTCCGGCCGTGGTGATGGCGGCAACGAAAACGCCGGGCATCGTCGAGCGCATGATCACGCGGATGGCGTCCTGCATCGACGCGCCGCGGTTCCGCTCATCGACGTAGCGTCCGTACAGCACGGTAATGAAATCGATCCCGAGTCCCGCGAGCAGCGCGGCAAATCCCGCGCTTGCTTGCGAGAGCTTGCCGTAGGTGACGCCCGCCAACCCGAACGTCAGCAAGAGTCCGAGCGCGAGCGGAATGCCCGCGTAGATGACGGAGGCCAGCCGGCGGAAGGCGTAGAGGAACAGCGCCAGAACGCCGATCACCGATCCGATGATGTTGATGATGACGTCCTGGCGGATCAGGTCGGCGTCGCCGACCGCGATCTCGTAGCCGCCGGTGTGCGAAACCTTCGGCAGCGGCGTTCCCGGAGCGGCAGTCTTCTGGAACTCCTTCAGCGCCTGCGCCTCGAGCAGAGTCCCTTCGCTCAGCAACTCTTTGCCGAACGGCACGTCCTGCGCCGGCCTGCGAGGCTTCGTGAGGATCAGCAGCATGCTGTGATCCGACGACATGTAGTAGCCGCTGGACGTGTCGATCTTGAAGCCGCTACCGGCGGACTGAAACTTGCGAAGGAAGATCGGGACAAGGTTGAAGGGATCGTATTGAACGAGCGGCTTCATCGCGAAGGCTTGCGGCGTCTGGAGCATGGCGCGGTTGCGCGCCACCGATGCGCGGATGCCGTCGTCCGTCAGCTTTGCGGCCACTTCGTCGAGCTCAGCCGGCGACAGGAACAGCAGCGCCTTGGGAAGAATGATCTCGATGAAGTCGAGCGGATTAGGGATCTTGTACGTCACATCCTCGATCTTCGGATTCTTCCGGTACCCCTCGGCGATGGCGTCGATGAGCGAGTCATAGTCATGAACGTCACGCCCTTTCGGCATGTCGATGACGACGATGTGATAGTCGATCGTGCCGAGGTCCTTCAGCACTTTGCGGAACTCGTTGACCTGCCGGTTCTGCTGCGGGATGAGGTTCAGCAGGTCGGGGTCGAACGACAGGCGCGTCGCGCCGGCCACGGCCAGAACCGCAAGCACGAGTCCGGCGATGAGGATTTCTTTGCTGCGCCGCAGGCAGAGTCGCGCGAGCGCGTCGAGGATTCGGTCGGTCAATTCAGGTCTCGCGGTATCGTTCGTGACGCGCGGAAGGAGGGGGGATAACAACATGCGCAGTCAGATCAGTCAAGTTGCATTCCTCATGGTGTTGCTGGTTGCGGCCTGTCAGAAGGCCGAGCCACTCACTGCTGCAAAAGCCGAGCAGATCCTGGCGAGCTCCCGTTTTGAGGCCGAACCCATCTATGCCGAGGTGCCCCAGAAGGTGTGGTGGAACCCGCGCTTTCCGAAGGATGAGTTCGACGAGCGGTCGCTGCGCACGTTCGCCAACCTGCAGAAGGCGGGACTCCTCAGCTTCACCGGCGGACCAACGCCGGATGGCGCCGGGTACCTCGCGAAGACCACGCAGCAAGGCTTCCCCATCCTCGGCACAGCACCGAGTGCTCGTGGCCCGGTCTTTCGCGGCCTGATCTGCTACAAGGTCTACGACGGCCTGCGAAACTTTCAGCGTCATCCGACCGAGCCGACGACGGGACACGGTGAGCTGGTGTGGCACTACACGAAGCCGACGCCGCTCTATCCGATGTTCGAAACGAAGCAGAACAAGCCGCTCGACAAGCCGTTCATCTCGCTGGTGTCGTTCTACTACAAGGACCACCAGTGGCGATTCGATGTGACGGTGCGAAAGACGGAGGCCGATTAGTCGTCGCTGACATCATCGTCCCCAGTGTCCGTCAATTTCCGCTTCAGCGCGGCATAACCTGGCAGTGAGCGCACCGACGCCAGGTCAGTGTCTCGCTCGACGAGGCCGATCGGAACGTAGTGGTGGCCAGCGAGTGCGGTCAGGGTCGACAACGCTTCCTGCGGCCTTCCAGCCGCGGCCATGAGGCAGGCCCGGTTGTAGGTTGGAATCCATCCTTCGGGGCGCAGAACTTCACAGCGGCGGAAGTATGCGTCAGCTTCGTCATTGTGGCCGAGGCGTCGCGCGCAGTTCCCAGCTTGGAGCATGGCACGAACATCAGATGGCGCGATCTGAATGACCTTCTTGTAGTTCGCAAACGCGCGGATGAAATCCTTTCGGTCGTAGTAAAGGTCGCCGAGGCGGCGATAAACACGAGGAAAGGTCGGATCAGAGGCGACCCCCTTGCGATACCACAGCTCGGCCGTCTGATCGTGTCCGCGAAGCGCTTCGATGAAGCCGAGATTCGCCATCGCCTCCGCGAAGTGAGGATTGACGGCGAGCGAGGCCCTGAACTCTTTCTCGGCGTGGTCGAGATCGCCCTGCGTGAGCGCGATCCCTCCGAGGACGCCATACACGCGGAACTGATCGCCGTCGATGGCGAGCGACTGCTGGTAGTACTTCACAGCTTTGTCGCTGTCGCCCGTCTTGATTCCAACGAGGCCGAGGACGTTGAGTGCAGAAACGTTCCGCGGCGTCACGGCTATGACCTCGAGTAGGAGGGCTTCCGCGCGCGCCCACTCGCGCCGCTGCGCAAAGTGACGCGCTTCTTCCAGTTTGTTATGGATCGGCAGGCCGTCTTTCGGGTCGATCCCCTGCATGCTGGAGCGTTCCCCGCGCGACGCCAGATAGCCCAGCGCCTGCAGCGACTCTTCCGTCTCGCGCGTCATCGGGCTGGCCGCCGCTTTCACTGAATGACGCATGCTGGCGCTCATCAGCTCCGTTAGCTCCGCGTCGAGTTTCGCGGCCACGCGTGGCAGCTCCGGCAGAAGGTTTTGTAACTCGTGCGGATCGTTGCGAAGGTCGTACAACTCCGGCCGAGGTGCGCGGATGTATTTGTAACCGCCGTCGCGGACCGCGAATAGCGGCGCCATGCCGAAGCCGACCTCGGAAAGCAGCGATTCCGAATACTGGGGAAGCTGCGGCGCCGGTTCCTTTCCGCGAATCGCGGCTCCGAGGTCGTGGCCGTCCGTCGTATCGCCGCCGGGCAGGCCGAGGATACCGAGCACCGTCGGCACGATGTCCACCGAGCGCACCGGGCTGCTATAAACAGCCGGCGCGAACGCTTTGTGATAACGAATGAGCAGCGGCACGCGGACCGTGGCGTCGTAGACGAAGATGGCGTGCGTCTGCTCGCCGTGCTCTCCGAGACTCTCGCCATGATCGGCCGTGACGATCAGGAGGGTGTTGTCCAGCAGTCCCTTGCTTCGCAGCGTCTCTACGATTCGTCCGATCTGGCGATCGACGCCGGCGATTGCTGCGTCGTACGGGGTTACGGAGAGCGCCATATCAGAGGCGGAGGGATGGTAGGGCTGGTGCGCATCGAAGAAGTGGACCCATGTGAAGAACGGCTTCGTCCTCGTGGTGTTCCATCCGTCAAACCACTGGAGGAAATGATCGGCGGTCTTAGGCGCCAGCCGCTCCCGGATCATGAACAACTTGGGCTCGGCCTCGGACCAGAGGTCGTCATCGTAGGTCTCGAAGCCCTTATTGAGGTTGTAGCGGCGGTTCAGCACGAGCGCGGAGACGAAGGCGTGGGTTGTGTAACCGGCATCGCGCAAACGTTCGGCCAGCGTGACAGCCCCTTCGCCGAGCGCGTAGGCGCCGTTGTCGCGAACCCCATGCGCGGGAGGATAAAGGCCGGTGAAGATCGACGAGTGCGACGGCATGGTGATCGGCGCGGATGAGATGGCGTCGGTGAAGCGAACACTCTCGCGGGCAAGTTTGTCGATGGCGGGGGTTCGGGCCACGGTGTACCCGTAGCAGCCGAGGTGATCGGCCCGGAGGGTATCGATCGTGATGATCAGGACGTTCGGGCGCTCGGCCTGGCGGCAGGAAACAGCGCTGAGAACGACAATTACTGAGACAACGAAGGCAGGCGCGATCAGACGGCGCCCGTAGCGATCGATCATTTAAGTTCCAATCTTAATAGCACTGTGGCGGTTGCATCCGTTAAACTCTACGGCAGGTCCAAAAACACTTTTGAGATCTTGCGATCGCAGAGAAGAAGTGAGGTAGGTATGAAGAGAGCGGTGGTCGTGGCAGTTGTTCTCCTTTCCTGTTCGGTTCTCTACGCGGACATCTCGGTTACCGATCGATCGTCGACGTTGCGCATGCTCGCCGACCCGTCGGTTTTGCGACCGAGGGCAGATGCGGATGCTTCCCCTGATCCTGACCGCGCGGCGAGCCAAGCCGCAAAACAAGCGAAGCAGGACGCGAAGATAGCCAGGCGTCAACACAGCACAGGCACAAGCGCTCTCTCATTTCATCCGCGCACGCTGACCACCGGGTCTATAGGACTGATCGACGCCGCCGGTCTCAAGTACTTCATCATTACCGCCAACTCGTTCAGCACCTCGTCATCGGCGTCGGGTGCCGCCTCGGATGCGACGTATCAGGCGGCCATTGCTACCACGACGGTGGCTGGTGGAGCGGGGCCAGGGGCCGCGCTGAACTCTATGTTCTTCGGCTACAACTCGCTCTGCGTCAGCCTTACGAATGCCACCGGCCCATGCGCTACTGGCAACGCCGCGTACGCGATCTATAACAGGAATGGTGGACCGACACCGTTCGACGCAACCGTCCCTCCGGGACCGGCGTGCACGAACCGTCAGCTGGCCTTCCCGGCGCAGACGATCGGTGGGCTCTCGGTCACGAGAAAGGTCTTCGTCCCCACCAACGATCGGTTCATCCGCTGGATGAACTACTTCACCAACACCACCGGCTCGCCGATCACGTTCACCATGGTCACGAGCAACGACCTGCGGTCCGGAGCCAACACAAAGATCATCAGCTCGTCGAGCGGAGACAACGTCGCCCAGACCACCGACAATTGGATAACGTCGTTTCTGAATTTCGCCAACGCAACGGTCGGCACCACATCGAGCGAACCTCGCATCGGCCACGTGATCCAGGGCACCGGTGCACCAACTCCTGTATCCAACATCTTTTTCGCGGACGGGAACAGCAATCCGTTCTGGGCGTACTCGATCACGCTGGCCCCCGGGCAGACGAAGGCGATCCTGAACTTCGCTACGGGCCAGGGAACGAAGGCCACGGCAAACACCCAGGCGGCGGCGCTTGCCCTTCTCCCTGCGAACGCTACTCAATGCCTGTCAGCGACGGAGCTCAGCCAGATCGTGAACTTCGTCACCTCGACCGACATGTCGATCACGAAGAGCACTTCCGCTGGAACCGCATTCGGCGGCTTTCCGATCAGCTACACGCTCGCCGTCTCGAACCTCGGGCCGTCGCAAGCATCGAGCGTTTCGGTCAGCGACACGCTGCCGGCCGGATCAGGCTTCATCAGCGCTTCCGGTACCGGCTGGACCTGCAACAACGTGGCGGGCGTCGTTACCTGCACGCTGCCGACACTGGCAGTCGGGGCTGCGAATCCGATCACATTGACGATCACCGCGCCGCCGGTGGCCTCAACGGGAACGCTCTCGAATACCGCCACGGTCAGCAGCGCCGCAAGCGACCCGAATCCGGCCAACAACAGCAGCACGTCGACAGTGCCCATCCTGCCGGGCAGCAACATTCCGACGCTAAGCACATGGATGCTGATGATGCTGGCCGCCGTCCTCGGCGCGATCGCTCTGGTACGGAGAACGTAATTCGCGAGATACTCAGGGGGCATGCCCGCCCCCGACCCAAAAAACGATCAAAAGATCGAAGCAGCCCGCGAGGCACTTCGATCGGTCCAAAGCGGCATGTCCCTGGGCCTCGGGACAGGAAGCACGGCCAAGGAGTTCGTCGCTCTCCTCGGCGAGGCGCTCGCGCGCGGCGAGCTGCGCGACATCCGCTGCACCTGCACGTCGAAGCAGACCGAGGATCAGGCGCGGTCGCTCGGCATTCCGCTTTTCGCCCTCGCCGAGATCTCACCCCTCGATCTGGCCATCGACGGCGCGGACGAGATCGACGCGCAGCTTCGACTGATCAAAGGCCGCGGCGGCGCGCTGCTGCGCGAGAAGATCGTCGAGCAGCAGGCGAAGCGGTTCATCGTCATCGCCGATGAGTCGAAGATCGTCGAACGCCTCGGCGCCGGCGTGCTGCCTGTCGATTGTGACGCCGTTCGCGCTCGAGGTTCTGGAGAAGCGATTCTCGGCGATGGGCCTCGCCCCGGTGCTTCGCCTTCGTGATGGGCGGCCTCGCATCGTCGACGAGGGCGTCTAGTCCTCGACGTGTGCGTTGCCGGGCAGACCGACATCGCCAATACGTTGAATCGCGCAAGTTCGAGCGTGTCATTCGGCGCACTCCTGGTGTCGTTCTACTACAAGGACCGCCATTGGCGGTTCAATGTGATCGAGCGGAAGACGGAAGCGGAGTGAACTGTATCGGGCGTCTCTGCGACTCGCGCTGACGAGCTGGTCATCATTCCCGCGCCTCACCTCGAGGAGGAGCAACGGTTTTCATCCAGAGGTTGCACGGTTGTCTCCTTCTGCGCCGGGCATCGTGACCCCAGCATGAAAGACACAGTGACGCGAGATAGCAAAAACTTCCCAACGTAGGTGTTGCGCGCCGTATTGACACCGTTCCACGCAATGACTACTATCCGCGTCTTCGCGGAAACCTGTCGCAATATTACTTGCAAGCCGATCCGCAGGCTAAAGGAGAAGTTCTGTCTATGCTCAAGCTGAAAACGACCGCCGTCGTATTGATCTCGATGTTCTTGCCGTTTCTTTTAAGCGCCGCTGAAGGCCCGATCCGGCGCAGCCCACAAGCTGTCAAGGGCGAATACAACGGCGCACCTAACGACGACGCATCGGCCACGGCGGCCGCCGCCGACCCGGTGGATTTCCTGCACGCCCTGCTGCGCCCGCAGGCGCCGAAGATCTTCTCAATGGCACCAACCACGGACGCAGAGCCCGATACTGACAATCCGCGCGCGGCGACTGAATGGCGACTGAAGACGATGGTCGACGAGCATGGACAGATCCCACCTGGCGCCGTCTACCGCGCCAACCTGCATCGCCAAAATGCCAACCACGGTTCTCACTTCGGCTCCACCAGCACCAATTCCATAGGTAGCAATTCCATCAACCGCGTGGTTTCACTGTCTTCAAGCGTCACATCAGGATCGTGGACGTCGCGCGGTCCGCAGAATGTCGGCGGCCGCACGCTGGCGCTGCTGGTCCACCCGACGAATAACCAGATCCTCTATGCCGCTTCCGCCAGCGGAGGCCTGTGGCAGTCGACAAACGGCGGTGCGTCGTGGTCGCAACTCCCACTGACGTTCAACCTCTTCATCGGCGCACTCGCGTTCGATTCGCTCAACCCGAACGTCATCTACGCCGGAACAGGCGAGCGCTTCTACGACCGCGCCGTGCAGGGCGCCGGCATCTTCAAGTCGAGCGACGGCGGGGCAACCTGGACCCAGCTCGCGGCGACCGCGAACTGGCTGTATGTCTCTTCCATCTCCGCGCAACCCGGCGTCAGCGGGACGTTCCTGGCCGCAACGAGCAGCGGTCTCTTCCGCACCACGGACGGCGGTGTCACATGGACGCAGATCTCGGTCCCCTCGCTCTACGCTGGCGTCATGGTCGCCTTCAATCCTAACGACGGAACCCGAGCGCTCGCCGCCGTGTATCTCCAGACCGGCAACGTACAGGCATACGCCTCATCGGACGGTGGCCTAACGTTCAACGCGGCCACAGGCGCCTCGCGCTTCTCGAGCGACATCGCCGTCGCCTGGGCACCGTCCACGGCCGGCGTGGCGTATGCCATCGTCGGCGGCGACTATAACCCACCCTTCTACGCCGAGTTGTGGCGCTCCACCGACTACGGCGCCAATTACACGAGATACGCGACCGGCGACATCGGCTGCGTCGATCGTCGTTGCACGCTCTGGGTAGCCCCTAACGATTCATCGCTCCTCATAACGGGAGGCGTCGACGTCTTCCGCAGCGCCAATTCAGGGTCGACATTCACCCGCATCGGCAGCGGTTACATCATGACCAACGACCCGCACCCGGACCAGCATTGCATCGCCGGCGACTCCGCGTACAGCGCATCCAATCGGACCGTCTATGTCTGCACCGACGGTGGCGTGTTTCGCACCAACGACATCACTTCGGCAGCGGTCAACAACGGCTCGTGGACCCCGTTGGTGTCAACGTATCAGACGACCCAGTTTTACGGTGGCGCTGGACACAACGCCGGCTCGGCGGCGTACTTCGGCGGAACGCAGGACAACGGGAACCTCGCCACAACGAACACGTCCACGAACGCGCGGTTAGTGCTGGGAGGGGACGGCGGTTTCGTCGATATCGATCCGACGTCGGTGAACAACTGGTATTTCGAGTACCAGTACCTGAACCTCTATCGCTCGACTGATGGCGGCTTCACCCTTTCCTACATCTCGCCCGGTCTGAGTGACACGAACACCAACACCAACTTCATCGCGCCGTTCGTTCTCGACCCGAATCATCCGGCGACCCTGCTCGCAGGCGGCGGAAACCTGTGGCGCACCACCAACGCCCTGGCCCAGCCGGTGACGTGGACGAACATCCGGCCGGCCGGAAGCACGTTCGTCAGCGCGATCGCCGTCGCTCCGGGGAACTCCGATCTGATCTATGTCGGCCAGGACGACGGCGTCATTCAGAAGACGACGAACGGCACCGCCACTACGCCTTCGTGGTCGGACGTCGACAACAACAGCTCGACGAATCCGCTGCCGAACCGTTACATCACGCGCATTTACGTCGACCCCGCTAACAACAACACCGTCTACGTCACGCTCGGCGGCTACAGCTACGACAATCTCTGGAAGTCGGCCGACGGTGGCAACACCTTTGTCTCCGTGTCGGGCAGCGGCGCCACCAGCCTGCCACCGGCGCCGATCCGCGGCATCGTCCGCCATCCGCGCAGCGCGCTGCGGCTGTATGCCGGCACCGACGTCGGCCTCTATGAGAGCGAGGACGGCGGCGCGACGTGGTCGGCTTCGCAGGGCGGCCCTGGGGACGTGATGATCGACGAGGTCCGCTTCGTCATCGGAACCGAGTCGCTCCTCGCCGCCACCCACGGGCGCGGCCTCTGGACCGCCGACGTCTCGTGCGTCGCAGTGATCGCGTCGCAGCCGACCGCCAACCCCACCAACATCACAAGCGGTGGCAGCTCGACGCTCTCGATCGGCGTTACCGGTACGTCACCAACCATCCAGTGGTACACGTCTTTGAACGCGTTTGTCGGCTCCGGTGCGAGCATCTCCGTAAGCCCGACGACGACAACGATCTACCATGCGGTCGTGAGCAGCTCGTGTACAGCGCCCACCAGCAGCGCGGACGTCACGGTCACTGTCTGCGTACCGCCCGGGCTCGGCACGACGTTTACCGCTACGCCTTCGACGATCTCGTCAGGCCAGAGCTCGAAGCTGGAATTGGGCGGCGCAACAGGAACGGGCATACTGACTTACCTCTTCTACAAGAGCGACGGCACTTTCGTCGGCTCCTCGACAAACAAGAAACTGTGGGTCTCGCCGACCGTGACGACCAGCTACTACTACAAGGTGAGCAACGCCTGCGGCACCTCGGCTGCAAGCTCGACCGTCACAGTTACAGTGCAATAGTCCATCCTTGGAGCTGCCGCCACTTGCGAAAGTGGCGGCAGTTTTTCGCTTTCGATGCCAGGAACGTCCGTCTGCGAATACACTTGCAGGCTTGACGGCAGAAGAGCAGAAGATCGAAGCCGCCCGCGAAGCACTTCGATCGGTCCAAAGCGGCATGTCCCTCGGCCTCGGGACAGGAAGTACGGCCAAAGAGTTCGTCGCACTCCTCGGCGACGCACTCGCGCGCGGCGAGCTGCGCGATATCCGCTGCACCTGCACGTCGAAGCAGACCGAGGATCAGGCGCGCTCGCTCGGCATTCCGCTCTTCGCCCTCGCCGAGATCTCACCCCTCGATCTGGCCATCGACGGCGCGGACGAGATCGACGCGCAACTACGCCTGATCAAAGGCCGCGGCGGTGCGCTGCTGCGCGAGAAGATCGTCGAGCAGCAGGCGAAGCGATTCATCGTCATCGCCGATGAGTCGAAGATCGTCGAACGCCTCGGCGCCGGCGTGCTACCTGTCGAAGTGACGCCGTTCGCGCTCGAGGTTATCGAGAAGCGATTCTCGGCGATGGGCCTGGCCCCGGTGCTTCGCCTTCGCGATGGTCAGCCACGCATCACCGACGAAGGGCATCGCATCCTCGACGTGCGGGTTCCCGCGCAGAGCGATATCGCGGAGATCGTGGCAAGGATCCGCGAGCTGGCGGGAGTGGTCGAGACCGGGTTCTTCCCGACGGAGGCGAGCGAGGCGCTCATCGCCACGAGTAATGGCGTACGCCGGATGACGCGGTAGGGACCAGGCTGGCCAAAGGAACGAGGGGCATGCTCGTGGCAGCACGCCCCCCGTAACTCACAGCTACTTGGTGACGTCTTTTAATGCCTGTTCGAAACGGTCTGCGACATCTTCCGGCTCGCCGGTTTTGTCGGGGACGAGATTCGACGCCAGGAATCCCTGAGCGCCAGGCATGGATGGGGTGTGAGACGTCGGGGTGGAAGGGATGGGGTCCGGTGCCGGTGCCGCCTTCTTGCGGATGTTCATCGTCTTCTTGACGAGGTGCGACATGGTGTCAACAAAGGGCTGCAAATCAGCGCCGTCCGGCTGCTTGACGGCGTGCTGCGCCAATCTGTAGACCTGAAGCCCCTGTACGGACGAGGCGGCAAGCAGGTTGTCGCTG
>OLLN01000045.1_pt1 | contig 52952 bp, 47 predicted proteins | sample 1604281 | NCBI WGS metagenome assembly OLLN01 (sample SAMEA104055716, study PRJEB20765) | soil metagenome | biome: Arctic tundra; feature: Polygonal ground; material: soil | place: USA | collected 2011-09 | depth 0-0.5 m | reverse complement strand
CCCACCCCCCACACCCTCCCGTCACTAACCCCAATCACATAATCCCCATACGCTGCCGCGCGCTCGGAGTGCGTGGCCATGACGATCGTCGCCCGACGGCTTTTGTGGATGCTGCGAATCAGGTCGAGGACCATCTCGCCGTTTCTCGAGTCGAGATTGCCGGTCGGTTCGTCGGCGAGGATCAGCGGCGGGTTGTGGACGACGGCGCGGGCGATCGCAGCGCGCTGCATCTCGCCGCCGGAAAGCTCGTTCGGGTAGTGCGTGGCGCGATTGCCGAGGCCGACGCTCGCCAGCGCCTCGGCGACGCGTGTTTTCACCTCACTGCGTGGCGCGTTGGCCAGCGAGAGAGGGAAGGCGACGTTCTCGAACACATTGAGGGTAGGGATGAGGTTGAAGAACTGGAAGATGAAGCCGATCGATCGCCGGCGCAGCATCGTCAGCCGCGAGTCGTCGAGAACGGATGTCTCACTGTCGTCGAGAAAGATTCTGCCTGCGGTCGGCTTGTCTACTGCGCCGATGAGATTAAGCAGCGTCGACTTTCCACTGCCCGACGCCCCCATCAGGACTGCGAAGTCGCCCGAAGCAATGTCGAGCGAGATGTCGCCGAGGACTTGCACGGCTGCCGACTCGTCGCTTCCCGCGTATGCGTGCGTGACGTGCTCGAGTCGGATGCGCATGGCGAGCGATTGTACGCGGCACGGTCGCTGCAAATCGTCGTTTCGAAAAGGGGAGCTGGACGATCATCGCCATTCTGCTCATCCTCTGGATACTCGGCCTTGTCAGCAGCTACACCTTCGGCGGGCTGCTGCACCTCATCCTCGTCGTTGCCATCATCCTTCTGATCATCCAGCTTCTGTCAGGGCGGCGCCGCCTCTGATAGGCTGAGCAGCCCAACAAGGAGGTACGCCATGGCAGAAACGACAAGCGGTGCGGGAACCGGCGCCGATGCGGAGACGGACTCACGATTCGGCAAGGCCAAGGAATTCGTCAACGACAAGTACGAAGCAGCTTCCGATGCGATGAAGAATCAGTACAACCGCGTCCGCGAGAAGGTCGAGGATGTAGACTTCGGCGCCATCACCGATCAGGTTCGCAGCTACGTTCGTTCCAACCCTGGGAAAGCGCTGCTGATCTCAGTGGGTGTTGGATTTCTCGTCGGCCTGCTGCTTCGGCGCGACGACCATCAGGATTAGGAGTGATGATGCCTACCACACGAGATGACGATACCGAACGCTCCGCCGCCGGCATGGACTACGACTTCCCGATTCGCGAGAAGGCCTCGCAGCTCGGGAGCACTTTTGTCGGGGATGGCCCGTCGGCGCTTTTCGAAGCGGTTGAGAACATGTTGCCCGAGTCGTGGCGGGAGCACATCCGCACGTTTCCGCTCGCTGCGGTCATTCTCGGCGTGGGTGCCGGCGTCTGGCTCGGTATGCGTAAGGGTGACGAAATCATCGCCGCCGGAACGGCGATGATCACCGCCGCGGCGATGGAGAACGTTACGAACGTAATGCACGCGGCGACGCATCCCGTCGAATAACTCTTGCGAAGCGGCCGTGCTCTCCGCACAATGACGAGGAATGGAGACGTGGCCGCTTCCGCTGGGCATCGCTGATCACCGGCATCACTACCTGGCCTCGCTCGCCGCCGAGGTGCATCGAACGTATTTTCAGAAATACCCGCCGCTCAGCGTGAAGTGGGGCCAGCAGATCACGCGCAAGAAGCGCCGCTCCATCCGTCTCGGCTCGTACAACCACAGCACCGCCGAGATCCGCATCCATCCGCTGCTCGACTCGTCCGACATTCCGGCGTTCTTCATCCAGTCGGTGATCCATCACGAGTACCTGCACCACGTTCTCGGCGCGAGCCACAACCGCCGCTTTCACGCGCAGGAGCGCCAGTTCCGCTACTTCCGCGAATCGAAGGAGTGGATTCGCTGGCACCTCTGGCTATTGCTCGGCACCAAGCGAAACCGCAATCTGGCGATACCGGCGACGGCGCAGCCGCAGATGGTTTTGTTTTAGCGGTTGCGGGGGCTACGGTCCGCAGATGACGCAGATGTTCGCAGATGAAAGACGAAGCATGGTGTTTCTCAATAGCTTCCATCTGGGAACATCTGCGTCATCTGCGGATCAATTAGCTCACGTTCCCATCGGGAAGGTGAGCGAGTAGATATAGCGCCCTCGGGCAACCTGCAGCACCACCGACGATCGTTCCGCCGATTGCGTCAGAGCCTGATTCAGCGCTTTGACGGACGCCACCTCGGCGCCGTTCACGCCGACAATGACGTCTCCCTGTTGCAGCCCGATGTTCTCGCCGCGTGAACCTCGCGAGACCTCGTCGATCACGACCTGGCGGTTCTGATCGATTATGCGAAGCCCGGCGATCTCCCACAAAATGCGCAGCCCCAGATCGCCCGGCGCCTCGGTCGGACGAACGGAGACGGGCTGCGAGCTCCCGCCGCGCAGTACCGTGAGCGGTAGCGGCTGGCCGGCGGCTACGGTGGCGGTGAGGGTGGAAAACGCTTCGCGCGAATCGATCGCGCGGCCGTTCACGGCGGTGATGATGTCTCCTGGGCGAAGCCCCGCTGCCTGCGCCGGCGATCCGCTGATCACGCGCGCCACGAGTGCGCCGCGCGAGGTCTGGAGGCCCGTGCGGCGCGCCTCCTCGGGAGTGATGGTGGCCGTCACTGCGCCGATCCAGGCGCTGTGAACCTGTCCGAAACGGACGATGTCCTGAATCACTTTCTTCGCGCGGTCGACCGGAATGGCGAAGCCGATGCCCTGCGCGTTGGCGTAGATCATCGTGTTGATGCCGATGACGCGCCCTTCGATGTTCAGCAGCGGGCCGCCGGAATTGCCGGGATTGATCGAGGCGTCGGTCTGGATGAAATCGGTGAAGGTGCGCCCCGCTTCTTTCGACGGAACCGACCGGCCGAGCGCGGAGACTACGCCGGTCGTGACCGTGCCGCTGAGTCCGAACGGATTGCCGACCGCGATGACCGTCTCCCCGATGAGCAAATCGGATGAGGTGCCGATCGGCGCCGTGAGCAGGTTCTTCGCGTCGACGCGGAGCACCGCCACGTCGCTGTCGGGATCGACGCCGATCAGTTTTGCCGGGAGCTGCGATCCGTCGCTGAAGTTGACCGTGATGCGAGACGCGCCTTCGACGACGTGATTGTTCGTAACGATGATTCCGTCGGCCGACCAGACGAACCCCGACCCGAGCGACTGCGAGGTGTAGGTGCGGTCCTGCCCACCGAACACACCGAACGGATCGAAGAACGGATCGACGGCGCGCTGCCGAATGGTCGACTCCGTCTGGATGTTGACGACGGCTGGTCCGACGTCGTGCGCAACGGTGACGATCGGCGTGCGCCGCGACGCGCTTACGGTGGGCGGGATAGGCGTCCGATCCTGCCGCGGCTGACGCGCGTCGACCGTCTGCGATTCCGCCGCAGGCTTGCAGGCGAGTGTGACGAGAAAGAGGATGACGATAAGGCGGAGCTGCTTCATGCTGGGGATGATACGAACGGGAGCCGCCGGAGATTCCCAATCGCGCATATCAAGAGTAGCGCCGCCGGCCCGGCGGCTGTATCGCCAGCGGCCCGCTGGCGGTTTGAATAAGTCGCCGCCGAACCGCCGGCGCTACGCAACGCGGCGCTACGTTAGACTCTGCGCTTGCGCATCAAGCTGATCTACAACCCCATGGCGGGCCGCGGTCGCGCGTCGCGACATCACGCCGAGGCGGAGCGGCATTTGCGGGCGCTTGGGGCTGAGGTTGACGTCCACGCGAGCACGAGTCCAGCCGACATGACGCAAGCCGCTGCGGACGCCTCGCGCGGCACGTACGACCGCGTCGTCGTCTGCGGCGGCGACGGCACCCTGCACCTCTCCGTTCGTGAATTCGATCTCGCCAACGGCACGCTTGCCCTGATCCCGCTTGGTTCCGGCGATGACTTCGCAAAAGTCCTCGGCATCCCCCGCGACCTGCGCGCTGCGTGCGAGCTGGCGTTGTGCGGCCGCGCGCGCAAGGTAGATGTCGCCGTCGCGAACGGCATCCGCTACCTCGGCGTCGCCGGACTCGGCTTCGACTCGGAAGTGGCCCGCTATGCGAACGAGAGCGTGAAGTTCCTGCGCGGCTCGCTCGTCTATCTCTATGCCATCCTTCGTGTTCTGCCGCGCTTCACGCCGCATCGCGTGACCATCGACGGTAACCGCAACGAAGAGATCATGTTCGCCACCGTCGGCAACTCGCGGCAATACGGCGGCGGCATCCGCATCACGCCCCACGCGAAGATCGACGATCGCGAGCTCGACCTCTGTATCGTTCATCGCACCTCGCGCATGCAACTGCTGAAAACGCTGCCGAAAGCGTACTCGGGTGCTCACGTGAAGAGTCCGTTCGTCGAGACAGGGCGCGGCACCGAGTTCAGCTTCGGCTCCGAGCGCCCGATGGATGTCTATGCCGACGGCGAACGGATCACGGTCACGCCCGTGCGGTTCGGGCTGGCAGACGAGCGGTTGCGCATCGTGGCGCCGTGATGAAGGTTCAGAAAAGCACAGACAAGAGTGTCTGTGCCACATTGAACCGGCCCAGGTCACACTGACAGTGCCTGGAAGGTTTGTGTGGCACAGACACTCTTGTCTGTGCTCTTACTCCCAACCCACAAAAAGCCCTCAAAAGCACTACCCATACGGTCAGGAGACCCAGCGGAATTCGGCGCTAGACTCGCGGCATTCAACGGGTCGCCCAAGGAGACACCAACGAAATGGTCCTGATCCCCATGGTGGTCGAGCAGACGAGTCGCGGCGAGCGTGCCTACGACATCTACTCCCGCCTTCTCAAAGACAACGTCGTCTTCCTCGGTCAGCAGATCGACGACATGGTCTCGAACCTGATCATTGCCCAGCTCCTCTTCCTCGAAGCCGAGAACCCGGAAAAAGACATCTCGGTCTACATCAACTCGCCGGGCGGCTCGATCACGGCTGGCCTGGCGATCTACGACACCATGCAGTACGTGAAGCCTGACATCCAAACCATCTGCATCGGTCAGGCGGCTTCGATGGCGGCGGTGCTGCTCGCGGCCGGCAAGAAGGGGAAGCGTTTCGCGCTTCCGAACTCGCGCGTCCTCATCCATCAGCCATTGATGCACGGTCTCGGCGGACAGGCATCGGAGATCGACATCCACGCCAAGGACATCATGCGCATGAAAGCGCGCATGAGCCAGATCCTCTCCGATCACACCGGGCAGCCGTTCGAGAAAGTCGATCGCGATACCGATCGCGACTACATCCTCCAGGCTCAGGAAGCGGTCGATTACGGACTGGTCGACCAAGTGATCTCGAAACGCGAGTAATGCATGAAATACGGCGGTGTTACAGGTAGTGCAGGAATGGTCCCGCGACGCCTCCACGTTCACGAAAGCGCGTAGAATCTAACCACCCTCAAAAGGATCCAAACCAGCAATGTCCAAGAAGGGAAACAGCGGCGACGTCCTCCGTTGCAGTTTCTGCAACAAGAGCCAGCGCGACGTCAAGAAACTGATCGCCGGCCCCACGGTTTACATCTGCGACGAGTGCGTCGACATCTGTCTCGACATCATTGCTGAGGATCGCAAAGATGAGCCGGGCACGATGGAAGGCTCCGGCCAGTTGCCGAAGCCGAAAGAGATCAAAGAGTTCCTCGATCTCTATGTCATCGGCCAGGAGCGGGCCAAGAAGAAGCTCGCCGTCGCGGTCTACAACCACTACAAGCGGATCGACTACCACACGCGGAACAACCGCCAGGATGTCGAGCTGCAGAAGTCGAACATCCTGCTGATCGGACCCACCGGCACCGGCAAGACGCTCCTGGCACAGACGCTGGCCCGCATGCTCAGCGTGCCCTTCACGATCGTCGACGCCACGACGCTGACCGAGGCCGGTTATGTAGGCGAGGATGTCGAGAACATCATCCTCAAGCTCTACCAGGCCGCCGGCAACGACAAAGACAAAACGCAGCGCGGCATCGTCTACATCGACGAGGTCGACAAGATCTGCCGCAAGGGCGACAACCCGTCGATCACGCGCGACGTCAGCGGCGAAGGCGTGCAGCAGGCGCTGCTAAAAATCCTCGAAGGAACCGTCGCCAATGTTCCGCCGCAGGGTGGACGCAAACATCCGCACCAGGAATTCATCCAGATCGACACGACGAACATCCTCTTCATGTGCGGTGGCGCGTTCGTCGGGCTGGAGAACGTCATCGAGAGGCGGCTGTCAGCGACCTCGATGGGCTTCGGCGCGAAGATCGCAACGAAGAAAGAGAAGCGCACCGGCGAGCTGCTTTCGCAGGTTCATCCCGAGGATCTGATCAAGTTCGGTCTGATCCCGGAGTTCGTGGGACGGCTGCCGGTGGTGGCCACACTCAACGAGCTCGACAAGGGAACGCTCATCGAGATCCTGCGCGAGCCGAAGAACTCGCTCGTGCGGCAGTACCAGACCATCATGGGTTTCGAGAACGTCGGGCTGAAGTTTCACGATGACGCCCTCGAAGCCATCGCCGAAGAAGCGCTCAAGCGCAACGTCGGCGCACGCGGCCTCAAGATCATCATCGAAGAGCTGATGCTCGAGATCATGTACACGATCCCGTCTCAGGACGCGATCAGTGAATGCGTCATCACACGCGAGGTCGTCATCAACCGCAGCCAGCCGATCACGTTGTATCGGAAGGCTGGGTAACGGTTGCCAGGTTGCAGGGTTGCTTAGGTTGCTGTGTGACAGCGGCGCTGCGACCGAGCAACCCGGCAACTTAGCAACTTAGTAGCACCACCCAGTTCCCAATCACCGAGGCCCTGACAACAACCAATGCCCAACAAACCAGAAATCACGACTCTCCCACTCGTCCCGTTGCGGGACATGGTCGTCTTCCCTTCAATGATGGCGCCGTTCGTCGTCGGCCGCCGCGCATCGATCCTGGCGCTCGAAGCAACGCTCGCCACAGCCGGGAAGAAGATCTTCCTGGCGACGCAGAAAGATCCGAAGATCGACGATCCCTCGATCGGAGAGATTTATCCGATCGGCGTCGTCGCCACCGTTGTCCAGAACCTCAAGCTTCCGAACCAGAACGTGAAAGTGATGGTCGAGGGGCTCACGCGCGCCGAGATCATCTCTACGCAGGAAGCCGACGGCTACGTCACCGTTACCGTCCACGACATTGAGAGCGCCGTTCCGCTCACCGCCGAGGTCGCGCAGTACATGCAGAAGCTGGTGGAGATCTTCGAGTCGTACGCGAAGATGTCGCACCACCTGGCGTTCGAAGGCGTCATGTCGACGCTGAAGCTCGACGATCCCGACAAGTTCGCCGATACGCTGGCCTCGCACATCCTCATCAGCACTCCCGAGAAGCAGCAACTCCTCGAGACGATCTCCCCGTACGAGCGCCTGCAGAAGCTGCAGGATTTTCTCGAAGTCGAGATTGAGAAGATCAACATCGACAAGCGCATCAACTCCAAGGTCAAAAAGCAGATGGAGCGCGCGCAGAAGGAGTACTACCTCAACGAGAAGATCAAGGCCATCCACCACGAGCTTGGCCGCAAAGACGATCGCTCCGATGAGGTCGAAGAGCTCCGCCAGAAGATCGAAGAAGCGGGCATGCCGAAAGAGACGAAGGAAAAGGCTCTGCAGGAGCTCAAGCGTCTCGAAGCGATGCCCGGCGTTTCCGCGGAAGCGACCGTCTCACGCAACTACATCGAGTGGCTCGTCTCCGTTCCCTGGAAGAAGACGACGAAAGAGATCAAGGACATCGATCTCGCCGAGTCGATCCTCAACGAAGATCACTACGGCCTCGACAAGATCAAAGAGCGCATCCTCGAGTTTCTGGCCGTGCGCCAGCTCATCAAAGGACCGAAGGGGACGATCCTCTGCTTCGTCGGACCTCCGGGCGTCGGCAAGACATCGCTGGCGAAGTCAATCGCTCGCGCCACCGGCCGCAAGTTCGTCCGTCTTTCCCTCGGCGGCGTTCGTGACGAGGCGGAGATTCGTGGCCACCGACGCACGTACATCGGTGCGTTCCCCGGCCAGATCATCCAGCGGATGAAAAAGGCGGGCACGATCAACCCCGTCTTCCTCCTCGATGAAGTCGACAAGATGTCGATGGATTTTCGCGGCGATCCCTCGGCCGCACTTCTCGAAGTCCTCGATCCCGAGCAGAACAACGCCTTCACCGATCACTATCTCGACGTCGAGTACGACCTGTCGAAGGTGATGTTCATCGCCACTGCGAACGTGACGCACACGATTCCGGCTCCGCTGAAAGACCGGATGGAGATCATCTCGCTCTCCGGCTACACGCACCTCGAGAAGCTCGCCATCGGCCGTCAGTTCCTCGTTCCGAAGCAGCGCCAGGAGCAGGGCATCGAAGAGAGCCAGGTCGACTTTCTCGACACCGCCATCGAAGAGCTGGTCGACTCGTACACGCGCGAAGCCGGTGTTCGCAGCCTGGAACGCGAGATCGGTTCGGTCCTGCGCAAGATCGCCCGTCAGGTCGTGAAAAAAGGTCCCGAGATCAAGACCATCATGGACCGCTCCAAGGTCCGCGAGCTCCTCGGCAAGCCGAAGTTCCGCTCGCAAACGATCCACGACAAGAGCGAGATCGGTCTGGCAACCGGCCTGGCCTGGACCGAGGTCGGCGGCGAGATCCTGTCGACCGAAGTGGCCATCTCGCGCGGCAAAGGAAACCTCACGCTAACCGGCAAGCTCGGCGACGTGATGCAGGAATCGGCGCGTGCGGCTCTTTCCTACGTTCGTTCGCGCGCGGAGTTGTTCGGCCTCGACGCCGATTTCCACGCCAGCCTCGACATCCACATCCACGTTCCCGAGGGTGCGATCCCGAAGGACGGCCCTTCAGCTGGCATCACGATGGCGACTGCGCTCTTGTCAGCCGTCACCCGCATCCCCGTGCATCGCGACATCGCCATGACCGGCGAGATCACGCTGCGCGGCAAGGTGCTCCCGGTCGGAGGCGTGAAAGACAAGATCCTCGCCGCAGCCCGCGCCGGCATCACGCGCATCATTCTCCCCGCCGAGAACGAGCGCGATCTCGAAGACATCCCCGCAGATGTCCGCGAAAAGATGGAGTTCAACCTCGTCGAATCGATGGACGAGGTCGTCCTGCACGCGCTCGACGGCACGATTGTGCCGCTGGTGAAGAAGCTGCCGGACGCCGTTGCATCAGAACCACCGATTCACTGAGCGATTGATTGACGGACGCGGCTCGGACAACGGGCGTGTCCGTCTCACTCAGCGAGCGCAGCGCTTCTTGTCATTCCGAACCGCCGGAGCCGCCCTCGCGCTGCGCAAAAACCCGCTCGACATCGGCGAAGGACGGAGAGGAATCCCCTCATTCTGTGCACATAGGCGGGGGATTCCTCTCCGTCCTTCGGCGGTTCGGAATGACAAGAGTTTCCCCTCCGTACAGGTACAATTGGTTCATGCCTTTGCTTCGATCCAAAGTCACTGCACAGGGAAGGACCACCATCCCCGCCGAGATCCGCCGCAAGCACGGCATCGGCCCCGGATCGGTTCTCGAGTGGCACATCGAGGGAGACGCTGTGGTGGTCCGCAAAGCTCGTTACACATCCTGGGACATCCATCGCGCTCTCTTTCCGAAACGCCCGCGGGCTCACTCGCTCGAAGAATTGAAGGAAGGCATCGCGGATTACATTCGAGAAAAGCACGGCCGCCGTTAGTGCACTGTCGCTTCCACACCCCACCCCTAACTCCCCACACCCATCCCACTGGCACGGACCTTCCATCCTCAGCCCCTCCGTGACCATCTCTTGACCGAAAGGCGAGAATACCTGCACAATCTCCGTCGTTAATCACCCAAAGCCCAGCTAGTACCTCTTCGCAGCACCTCTGCTTTGCATTTCCCTTAACTACACAATCTCTTGGACATCCGAACAGTCGAGTTCTCCCGGGCGGCGTACAAAGCCGACGATTTTCCGACTGACCGCAGACCGCAATTCGCGATGGTCGGCCGGTCGAACGTCGGGAAATCGAGTGTCATCAACGCGGTTCTGAAACGAAAAGGAATCGCCCGCGTGAGCCAGACGCCTGGAAAAACGCAGGCCATTCAGTTCTATCTCATCAATGAACGCTTTTACATCGTCGACTTCCCTGGTTACGGATACGCGAAAGTGCCCCGCGACATCGCCCGCTCCTGGGGCGAATTGGTGCGCGGATACCTCGAGAGCGCCGATGCTCTCAAGCTGATTTTCATTCTTCTCGATGTGCGGCGGACTCCCAGCCCCGAGGATCGTCAAATGCACGACTGGACGGTCGCTTCGGGAATCGACGAACGAATCCTCTTGACCAAAACCGACAAGCTTTCGAACAACCAACTCGTGAAGAGCCGCGCAGCGATCGCGAAAGAGCTCGAGATCACCGAAGACCGGCTCATCACCAGTTCGGTCATCACGAAGACAGGAATCGAGCAAGTACGGCGCGAGATCGCTTCGCGGCTCTAGCAACGCCATCCCAATCAACGAGGTCTGAGACCATGTCTGAAACTGAATTCGAAGATGAAACGCCGGTGGCTGTTGTAGAGCTGCCCGTCCCGAAAGCGGAAAAGCCTGTGCGCAAAACGACGCGCAAGCCGAAAGCGGAGAAGGCCGCCGCGGTCGCCGAAGAGGCTCCGCTCGAGGATCCAGTTTCCGTTGAGGGTCCGCCAGTCGAGGTGAGTGGAAACGGCAATGAGGCCGATGGTGATGCTGATGCCGAGGCCGAGCCGCTCGTCGCATCGCCTCCGCCGGTCGATGTCGAGAACGACCGTCCCGCGCCTGCAGCCAACAAGCGCAGCGACCCGACCCTGGCCGCCGAGACGCTCGACATCCGCGTGCTCAAAGAGATGAAGCTCCCGGAGCTGACCAAGGTCGCCAAGGAGCACGGCATCGAGAACGCCACCGGGATGCGCAAACAGGATCTGATCTTCTCGGTGCTGCAGGTGCAGACCGAAAAGTCTGGTCTCATCTTCTCCGAGGGCGTCCTGGAGTGCCTGCCGGACGGTTTCGGCTTTCTGCGCGCGCCCGAGTACAACTATCTTCCCGGTCCGGACGACATCTACGTTTCGCCGTCGCAGATCCGCCGGTTCGATCTCCACACCGGCGACACCGTCTCCGGCCAGGTGCGTCCGCCGAAGGAAGGGGAGCGTTACTTCGCGCTCATCAAAGTCGAGGCGGTCAACTTCGAGCACCCCGACGTGGCGCGCGAGAAGATTCTTTTCGACAACCTGACGCCGCTCTATCCCGAACACCGCATCAAGCTCGAAGTGCCATCGAACATGTCGTCGCGCGTGCTCGACCTCATCGCTCCAGTTGGCAAAGGGCAGCGTGGTCTGATCGTCGCTCCGCCACGCACCGGCAAGACGATGATCCTGCAGGCCATCGCCAACTCCATCACCAACAACCATCCCGAAGTGACGCTGATCGTGCTGCTCATCGACGAGCGTCCGGAAGAGGTCACCGACATGCAGCGCAGCGTGAAGGGCGAAGTGATCTCGTCGACATTCGACGAGCCGGCTTCGCGTCACGTGCAGGTCGCCGAGATGGTCATCGAGAAGGCCAAGCGCCTGGTCGAGCATCGCCGCGACGTCGTCATCCTTCTCGACTCGATCACACGACTGGCCCGTGCTTACAACACTGTCGTGCCGCCGTCCGGGAAGGTTCTCTCCGGCGGCGTCGACTCGAACGCACTGCAGCGCCCGAAGCGCTTCTTCGGCTCCGCGCGTAACGTCGAGGAAGGCGGCTCGCTGACGATCATCGCCACTGCCCTGATCGATACCGGCTCGCGCATGGACGACGTCATCTTCGAAGAGTTCAAGGGCACCGGCAACATGGAAGTGCATCTCGACCGCAAGCTCTCCGATAAGCGCGTCTTCCCTGCGATCGACATCAACAAGTCGGGCACGCGCAAAGAGGAGCTGCTGCTCGAGCGCAACGAGCTCAATCGCATCTGGGTTCTGCGCAAAGTCTTCTCGCCGTTGTCGACGGTCGAGTCGATGGAGCTGCTTGTCGAGAAACTCGAAAAGACGCGCACGAACTCCGAGTTCCTGAACGCCATGTCGTCGATGTAGGGCCAGGTCGATCAGCCACTCACTCCGTCAATCTTTTCCGAGAACCTCGAACCTGATCCGCTCGCCCGGCGCAAGCTGGGCGAGCTTCCATAGATCCTCCGAGATGACGGTCGCAGGCTGGAGATAGCCGCCCGTCACCGGATGATCCGGCCCCATCGCCACGAGGCTCCCGTCCGGATGCCACTGCAGCGTGCCGAACTGCATCCCGCACGACGGCAACTCGCGAAGGTCCGCAAGTTTAAGCGCCGCCTCGCCGTGTAGCGCCGGCGACTCGCCGGCTGGTCCGCCGCCGGCCCGGCGGCGAAGTCGAATCCCAATCCGATTCAGCTCCGACGTCACCTCCCACTCCTCCGGCAACGGCGGCGCCTCGTGCGGCCCCGCAATGACTCGTATCACGTGCAGATCGGCTCTGTTGAGTGACGGCGCTACCGCAGCGAGCCCATCAAAGGCCGGGGCCCGAAGCTCATCGCCTTTTCGCAACACGCGCGGCCCCTCCGCAAACATCGCCCGCATCTCGTCGATACCGCCTTCGATGGAAAGGTATCCGCGAAGACCGCCGTGAAAACGGCCGATGTCGAGCTCCTCTGCTGCCCCAAGCGTGAGCGTTCGCACCAACCCGCTCCCATCGCAGAATCCCACATGCTTCGCAACGCGAAATCGCAATCGCGGCGCCACGAGCACGCACTCCAACAGTGGCACGTCGCCGTTCCCAACCGCGCGATTCGCGCTCGCCGCCGCCATCGCATCGAACGCTCCGCCCGGCGAGACTCCGTACGCGGCGCGCTTCCAGTCGCGCGTTCCAACAATCGTCGTGAGCTGTCCCGATATCATGACCTCGGCGACAACATCACCATTCGCGACGACGCGATCGACGGGCGGTGCATCGAAGCGATCGATCGACACGGCGCGAAGCTCGATGACATCGCCGGGCGCGAAGCGATTGGGCGGCTCAATATTCGGATCCCAGAGCGTGGCATTCGTGCGCCCGAGGATGTTCCATCCACCCGGCGAATCGACGGGATAGAAACCTGCCATCGCTCCGGCGATTGCGAAGCTCCCGCGGGGAACAAGATTCCGCGACCGCGGGCGCCGCGGCATCCGCCACGCCTCCGGCCACCCTTCGAGGTAGGCGAAGCCGGCGCGAAAGCCTAGGTAGCGTGCGGTGAGGCGGAGCGACGGAGTGCGGGCGAGGAACGCTTCGCGCGTGACGTGCGCATGCGCGAGAAGCTCATCGAGATCGGGACCGGAGAAGTCCACGTCGATGACGTGCGTGCGTGGCGTGATCGTGATGGGCGGGAGGTCGTCGAAATCGAGATTGGGAGCTCCGCGAAAGATCACATAGAGCGATTGATGACCAACGACGCAGGCGATGACGTCTTCGCGCGCGCGCAACGCCGCCGCCCGTGCCTGAAGCTCCTCGGCCGGCACATCAGGGCCGAAGTCTGCGAGAAGGCCTCGATCGCCGGCACGGGTGACTTTCGGCGTCATACGTGCAGATGGTAACGTGCGAGGTCGATCATGACAGACGAACACACACACAACGGCTGCAACCACGGCGAGATACTTCAGGCCGTCGCCCGCCAGGCGATGATCGACAAAGGTCTCGCGCCCGACTTCTCGCCTGAGGCGGAGAAACAGGCGGAGGCGGTGACAGGTCCTGCTCAGGATGACGATGCGTCGATCAAAGACCTTCGCGATCTGCTCTGGTGCTCGATCGACAATGACGACTCGCGCGATCTCGACCAGCTCACAGTTGCCGAAGACCTCGGCGGCGGAAACGTCCGCGCGATGATCGCTGTGGCCGACGTCGATGCCGTCGTCAAGAAAGGCTCGCCGATCGACGATCACGCCCGGCAGAACACGACCTCGGTCTACACGGCAGCGCGCATTTTTCCGATGCTGCCCGAGAAGCTCTCGACGAACCTGACGTCGCTGAATGAGCACGAGGAGCGGATCGCGCTCGTCATGGACATCGTCGTCGATTCCAGCGGGTCGGTGACCACGGGCGATGTCTATCGCGCCCGCGTTCACAACAAAGCGCAGCTCGCCTACAACGCCCTCGGTATGTGGCTGGAAGGGAAAGGCGAAGTGCCGGCGAAGGCCAAAGCGGTGCCGGGCCTCGCGGAGAATCTCAAGCTGCAGGACAAGCTCGCTGACAACCTGCGCGAGCTGCGCCATGAGCACGGCGCGCTCGATCTGGAGACGATCGAGGCGCGCGCAGTCATGAGTAACGGCCACGTCGTCGATCTGCAGGTCGAGGCACGCAACAACGCCAAGAACCTGATCGAGGACTTCATGATCGCAGCGAACGGCGTCAGTGCTCGTTTCCTCGCGGCCAAAGGTCTTCCCAGTCTGCGGCGCGTCGTGCGGTCGCCGGAACGCTGGGATCGCATTGAAGCGATCGCCGCGCAGTACGGCGAGAAGCTGCCCGGCGAACCCGATGCGCAAGCGCTCGAAGAGTTTCTCGTTCGGCGCCGCAAAGCTGACCCGTTGCGTTTTCCCGATCTCTCTCTAGCGATCGTGAAGGCGATGGGTGCTGGCGAGTACATCGTAGAAATGCCCGGCCAGGCGCCGATCGGCCATTTCGGATTGGCGGTGAAGGACTACACGCATTCGACCGCGCCAAACCGCCGCTTCCCGGATCTCATCACGCATCGGCTCGTCAAGGCCGCGCTTGCGGGTGAGAAGTCTCCGTACACACGCGACGAGCTGGAGGCATTGGCGACGCACTGCACCGAGACGGAAGATGCGGCGAACAAGGTTGAGCGGCAGGTTCGCAAGTCCGCTGCCGCATGCATTCTCGAGCCGCGCATCGGAGACCGCTTCGATGGACTCGTTACCGGCGCTTCCGAGAAGGGGACCTGGGTGCGCGTCTTCCATCCGCCGGTCGAAGGGAAAGTCGTGCATGGCGCGCAGGGGCTCGACGTCGGCGACAAGGTCACCGTCAAGCTGATCGATGTGAACGTCGAGCGCGGCTACATCGACTTCGTCCGCGTCCACAACTGACCGGCGAGCGCGAGAAGGAAGAGCGCCGGCGCAGCGAGATGCATCAGCAGCCGGTTGGCCGTAACGGCGATCAAGTCCGTGACGACCCATTCTGTCGCGACGTAGACGCCGCAGTAGACGGTTAGCAACGACGCGATGACGGCGATCGCCACGGTGGCTGCACGGCGATCCACGCGGATCGCGAACGCAGCCGCGATGATGACGGCAATCCAGAAGGCGCCCCAGCTCGAGAAGGCGACCATGTGCCGCGGAAATGCCGCCAGCGCGGCGCGCAGGTGATCCAGCTTCTCCGGAATCGTAGGCAGCATGCGAGCGAAATTCTCTTCGTCGCCTGCCGGAATGCGCGCTCTCCACACCAGAAGTGCGACGGCGGCGACCGCCGCGAGGATCGCCGGGGTCGTGATCCTCTTGCGAAAGACGAACGCGCCGATGACGAGGAAAACCAGCGCGAAGGGCAACCCTTCGCTTTTCGTGAGGATGAGGAAGACCAGCCAGAGACCGAAACGGATCTCGCGGCCTCGGGGTTGCGAGGTTTCGAGGTCGCGCGGATCTGAGTCGGCGGAATACTGCGACACTTCGAGACTGCGCGACCACGCGACCGCGTTCATCAACTCGAAGAACGCGCCTGCGGCGAACGCGGCGATGGCGATGTCGTTGTAGGCAGAGAGAGCGCCTCCTTCGGTGGCGACGGCAAACTGCGGAATCCAGACGAGCAGCGCTGCGCACCACGCACCCGCCGCAGGTGAAACGAGGTTCGCGATCCGCTCGCGCATGAGGAGCGCGAGTGCGGCGAGAAGGCCGACGTAAAGCCAGCGAAGCTGACGGTCGTCGAGATCGTGCGCGAGGGTGAAGATCACGGCGCCGTCGATCGGAATCAGGATCGGGTAGTGATTGCGCGGATCGAGCGTGGCGCCTTGAAAGAACGGCCCGTCGATTGCGCGCTCATGCGCGATCCCCTTCGCCTTCAGCACCCAGAACGCGCGGCCATCGAAGTCGTTGAGGGGCGTGGTGACAGCGATGAAGAAGAGAGCGAGCAGCGGAAGGGCCATCGCGATGGTGGCGATCGGGGAGTGGGGTGTGGGGTGTGGGGTGTGGGAACTCTTCTTGTGATTTCGATAGCTCCACACCGCGCCGCCGATGCTTGCAAGCAGCACTAGCGCGAACGCTGGAACCAATGGCACGTGCACGACGCCGGCGAGGAAGAGGATCGTCCCGATCAAACCAGCGCCAAAGAGGAAGGCCTCGCCCCAGCTTCGCCGCGCGATGCTCCAACCGATGAGCGGAAAAAGGACGAGCGGGATGAGCAGACCGGTCATGGCTTCATCACGGCTCCGGCCAGTAGAAGTCGGTCTTGCCGTTCAGCTCACGGGTCGTCACGAAGGCGTAGACATTTCCGCTGACGGCAGGAATCGTGCTGATCGGTTTGGTCACGATTGCATGCGGCATGATCGGGATTGTTTCGGCGCTGACGGTGGTCACTGCGATCGAATCGCTGGGATTGAGAAGAAACAGCTTGGCGTCGCGATGGAGTGGCGCCGGCTCAATGCGCGTGGCGAACTGCTGCACGTTCGGCAGCCGCGTCGCATCGGCACGTCCTCGGTTCACGAAATAGAACGCGGTGCGCAGCGGAAGGGTTGAATCGATCCGTATCCAGCCGCTCTCCATGACGCCGAAGAGTTGATAGACGAGGTCGTAGTACGAGACGGTGTCTCCCGCCCCAACCCTCAGAGTCCTGCTCTCGCCTTTTGGCCAGAACGTGATGCGAACCACGTTCGTGCGAGGAAGCCGTTCCATCAACGGGTTATACGGCGCAGGTCCGTTCTGATCGACAAGCGTCGCTTCGATGACGAACGTCTCCGGAGCGGCACCATCCAGCGAGGCCGCGATCGGCAGAACGAATGACGTCGCCGGCTCGCTCAACTGCGGCGTGGCGACGACGCGATGTCTCGCGCGCAGATCGCGGTCGCGGAGAACTTCGTACGACGTCTTCTCCACCTTCTCCGAGGTCACCGCGACGATCGTCTTCGGGCGAGTCGGATCGGTGGCGGCGTTTCGATAGTCGTTGCGTCCTGCAAAGAGTCTGGTGCGGATTGGGTACAGATAGTAGTTGGTGAAGATGGCCGCTTCGGAGTCGCGAAGGCCAAGGACCAGCGCGACCGACTCCTTTTTTGGAAGCGTTTTGCGCAGCGACTGGACCGATGAGTACCACGCCCCCATCTGCCGCTCTCTTCGCGACTCGTACGGCAGAGGCAACAGCGTCAACGCTTCGCGCGTACGTGCGGCCAATCGCGGCAACGTCGTCGCCGCGAGTGAGAGCAACAGCAGCGCGCAAACAACGCGCGGAATCAGAGAGCGGTTCCTCATCGCGCTAATCGTACTAGTTGCACTCGGTGCCGAGTGCGTTGTCGGTTGATTGCGGCGCTGGCGCGCCGCGTTGTCGGGAGACGCAGACCGACGAGACAACACTGCAACCGACAACGCGCGAAGCGCAATCAACCGACAACGCACGCGCCGCTAGGCGCGAGCAGTTCTGACGTTGTCGATCAATCGCGTTCGTCCCAGCCTGACCGCGCCGGCGAGGACAATGTCGCGGTGAAAGTCTGCTGGTGGAAGGAATGTCTCGGGATCGATGACCGCCAGATAGTCGCTGGTCAAGCCCGGACTCTCTTCGATCGTCTTCCGCATCAGCGATTCGATCGCGCCGGCGTCGTGAATCCCCCGGCTGATCGCCTCTTCGCCGGCGCGCAGTGCTCGATAAAGTGCTGGAGCAATCGCTCGCTCATCGGCGGAGAGATAGCTGTTCCGCGACGATCGCGCCAGACCGTCCGGCTCGCGGGTCGTTTCGGCAAAGACGAGCTTCACGGGGACGTCGAGGTCGCGAACCATCCGTTCGATCACCGCGCATTGCTGCGCGTCTTTGCGGCCGAAGACGGCGATGTCGGGCTGCACGATGTTGAAGAGCTTCAAGACGACTGTGGCGACGCCGTCGAAGTGTCCCGGCCGGCGTTCGCCTTCCAGCGGCCACGCGACGGCGCCCGTGTGCACCGATGTCTGCGATCCTGGCGGGTACATGACGCTGACCGAGGGTAGAAATAGAAGGTCCACGGCCTTTCCGTGCAACAGAGCCGCGTCGCGCGCTTCATCGCGTGGGTAGCGCTCGAAGTCCTCATTCGGGCCGAACTGGGTCGGATTGACGAAGATCGAAACGACGATGAAGTCCGCACCATTTGCGCGTGCGACGTCGATGAGCGAGAGATGGCCGTCATGAAGAAATCCCATCGTCGGAATGAAGCCGATGGTTTTGCCGGCTGCACGGGCCGCTGCGATTGCGGCGCGCGTCTCGTTGATGGTCGTCGCGACGATCATCGGTGCAGCTCAGCCTCGAGAGCACAGACAAGAGTGTCTGTGCCACATGGTCCGCAGCACGAACAAAGGGCTCTGCCATACGGAATGGATTTGTGTGGCACAGACACTGTTGTCTGTGCTCCCCGAGCCAAATGCTCCGCCACGCGCCCCAAGCTCATTGCGCCCTCGAGATCTCGATCACGACACCCTCGCCATACAGAGCTCGCAGATCATCCGCACTCGCTGCGTGGAACGACTCCTTCTCGTCGCTCGGGAAAGTGCCTTCGCGCACGTCGGTGAGGTAGTGCTCGATCGCGGCGCGCATGTCGTCGGCGATGTTTGCGTAGCGCCTGACGAATTTTGCCTGGTGGCCGTCGTAGATGCCAAGGAGGTCATGGAAGACGAGGACCTGCCCGTCGCAGAAGGGGCCGGCGCCGATGCCGATCGTCGGAATCGAAACGCGTTCGGTGATCATCGCCGCCAGCTCCGACGGCACACACTCGAGCACGATCGAGAAACAGCCGGCCTGATCGAGCGCGAGCGCCTCATCGACGAGACGGCGCGCATCGTCGAGATTCTTTCCCTGCAGTTTGAAACCGCCGAGCGCGTTGACCGACTGCGGCGTGAGACCGATGTGGCCCATCACCGGAATCTCGGCGTCTAAGATGCCTTCGATTGCGCGGATGCGCGAGGCCTTGCCGCCCTCGACTTTGACCGCCTGCGCGCCCGTCTGGATGAAGCGGCCGGCGTTGCGAACGGACTCTTCCACGCTCACGTGGTACGAGAGATAAGGCATGTCGCCGACGACAAGAGCGTGCGCGGCGCCTCGTGCGGCCGCGCGCGTGTGGTGGAGCATGTCGTCGACTGTGACGCTCAGCGTATCGGCGTAGCCGAGAACAACCATGCCGAGGGAATCGCCGACGAGGATGATGTCGGAGCCGGCCGCGTCGGCGACCTTTGCGCTCGGGTAGTCATATGCGGTGATCATCCCGATGCGCTTCTCGCCTTTCATGGCGCGGATGGCCGGGACGGTGATGCGTTTCGGCGTGTCTGCCATTTGCTCCTCCGTGGTGGGCCGGGAGGAGGAGCGAAGCGTAAAGAGTGAAGGGTGAAGAGTGAAGGCCGGAAACACCTTTCACTCTTCACTCTTCACCCTTCAAACTTCATCTACCCCGTCTCGGTCCGTGTACTCAGGATCCAAGCGGTACGTAGTACTGCGTGCCCTTCTTCGCGTTGCGAATCTGCTCGATGAGCTGATCGAAATGCTCGGGCGTGTTGACGAAATCGATCTCGTTCGTGTTTACGACCAGCAATGGCGTCTCGTCGTACCGGTAAAAATAGTGTGAGTACGCCTCGCTGAGCTCTTGCAAATATTGTGGCGAGATCGACTTCTCGTACGCCCGTCCGCGCTTCTTCACGCGTTTGAGTAGTGTATCAAGCGAAGCCTGCAGATAGATAATCAGGTCCGGCTTCGGCACGCTGTCGTACAGGAGCTCGTACATCCGGTTGTAGATCATCAGCTCCGAGTCTTCCAGCGTCATGTACGCGAAGATCTTGTCTTTTGGGAACGAGTAGTCCGCAAGGATCAGCTCGGTGAAGAGGTCGCGCTGCGAAATCGATCGCTGCTGGTCGTAGCGCGACAGCAGAAAAAAGAGCTGGCAGCGGAAAGCCGCGCCCCTCTTGTCTTTGTAGAAATCGGCGAGGAACGGGTTGTCGACGTCCTCGAGAATCTTCGTCCCGCGAAAGCGCTTGGCGAGCAGGTTTACCAGCGACGTCTTTCCGACGCCGATCGGCCCCTCGACGGCGATATGACGAAACGGCAGTAGCGGCACGCACGGAAGGATAAAGGATAAAGGATGAAGGATGAAGGATGAAGAAAATGCGTGAGTTGCCCTCATCCTTCATCCTTCCCGACTTCATCCTTCGGCTGTGATACAACCCGCCGCCGATGCTTTCGATTGAAACCTACACTCTCGACAACGGTCTCCGGGTCGTCCTCAACGAAGATCACTCTGCCCCGCTCGTCGCAGTCAACCTCTGGTACCACGTCGGCTCCAAGAACGAGCGGCCCGGGCGCACCGGTTTTGCGCATCTGTTCGAGCACATGCTCTTCTCCGGCTCGGAGCACGTTGGGAACAACGAGCACTTCCGCTACGTGCAGTCGATCGGCGGCGTGCTGAATGGCACAACGTTCTTCGACCGCACGAATTACTTCGAGACGCTGCCGTCGAACTACCTCGCGCTCGGCCTATGGCTGGAGTCCGATCGAATGGGCTTCTTCCTTCCGGCTCTGACGCAGGAGAAGCTCGACATCCAACGCGAGGTTGTGAAGGAAGAGCGCCGCCAGCGCTACGACAACGTTCCGTACGGCACGGCCTTCGAGCGTCTGCTCAACCTCGCTTACGATCCCGACTACTCCTACCACTGGCCCACCATCGGCTCGATGGAAGACCTCGGCGCTGCATCGCTGGACGACATCCGCGAGTTCTTCAGCACCTGGTACCGTCCCGACAACGCCACGCTCACGCTGATCGGAGACTTCGTACCCGAGGAAGCGAAGGCGCTGGTCGAGCAGTACTTCGGCTCGATCCCCGCAGGAAAATCTCTTCCGAGGTTTGCGTTGACGCGGAAGCCGCTGAACGGCGAGCGCCGCGAAACGGTCCCGTCGCCGGTGCAACTGCCGCGCGTCTACCGCCTCTATCACCTTCCGAAGATGGGTCACCCCGACTGGATCGCCGGCGATCTGTTGTCGTCGGTGCTCAGCGGCGACAAAGCCAGCCGGCTGGAGAAGGCTCTCGTCCTCGAGCAGCAGATCGCCACCGATGTCGCTGCGTACGTGCTCCCCACCGAGGCGACCGGAATCCTGATGCTTCAGGCGACTGCGAACGACGATGTTCCGATCGAGGACGTTGAGCGCGCCATTGACGCCGAGATTGCCCGCGTCGTATCCGATGGCATCACCGCCGATGAGCTGACGCGTGCGAAGAATCGCGCCGAGGTCGAGTACGCGCACCAGATCGAAAACTACGACTCGCGCGCCGACCTGATCGGGATGATGTCGACGTACTTTGATGACCCCTCGCTGGTTCACACCTGGCTCGATCCGTACCGCGCCGCAAGCATCGCCGACCTTCAGCGCGTGACGCAGAAGTACCTCGTGTCCGACAACCGCGTCACCAGCACGTTCGTCCCGGAGAACGCATGACGACGATCGACCGCACGACCGCGCCGCAGCCCGGGGCGCCACGTCCATATCATTTTCCCAACGTCGTCCGCCGCACGCTGGACAACGGCCTGCGCCTGCTCGTGGCGGAGAACCACAACGCGCCGCTGGTCTCGATGCGCACGCTGGTGCACTCCGGTGCCGACTACGACACGCCCGAACTGGCAGGCTTGGCGTCGCTGACATCCGAGCTCCTGGACGAAGGCGCCGGCTCCCGTGACGCCGTCCGTCTCGCTGAAGACCTCGGCCTGCTCGGCGCATCACTCGGCAGCGGCGCCGACTGGGACGCGTCCTACGTCTCCGTCGATTCGCTCTCGCGCACGTTCGACGAGGCTCTGGCCATCTTTGCCGACGTGAATCGCCGGCCGATGCTTCCGGAGTCTTCACTTGATCGTGTTCGCAGCGAGCGGCTCATGGAGTTGCTCCAGCAGAAAGATGACCCGGGTGCGATCGCCGGTAAGCGTTTCTCGCGTCTCATCTACGGCAGCGGCACGTACGGCAACACGGTCATCGGCAATCCCGAATCGGTCGCACGCATCACGGTCGGCGACGTTCGCCGGTACTACGCCACGCACTTCGTTCCGAACAACGGCTCGATCGTCGTGGCGGGAGACGTCGATGCAGAAAAGGCGCTGGATGGACTGGCGCGCTTCTTCTCCGACTGGCCTGCGGTCGAAGTTCCCCCGCGGCCGCAGATCTCACCGAACGCGAACAAAGCGAGCCGCATTTACCTGATCGACCGTCCTACGGCTGTGCAGTCCGAGATCCGTGTGGGCCACATCGGAATCGCCCGCAGCACCGAAGACTACTTCGCGCTTTCGGTGATGAACGCGCTCCTCGGCGGTGTTTTCAATTCGCGCATCAATCTCAATCTGCGCGAAAAACACGGCTACACGTACGGCGCGCGGTCGGTCTTCGCGTTCCGCCGTCAGGCCGGCCCGTTCGTCGTCAGCGCTCCCGTGCGCAACGAGGTCACGCGCGAATCAGTGACCGAGGTGCTCGCCGAACTGCGGCGCATCCGCACGGGCGACGTCGAAAAGCGCGAGCTCGAGGACACGAAGAACTACATCATGGGCTCGTTCCCCTCGACCGTCCAAAGTTCCAGCGACATCGCCGGCCGCGTGCTGGACATGGAGTTGAACGACCTGCCGCAGGACTACTTCGACCGCTACCGCGAGAACATCGGCGCCGTCTCGAAAGGTGCCGTCGAGCACGTGGCCCAAAAGTACATCGACCCCGATCGCGTCATCGTCGTCATCGTAGGAAACGCCGCGCAAATCCGCGAACCGCTGGTGGCACTCGGGATGCCGATTCACGAGTTGGATATCGAGGGGCAAGCGATCGCGTAGGCGTCCTCCGATCTGCTCATTTCCGTGAGGGTGCTGGCAGCAAAGCTATAATCCTCTCCTCGAATGGAGCAGCTCCAACTTCACTACGTCGATCTGGGTGTGCCGCGGGTCATGGACCTCAAGCATGAGCTGTCGGTTGGGCGCACTGAGGGGAATGATTTGATTTTGAATCACCCGTCGGTGTCGCGGAAGCATGCGAAGTTCGAGCTGCGCGGCGATCACTGGTGGGTTCTCGATCTGAAATCGACGAACGGCGTGAAGGTGAACGGCAACCTCGTCACTGAGGCGCAGGTCGCAGCCGGCGACAAGCTCTCGATCGGTTCCGTGCTGATCGACGCCCGCGCACTTCCTTCGGTGGACTTCAACGCCGACTCGATGTTCGACAACCCCTCGGGCACAGTCATCCGGCGCATCTCCGATTTCAATTCCGAGTTCGGGCTCGACATCGCCGAGTTGGCGGACAAGGGTCCCCTCACGCGGCCGCCGTCGCAGCCGGGAATCCGCGAGCCGGCGGTGTCTCGCGAGAAGATCTTCCAGGTTCTCGTTCAGGTGGCGAAAGCGCTCCTCGCGTCGGAAGAGCTGCAGGTCGTGCTCACGACTGTGATGGACATCATCTTCCGCTATCTCCCGGTCGAGCGCGGACTGATCATCCTCTTCGACGAAGACGGCAATCCCGTTCCGAAACTGACGAAGTTCATCGAAGGGGCGGAGCAGCAGGACATCCCCATCTCGCGCACGATTCTGAAGATGGTATCGCAGCAGCAGGTGGCGTTGATGACCTCGAACGCGCTCGAAGACGCGCGCCTCCTCGGCGGGAAATCAATCGCCATTCACGGCATCCGATCGGCGATGTGCGTGCCGCTCTGGAACAGACAGCGCGTCATCGGCGCGGTGCAGGTCGACTCGCCGATTCACATCGGCAGCTTCACCGAAGAAGACCTCGATCTGCTTACGGCGCTGGCGAACTTCGCTGCGGTGGCGATCGAGCGCGCGCAACTTGCGGAAAAGATCGAAGAGGAGAAGAAAATCCGCTCGCGGATGGAACGCTACCACTCGCCGTCCGTCGTCGACGAGATCGTGAAGGGCTCGATCTCGACGGAGACGGAGGTGCGCAGCACGGATGTTTCGATCCTCTTCGCGGACATCAGCGGTTTCACGCCGATGTCGGAGTCGAAGAAGCCGGAAGAGGTGGCCGAGTTCCTTTCGCACTTTTTCGGGTTCGCCGTGGAGTCGATCTTTGCGTACGGCGGAACGCTCGACAAATTCATCGGCGACGCGGTAATGGCCTTCTTCGGCGCGCCGCTGCCGCAGGATGATCATGCCGACCGCGCCGTCCTCACCGGCCTGATGCTGCAGCGCCTTGTGAACGACTGGAACGTGGAACGGGCGAAGACCGATCTGCCGCCGGTGATGGTGCGTGTCGGAATCAACAGCGGTCTGGCCGTCGTCGGCAACGTCGGCACCGAGAAGCGCGTCGACTACACCGTCCTCGGGTCGTCGGTGAACATTGCCTCACGGATCGAGAGCGGCGTCGCCAAACCGGGTCAGGTCGTTATTTCGCAGAACACAATGGACCGGATCATGGGCAGCTTCGAGACCGAGTCACTCGGCGAGTTTGCGTTGAAAGGTCTTCAGCAGAAGATGCCGGTCTTCCAGGTAAAGGGAACCGTCGGCCTGTCCAGCGGCGGTACACCAGCCGGCGGGACGCCAGCGCTGCAGTCGACGGCCAGGTAACCCATCTGCGGTCATCTGCGCCATCTACGGACCGAGGTTTTATCCACAGATGACGCAGATCGACGCAGATCGGAACGATAATCTCCCGCCCATGCCTTTTCTTGAAGCGCGGTCGCTGTCGAAAACGTATCGCAACGCGGAAGTTCCCGTCCCGGTGTTGAGCGGGCTGGAGTTGACTGTGGAGCGCGGCGAGATGCTGGCCATCGTTGGCCCATCGGGCATCGGCAAATCGACGCTGTTGCACCTGCTGGGCGGACTCGATCACCCCGACAGCGGCACGATTCGTGTCGGCGACGCGGCGGTTTCGTCGATGAGCAACGACGAGCTGGCGCGCTTCCGCAACCACAACGTCGGCTTCGTGTTTCAGTTTCACCATCTGCTTCCGGAGTTCACCGCCGCCGAAAACGTGGCGATGCCGGGATGGATTGGGCGATTCGGAAAGGATGAAGCGCTGCTCAAGGCAAACGCACTTCTCGCTGAGCTGGGGCTTGAGCATCGGAGCCGCCATTTTCCGAACCAGCTTTCGGGAGGCGAGCAACAGAGGGTGGCCATCGCCCGAGCACTGCTCGCCGATCCGTTGCTCTTTCTCGCCGACGAGCCGACCGGGAATCTCGATCTCGAAACGAGCGAGCGGGTCTTCGATCTGATGCGCGAATGTCACGCCAAGCGTGGACTGACTTCTGTGATCGTCACACACAATCGTGATCTTGCAGCGCGCTGCGACCGCGTGTTCGAGATGAGGCAGCGCGTTACCGCGGAGGCCGTGTCGTGAGAGTGCCCGTCGTCACAGAACGGAGTGATTGCCCAAGAATGACGGAGGCCGGAACGAAGTTATGACGGAGCGGCGGTAAACTATACCCAACCTCATGTTCGAAAAATACAACGAGAAAGCACGCCGCGCACTTTTCTTTGCCCGCTACGAAGCCTCCAAGCTCGGCTCCCGCGTCATCGAGTCCGAACATATCCTCCTCGGCGTTCTGCGCGAAGGGGAAGAGATCATCAAGGAGATCTTTTCGCGTTTCAACGTGAAGCCGGAGCAGATCCGGCGCGAAGTTGAAGGCGATCGTCTCTTCGTCGACCGCATCTCCTCCTCGGCCGAACTGCCGCTCTCCGAGGAGTCGAAGAAGATCCTGGCGTACGCGGCGCACGAAGCTGAGTCGATGCTGCACCAGTACGTCGGCACCGAGCATCTGCTGATCGGAATCCTGCGCGTGGAGTCATCGACCGCCGCGCGCATCCTCACCGCCAAGGGTCTCAACGTTTACGGCGTGCGCGAGGAAACGATCTCCATCCTCAAAGAACGTGAGGCCGACAAGCAGAAGAAAGAGCTGCCGTTTCTCGCTGAGTACGCGCGCGATCTGACGGCGATGGCGCACTCGGCCACGTTCGATCCGCTCATCGGACGCGAAAAGGAAGTCGAGCGCATCATCCAGATCCTCTCCCGGCGTACGAAGAACAATCCGATCCTCCTCGGCGAGCCTGGCGTCGGCAAGACAGCAATCGTCGAAGGACTTGCTCAGCGAATTGTCGACGGTAATGTCCCGCTCTTCATCGCCAACAAGCGCATCCTCTCGCTCGATCTCTCGCTCATCGTCGCGGGAACGAAATATCGCGGCCAGTTCGAAGAGAGGCTCAAGGGAATCATCAAAGAGCTGAAGGAAAACACCGACATCATCATCTTCATCGATGAGATCCACTCGCTCATCGGCGCGGGCTCTGCCGAAGGCTCGCTCGACGCAGCGAACATCCTCAAGCCGGCTCTTTCGCGCGGCGAGATCTCCTGCATCGGTGCAACGACGATCCGCGAGTACCGGCGCTATATCGAGAAAGACCGCTCGCTTCTGCGCCGCTTCCAGGCCATCAACGTCGCGCCGCCGAACGAAATCGAGACGCTGCAAATCCTCGAAGGCGTGAAGGAACGCTACGAGAGCTTCCACAAAGTGAAGTACAGCGATACCGCGATTCGCAGCGCGGTTTACCAATCGAACCGCTACATCACCGACCGCTTCTTCCCCGACAAGGCGATCGACATCCTCGATGAAGCCGGCGCGAAGGTGAAGCTGCGCCGCGTTGCCGACACGCAGAATCTGCGCCGGCTCGAGTCGGAGATCCGCTCGATCGTCAAGGAAATGAAGAAAGCGATCTCCGATAAGGACTTCGAGAAGGCGGTTTTCCTGCGCGAGCGCGAAATCGAACTCAAGGAAGAAGTGGAGCGCTTCAAGCAGGAGCGCGAAGCTGTCGGCGAAGAGATGATGGAAGTAACGAAGAGGGACGTCGAGGAGATCATCAGCTCCTGGACCGACATTCCAGTCACGTCGATCGAAGCGGACGAAGCCGCGAAGCTGATCAACATGGAAGAGTCGCTGATGCGGCGAGTGGTCGGTCAAGACAAAGCGATCCGCGCCATCTCGCGCGCCATCCGCCGCTCCCGTCTCGGCGTGGCCTCTCCGAACCGGCCTATGGGCTCCTTCATCTTTCTCGGCTCATCCGGCGTCGGAAAGACCGAAGTGGCGCGGCGTCTGGCCGAGTTTCTCTTCGGATCGCAGCGGCATCTCATCCGCTTCGACATGTCGGAGTACATGGAGAAGCACGCAGTGTCGAAGCTCATCGGCTCGCCGCCGGGATACGTCGGACACGAGGAGGGCGGCCAGCTCACCGAGCGCGTCCGCCGTAATCCCTACTCAGTCGTCCTGCTCGACGAGATCGAGAAAGCGCATCCGGACATCGCCAACATCCTGCTCCAGATTCTCGAAGACGGCATCCTCACCGACTCGCTCGGCAATCAGGTCGACTTCCGCAACACACTGATCATCATGACCAGCAACCTCGGTACGCGCTTCCTGACGACGAAGGGCCACATGGGCTTCCGCGAGAAATCGAGCGAGGCCGATCAGAAGGCAGCCGAGGCGATGATCCACCAGGAGCTGAAAAAAGAGTTCAGCCCCGAGTTCATCAACCGCATCGACGACATCATCATCTTCAACCCGCTGACTCACATCGAGCTGCGCGAGATATGCCGGCTTCTTGTCGACGACGTCAACCTCGCGCTCGTCCAGAAAGGCGTGCAGATCGCCATCGACGACTCCGTGATCGACTGGCTGCTACGGCGTGCCGAAGAAGAGTCGAACTCCGGCGCCCGCCCCTTGCGCCGGGCCATTCAGCGCTACATCGAAGACGAGTTGTCGGAGTTCCTGATCCGCCACAAAGAAACCGTCCCCGAGTGGATCGACTTCACGATGAACGCCAACGAAGTGCTGCTGATGCCCCGGAGCAGCGAGGCGTTGACGCCGTAACGAAAAATTCTTATCTGAAGTAATATCGCACATGCGCAACCTGCTGGCCGTGATCCTGGCGTTCTTCGTGAGCACCGCGGCGTGGGCATCTCGGGGAAGGCCCGTATCAAACCTTCGTTTTGAGGGACACCTTTCTCTCGGCAATGGTTTCGTTGCAAGCGATGGCAAAGACTTTCTGTTTCTGTCCAGTGGCATAGGCAGTAGAACCAGCGTAAGCAGCAATCCCCAGGTTTACGTCCAGCGCGTGGTTGGCGGTACGCCGGCCGGTCCCAGTCTGGGGATTGGCGCCGGGACCGCAGCGGGCATCGCCTGGACAGGGATTGACTATCTGGTGGTGGGGTCGTCGACGAGTGGCCTGTGGACCGCGCACGTTTCCCGTCAGGGAACGCTTATCCCCGGGTCGACCAGACTTGTGAACGCGCACCAGGGGGGCTTGTTCGCTTCGAACGCGCAATCCGCGCTGGCTGTCTTCCGGATCGACAACGCCACACTGCTGGTGCAGCCGCTCGACCTTACCGGGCAGACCTCCGGACCGGCCGTCCCGTTGAATGTGCCTCGTGCCGGGGACCTGACTATAGGTCCATCGGCGAACGGTTACGCGATCGTCTCCACCGGCTTGACCGCCACCCTCGTGCGGCTGGTCCGCTCGGATGGCAGCCCCCTGAGCGCAACTCCCATTGCGGTCCAAGCCCCAAGCAACGCCACCGATTATTACACTCATAGCCCAGTCGTCGCCACCGACGGCACCGACACTCTGATCCTGTTTGCCGCCAAGTACAGTTACGGGACCGACTTGAACACTGCGATCATCGGTCCTGACGGTACGGTCAAACGGCCTGGCCGTACCGTGTTCACGGATCACGATGAAGGAGGGCGTTCGCTACAGCCATCTGCCGTCTGGACAGGGTCGGAGTATGCGATCGCTATCCGGATATCAGAGGATCCGATCAGCAGTTTCACGAAGGCCGATGTAGGCCTGCTGCGCATCAACCGTAGCGGCGATCTTATCCGCGAGGTGGCATACACGACGAGTGGGGAAGCGCATAAGGAGCCGACCGGACTGGGTTGGAACGGCAGTCAGTTTCTCGTGCCGTGGTCCGTGTATTCCGTTGTGGAAGATTTCGACTCGTACTGCGTCGCGGTTCCGCTCGCGACGATGACACCCACGCCGCCTGCCGTATTGGGCCGATCACTGACTGCGCAGATCGGGTTGAAGATCGCGGCGAGCAACGGACAGTACCTGGCGGCCTGGATCGACAGCGCCGCCGCCGTGACCACCGTGCGCGCCTCACGAATTGACAACGTCGGAAACTTTCTCGACGGCGAAGGGATCGCTCTGGGCACCGCGGTGCCGCCGGTGGACTACTCCTACTCGCCCAACATTGCCATAGATAGCGATGGAACAAACTGGCTCGTCGTCTGGGCAGACGGCAAGGTGCGCGGTCGGCGGCTCTCTCGCGCCGGTGCGCTCCTCGGTGCGCAACCGATTCCGATCACGACTGGATATGACGTAGCGGTGCGGTGGAACGGGGTGAACTATGTCGTGGTCGCGGGACACGATTCGCTTTCCAGCGCCGCTATGAGCAGCGATGGCGTCGTGACGTCAAGCCAGACGCTCATGACAAGCAGTTATGAGGTTGAGTCGTCAGGGTCAATCACGACTACGTACACCTCTCCGTCTCTCGTCGTCGTGCTAGGCGAGACGATCGCTACGTATGAGAACGTCGTCACCTTCTGCGGCTTTCAGAACTGCTCATCGGATGCGACGATCGTCGGCTGGCGTCTCAACTCTGCCGCGAATCCAGTCGGCGCAGCGGTATCGCTTGCCAGAAACGTCTGGCCCACACAGGTGCTGGCGACCGATGGAACGCACCTTCTCCTGGTGTGGGAGGCCTATGATGCCGCCGTAAGTACAGGATCGATTTTCGGCACCGTTCTCTCCGCGGCCGAGCTGCAGGAAAAAGCGCCGTTTCGCATCGCATCACAGGCGCGGCTTGGGGACGTTGCGTTCGATGGCAGCGACTTTCTGGTTGCGTTAGCATCGGCGACGTCGCCCTACGCATTTCCTTACCCTGTCGGTATTCTCCGGGTCACTCCCGCCGGCGCCGTGCAGGAGACGGCGATGCTGCCGCTCGACAACGGCGAGAGCGCCGCCAAGCTGACGTTCGCCGCAAGCCCTGGCATGCCGGCTCTTATCGGCTACGTCGACGTTCATCCCGACTATGACAACAGGGCGCGCAACGCCCTGCTGTTCAGCAACGAATTCGCGCCGTCGGCCTTGGCGGTCCCATCACCTCCCTCGGTCACCGGCGTATTGAAGATCGACCAGAACACGATCGATGTCCGTTGGCAGCCGGCAGTCGGCGCGCTCGGTACCTCTGCCGAGCTGCAGCTCGAAGACGGCACCTACCGACCCATCGGCGTTGCTAGTGCGAATGCGTCCAGCGGACGCTTCTCGCTGGCCGGGCTCCCGGGGAGCGCGATCCGTCTTCGCGCCTGGAACACCGCTGGTCTATCCGAGCCTTCCGCGTCGGTTGCGTTCCCTCTTCCGCGTCAACGCGCTGCCCGACCGCGTTGACGCCGAAGTATCATCGGATACGGTGACCGCCCTCCACGTTGATCTCGCCGTTCCCGCGCAACTTCTCGTCCTCATCGGCGGCGGTGAGTTTTCTTTTGGCGAGACCCGCGAGATCGATGAGTTTCTTCTGCGCAGCATGCCGGCGGAGCGTCGCGTCGTCGCGTTCATCCCAGCGGCGTCGGGATCGGCTGAATACGCGACGCACTTCGGCAAGTACCTGCTCGGAATCGATCCGACTGTCGAAACCGTGAATGTTCCGATTTATCGCGGACGCGACAGCCGACGGCAGAAGAATCTCAACACGCTCTCGTCTGCCGGCATGATCTACCTCGGCGGCGGTGTGACGAACAACCTGCTGGCGGTGCTGCGGGAATCGGCTGCCGATCTGGCGATGCGCGAGGCGGCTGCGCAAGGTACGGTGATCGCGGCAATCGGAGCGGCCGCCTCGTGCTTCGGCATTGCCGCGCGCGACATGCACGGCATCGCCGCTTCGCTTCCCGCTCTTGGCTGGATTGCGAACACGGTTGTCGACACCTCCTTCGAGCCGGAGAACGACGCGAACCTGCGCCGGCTGATGTCCGTTCCTGAAACGCAGCTCGGCCTTGGTATCCCGGCCGGTACCGCCCTGGCGATTCGCAGCGGCGGCGACACGGAGATCATCGGCGCGGGGCATGTCGCCGCTTTTCGGAAGGGTCAGGCCCGCTAGTTGCAGAAATGCGCGTGCTGCCAGGCCCGGAGCAGTCGATGCCAGTAGAGAACAAGTCCGACGAAGTTCTAACCGTAGAGGAGCTGACGCGCCTCTTCAGCGTGCTGTCGCACGACCTCAAGTCGCCGATCTTCTCGGTTGACGGGTTCAGCGACCTGCTGCTGACCGATTACTCCGGCAAGCTCGATGAGGAAGGGCAGGACTTCCTCCGGCGCATCCGCTCCAGCGCGCAGCAGATGAAGAGAGTGCTCGACGAGATGTCGCACATCGTCAAGCTTCTGTCGCGCCCCAATGCGCGGCGCCCAACGCCGCTGCGGGAAATCGTCGAGGAGGTCATCCTCAAGTGCAACTACCAGATCGAAGAGGGGGGAGTGAGGGTCGATCTGCCTGACGATCTTCCGACCGTCACCGTTGACCCGGAGAAGATGCGCGAAGCGATCAGCGCGATCTTCGCGAACGCACTCTTTTTCAACGACCGGCCGAAAGGGGAGCGCACGATTGCCATCGACTGCAACGTCGATCCTGACGGCTACCGAGTCTGCATCAAAGACAACGGCATCGGCATCGATCCGCGTTATACGACACAGATCTTCGACCTTGGCCTCAAACTCGACAAGTCGCGCGGCGGCGGGCCGGGTTACGGTCTCTATCTCGCCAAGCGCATCATCGAAGATCAGGGCGGGACGATCAGCGTCGACGCGCTGCCCGACGAGGGCAGCAGTTTCTGCTTCACGATCCCGCAGTCTTGAACCGGATGGAGTGCGGCGCGCTCTACTGGCCCGCTGGGGTCAGAGCCGCGGTCTCTTCGATGATCGTCGACTTCGGCCCGTCGATCACATCGTCCGGCAGGGGATCCTCCCCCGGAAGGGCGATGATGCGGATGAGCACGGAACGGTCTTCCGCGATGTCGACGCCGAGGTAGCGCGCGGCTGCCTGGGAGAGATCGATGACGAACTTGTTCACGTAAGGCCCGCGGTCGTTGACGCGCAGGCGGAGCTTCTTGCCCGTAGCGCGTGATGTGATCTCGACCCACGATCCAAGCGGCAGGGTCAGGTGCGCCGCCGACATTGTCTTGTTGTGGTAGCGCTCGCCGTTCGCGGTTAGCGTGCCGTCGAGCGAGGTCGAGTAGTAGCTGGCCAGACCGTTCAGGCGGTGCTTCAGCGCGACCGCGGCGTACTTCAGGACTCGGAGTTTGATCGGGTCGGGGTCAGGTTGTGCAGCGGCGACGGGGGCGGGCGGCGGAATGGGCGGACCGAAACGATACGACTGCATCGTGGCGTCGTCGAGCTTGAAACTCTCCTCGCAGAGATAGCCCTGCGCATGAGCCGCCTGCGTGAGCGCCAAGGCGCTGGCCACGGCGAACAACCAGATCGTCAACTTCGGTCTCATAGCCAATACGGTACTGCTCGTCATTTTAGCTGCCTTTCAATGTGCGAGCCAATCCATGCCATCTCGAAGCGTTATCGACAGAGATAACTTCAACTGGATGAATTGTTTCGATTGAGCTCATCGTGGCTTCTCACTTGCAAATAACTGGAGCCAGGATTCCGTTTCGAGGGGACGGAAAGAGGAACTACGACGATGAGCGAGCCCAACACAAGCAGGCCCTTCCGTGAAAGATTCCTGGATGGCTTCGACCGCACTCAACTCAACGAGGCGGTCTTGAAGGTCAAGCCACGCAAAATGAGTGGTTTAGGAAAGAAGTGCGCCGGTTGGGCGCTCGGTGCATCGCTTGCGCTCGGAGGGCTCGGGATCCCCTTGAAAATCGGAAACATGCTTCAGTCCGCCGATGCGACCGCTAATCGGCAAGCCTTCACCGGCCTGACCGAGAAGCCTTTGACGGATCAGAACGCGCAGCCACAAACCGCTGCGCAAATTGCAGCCGATCTGGCGACGGCGAAACAGATTGCGGATCAGGTCACGTCCGGAATCGCCGGCGGCGTTACCGGAGCCGTCCAGGACGTGGCGACGACCGTGGCGTCCGCGCCAGCCAGGGTCGCGGATGCGCCCAGCCAGATTGTGGCCGCCGCGGATCAACTCAGAGAGCAGTTCTTCCTGAAGCAGGTTCCCTTCGGCGGCATCATCTACAGTGAGGCACGAAAGAACAATCTGCCGCCGGAGCTGGTCGCTGCTGTCGTCCACACCGAGTCGAGTTTCGTGCCGACGGCGCGGTCGACCCGCGGCGCCGTCGGGCTGATGCAGCTCGCGCCGAGAACGGGGCGCTGGCTGGGTGCGGACAATCTCTCCGATCCTGCGCAGAACATTCAGGCGGGAACCAAGTACCTCCGCTACCTCACCGACCGTTTTGGCGGCGACCAGCAGAAGGCGATCGCCGCGTACAACGCCGGGGAAGGGAACGTCCGCCGTTTCAACGGGACGCCTCCGTTCAAAGAGACGCGCAACTATGTGCAGCGGGTGAACAGCTTCCGGCATGATCTTGGCTCGCGCGTTGACGACGAAACCGCGGTGACAGGCGCCGCACAATAGGACGCAAACAACACGGGCGCATACAATACGGCTATGTCCGGGCCTCGCTTGATCGTCGGCATCATCGTGATGGGAATCGCGGTCCCTCTGACGATTTCCTTTCTGCTCGGTCTTCACACCGTTGGCGAGTTCTTCAGCGTAGCGGCAACAACATTCCTCGCCTGGGGAACCGCCGACTTCCTCTCAACGATCCTGGAAAAGCCGCGGCTACGGAATCGTTCACCGGGATTGGCGATCCGGGAGGATCTCGACCGGCGGCGCGCGGACGAGTAGATCGAGAGCTTCAACCTTGCGGAAGTTGAAGCCGCGCCCGCAAACCGCCCGCCGGCGATCCTTCCAGGCTGATCGAACCTCCGTAGACTTCTGCCAGATCGCGCACGATCGCCAGTCCAAAGCCGGCGCCCGGCTCGGACTCGTCCGCGCGCACGCCCCGCTGCAAGACCTCGTCGCGCATCGAGGGAAGCAGCCCGGGACCATCGTCATCGATGGTGATCGCGATCAGCTTTTCCATCTGCTCGGATGAGACAACGACGCGCGCTCTTGCGAACCGGCAGGCGTTGTCGAGCAGGTTGCCAAGCATCTCGTCGAGGTCTTCGCGGCGCACACGAACGGTATGATCGGGAGAGACCTCCGACACGATCACGATGCCACGCTCAGCGTGCAGGCGGCGCAATGTGCGCGAGAGTCCGTCGACCGAATCGGCCACGGAGCAATGGATGCCGGCCCTCGTGCCCGCGGCGCCGGCGCGCGCGTGTGCAAGGTGATAGTCGATCTGGCGGCGCATCCGTTCGACCTGCTGCCCGATCAGCGCTCCGGCCTCGCTGCCCGTTCCTTCGCCCCGCGCTGCTTCCTGCGCGATCACGGCGAGCGGCGTCTTCAATCCATGCGCGAGATCGCCGGCTTTTGCAACTGCACGACGCACCGCTTCTTCGCGCTCGCTGAGCAGCGCATTCAAGTCGTTGACGAGCGGCTGCACTTCGGACGGATACGTCCCCTCGACCCGATCGCTTCGTCCTTCGCGCACGTCGATCAGGCGCACCCGCAATTGTTCAATGCGCGACACGCCGCCCCGAAGGTAGAGAAGTCCGGCCAGCATCAATACTGCGCCGCCAAGGAGGACCATGTGTGGATTGATCCGGAAGACCGCGTGCCATCGGAGCACGAGAAGAAACAGCATGTGCGAAATGCTGAGTAGGCCCGCCGTCCAGAGGAGCGAGCCGATGAGCAATCTCGATCGGAGCGACTTCACGTGCGTTCCTCGATCCGGTAGCCCAGTCCGCGCACCGTCTCGATGACGGCGGATCCGAGTTTCCGCCGCAGGCGGGCGATGAACACCTCCACCGTGTTCGAGTCACGATTGAAGCTCTGCGCGTAAATGTGCTCCGTCAGCTCCCCCTGCGAGACCACGCGGCCGCGGTGATGCATCAGGTAGGACAACACGCGAAACTCGTGGCTGGTCAGGCGGACCGCCGCGCCGTCGACGGACACTCTACCGGTGCGAGGATCGAGCGCGACCGCGCCGCATCGAAGTTCAGGGCTGGCGTTGCCGCTGGCGCGCCGGATCAGTGCGCGCAACCGCGCCAGCACTTCCTCCATGCGAAACGGTTTGGACATGTAATCGTCGGCGCCGCCGTCGATGCCCTGGACCTTCTCGTGCCAGCTTCCACGCGCGGTGAGGACGAGAACGGGAACGAAGAGACCCGCCTCGCGCCACCGGCGAAGGAGCGTCAGGCCATCGATCTTCGGCAACCCGAGGTCGAGCACGACCGCGTCGATCTCCTCGGTCTGGATGAGAAAGTCCGCGCGCTCGCCGTCCGCTGCAGAATCGACCGCGTAGCCGGCCTCTCCCAGAGCTTCCGCCAACTGCCGGGAAAGCTGCGGTTCGTCTTCAGCAACCAGAATGCGCACGCCCCCATTATGCAAACGAATCTGAATCAGGGCTGAACGCTGAGCGAACGGGAGCGCAAACGTCGCCGTGAGCTATCCTTCGCCAGTGTCCGATGACGTCCGGCGAGCGACTCGAGTGGCGCGAGCTTTCCCTACTGCGTTGGCAATCGCCTGCGTTGTTACCTGCTACGCGTTCTTTGCGGGCGGAGGCAAGTTTGATTTCCGACAGCTGGGGATATGGGAAGAGACCAACTACGCCAGCCTCGCAGAAGGGTTCCTTCGTGGACACCTCTACCTTTGGGTCACTCCCGAGCCGCAGCTGACGGCGCTTCCCAATCCCTACGATTTCGCGGCGCGCCACGGATTCAACTATCGATGGGACACCAGCTACCTCAACGGCCGGTACTACCTCTATTCATCGCCTCTGCCTGTGCTCCTCGCGTACATTCCCCTTCGCCTTCTGCGGGGCCGCTATCCGCCTGACTCCTTCGTTGCTCTTCTCTTCAGTGCGTGGGCGTTCCTGGCGATCGTTGCGTTCGCCCGGCGCGCGTTGAAACTTGGCGGCCGGCCATTGGTGATCCCTCTCACGCTGTGGGTGCTCTTCATCGGACTGGGAAACGCCGCTGCGTTCGTTCTGGTGAGCGTGCATATGTACGAGATTTCCGTCCTGACGGGAATGGCGATGACGGCGATGTGGGCGGTCGCCCTTCTCCGATTCAATGATTCGCCCGCGCCAGGCCGCGCAGCCTGGGTCAGCCTCTGGCTTGCGCTCGCCATCGCTGCACGCCCGAATCTCGGCGTGTTGCTCGTCGTGACCGCATTCGTGATGATCGCCGCGGCACGGAAGCGGGGACCGTCCTTCAAAGCGATTCTGGCATTCGTTGCGCCGCTCGCCGTGGTCGCCCTCGCCATGTTCTGGTACAACGCCGCGCGGTTCGGCGACCCTCTCGAATTTGGAATCCGCTACCAACTCACACACATCGACATGGCTGGAAAGAAGGTCTGCAGCCTGTGCACCTTCCCCGAGCTGGCGCGCTTTGGAAACAACGTCGGTCACTATCTCTTCTGGCCTCTGCAAACGCGAAGTACGTTTCCCTTCGTCGATGCCCTGCCGGCATGGCTCGATCGCGCCGTCTCCTGGCCGACGCCCGGAGGCGTTACCGAGCAGATCATCGGCATCGCCCCATTGGCACCGCTGGTGTTGCTGGGCGTGCTCTTTGCCGTCCTGCTATGCCTCGGCCTGAACCGTGGCGCCTCTAACGTCGGCACTCGATCCGCGATTCATGTGATGGCCGGCGCCTGGCTGGTCCTGTTTGGATTATCGACCTGTTGGTGGATCGTGGCGCGCTACTCGCTCGATTTCATCTTGCTGATGTCGGCATCAGCAGTCATATGCATCGAAAACGGCCTTTTGAGTCTGCAAGCGATCGGCGTGCGAATCCTTCCGCTGCGCATCGCTGTCCTTGCCGCAGCTTGCTACTCGATCCTCATCGGTTTTCTCCTTGGATTCGTTGGAGGAGCCAACGCCTTCCAGCGCGCGAATCCGGCGACGTTCGAGATGATTTCGCGTTGGTTCCGGTAAGTCGTGGTGCGAAGGAGTCGACCCGCCTGCGCGATTCCGCGTGCTACGATCATTCGCGAATGAGACGGATTTCACGCAGGCCGGAGGGCGAGGACACCGTTCGCGACGCGGCCGTCCTTCAGCGGACTATCAACCGGCTACGCGGCGTCGGGCTCATTCCTCGCGGGGTCTATCGGTTCGCAACGCACGAGGAGGCTGACGAGTGGATGATCAGGACGATCGCGGCTACTCACGCGCACCTGAGCTCGAAGACCTCCTCAGGCTCTGCAAAGCCCTGAACGCCGAAAACGTTCAGTACGTGCTCATCGGCGGCTTCGCCGTCATCCTTCAGGGCTTCGTTCGCGGCACCAAGGACATCGACCTCCTTGTCGAGGCCTCCCCGGAAAATGTGCGCAGGCTCAAACGAGCGATGGCAGTTCTTCCTGACAATGCGATCGAGCTCATCGCCGATGATGAGATCGAAAAGTATGGAGTGGTAAGGATCGCGGATGAAATCGTTGTAGATCTGCTGAAATCAGCTTGTGGCGTCGATTTCGCTCGGGCAGCCGACGGTGGGATCGAAACCAAAGTCGTGGATGGCGTGCCGATCCCCGTTGCTCGCAAGGAACTGTTGATCGAAACGAAACAAACGGTTCGTTCCAGCGACGCGACCGATGTGCAGTTTCTTCGACTTCGGATCGCCTCTGAGCGCGAGGGCAACTGACCAGGTCCGTCTTAGAGCAACTCCCGCAGCCTTTGATATCCGCTCCTGCTCACCGGCAACCTTGTTCCATCGCGCAGAATCGCTACGCGGCTGTCTTTCGAGTATAGCTCGATCTTCTTGATGCGCTCGATGTTGACGAGGTATGCGCGATGGATGCGCACGAAGCGGGCGGGATCGAGTTGTTGAGCCAACTCGCCGATCGGTTGTTGTTTTCGCAGCTTCGCGCCGGCGGTGGCGATCAGGATGGCGTCGTCGTCGGCTTCGGCGTAGTCGAGCCGCGCGACAGGGACCACCTGGATTGCGCCGTCGTCGCCTCGTACGACGACGCGCTGCAACGGGCGCGACCGCAGCGATGAGGCAATGCCTGCAACTGCCACCGGAGATCGATCGTGAGCTCCTGCCGTTCGCTTGACGCGCTCCAGAACCTGACGGAACCGCTCCAGCGAAAACGGCTTGAGGAGGTAGTCGAGCGCGTGGACCTCGAACGCACGAAGCGCGTGCTCATCATGCGCGGTGACGAAAACGACGATGGGCGAGCGGTCGAGCAGCTCGAGCACTTCGAAGCCGTCGAGCTTCGGCATCTGGATGTCGAGGAGGAGCAGGTCGGGATCATGCTGCGCGACCGCCTTCACGGCCTCGAATCCGTTCGCGCATTCCGCGACGATCTCGCAGTCGTCGTCGGCAGTCAGGTACTCGCGAAGAAGCTCGCGAGCCGGCGCTTCATCGTCGACGATGATGACGCGGATCATCGTGGCAACTCGATGACGACATGGAATCGTCCGTCGTCTTCCTTCGCCTGAAACATGGCCCGCCCTTCCGACACCGCGCTCAATCTTCCTCGGGCGTTTTCCAGTCCGACTCCTTCGCCGCGCGCATCGGCGCGGTCAGGGTCGGCCGGATTGTCGATCACGATGCGCAGCATGTGGTTTTCGAGAGTACCGACAATATCGACCGTGCCGCCATCCACCATCGAGGCGACGCCGTGCCGCACCGCATTTTCCACCAGCGGCTGAAGAAGCAACGGCGGCACGAGGCATTGTGACGCCGCCTCATCGACATTGATGTGAACCGTGAGCCGGTCGCCGAAACGAACCTTCTCGATCTCGAGGTAGCGCGTGACGAGATCGATCTCCTCGGCGAGCGTGATGCGCTCCAGGGCGCCGAGGCGGAGGATCAATCGGAAGAAATCGGCGAGGCGCTGGGCCATCTCACGCGCCTCGAGCGGACGTGAGCCGCACATCGAGGCGACGGCGTTGAGGCTGTTGAAAAGAAAGTGCGGATCGACCTGCGCTTTGAATGCGCGCAGCTCCGCCTCGCGAGCCAGAACGCGATAGCGCAACACTTCATCCTCGGCCTCGCGCACCGCTTCGATCTCGAGTAACAGATAATGCACAGCCACGGACGCGAGATAGAGGAGGATCGCCAATCCGAAAAGGAGCGAGTAGTCGGGTGTGAGCTTCGCCGCTGAGTGCTCGTTGACCACCGGAACCCACGACTTCCACGTCAGGATCCACAGCCCGCTGGCCGCCGCGGCTGATCCCGCATGCGCAATCGCGATCGACGTTCGTGACGCGCTTCGCAGGGGCAACGCGCTGCAAAGGAAGCGGGATGCCAGAGCGATGGCGCCGAGAAGAAGTGACGGAGGAAGTGCCGCCGCGATCGATGGGCCGGCCGCAGCCCCTCGGGTCCACAAGAAGAAGGCGGAGCTCATCGTCGCGGCTGCGGTCACCGCGCCGACGGCGTACAGGGCGAGCGTTCCGCGGCTCAATGTTTTGCGCGTCTGCATCGTCTACCTCTTCGGGTGCTTCACTTCGACGCCGCCCATGATCGCGCTGCCGCGAATGATGAGGCGGGGCGCGCCGGCAGGGACGTTGTCATCGGTTTTGTCGACGACACCGCCGAGGATGGCTTTGACGTGATTCTCGATCCTCCATCCCCGAGGGACGCGGATGTCGATGCCGCCCCAGAAAGCCAGGACGTCGATCGTGGCTTCCTTCGTGATCTTCGCGCCGCCGAGGTTGATCTCGCATCCTCCCATCACCGCGACGGCATCGCCGCCCGCGAAATCGCTCGAAGCCACGGCGCGGCCGACGCCGCCCATCACCGCAACGGTGTGAAAGGAGTCAGCTCTCGACGCGCCCTTTGCCGCGGGCGAGAGCGCCTGCCGGATCAGCGACACACCGCCGACGCTGATGAGCAATGGCCATACGCCGAGGATCGTAGACACGCGGAAATGCGGAAGGAACGGCAGCGGCGGCAGAAACAACACTCCGATCGCAGTGAAAACGACGGCGGTGACCCACTGGCGCTGTAGCAGATGCGCGAGTGCCAGTGCGATCAGCACGAGAGGCCACCATTGCAGATAGTCAGCCGCGTGAAGACTGCCGCTGTGATCGAGCCAGCCGACCACGCCGGCGGCGAGAATCGCTGCGCCCCACACCAGCCGCGCCCACGGATTGTCGCCGCGTTTGCGGCGCCGTGAACGAAGATCGACATCGACATCGATGGCGATACGTCGATCGTCGTCATTCATGATGGTTCTCTCCTTCCAGCGCGTCGCGGCGCCGGAACGACTCGATGATGGTGCGTCCGATCATGCCGGCGCCGAGGATGACGAGTAGTGAGGGCCACGATGAGTTGTAAGTCAGGCCGTACCAATGAAGGGTCACTGCCTGCAGCCACGCACCCACTGCAATCAACCACAGCCCGGACCAGATCGAGCGGCGATGAGCGAGCTTCGACATCCCGACCAACACGATGAAGAGCGGCCACCACGATCCAGGGTTCCACGAAAAGTCCGCAATTCGAAGACGCTGGAGAAGCAGCAAGGAACCGCCCCCGATCAGGAGCAAGCCCCAGAAGACGCCGTCGGCATTGATCCGCCGTCGATTATTCATACTGCCTCCGCCGCGACGCTCTTGATCTCGACGCCGCCCATGATTGCCAGCCCGTTGACGATCAGCCTGCGACCGCCCGGCGTTGCTTTCGTTCGGATCTCCGCGCCGCCCATGATCGGAACGGTGTTGCCGACGACTTCCCAACCGTCGGGCACTTTGATCTCGATGCCGCCCCACATCACGAACAGCTCGATCGTCGCCGGTCCCTGCTCCATGTCCGCCTTGGTCAGATCGAGCTCACATCCGCCCATGAAAGCGATGATGCGGGCGCCGGTGTAGGCGCGCGTGTCGACTTTGATTTTGCGGACGCCGAGGATTGCCCAGACGGTTGAGTCGGATTGGTTGGACACGGACGGCAGGCGAAAACCGAAAGCGTGAGCGACGATCCCGATTCCAGCCAGGATCAGGGCGATCGGCCACAAGTCGAAGATCGAAAAGCGAAAATCGACAGTGTTGGAGAGCAGGATGAGAGCGCCGATGCCGATCACGAACGCGCCGAGGACCCTGTGCCCGGCGTCCTGAAACGTGAGGATGCCGATGGCGATCAGGACGAGCGGCCAGTAAGCAAGGTAGCGGTCCGCGTCGATCAGATCGAGGTTGTCGAGAGTCAGCAGCACGCCGAGGATCGCGAAGAAGATTCCGATGATGAGCTTGAAGCCGGAGATGCCCGCCATCCCATCCGGAGCCTGTTTCTGTGTGAGTGTCATGTTCATGAGAAATCCTTTCGTCAACGACAGGCGCAAGATACGGAGCTTCGCGGGCTACGTCTGCGCACCAGCGGCGAACGGCGGTTTTTGAGCGGCGAATGGCGCACACGGGCGTTCTCAGCGCCGAATGACCGCGGTACTCTCGCGACGATGAGATCCAGCCCACGTATCTCGATCGTCATCCCTTCGCTGAACCAGGGCCGTTTCATCGAAGAGACGATTCTCTCGATCTTCGGGCAGGAGTGGCCGGATCTCGAGGTCATCGTCATCGATGGCGGGTCGACCGACGAGACGCTCGACGTCATCCGCGACTACGCGGCATCGATCGATTTCTGGATCAGCGAGCCCGATCGCGGGCAGGCCGACGCGATCAACAAAGGTCTGCGCCGGGCGACCGGCGACATCGTCACCTGGTTCGGCGCCGACGACGTCTACGCAAGCGGGATCTTTGCGGCGGTCGCAGAAGCATGGCGTCGGAATCCGAACGCGATCTACGCGGCTCCTGTTGCGAATTTCTACGCGCGCGGCCGCGAGCAGCTCGTGCGTCCGTTCGGACTATCGATCGAGCACGTCGTGCAGTACTGGAAGACGCAGTCACTCTGGCACGATCCGGGATTGTTCTGGTCCCGTGCCGTGATCAGCGCCGCCGGCGAGATCGATGTCTCTCTGCGCTATGCGTTCGACTACGACTACCTGATCCGCGCGCTGCAACACGCGCCCGTTGAGTATGTCGATCAAGTTGCCGCCGACTTTCGGCTGCACGGGCAGTCGAAGACGATCGCGCAGACCGAATCGATGATGGCCGAGACCGCAGCCGTGAGCCGGCACTACTGGCCGCTGGTCAATGATCTCGATCGTGCTGGCTTCGAGCGCTCGGAGTTCGAGGCCCGTTTGCGGCGGGCGGCCTCCAAGCTGCTGCGGCTCAACCGCGAAGGACTGCCGCTCCTGCGGGCCTGCCTGCGCGAGCATCCGCTTGCCACGCCGCTGCGCCTGGCGTGGCTGTTTCCGACGGTGCTCATCGAGAGACTCGCTCGGCTTCGGCCCGGCAGGCACATCTGACACCGGTCACATTCGCCATCGCCATACTCGCTGCATGAAGCGAAGCATTGCTGTCATCGCGCTCGTCTTGTTGTCGCAAACCACGTTCGCGGCCACGCCGCCGATCGATCGCGTGGCCCTGCAGGCCAAAGTCCGCGCCGACTTTCTCTATTCGTGGCAGTTCCACGCGGCGTAGCGTGAGTTGCCAATCTGAGTGACTCGGAACCACGATTTGCCTACATGTCGTGGATTCCTGGGCTGCGCCCGGCCGGCCGAGGGATCCTCGGTGACGTAACAATGAACCACAGAGGCGCAGAGAGCACAGAGGTGACTGGCGCGGTGATCGGCGCGGCGATCGAGGTGCATCGGGCGCTCGGGCCCGGACTCCTGGAGTCTGCATATGAGGAGTGCCTGTGCAGCGAGTTGAGTCTGCGGCACATACCATTCGTCAGGCAGCTTCCTCTTCCGGTCGAGTACAAAGGGATGAAGCTGGACTGTTCCTATCGAGTCGATCTGCTCGTAGCGTCCTCGGTCGTTGTTGAGATCAAAACAGTTTCCGCCCTCGATGCGATTCATGCAGCGCAACTGCTGACCTACATGAAACTCGGTCGCTGGAGCCTCGGCCTGTTGATCAACTTCAACATCGCTGTGCTCAGGAATGGGATTCGTCGGATGATCCTGTGAAACCGATTCACCACAGAGGCGCAGAGCACACAGAGGCCTCAGTGCACTCTGCGTCTCTGTGGTTCAAAGAAAACCGGCACGCTACACGCACGAGGCATGTTCATGAACCTGCCCTCCATTCTTCTCTGGGGTCTCGCGGCTACGATCGTGCTCACGAGTCTCTCGATTGCCGCGCAGTCGCTCGGGCTCACGCGCATCGATATCCCGTTCATCGTCGGGACGATGTTCACGCCGAATCGCGACCGCGCCAAAGTCCTCGGGCTCGGCTTTCACATCATCAACGGATGGGTCTTCGCGCTGGTGTACGCGTTCGCGTTCGAGAACCGGCACATGGCGTCGTGGTGGTTTGGCGGCCTGATCGGAGCGGTGCAGGGGATGTTCATCGTGGTCGTGCTGCTGCCGGTGCTGCCGGGATTACATCCGCGGATGGTCTCGGACTTTCGGGGGCCGGAGCCGACGCGGTTGCTCGAGCCGCCCGGATTCTTCGCCACGAACTACGGCTTCAAGACGCCGTTCGTGTTGCTATTCGCGCATGTGGTTTATGGGGTTGTGCTGGGGACGTTTTATACGTTGCGGTGATTCGCGTTCAAGTCGTTTCACGCGGAGACTCGGAGGCGCGGGGTTTGGCCTCGCCTTTCTGGCTGGCTTCCGCGAGCGCCAGCGCGGCGTTGAGCAGGGCGATGTGCGTGAGCGCTTGCGGGAAGTTGCCGAGTAAGGCTCCGCTGTGGACGTCGATCTCCTCGGAGAGCAGGCCGGCGTCGTTGGCGCGGCGGACGATGTCATCGAAGAGCGCGTGGGCGTCGTCGACGCGGCCGGCGAGGGCAAGCGCTTCGACGAGCCAGAACGTGCAGGCCACGAACGCGCCTTCGCCAACCGGGAGGCCGTCCTCGGTCTTGCGGGTGTCGTAGCGATAGAGCAGTCCGTCGCCGCCGAGTGTGGAGCGGATGGCGTCGATGGTGCCGAGCATGCGCGGATCTTTCGGATCGATGAAGCCGACGCGGGCGATGAAGAGCAGGCTGGCGTCGACCTCCTTCTCGCCGAAGATGCCGACGAAGGTGTTGCGTTCCGCATCGAAGCCGCGCGTGAGAACGGCTTCCTTGATTTCTGTCTTTGTTTGCTCGAGGTGGGCGCGATCGACGTCGATGTGGCATCGATCGGCGATTTTCAAGGCGCTGTCGAGTGCGGACCAGGCCATCACTTTTCCGTGCACGTGCTGGCGCGCTCCGCCTCGCTTTTCCCAGATGCCGGCGTCGGGCTCCTGCCATCGCTCGCAGACGGTTTCGGTCAGACGGCGCAGCAGTCGTTGCGAGTCGCGGTCGAGATGCGCGCCGCGCTGCGTGGCCTCATCGACCGCACCGATCAACTCACCGTAGACGTCGAGCTGGAATTGCGCGTGCGCGGCGTTGCCGATCCGCACCGGCCGGGAACCGTGGTAGCCATCGAGATGATCGAGTGTCCTTTCGGGGATCTGCGCTTCACCGAAGACGTCGTACAGCATCTGAAGATTCGGTTGCGTGAGTCGGGTCGAGTAGAGAAGCCAATCGAGAAAGGCCGCTCCTTCGTTGGAGAAGCCGCAGTCGTAGAGCGCGCTGACGGTCCACGACGCGTCGCGCAGCCAGCAGTAGCGATAGTCCCAGTTCCGCTCACCGCCGATCGACTCGGGGATCGAGGTCGTGGCCGCGGCAACGATCGCCCCTGAGGGTGCGTAGGTGAGGAGTTTGAGCACGAGCGCGGAGCGGAGGACGAGATCGCGATACGGACCGTCGTAGGTGAGCTGGCCGGACCACTCGCGCCAAAAGGCGATCGTTCCCTCGATCTCCGCGGTTGCTTCATCGCCGATCGACGCGAGCACCACGGGCGTGTGATCGTCGAAGCCGAGTGCGAATGTGCGCGAGTCATCGGCGCGAAGGTTGAAGCTCGATGTCGCCGTGCCGCCCTCGACGATGAGCTCCGCATCGCTGCGAAGATTGAGGACACGCGCGCGCCACGCGCAGGACACCGAATCGCTGCGCACCTTGAGCGCAGGCGTGATGCGGCCATAGTCGGGCCGCGGCGCGTACGTGACGATGATCGGAACCTCTCCGTCGACGCATTCGACGCGCCGCAGCAATTGCCGGAACGGCGACAGCCGCTTTTGCTTCTCCAACTCGGTCATCACCGGCATCAGATCGAGGAGGCGCACGATTCCCGATGCCGTCGTGAACGTCGTCTCGATGACGTTCGTCCCTTCGAGGTAACGGCGCTTCGATTCGAATGGAATGGCGGGCTGGATGGCGAAGTAACCGCCTTTCTCCGCGTCGAGGATCCGGCCGAAGACCGACTCCGAATCGAAGCGCGGCCAGCAGAGCCAGTCGATGGAGCCGCTGCGCGAGACCAGCGCGATGGAACGCGTACAGCCGATCACCGCGTAATCGGCGATCGGAACGTATCGATCGATCACTTTATCTAGCGTTTCCGCCATCGTCGCAAGAGGGCCAGTGCTCCGGCAGCGAGAGCGATGCCAAAGGCAACGACCGCCGCTCCCCAGGCCATCTTCTTGATATCGACCGGCGCCGGCTCGTCGGCGTACCCGCGCTCCGGCAGCGCGTCCGGCGTGGGCTGCTTCATCGCCAGATGGAGCACCTGCGCGAGGTGCAGCGCTTCGCGGCCGGTTCCCTGCGCGATCTGCTCGCGGCAACTAAAGCCGTCGGCGACGATGATCGTGTCGCGCGCCGCTTCGCGCACGGCCGGGAGCAGTACGCGCTCGCCGACGCGCATCGACAACTCGTACTTGTCGGGCTCGAAACCGAACGCGCCCGCCATGCCGCAGCAGCCGGAGTCGGGCTGATCGACAGCGAGGCCCATCTTGCCGAGCACCTGCACTTCGTCATCGAAGTGGAGCACGGCCTTGTGATGGCAATGCGCCTGTACGAGCGCCTTGCCTTTGAGCTGCGGGAGGGCGACGTTCTCCTGCAGCAGAAACTCGGGCAGCGTTTTTACGGCTTTCGACAAACGCATTGCCACATCGTTGCCTGGAAAGAGATTCGGCAGCTCATCGCGAAACACGGAGATGCAGCTTGGCTCGAGGCCGACGATGGGGATGCCGGCGTCAAGCTCGGGGCGCAGCGCCTCCATCGTTTCGAGCAGGAGCTTCTTGGCCATGCCGAGGAAACCCCAGTCATAGAGCGGGCGTCCGCAGCAGAGACGTTTGCGCGGGATCACCACTTCAAACCCGGCCGCCTCCAGCACCTCGGCTGCCGCATTCGCAGTGCCGGGATGAAAGTGATTGTTGAATGTATCGGGCCACAGGAGGACCTTACGTAGGTCGGACTCTCCAGTCCGACGTCTCGTTTTGTCGGACTGAGAGTCCGACCTACGTTTGAACTGTTCTACGAACGTGCTCTTCGCAAACCGCGGTGCCGTCCGCTCGGGCGCCACACCGCCGAGGCGGCGCGCAATCGGGAGCGACATGATCGCGTTCGCGAGGCCTGGCGCGAGCGCGGCGATCTGCGCCCACCAGTAGATCCAGCCCATCGAGTACGCAGCCACAGGCCGCAATTTGCCTTCGTAGTAGTGCGAGAGGAACTCCGCCTTGTACGTGGCCATGTCGACGTTGACGGGACACTCCCCCTTGCACCCTTTGCAGGCCAGGCAGAGATCGAGCGAGTCCTTGACCGCTTCGTTGTTCCAATCGGACGGGATGACCTGGCCTTCGAACATCTCGAACAGCAGCCGCGCGCGGCCGCGCGTGGAGTGCTCTTCCTCGCGCGTGACCATGAAGCTCGGACACATCGTGCCGCCGTCCAGGCGCCTGCATTTGCCGACACCGACGCAGCGTCCGACCGCGCTGTCGATGCGGCCGTGATCGTCGGGAAACTGGAAGTGCGTGGCCGGCGACCATTGCTTGAAGTCGCTGCCGAGTCGGAGATTCTCGGTCGGGTGATACGGCTTCACCACCTTGCCGGGATTCATCTTCCAATCGGGATCCCAGAGCGATTTGAACTCGTTGAAGGCCTGGATCAGCTCGGGCCCGAACATCTTTGGCAAGAGATCGGCGCGCGCCTGACCGTCGCCATGCTCGCCGGAGAGCGAGCCGTTGTACTTGATGCAAAGGTCGGCCGCTTCGTCGAGATAAGCGCGGAACTTCGCGATGCCCGCGGCGCTCTCGAGATCGAAGTTGTTGCGTGTGTGGACGCAGGCCTGACCGAAGTGGCCGTAGAGATCGCCGCTGTAGCCGTACTTGTTGAGCAGCGCGCGCAGCTCGCGAAGGTAAGCGCCGAGGTGTTTGGGATCGACGGCGGAATCCTCCCAACCTTCCCACGTGTGGCCTTTGCCGGGAACGAACGCGGTGGCGCCGAGTCCCGACTCGCGAATTGCCCAGACCAGCCTCGCATCGCGGTCGTTGCAGACCCGATGCGCGATCTTGAATGGCGAGGCAGCCAGCGACGCGATCATCGTTCGCGCATAGGCGTCCGAAGCTTCCTTCGTCTCGCCGCCGAATTCGACGATCAGCCATCCTTTGCCCTCCGGCAGCAGATGGAGCTTGTCGATGTTCAGGCCTTTGGCGCGCATGTCGGCGACGAGACGATCGTCGATGCCTTCGAGTCCGATGGGGCGGAACTCCAGCAGCCGAGGCACGTCATCGGCGGCGAGGTAGATGTCGTCATAGCCGAGGACGACGAGGGTGCGCGACGGCGGCGAATCGACGAGGCGGCACTTCGCCTCGAGCACGACCACGCACGTGCATTCGCTTCCGACGAGCGCCTGGGCGACGTTGAAGCCGTTCTCGGGAAGGAGGGCGTCGAGGTTGTAGCCGGAAACGCGGCGCGGGATCTTCGGATACTTCGCGCGGATGAGATGTCCGTAGGTATCGCGAATCCTCTTCAATCCCGCGTAGATCTCACCCTTTCTCCCCCCCTCGGCGATGATCTGTTCGAGCCCGTTCTCGCTGGTCGCGCCGACGCGGATGCGCACGCCGTCGTACGTGAGGATGTCGAGCTCCTCGATGTTGTCAACGGTCTTGCCCGCCATCAACGCATGCACGCCACAGGAGTTGTTGCCGATCATCCCGCCGAGCGTGCAGTAGGCGTGCGTGGCCGGATCGGGGCCGAAGGTGAGCTTGTGCTTCTCCGCGGCGTTGCGAAGATCGTCGAGGATGATGCCCGGCTGCACGCGCGCGAACCGAGCGTTAGGATTGATTTCGGGGATGGCGTGCATGTACTTCGAAAAATCGAGGACGACGGCGACGTTGCAGCACTGCCCGGCCAGCGACGTCCCGCCGCCCCGCGCCAGGATCGGCGCTCCATGCTTGCGCGCAAGCGCCACGGTGGCGACGACGTCGTGCGCATCGCGCGGCACGACGACGCCGATCGGCACCTGCCGATAGTTGGAGGCATCGGTCGCGTAGAGCGCACGGGCGCCGTCGTCGAAACGAACTTCACCCCGAACCTCGCGATGCAGGTCGGCGGCGAGCAGCGCTGCATCGACGTTCAGCGTCTGAATCCGGTCGCTGTGCTCGATGCGCGTCCGCACCGGCCGCTCATGCTCGAACGCGACGGGATCGAAGCGCGTCCGCTCGTCGCGATCTTTCGGCGATGCGCCGCCGCCGACCGCAAGATCCTCGGCGTGGGTGTGCGGCCTTTCAGACATTGCAGGACATCGTATGCCGAATGAAACGTTGTTGAGCTTCACCCAAGACAAGCACTGTCATCCTGGACCGCCGAAGGACACGACAAACGTGGCGTGTCATCCAGCGTGTTCGTGTCATCCTGAGCCTGCCGGAGGCGCCCGCGCCACTCACTGTTCTCACGCAGACTTTCCTCGGCGCCGCAGGACGGCGAAGGATCTCAAAATGCGAGGCATGTGACATGTGCGTCGTCGTTTGAGATCCTTCGCCGTCTTCGCCGCCATTTCTGTCTGGCGCGAACGATCGAGTACGAATGGCGGCTCCGGCAGTCTCAGGATGACACATCAATTGAAGGTCCCATTCATTCTCATCTTCATTTGTACGAGTGCCATTCAAGGCTCGAATGACAAACGGTCGATCACTTCACAAACGTATCCATCAACTGCTTCATCGCGTCGCGGATGATCGCGCTGCGGCTGGGATCGTGAAGGACCGCGGTTGCGAAGTTCTTTGCCTGCTCGAAGGTGATGTGCGGCGGCAGGGGCGGGATATCGGGATCGGTGCGGAAGTCGAGCACGCACGGACGGTCTGCGGCCAGTGCCTCGGACCAGGCAGCACCAACGCGTTCGGGATCCTCGACGCGAATGCCTCGCAGGCCGATCGACTCCGCGAACTTGGCGTAGTTGAATTCGGGCACGTTCTGCGACGCGTCGAACTTGCGGTCTCCCGCCAGCACGCGCTCCTCCCACGTCACCATGTTGAGGTCGTGGTTGTTGAGGACGCAGACGACGAGGCGCGGATTCGACCACTCCTTCCAGTACTTCGCGACCGTGATCAACTCGGCCAAGCCGTTCATCTGCATCGCGCCGTCGCCGCAGCAGGCGATGGCCACGCGCTCCGGAAAGGCGAACTTCGCCGCGATCGCGTACGGCACGCCCGGGCCCATCGTGGCCAGGTTGCCGGAGAGCGATCCCACCATCCCGCGGCGGAAGCGCAGGTGCTGCGCGTACCAGCTCGCCGTCGTTCCGGAATCGGCGGAGAGGATGCAATCGTCCGGCAGGCGTTGCGACAACTCGTGAAACACGCGCCGCGGATTGATGCCGTTCACCGCATCGTCCATCGCGCGAGCGTCCATCAGTTGCCACCAGTCGCGGATGGCTGCTTCGAGCATCTCACGCCACGAACGATCGCTCTTTCGTTGCAGTAGCGGGATCAGCGCACGCAGCGTCTCCTTGCTGTCGCCGATGAGGTTGACCTCCATCGGATAGCGGATGGAGAGCTGGCGGCCGTCGATGTCGATCTGCACCGCGCGCGCCTTCCCATCCTCGGGCAAGAACTCCGGATAGGGGAAGCTCGAACCGACCATCAGCAGGGTGTCGCAGCCCGACATCATCGTCCAGCTTGGCTTGGTGCCGAGGAGGCCGATGGAGCCTGTGACGAAAGGGAGATCGTCGGGGAGAGCGGACTTGCCGAGAAGCGCTTTGGCGACGCCGCAGCCAAGAATGTCCGCGACCTCGACGACTTCGTCCATCGCCCGAAACGTGCCGGCGCCGATGAGCATGGCCACCTTCCTCCCCGCGTTGAGCACCTCGGCCGCGCGGCGAAGATCGTCATTCGCCGGAATGATGCGAGGGCTCGTGAACCCGACACCGGAGTGGATAGTGGAGTGCTTGTGCGGCGGGTCTTCGTACGGCTCTTCCTGAAGATCGTTGGGGATGATGATGCAGGTGACGGAGCGCTCGGTCAGCGCGATGCGGATGGCGCGGTCGATGAGGTGGCGCAGCGCGCCCGGCGCCATGGCCGTCTGGCAATATTCGCTGGCGACATCTTTGAAGAGCGACTGCAGATCGACTTCCTGCTGGTAGCTGCCGCCCATGGCCAGCCGTGACGACTGGCCCACAATGGCCACGACCGGCTGATGATCGAGCTTCGCATCGTACAGTCCATTGAGAAGATGAATCGCGCCTGGCCCTGATGTGGCAAGACAGACGCCCACCTCGCCCGTGAACTTGGCGTGAGCGCAAGCCATGAAGGCAGCCATCTCTTCGTGGCGAACCTGCACGAAATCGATCAGGCCATCTGCGCGGTCGAGCGCGCCGAGGATGCCATTGATGCCGTCGCCGGGATATCCGTAGACGCGCTTGACGCCCCAGGCGCTCAGACGGGAGACGAGAAAGTCGGATGTGGTTTTCGCCATGTGCTGTAGGAGACAGCACAATCTGTGCGCGACCGGGGTTGCAGCCGCTAGCATTACGAGGTGAACTTCGAGTGGGACCAGCGAAAGGCCGCACAGAACGAGCGCAAGCACCGTGTCAGCTTCGACGAAGCGATGACCGTGTTCGCGGACTGGGACTCGATCACCATTCCCGATCCCGATCATTCGGAGGACGAGGAGCGGTTCCTGGTTGTCGGTTTGTCCTTGCGCGGCCGGATGCTGGTTGTGTCCCACGCGGAACGAGGCGAGAATACGCGCATCATCAGCGCAAGGCGCGCGGATGCACACGAACGGCGAAAATATGGCAGGTAAAACAAAGCAGGACGACGAAATGCGAAGTCACTACGACTTTTCCGGCGGTGTACGCGGCAAGTACGCGGCGCGCTACGCCGAAGGAACGAATGTTGTCGTGCTCGCTCCCGACGTGGCTGAGGTGTTTCCCGACTCAATCGCGGTGAACGAGGCTCTCCGTACCCTCGTTCGGATGTCGGCCAGAACGGTCCGGGCCAAAGTTGCGCCGAAGAAACGTGCCGGTTGATTCGAACCCTCCTTGCTACACCTCTTCCTTTTTCTTTGAAGTGCTTTCCCCTCGAGCGCCTTCTTTCTCCCCGCGCTTTTTGGAGAATGGGAAGGGGTCAGGTCGAAACCGAAAATGACGACAGCTTGCATCGAGCGGAATCTTCGTAGCGAGGTGTCGTCACTTTCGGTTTCGACCTGACCTCTTCCGCACAAACCCGACCACGAGCGTCAAGGCAACGCACTGATTCGCGGTCCTACCTGGCTTCGCACCCATTTCAGCCATGGATCGTCAATGGAATGGAGTTGCTCGTTCGTCGGCCCTAACGCATACCAGTCAACGGTGTATGCCCCTGCTACCATCTTGAGGACCAGCAGATAACGGCCCCCTTGACGATAGGTGTTCGCGAAGCAGGTTCCTCCCCTGCCGCCGCGGCGCACGAAGTGATACGGCACCGGTAGTTCGTTGAAATCGTCCGACGATCCGAGGTAACCGCGGAGTTCGAGATCCGGAGGCGCATGTCGCCCCTTCACAACTTCCTCGATCCGAAAACGGATGATCGAATCCGGTGTCCCCGACGTGCGGCCGAGCGCCGTGGGAATCTGACCATAGTCGACGGCCGTCGCGCGAACGATCAGGTCTGCCGATACCACCATGTCCTCGGGGACCACAGGACCGATGCGCGTACACGCGGAGAGCACGGCGGCTCGGAGAGCGACAATGCTGACGACTGCGATCGCGTAGGCGAAAACGCTCTTGATCGAAGCTTGCATCTCGTTATTATCGGACGAACGCGGAAGGGGTCAGTTTCGGTTTCGACCTGACCCCTTCCTCAATTCGAACGCTCCGACCCCCGACAACCGACGCCCCAAAAAACAACCGCCGCCCCTCCTGTGCACGAGCGAGGGGCGGCGTGAAACGACAAAACGGACAACTACTCCTTCACCGCCAGATCCAACGCCTCGTTGAAGTAATCGTCATACTCATCCTCACCCACCGGCTCGGACTCACCTACCGGCTTGGAAGGAACCATATTCGAAGCGAGGAAGCCCCTGGCTCCGGGCGGTAATTGAGACGATCCCGGGGCAGGCGCCGGTGCCGGGCCGGGGTGAGCCGGCGTCGATGGCTTGCGACGGTTGAGAACCTTCTTCACCACTTGCGCCATCAGAGCGACGTACGGATGCAGTTGGGCTGCATCGGGACGCTTTACGTACGACTTGCCCCATGCAAAGAGGGTGAGAGCCTGCGCCGCCACCTCGGACTGATCACGGTTGACGGTGAACTGCAT